>Ga0302157_10004917_pt1 | contig 14352 bp, 10 predicted proteins | sample I_Bog_N3_3_FD_193502 | JGI IMG/M metagenome (GOLD analysis project Ga0302157, IMG submission 193502) | Peat permafrost microbial communities from Stordalen Mire near Abisko, Sweden - I_Bog_N3_3 | ecosystem: Environmental > Terrestrial > Soil > Wetlands > Peat | place: Sweden: Abisko, Stordalen...
GTGGATGATGATGTGCCAGCCGGCGGCGGCGAACGCGCGGGTCAGGCAGGCGCCGATGCGTTTGGCGCCGCCGGTGATCAGGACTGTCGGTTGGTTGGGCATCGGCGGGGAGCCAAGCACGGATGCCGGCGCGGGGGAAGGGGGATTTGGGGGCGGTTTCCTACATTTGCGGGCGTGGGGGGGCCGTGGATGCGGGTGGCCGGCGGCGCGGGGCCGGTTTTTGCGGGGGCCTTTGTGCGAGGGGCGATCCCGGGTGGCTGGTCCCGCTGGGGTGCCCGGGGTCTGTCCTGCTTCCCAAGGGGGGCGACGGGGCGGACCTCGTCTTTTTGGCTGTTCGCCCCGGTTGTGGGGGCGTGTTGGCCGTCGCCGGGGGTGCCCTTTGCGGGGCGGTCCCTTGGGGTGGGTGGCGCCTTGGGAAGTGCGCCGCGCCGCCGGCCTGCCGGGGCCTTTGGCCGGGTCCGGGTGGCGCTCTTGGCCCGGATGGCGGTGGGGTCGGCGGGAGGGGGTTTAGCCTATTTGGTTCGTTTGTCAAGGGGGTTGTGGTCTGATGCGGGGCTTGAATTTGACCTTCGCATTCGGTACAGATTGAGCATGTTGAGGCGGCGAAAATTTAGAAACAAAGACCTTGTGCTGCCAATGATGCTCATGATGAGTATTTTTATTGCCAGTCTGTTCGCGGGGTATGGCGATCTCGGCTGGTTGATAGGTATGTCGATCGTCGTTGTTTGGATATTGGTCAACTCCCTTAGGGAGGCTTTGCCTATTCCCCGCTTTTTAATTGTTATTTTATTCGTATTTTTGATTCACGTGGCGGTTTCCGTTTTTCTCGTCCACGAGTTCCCATTGGTGCCGGCAAAGGCGTTTTCGCCGTTATTTTTCGTCGATTACATTGCGATGTGGTTTGCAGTGCCGAAGCTGTCGGGCCTTACATTTCAGCCTAGCGAATGATCATCGACTGCCGACGCTGCAATGCGCCGCACTCAAAGTAATGGGAGCGCGAGGGGCGTGCCCCTCGCATTCACACTTTTCTTTGAATTACGCCGCAGGCGTTCAGCCCAGCGCGGCTTGCTTTTCTTCCGCCAAGCGGTCGAGTTCGGCGCGGGTCATTTTGTGGGCGCTGGTTTTGAGTTGGCCGCAGGCGGCGTCGATGTCGCGGCCTCGGGGGGTGCGGATGGGGGCGCTGATGCCGCCCTGGAAGACGATTTCCGAGAACGACAGGATGCGGTCGCGCGAGGAGCACTCGTAGGCGGCGCCGGGCCAGGGGTTGAAGGGGATCAGGTTGACTTTGGCGGGCAACTTGTAGTGCTTGAGGAGGCGGACGAGTTCGCGGGCGTCGTCGTCGCTGTCGTTCTTGCCGGCGAGCATGACGTATTCGAAGGTGATGCGGCGCGCGTTCGAGGCGCCGGGGTAGTCGGCGCAGGCTTGCAGGAGTTCTTCGAGGCCGTACTTGCGGTTGATGGGGACGATCTCGTCGCGAACCTCTTTGGTGACGGCGTGGAGCGAGACGGCGAGGTTGACGCCGATTTCCTCGCCGCATTTGGCCATCATCGGGACGACGCCCGAGGTAGACAGCGTGATGCGGCGTTTGGAGAGGGCGAGGCCGTCGCCGTCCATGACGAGTTTGAGCGCGTCGCGGACGTTGTCGAAGTTGTAGAGCGGTTCGCCCATGCCCATCATCACGATGTTGGTCAGGAGGCGGCCGTCTGGGGTGTATTCCGACTCGTCGTCGTCGGTTTCGGGGGTGCCAAGATCGTCAGGCGCGAGGTCGGGTTGGCCGGGTTTGGGCCACTCGCCGAGGGCGTCGCGGGCGAGCATGACCTGGCCGACGATTTCCCCCGGCGTCAGGTTGCGGACCAGGCGCATCGTGCCGGTGTGGCAGAAGCGGCAGTTGAGGGTGCAGCCGACTTGCGACGAGACGCAGAGGGTGCCGCGATCGGCGTCGGGGATGAAGACCATCTCGTACTCGTGGCCGTCCGCCGTGGCGAGGAGCCATTTGCGGGTGCCGTCGGACGAGTGTTGCGAGGTGACGATTTCGGGGCGGCCGATGGCGAAGCGTTGGGCGAGCCAGGGGCGCATGGTTTTGGCGATGTCGGTCATGCCGTCGAAATCGGTGACGCCGCGATGGTAGAGCCAGTGGAACACCTGTTTGGCGCGGAGTTTGGCTTGTTTGGTGTCTAGGCCGGCTTGCGCGAAGAGGTGCGCGATCTGGGGGCGGGGGATGCCGATCAGGTCGATGCGGCCGTCCGGGCGGGGGGTGATCGGACGCGCGGTGACGACGGGGTCGGTCGGGCCGGGGGTGGGCATCAGGCCGTGGGCGAGGGGGGCTGCGGTTTCTGGGGACATGGCGGGGGCCGTTAGCAGGTTTTGGGGGGGAGTTGAAGGGAAGGGGTCAAGGGCGAGGGGCACGCCCCTCGCGCTCCCCCAACGTTGTCGGCGTTTGGGGGGGGGCGGCGGCGTTGCGTGAGGTGGATGCGCCGCAGGCTGTTATGGCGGCTTCGCCGCGTGGCGCTTGGCGGAGGCGGGGCGCGCGGTGGACAAGTTATGGGAGCGCGAGGGGCCAACCGGTTTCTCTGGAGAAACCGGTACATCTGACTCCCCTCGTGTTTCAGCCTTAAATCTTCGCGCATCCCACCAAGGCCGCGTCCATCGCCGTTGCGGCACCGTCGAGCGGCCAGACGACGGTGAAGGCGTGGCCCGTCGTGTCGCGGGCGGAGACGCTCATGCCGGGGGCGGAGCGCAGGGCGGCGGTGATGGCGGCGTCGGCGCGGGGATCGGGGGCCCAGGCGTCGCTGCCGCTGGCGAGGAGGCGGAGGTGTTGGCCGGCGATGCTGAGCGTCACCGGGGCCTTGGGGGACAGGGCGCGCGGGAGGCGGATGTGGAACTGGCCGCGCAGGTTTTTGCGGGGCCAGTCGCCGACGTCGGCCCAGGCGCTGGCGCGGGGGGCGTTGAGCGGCTGGGCGATGGCGTAGCAGCGCGGGATGGCGGGATCGCGAAACGCCGCCCAAGTGCCGAACACGCCCAGCAGGTCGCGCGCGGGGGCGGCGGTGGGGGCGAGCAGCAGCGCCAGTGCGGCGGCGGCGAGGGGGCGCGGGCGGCGGGGCATCGGGGGGTGGATCTCCTTGGCGGGTGTGATTGCGGGGGGGCGGGGGGATTGGCAAGCGCTTTGGCCACTTAGGCGGGCGTACCTAAGGGCCGGGAAACCAGGTTTTGGCGATGGAGCGGCTATGGCCGAGGTGCGCTGTTGCGGATGGTTTGTGGGGGTGGCGATGTGTTGCCCCGCGTTTCCTGCCCGTCGGTGCGGCTTTGTGAGAGGCGGAACGCATGAGCTTGGCGTCGGGAAATTCGATTCGCAGCCGATTGACGACGTGCCTGGGCGTGCTGCTGGCAGCGATCGCCTTGCAGACGGTCAGCGGGTTGATCCTGCAATGGCGCCAGCATGCGCTCTCCGTTCAGCAGGGGGCGATGACCCAGGTCACCGCCGACCAGATGCTGGGCGACATGAAGCACGACGGCATCCAGGGCGACATCTTCCGCCTGCGCGATGCCCTGGCGGCCGGCGACACCGTGAAGCGCGATGCCACGTTGAAGGACTTGTCCGACGATATCGGCGTGATCAATGCCATGTATGGCTATGTCTTTGCGCAAAGCTATCCGGCGGCGTTGCAGGCGCAGGTCAATGCCACGGTCGCGCCGCAGCACGACTATGTGATGCATGCGCGCACGGTCTCGGCCGCGCTGGTCAACCACACCGCCGATGCGCCGCAGGCGTTGAATGACTTTACCGCCTCGTTCGACCGGTTCGAGCATGTGCAGGAAGTGCTGGCCGAGGCGATCAAGGCCGAGCGCGATGCCGAAACCGCCTCCGCCGCGCTGACCTATCGGCTGTCGTGGGTGCTGGCGTTGCTGGCGGTGGCCAGTGCCGGCGCGGCCGTGTGGTGGGTGGTGCGCATCGTCGAGGCGCGGGTGATGGGGCCGTTGGGTTATCTCCACGGCGAGTTGCAGCGCATGGCCGGCGGCGATTTCAGCGTGAAGATCAAGGGCGACATCAACGGCGACGAGATCGAGCAGATGAGCGCCATCGCCTGTCGCATGCGCTTGCTGGCGCTGGATGGCCAGCGGGCCGAGCGCGAGGCTTCGGCAACCGTGCAGGCGCTCTCGGTGGCGTTGGGGCATCTGGCCGACAGCGATCTGGAATATGCCATCGAGGAGGTCTTTGCCGACAACTATGAGGCGTTGCGCGGCGATTTCAACGGCGCGATGGGCGCCTTGCGCGTCGCCATCGGCAAAGTGCGCGTGGGGGCGACCGCGCTCTCGACATCGATCGGCGAGATCAGCAAGGCCGCCGAAGACCTGGCCATGCGTAACGAGCAGCAGGCGGCGACCTTGGAAGAGACCGCCGCCGCGACGAATCAGGCCTATGAAAGCGTGCGCGGCACCGCCGAGGACGCCGCGACCGTGCGCAAGGCCATTGCCGCCGCGCAGGCCGACGCCAACGATGGTGGCGCGGTGGTGGGGCAGGCGACTCAGGCGATGGCGGCGATCGAACGCTCCGCGCAGGAAATCGGCCAGATCATCGGGGTGATCGACGGCATCGCCTTCCAGACCAACCTCCTGGCGCTGAACGCGGGGGTTGAGGCGGCGCGCGCGGGGGATGCCGGCAAGGGCTTTGCCGTGGTGGCCAACGAGGTGCGCGCGCTGGCGCAGCGGTCCGCCGATGCCGCGAAGGATATCAAGGGGTTGATCACCACATCCTCGCAGCAGGTGTCGCAGGGGGTGTCATTGGTGGGGGCGACCGGCGAGATGTTGATCCGCATCGGCGGGCAGATCGATCAGGTGACGGGCCTGGTCAACGGCATCGCTACCAGCGCCGCCGATCAGGCCGAGAACCTGGAGATGATCAACACCGCCATGCGCCAGCTCGACAGCGTGACCCAGCAGAATGCCGCCATGGTCGAGGAAACCAACGCATCGGCGCGGAATCTGACCGGGGAGGCGACCGAGCTGACCCGGCTGGTCAAGCAGTTCCGCACCCGCGAGCCGGGGCGCGCCGCGCATGTCGAGCGGCCGGGGCTGGTGCGCAAGGCTTCGCTGACGCAGCCGGGCGACGATGCCCTGACCCGTGCGCTGGCCGAGTTCCAGGACGCGCGGCCGGCCAGCGTGGTGGCCATGCCCGCGCCGCGCCCGGCGCCGGTGGTGCAGGGCGCGCTGGCGGTGAAGGCGGACGACTGGTCCGAATTCTGATCAGGGGTAGCTGATCGACAGGACTTCCCATTCCTTCTCGCCGCCGGGCAGGGTGACGCGGCGCAGGTCGCCCACGCCGGCGCCACGGAGCGCGCGGGCGAGGGGGGCGGACCAGCCGATCCTGTCGTGGCTGGCGTCCTGCTCGTCGTCGCCGACGAGGGTGAGGGTTTTCTGGGTGTCATCGTCGTCCGCGATGGTGACGGTGGCGCCGAACCAGGTTTTGCTGCGGTCCTGTTGCTGGGCGGGGTCGATGACGCGGACGGCCTTCATGCGGCGGGCGAGGTGGGCGAGCTCGCGGTCGATCTCGCGCATGCGTTTGCGGCCGTAGAGGTAGTCGCCATTTTCGGAGCGGTCGCCGTTGCCGGCGGCCCAACTGACGATTTCAACGATGGCGGGGCGTTCGGTGCCGAGGAGGTGGTCGTAGCGCTGTTTCAGCGCGGCGAGGCCTTGCGGGGTGATCGGGGGGCCTTCGCCGGGGGCCTTGGGTGGCGCCGGGGGGCGGGGTTGCGGGCGGGAGAAGCGTGAGGGGGAGGCCATGGGGTGGGGTTTAAGGGGTTGAGAGGTTAAATGCGAGGGTCACGACCCTCGCGCTCCCATGACTTTGGTGAGATTGGGGCGGGCCGGTGGTGGCGGGACTTGCGGCGAAGCCGCTGTTTATAGCCTCCGGCGGTGGACCGTTGCGCTTTGCGGGTTGGTCAGCGCTGAGCTGGACAGGTTGGGGGCGCGCGAGGGGCGTGCCCCTCGTGACTTTCCCTTTTCTTATTTGCCGCGCAGGTAGTGGCTCATGGGATCGGGGCCGTGGTACGCCGCGTGGGCGGGGTAGAGGGCTTCGTAGTCGACGGCGTTTTCGAGGACGTGTTCGACGTAGCCGCGGGTTTCCGAGACGGGGATGCGCTCGATCCAGTCGAGCCAGTCGATGGCGCCGGTGCGGGGGTCGCCGTTTTGCGCGAGCCAGCGGCCGACCGAGCCGGGGCCGGCGTTGTAGGCTGCCACCGCCAGTGGATAGCTGCCGTTGAACACCGTGAGCAGGTGTTGGAAGTAGCCGTTGCCGAGTTGCATGTTGAGCGCGGGGTCGGTGGTGAGCGCAGAGGCGCTGACCGAGAGGCCGAGGTGGCTGGCGGCGCCCTGGGCGGTGGGGACCATCAGTTGCATCAGGCCGCGCGCGCCGGCGCCGGAGACGGCGTTCTGGCTGAACTGGCTTTCCTGGCGGGTGATGGCGTGGACCCAGGTCCAGTCGGTGCCGGCGGGCACGGGGATCAGCGGGAAGCCGACGTCGCGGAACGTGCCGAGGCCGGCGTTGGCGGCGGCTTGCGCGGCGATCACGCCCAAGTCGCGGCGGCCGATCTGGCGGGCGAAATCGGCGGTGAGGGCGGCGTCGCGCGGGGTCTTGGCCGATTGGGCGAGGGCGCGGAAGAAGCGGATGGTGGTGGCCCAATCGGTGTCGCGCGCGACGTAGGCGACGGCGCGGGCGAGGGGGCGCTGGGCGAACTGGGCGCGGTCGGCATCGGACACCGGGGGGGTGGGGGATGCGAGCGGGGGCAGCGGCTGGTGCAGGTGTTCGAGCGCGAGGAGGCCGTAGAACTGATCGGGCGTGCGGGTGGCGGCGGCGTACCAGCGGGTGGCTTCGGCGGGGGATTGGCGGTCCAGGGCGTTGTTCGATGGGCGCGCTTCCAGCGCGCGGGCGGCCCAGAAGTAGCCTTTGGCGCGGGTTTGCGGCGTGCGGGCGGCATCGGCATAGGCGGCGAACAGGCGCGCGGCGCGGGGGCCGTCGTTCAGTTGCCAGAGCGCGGACGTGCCGCCGAGCCAGAACAGGCTGGTGGCGTCGTCGCGGACGGGGAGGTCCTGGTCGGAGATGTCGGCGCCGGGGGCGAGGCCGGTTTGCGCGGCCTCGGCCAGCGCGGTTTGGGTGGCGGGCGTGCTGGCGCGGGCGGCGGCGAGGTAGATGGCGAACCAGCGCCGTGCGTCGCGGGTGGGGTGCGACAGCGCCGGGTGGGTGGCGAGCATTTGCGCGGCGTCGGCGGTGCGGCCCTGGTGCGCGAGGGTGCGGGCGCGTTCGAGCAGGTAGCCGGGGTCCGCACGCAAGGTGGCGATGGGGGCGTAGGCCGAGGGGGGCTGCCAGTTGGGCTGGTAGGGGCTGGGGGCGGGGGCGGCGAAGCCGCTGTCGCCACCGGAGCGGCCGGGGCCGCTGTCGCTGCCGGTCCCCTGATCCTCGCCGCCGGGGCGGTAGCCGGGGGGCAGCGGTTGGACGACGGGGCCTTGCGCCGGGAGCGGCTGGACGACCGGGCCCTGGTCTTCGCCGCCGGGGCGGTAACCGGGGGGGAGCGACTGGACCATGCCACCCGATGCGGGGGCATAGGGCGGGGTGGCGTAAGGGGTGGGCGTTGGCGCCGGTGGGGGGCCTTCAGGATCGATGTCGTGCGCGAGGGCGAGGCGGGCGCTGGCGAGGGCGCGCGCGGGGGCGCTGGCGCTGGGGAGCAGGCGTTGCGCCTGCGTGGTGGCGCCGTCCCACAGGAGCGAATCGAGGCGGGCGTCGGTTTCGCTCTGGGGGAAGGTATAGCGGGCGCGCAGGGCGGCTTCATCGGCATCGGACATCGCGCCGCCGCGCCAGGCGGCGTGGGCGACGGAGGATGCCTCGGGCCGGCCATCGGCGGCGAGGGCGAGGGCATAGCGCGCGCGTGCCGGGTTGGTCAGCGGCGGGAAGCGGTCGAAATAGGCCAGCAGGCGCGCGGGATCGATCTGGGTCTGGGTGGCGGCGCGCTCGGTCGCGAGGCGCAGGCGGGTGGAGTCGGGGAAATCGGGGTAGGCGAGGAGGAAGCCCGCCAGCGTATCGAAGCCCGCCGCGGTGGGGCTCTGCGTCAGGGCCTGCCATTGTTGCACCGCGCCGGCGATCGAATCGGGCGCGGCGGCGAGCAGGCGCGCGCGGGCGATGTCCCACTCGTTGCCATCCTGGCATTGCGCCGGGGCCGAGGCGAGGGTGAGCGCGACCAGGGCCATCGCGGTGAGGCGACGCTGGCGCAGCGTGAGCGGGCGGGGGGAAATCGGGCTGGACATCATGCGCGGCCCATCCCTAGAGGGATCGGCACAGGATGGCCATCCCGGACGCGGCAGACCGCAGGCCGGTGCGGTGTACGGCGGACTTTTGGCGAAGGATGTGGGCATGGTTGCGGGCACGCGGTTCTCTGGTTCGATCCCGGCGCTGGTCACGCCGTTCAGGAATGGCGTGGTGGACGAAGCCGCGTTTCGCCGGCTGGTCGACTGGCAGATCGAGAATGGATCGGCGGCGCTGGTGCCTTGCGGGACGACGGGGGAGAACTCCACGCTGTCCAACGCCGAGCATCACCGCGTGATCGAACTGTGCATCGAGCAGGCCGCCGGGCGGGTGCCGGTGATCGCCGGGTGCGGCAGCAACGATACGATGAACGCCTTGTTGCACATGACGTTTTCGAAGAAGTCCGGGGCGTCGGCGGCCCTGTGCGTGGCGCCTTATTACAACCGGCCGTCGCAGGAGGGGTTGCTGGCGCACTTCTCCTATCTGGCCGAGCACAACGATCTGCCGATCATTCTGTACAACGTGCCGGGGCGGACCGTGACCGATCTGAAGCCCGAGACGGTGGTGGAGCTGGTGCGGCGGTTCCCCGGGCGGATCATCGCGATCAAGGATGCCAGCGGCGATCTCAGCCGCGTGACCGATCACCGCATGGGCATCGCCGCGACGGGCGTGGCGGCGGATTTCGACCAGTTGTGCGGGGATGACGAGCTGGCCCTGCCGTTCAATGCCGCGGGTGGGGTGGGGTGCATTTCCGTCACCGCCAATGTCGCGCCGCGGTTGTGCGCCGAGTTTCAGGCGGCGTGCGCCGCCGGCGATCTGGCCGAGGCGCGGCGGTTGAACGATCTGTTGTACCCGCTGCACTATGCGATGTTCGAGGATGCCAGCCCGGCGCCTTTGAAGTACGCGCTGTCGCGGGTGATGGAGGGGTTTGTCGCGGAGCTGCGGCTGCCGCTGGTCGGCGCCAATGCGGCGGCGCGCGCGGCGGTGGATGCCGCCCTGGTCCACGCCGGGCTGGCCTGAGCGGTCAGGTCCCGAACAGCCCCGCCATGCGCGTGACGCGCGGGCGCTGGGGCTCTGGCACGGCGTCGGCGGGCAGGTCGACCACGCGGTTGCGGCCCGTGCCCTTGGCGATGTAGAGCGCGCTGTCGGCGCGGCGGTAGAGTTCGGTCCAGTCGGTCTCGCCGGTGACCGGGCCTTCGGCCATGCCGATGCTGACCGTCACGCGGTGGCCGCCGGTGAACAGGTGCGTGCGCACGTCCGCCAGGATGCCCAGCGCGAGGCCGCCGCCCAGATCCTCCGCCGGGCCGATCAGCGCGAACTCCTCGCCACCGAGCCGGCCGACGTGATAACGCCCGCGCGTGCGGCGGCCGAGCAGCGTGGCCAGTTCGCGCAGGACCGCGTCGCCGGCATCGTGGCCGTGGGCGTCGTTGATCGCCTTGAAGTGATCGACATCGACCAGCAGCAGCCTTTGCGGATCGCTCTGCGGCTGGGCCAGCACCCGCGCCAGCAGCGCCCGGCGGTTGAGCAGGCCGGTCAGCGGATCGATATCGGCGAGGCGGCGGGCGACGCGCTCGTCGGCGCGGGCGGCGTCGCGCTCGGTGATGATCCGGCGCAGGCGCAGCGCGATCACCAGCGTGGCCATCAGCGCGTGGCAGGTCAGCCATCCGACGAGGCCGTGTTCGTCCGAAAGGGTTTGGCCCATCGCCACCTGCACGATGCGGAACAGGCCGAAGGCCATCGGCGCCGCCAGCGCGACCAGCACGATCCGCACCGCCGGGCTGCTGCGGCACAGGGCGTTCCACACGAGCGCCACCTGGAACAGGTAGAACAGCAAATAGAGGCTGAGGAATACCGTGGCCGCCGTGTCCGCCCAATCCAGCGGGGCCAGCGTGGTCGCCAGGGCCGCGATCTCCATCGTCGCCACCTGGATGTGCGTGGCGCGGCGCAGGCGCGGTGCCACCGATCCCGGTTCCAGCACCCGGTCCCACAACAACAGCCACGCCGCCGCGCTGAGCCCGCGCGTGATCCACATCAGCCGATCGGGCAGCGTGGCATCGAGCCACGGAAACGCCACCGCGATGCCGCCCGACTTTTCCCACACCCACGCCACCATGAGCAGCAGCGAGGTGCAGAACGCCAACTGGAACGGCTCGCGCACGAACAGCCACAGCAGCAGGTTCGACACCACCAGCGTGATGCAGGCGCCATAGAACAGGTCGTAGAACGCGGTTTCATCGCGTTCCGTGCGATCGGCGGCGGCGGCATCGACCAGCGCGACATCGCGTATCGTCAGATACAGCGGCACGACGTCGACCACATGCAGCAGCAGCCCGGTAACGGGCGCCGCGCCCGCGACCGCGCCGGGGATCGGCACCACCGTCTGGCCGCCGATGCGGGTATAGGCGGGCAGCGTGGCGTTATCGAGGCGCAACGTGGCCAGCGTGCCATCGGCGCGGCGCACGGTGAGGGTGGCGCTGCGTTGCCACAGGCGGCGGAAGCTGAGCAGCGGTCCTTGCAGCGAATCGCCGGCATGGGCCGGGCGCAGCAGCAGCCAGTAGGAGTTGAGGCTGTGCGGCTTTGGCAGCAGCGCGCCGTCGCAGCGGAAGCGGCCTGGCGGCAGGCGGAACAGCGCCGCCGGGGTGTCGCCGGGGCGGGCCAGCGCGGTGCAGGCGGCCAGCGGCGTCTGGTGCGCGGCGGGCGTGGCGGGGGCGGTGAGCGGGATCTCCTGCGCGGGCGGGCTGGCGGTCTGTGCTTGGGCGATGGGGGCGGCAAGGAACAGCATGAGCAGCGCAGCCAGCATCCGCCAGCACGCGGACCCGGTGGGTCGGTGCGTGCCGCAAACGCTTGCGGGCCGGCAGGCCCATCGCGTCGGTTTTCGAGCCGGCTCCATCGCGGTGGAGGTAAACCGGAAAGGCTAATGAAAACTTGCCGCCACCGGCGCGCGACAAACTTGCGACAATGAGAGCATCGATCCGCTTGGCGTCCGGGCCGCTGCTGGTTATAGCCCGGCGCATGGATATCGTCGCCACCCTCCGCCCGACCGATCTTTCGCCCGCCGACCATGCCCGGGGAGGGCGTGCGCGCGCGGCGGGCCTGGCGGTTCTGGCCGCGATGGCCTGCGCCGTGGCGGGATGCGCCGGGCATGGCGACAAGCACAAGGACACCGCCTATGTCGCGCGGGATGTCGAATCGCTGTACATTGCCGCCAAGCAGCGGCTGGATGGCGGCGAGCCCAAGGTGGCCGCCGCGCTGTTCGACGAAGTGGAGCGCCAGCACCCTTACTCGCCATGGGCCCGCCGCGCCGAACTGATGGGCGCCTTCTCCTATTACGCGGCGCGCGATTACGCCAAGGCGATCGAGACCTCGCAGCGGTTTCTTTCGGTCCACCCCGGCAACAAGGATGCGGCTTACGCCTATTACCTGATCGCCCAGTGCTATTACGAGCAGGTCAGCGATGTGACCCGCGACCAGAAGGATACCCAGCAGACGCTGAGCGCGCTCAACGAGCTGATCCGGCGTTACCCCGATTCGCGCTATGCCGAGGATGCGCGGTTGAAGATCGATCTGGTCACCGACCACCTGGCCGGCAAGGAAATGGATATCGGGCGGTTTTATGAACGCTCGGGCAAGTGGCTGGCGGCGGGGATCCGCTTCCGCAATGTCGTCGATGGCTATCAGACCACCAGCCATGCGCCCGAGGCCCTGTTCCGGCTGGTCGAGACCAACCTGACGCTCGGGCTCTATGACGAGGCGCAGAAGAATGCCGCGGTGCTGGGCGCGAACTATCCGGGCAGCGTGTGGTATGCGCGCGCTTACAAGCTGATCCATAAGGATGCGCCCGATGGGCGCGTGGTGGCGCCCAAGGTCTGAATTCAGGCGAAGGCGGGGGGTGGCGCGTGACGTGCCGCCCTTTGGTGGGACCGGGGCGTGACGCGGGGGGGTGGCACGCGCATTTTGGTGTGTCGTGCCCGAAAACGCTAACTCGCCCGGTTGAGTTTGATTGACATTTACCCGCGCAGTTCCGATGGACGACGATTGAAGCCGGGATCGGCGTCAGTGCAGATTGTTCATGCTCTCCCAGAAAACCCGCTATACCATCCGTGCGTTGCAACACCTGGCCGATTTGTGGCGGACCGGGCCGGTGCGGCTGGATGCGATCGCCGAGGGGCAGAACATCCCGCGCAAGTTCCTGACGGTGATCCTGTCCGAGCTGGTGCGCGAGGGGCTGGTGATCTCGCACCGGGGGCGCGAGGGCGGCTATGAGCTGGCGCTGGCGCCGGTGGACGTGCGTTATGGCGACATCATCCGGTTGACGCGCGGCAGTCTGGCGCTGGTGCCTTGCGCCAGCCGCTATGCGCACGAGCATTGCGCCAACTGCCTGCCCGAGGCCGATTGCCGGCTGCGCGGGCTGATGCTGAAGCTGCGCGACGAGATGGCGGCGGTGCTCGACCAACTGACGCTGGCCGATCCGATCGACATCGAGGCGCCCTTTGCCGAGGCGCCCGCCGTGGATGGGCCCGCCGAACCGGCCTGACAGTCCCCAAACGCATACGGTTGCATACGGAAAATTCACAGGTATCGGCCATAAACCGGCCGCCGGGTGGCGCTTTTCGATGCGACTGCGAGGGATTACGGATCCCCCCCTCAGTCTCCGGGAAGCGTCGATCGGGTTAGAGACAGGCGCAGCAGGAGAGAGACGCGCCATGGGTGAATACGTTCCCGGTTTCCATAACGGTCGCATCCAGGCAACCGCGGTGCAGGCAGCACCGTGCGACCTTTCGGCGATCGCCGGGTATGTGATCGGCCCCGTGTTCGAGCCCGAGGTGGCGCGCAGCCGTGGCGGCTGGTTGCGTCGGTTGATCGCGCGGCGGCGCGGGCCGGCGCCTTTGGTCCAGCAGATCTATGCCCACGAGATCGACCCCATGGTCGCCTCCAACGCCGAGGCGGCGCTGGCCGCGCAGCAGGCCGCCGAGGCGATCAGCGCCGCGATGATGCGGTTGCGCGTGGAAACGGCGCTGGTCGACGAGGCGATGGCCGAAGAGGCGCGCATCGACGAGGTGCTGATGCGCGCGGCGGCCGAGGATCGGCACGCGCGCGGCGGCCGCGCCGGCGTGTTGCCCGAGCATCTGTTGATCGTGGCGACGGTGGTGTTGGCCCTGGGCAATGCGGTCTGGCATTTCGTGGGGTGACGTGAAGGGATAGGGCGAGGGGAAGGTTTGTCGAGGCAAACCGGTTGGCCTCGCGCTCGCTGTTCCATGGCGGCGCGGGTTTGGGCCGGCGGCGTTGCGCGAGATTTCTCTGCCGCAGGCTTTGATGGCGGTTTTGGCGCTTGCTTGCGGGCCGGGCGCGGCGTCGACAGGGCATGGGGGTCTGGGGGTGTAACACCCCCGGGATCATCCTTCTTCTTGTCTCTTTCACCCCAATCGTTAGAACGGGACGCGAACAGACTCGCGGTTTTGGCGCGGGTTGCCCTTTTGCGCGAGACTGTCGCCCGCCGATGCTGACCCGCCTTTCCATTCGCAACATCGTGTTGATCGAGGCGCTGGACCTCGATTTTGCCGGGGGGCTGGGCGTGCTGACCGGCGAGACCGGGGCGGGTAAATCGATTTTGCTCGATGCCCTGGGGCTGGTGCTGGGGGCGCGGGCCGATGTGGGGCTGGTGCGCGCGGGGGAGGATAGGGCGAGTGTGACCGCCTCGTTCGAGTTCGCCTCGGGGGTGCCGGCTGGGTTGGCTTTGGCTTTGGATGCGGCCGAGGTTTCCGTGGAGCCGGGGGAGCCTTTGATCTTGCGCCGGCAGGTGCGGCGCGAGGGGGCGGCGAGCCGGGCCTATGTCAACGATCAGCCGGTGAGCGCCGGGTTGTTGCGCGAGGTGGCGCCGTTTTTGGTCGAGATCCATGGGCAGCATGATGACCGGGGTTTGGTGAACCCGCGGGGGCATCGGATGTTGCTCGATCGGTACGCGCGGTATGCGGGGCTGGGGGCGGATCCTGAGGGGGTGGCCTTGGCGTGGCGGCGGTGGGCGGCGGCGGCGGCGGCTTTGGATGAGGCGCGGGCCAGGCTGG
>Ga0302157_10004918_pt1 | contig 14351 bp, 6 predicted proteins | sample I_Bog_N3_3_FD_193502 | JGI IMG/M metagenome (GOLD analysis project Ga0302157, IMG submission 193502) | Peat permafrost microbial communities from Stordalen Mire near Abisko, Sweden - I_Bog_N3_3 | ecosystem: Environmental > Terrestrial > Soil > Wetlands > Peat | place: Sweden: Abisko, Stordalen...
TCCAGCAGCGTCATCTGCGCCGTCACCACGTCGATGTACGGATCGACCCCCGTCTCGTAGCGCGCCGTCTCCAACTCGACAACCTTCTGTGCCGATTGCGCAGCCTGCTGTTGCTGCTCGATCTGCCGCGACAGAATGCGCACCGCCGCCAGCGCGTCCTCCACCTGCTGGAACGCGGTCAGCACCGTCTGCCGGTAGCCCGCCACATCGGCATCGTAGATCGCCGTATACTGCCGCACCGCCGCCCGCCGCAGCCCGCCATCGTAGATTGTCTCCGACACCGCCGGCCCCACCGACCAGAACCGGCTCGGCCAGTCGAACAGGTGTTTGAACGTCGAACTCTCCAGGCCCCCGCCCGCGCTCAGTGTCAGCGTCGGATAGTACGCCGCCTGCGCAACCCCGATCTGCGCATTCGCTTCGGCCATCATCCGCTCCGATGCCGCAATGTCCGGCCGCCGCTCCAGCAACTGCGACGGCACGCCGATCGGCACCGCCGGAGGCGCCGCACTCAGCGCCTTCACCGGAATCGAGAACGCCGAAGGATCGCTCCCCGTCAGCACCGCAATCGCGTGTTCAAACTGTGCGCGCGCAACTCCCATGTTGGTTAGCGCGGACTGCGCGTTCTGCAACGTATTCTCCGCCTCCACCACCGAAATCTCCGTGCCCACTCCCGTCTCGTACTGCGAACGCGTCAGGTCCACTGCCTTCTGGTCGTCCGCCACCGTCTGGGTGTACACCGCCTGCAACGCGTCCTGCCCGCGAATCTCAAAAAAGTATTCCGCCAGGCTGGCCTGCTCGGTCAGCCGTTCGCCTTCCAGGTCCGCCGCGCTCACCTGCGCGTTGTACTGCTCGGCCCGAATCTGGTTGCGAACCCGCCCCCACAGGTCCGGTTCCCACGACAAATCCACCGGCAGCGTGGTCAGGTTGGTCTGCGATTTGTTTCCGGTCGTGCCCGCACTCCCCACGTTCGCCGAAGCCTGCGATCGCGCGTACGATGGCCCTGTGCCCAGCGTGGGATAGAGCTGCGAGCGCGCCTCCGCCACCAGCGTGCGCGCCTCCATGAAGTTCGCAAAGTACTGCTTGATCGTCTGGTTGTCGATCGTCAGCTTCTCTTCCAGCGCATTCAGTTCCTTGTCGCCATAGATCTCCCACCACTTTCCTTTCAGCATCGCGTCCTGCGGCTGGGCCACCTTCCACTCGCCCGCGTCCGCGGTCTGAGGACCCGTTGTTCCGGTCGCAGCCGTGTTGGTTGCAGCCACGCTGGTTGCAACCGCGCTGCCCGCCGTCCCATTGCCCGGCTGTGCCGCGCCCGGCGATTCCCTGTACGCGGCCGGTGGTGCCTGCGCCATTGCTGGCGGTCTCTGGTACTTCGGCCCCACCTGGCATCCGCTCAATAGCAGTGCCGCCAGTGCGGTGGTGATTGCTGCGCGAAGATCTGTTCTGCTCATAGTTTTACTTCCATGATTCATCAGTTTAATCCGAAGTCGCCCCAATCGGCCCTCCCGCGGAGTCCACGTTCTTGTGCCGCCGTGTCACTACCCACAGCCGCATCCGGTCGAATGTCAGGTACACCACTGGAGTGGTATACAGCGTCAGCATCTGGCTCACCACCAGCCCGCCCACAATCGTGATTCCCAGCGGCCGCCGCAGCTCCGATCCCATCCCCGTTCCAAACGCCAGCGGAAGCGCGCCAAACAGCGCTGCCATCGTCGTCATCAGGATCGGCCGGAACCGCAGCATGCACGCCTCGAAGATCGCCTCTTCCGTATTCATACCGCCCTCGCGCTCCGCCTGCAGCGCAAAGTCGATCATCATGATCGCGTTCTTCTTCACAATCCCGATCAGCAGTATGATGCCGATGATCGAGATCACATTCAGGTCCACGTGAAAGATCATCAGCGCCAGCATCGCGCCCGCGCTCGCCGAAGGCAGCGTCGAAATAATGGTCAGCGGATGCACCAGGCTCTCGTACAAAATCCCCAGCACGATGTACACCGCCAGCAGCGCCGTCACGATCAGCACCACCTCGCCGTTCAGCGACTGTTGATACGCCTGCACCGTTCCAGCGAAGAAGCAGCGCATCGTCGAGGGAAGCTCCAGCCTCTGCTGCATCTGGGCGATGGCCAGCGTCGCGTCGCTCAGCGATACATTCGGCGCAAGGTTGAACGACACCGTCACCGACGGAGACAGCCCTGTATGGTTCAGCGCCAGCGGTGTCGTATTGGCCTGGGCCCTGGCCATGCTGAACAGCGGCGTGTTCCCGCTCGCCGTCGAGTTCCCCGCCGAAGGGTGAAGGTACACGCTCATCAGTCCGTCCGGCGTCGCCCAGTACTGCGGCGCAACCTCCAGCACTACGTAGTACTGGTTCAACTGCGTATAGATCAGCGACACCTCCGCCTGTCCAAACTCCGAGTAGAGCGCCGAATCCAGAGAGCTCGCACTCTGCCCAAGCCGCGCCGCCGTCACCCGGTCGTATGTGATGCGCTGGTCCAACCCTCCGTTCTGCTGGTCGCTGCTCACATCCTGAAAGCCGGGCAAATGCGTGATCGCAGCCAGCAGCTTTGGCCCCCACACCTGCAGGTCGTCCACGTTGTCCGCCTGGATCGTGTACTGGTACATCGCGTTTGAGCCGCGTCCCCCAACCCGGATGTCCTGCGACGCCTGTAGGAACGTCGACGCCCCGGTGATCCGGTTCAACTTCGGGCGCAGCCGGTTGATCACATCGGCGGCGCCGATCTTCCTCTGCTCCAGCGGCTTCAGGATCACAAAGAAACCGCCCGAGTTGGTCGCGCCGCCCCCGCCCGTGAACCCGACCACGTTCTGCACCGCCGGGTCGTTCTTGATGACCTGCTGGATCTGCTGCAGCGCCGCGTTCATCGCCGGGTACGATGCGTCCTGTGGCCCGCGCATCGAGCCCTGAAGCGAGCCCGTGTCCTGCTGCGGGAAAAACCCCTTGGGTATCTTGATCGCAATCGCCACATTTAACGCGATGATCAGAACCAGAGTCGTCAGAATCAGCCCTGGGTTCTCCAGCGCCCACCGCAGGCTCCTCCGGTAGAGCCCCAGCACCCACTGAAATACCCTGTCGAACCCCTTGTACATCCGCCCATGCTGCACGTCCTTCTCGCTCTTCAGCAGATAGGCGCACATCATCGGTGTGGTGGTCAGGCTGATCACCATCGACACCACAATGGCCGTCGACAGCGTCACCGCAAACTCGCGGAACAGCCGCCCCACAATCCCACCCATCAACAGCAGCGGGATGAACACCGCGATCAGAGACATGCTGATCGTCATCACGGTAAACCCAATCTCGCGCGCCCCGCGCAACGTCGCGGCAAACGGCTCCATCCCGCCCTCAATGTGCCGCGTGATGTTCTCCATCACCACAATCGCGTCGTCCACCACAAAGCCCGTCGAGATCGTCAGCGCCATCAATGACAGGTTGTCGATCGAATACCCGCACAGATACATCACAGCGAACGTCCCGATCAGCGATACGGGCACCGCCACCGCCGGAATCAGTGTCGCCCGCGGGCTGCGCAGAAACACGAACACAACCAGAATCACCAGCGCAATCGAGATCAGCAGCGTGCGTTCCACATTGTTGACCGACGCGCGGATCGTCGTCGTCCGGTCCATCACCACCGTGGTGTTGATCCCCTTGGGGATCGACGCCTCCAGCGACGGCAACTGCGCATACACGCGGTCCACCGTGTCGATGATGTTAGCCCCCGGCTGGCGGAACACCTGCAGCACCACCGCCCGCTTGCCGTTCAGGTAGCCGCCCGCGCGCACGTTCTGCACCGAGTCGATCACATCGGCCACATCCGACAGCCGCACCGCCTGCCCGTTGTGGTAGCCCACAATCAGCGGCTTGTAGTCGTCCGCGTGCGAGATCTGCCCGTTCACCACAATGTCCGCGCTCACGGTGCCATCCGTGATCTGGCCGCGCGCAAGGTTCGAGTTCTGTAGCTGAAGCATCGACTGTAGCGCCGCCATCGTCATGCCGTAACTTGCCAGCTTGGTCGGGTTCACCTCCACACGCACCGACGGCAGCGCTCCGCCCCCAGCGCTCACCTGCCCCACGCCCGAAATCTGCGATAGCTTCTGCTCCATCACCGTGGACGCTTCGTCGTACAGCTTGTCCGGCCCATACACGTCGCTGGTCAGCCCCAGGATCATGATCGGCGAGTCCGCCGGGTTCACCTTGCGATACGTCGGGTTCCCCGGCAGGTTCGCCGGAAGATACGTCCGCGCCGCGTTGATCGCCGCCTGCACATCGCGCGCCGCCCCGTCGATGTTGCGGCTCAGATCAAACTGGATTGTGATCCCGGTCGAGCCCAGTCCGCTCGACGAGGTCATCTCCGTCACGCCCGCGATGTGCCCGAACTGCCGCTCCAGAGGCGTGGCCACGCTCGACGCCATGATCTCCGCGCTCGCTCCCGGAAGCCCCGCGCCCACGTTGATCGTGGGAAAATCCACCTGCGGCAGCGGAGACACAGGAAGCACCTGGAACGCGATCGCGCCCGCTATCGCCACCGCCACCGTAAGCAGCGTCGTCGCTACCGGACGATGGATGAACGGCGCCGAGATATTCACGGCTGCCCCGCCGCTTGCGCCCCATCGCCGTTCCCTGTCTTACGCGAGAAGCGCTGCCCAAGTTTGTCAAAGAAGATATAGATCACCGGCGTCGTGTACAGCGTCAGCACCTGGCTCACCAGCAGTCCGCCCACCATCGTGATGCCCAGCGGCCGCCGCAACTCCGATCCCATCCCGCTGCCGAACGCCAGCGGTATCCCCGCCAGCAGAGCCGCCATCGTCGTCATCATGATCGGCCGGAAGCGGAGCTGGCACGCCTCATACATCGCCTCCGTCGAATTTTTTCCGTGCTTCCGCTGCAGCTCCAGCGCGAAGTCCACCATCATAATGCCGTTCTTCTCCACAATTCCGATCAGCAGCACCAATCCGATAATCGCCACCACGCTCAGGTCCTGGTGGAACAGGATCAACGCCAGAAACGCGCCCACTCCAGCCGAGAACAGAGTCGACAGGATCGTGAGGGGATGGATGAAGCTCTCATACAGCACGCCCAGCACGATGTACACCGTCACCAGCGCGGCCAGGATCAGCAGCGGCTCGTTCGAGAGCGAATTGCGGAACGATGCCGCGGTCCCCTGAAAGTCCGCCTGCAAACTGGCCGGCATATTCATCGCCTTCTGCAGCTTGGTGATCTTATCGATTGCATCTCCCAGCGATGCGTTCGGCGCCAGGTTGAAGCTCACCGTAATCGACGGGAACTGTCCCTGGTGCGTGATCGACAGAGGCTCCGTCACCGTCTCGAAGTGCGAGAACGCGCTCAGCGGAATCGCATTGCTCGGCACCGAGCTGGTATTCGACGATGTCGTCGTCCCCGCCGTCAGCACACGCGTCGGCGGCGTCAGCGTCCCCGCCGAGGGCGTATACTTCGTCGTCGCCGTCAGCGCATTCGACCCCGCCGAAGTCGATCCATTCCCCGAAGTGGTTGACGCCCCCGCCCCGCTTGTCCCCGCCGCCGCGTTCGCCTGGATGTACATGTGGTTCAGCTTGTCCGGATCAAGCTGGAACTGCGGCTGTGCCTCCAGGATCACGTGATACTGGTTCAGTTGCGTATACATCGTGTTGATCTGCCGCTGCCCAAACGCGTCGTACAGCATGTTGTCGATCGTCGTCGGCGCGATCCCCAGCCGCGACGCCGTCACCCGGTCGATCACCAGCGACACGGCAAGCCCGCCCATCTGCTGGTCGGTCGCCACGTCCTCCAACTCCGTCAGCCCGTTCAGCTTCTTCACAAACCGGTTGGTCCACTGGTTCAGCTCGTTCTGGTCCGGGTCCTCCAGCGTGTATTGGTACTGCGTCCGGCTCACGCGGTCGTCCACCGTGATGTTCTGCACCGGCTGCATGAAGAGCTGAATTCCATCCACCTTGTCCAGCTTCGGTTCCAGCCTGCGAATCACGTCCGCCGCGCTCAGGTCGCGCTGGTTCAGCGGCTTCAGGTTGATCGATAGTCGCCCGCTGTTGGTGGTCGTGTTCGTTCCATCCGCCCCGATGAACGACGAAAGGCTCTCCACCGCCGGATCGGCCAGAATCACTCCCGCCAGCTCCTGCTGCTTGGCCGCCATCGACTTCGACCCGATGGTCTGCGGCGCTTGCGAGATTCCCTGTATCACCCCCGTGTCCTGCACCGGGAAGAACCCCTTGGGTATGACCGTGTACAGCACCACTGTCAGGATCAGCGTGCCCAGAGCCACAAACAGTGTGACCGTCTGGTAGCGCAGCACCACCTTCAGCGTCCTTGCGTAGAACCCGATCATCGCGTTGAAGCCGCGCTCCGACAGCTTGTAGATGCGCCCCTGCTGCTCGCCCGCGTGGCGCTTAAGAATGCGCGCCGCCATCATTGGCGTCAGCGTCAAAGACACCACCGCCGACAATATAATCGTCACCGCCAGCGTCACCGCGAACTCGCGGAACAGACGCCCCACCACGTCGCCCATGAACAGCAGCGGGATCAGCACCGCGATCAACGACACGGTCAGCGACATGATCGTGAACCCAATCTGTTCCGCGCCCTTCAGCGCCGCCTCCATCGGCGGGTCGCCCGCCTCGATGTAGCGCGAGATGTTCTCCACCATCACGATCGCGTCGTCCACCACAAACCCCGTCGAGATCGTCAGCGCCATCAGCGACAGGTTGTCCAGGCTGTAGCCCAGCATGTACATCACGCCGAACGTACCCACCAGCGACAGCGGCACCGCCACGCTGGGAATGATCGTGGCCCACAGGCTCCTCAGGAACAGGAAGATCACCATCACCACCAGCGCAACCGTCAGCAGCAGCTCGAACTCCACATCGTTCACCGAAGCCTGGATCGCGGTCGTCAGGTCGGTCAGCGGCGTCACAACCACGCCCTGCGGAAGGTTCGCCTCCAGTTGCGGCAGCAGCCGCTTGATGCTCTTCACCACCGTGATCGTGTTCCCGCCCGGCTGCCGCTGCACGTTCAGGATGATCGCGGGCTTCTTGTTCATCCACGCCGCCTGCGTGGTGTTCTCCACTCCGTCCACGATATTGGCCACGTCGGTCAGCATCACCGGCGCGCCGTCGCGGAACGCGACAACAACTTTTCGGTAGTCCCCGCTCGTCACCAACTGGTCGTTGGAGTCGATCTGATAGTCCTGGTGCGGCCCGTCGAAGTTCCCCTTGGCCGCGTTCACGCTGGAGTTGCTCACCGCAGTGCGCAGGTTCTCCAGATCGATTCCGTAAGACGACAGCGCCGCCGGGTTCGCCTGGATTCGCACTGCCGGCTTCTGCCCGCCGCTGATGCTCACCAGCCCAACCCCGCTCAACTGCGAGATCTTCGGCGCCAGCCGCGTATCCACTAAATCCTCAACCTGCGACAGCGGAATCGAGTCCGAAGTGATCGCCAGCGTCAGCACGGGCGCGTCCGCCGGGTTGGTCTTGCTGTAGATCGGAGGCGACGGCAGGTTCGCCGGCAGGAAGCTCTGCGCCGCGTTGATCGCCGACTGCACCTCCTCCTCCGCAATATCGATGTTCAGGCTCAGCGCAAACTGCAGCACGATCACCGAATTGCCCGCCGAACTGGTCGACGTCATCTGGCTCAGCCCCTGCAACTGGCCGCACTGACGCTCCAGCGGCGCCGTCACCGTCGTCGCCATCACGTCCGGGCTTGCCCCCGGATAGAACGTCAGAATCTGGATCGTCGGGTAGTCAACCTCGGGCAGCGCGGAGACCGGCAGTTGGATATAAGCGACAATCCCTACCAGCATGATTGCAGCCATCAGCAACGACGTCGCAACCGGACGGAGTATGAAAGGACGCGACGGACTCAAGGGGCGCTACTCCCACTGGTATTTGCCAGAACCGGTTTCGTGGAGATCGAGATCGCTGTATTGTCTTGCAGCTTGTCGAAGCTGCTGGTCGCCAGCACGTCGCCCGGATTGATCCCCGTCACCTGCGCCGTCTGTGCATTCGTCACGCCCACCGTGATGGGCGTCAGGTGGGCCTTGTTGTCCGCGATCACGTACACAAACGCCGCCTGCCCGTTGTGCTGCACCGCCGCGTTCGGAATCAGCGTCACGTTCTGCAACGTATTCGTCAGCAGCCGTATGTTCACAAACTGGTTGGGAAATAATGACGAGTCCTTGTTCGCAAACTGGGCCCGCGCCTTCACCGTTCCAGTCGTCGTATCGATCTGGTTGTCCAGCGTCAACAGCGTACCGGTCGCGATCTCCTTCTGCCCGCTCGCATCGTACGCATCCGCCTCCAGCTTGGCCCGCTTCCTCAGTTGCGGCTCGATCTTTCCCAGGTCGTCCTCCGCCGGGCTGAAGACCGCCGTGATCGGCTGGATCTGCGCAACCACCGCCAGAACCGTGCCCGCGTTGGCCTGCACCACGTTGCCCTGGTCCACCAGCCGCAGCCCCACGCGTCCAGTGATCGGCGACACAATGTGGCAATACTCCACCTGGATCTGGTCGTACGACACCGTCCCCTCGTCGTTATGCACCGTCCCCTGGATCTGCGCCACCAGCTTTTCCTGGTCGTCCAGCGTCTGCTTGGGGATCGCATTCCGCGCCCACGCCGCCTGGTAGCGCGCCAAGTCCATCTGCGCCTGCGCCAATATCCCCTTGTCCCGCTCCAGAATCCCCTGCGACTGGGCCAGCGTCGCCGCGTACGGCCGCGCGTCAATCTCGATCAGCGGATCGCCCTTCCGCACCAGCTGTCCCTCGGTGTAGTGCACCGCCGTCACAATCCCGCTCACCTGGCTGGAAATCGAAGCCGTATTGACCGGAGTCACCGTCCCGATCGCATCCACATACACGCCGATGTTTCCCTTCAGCGCCGTCACCGTAGTGACTACGACCGCGCCTGCGCCCTTCCGCCCCGCCGTCGCCGTCGCCGCTGTGGCGTCCTCGTGGTGGCGCAGCACCAGAATGAATCCCGCCGCAAAAATCAGCAGCAGCAGAATCCACACCGCGGCGCGGATTCGCTTTTGCCGCGGAGTTCGCGTGGGTACATCTTCAGATAGTTGATGATCGAGGCCGATATGAGGTTGTGGTTGCTGATTTGGATCGGATTCCAATTGCTTCTCCAGACCAAGCGCGCAGGGCGCACTCCGCCTCTACGCAACTTGTGGCGCTCTCAAGGTTGACGCATGAGGCGCGCAAATGGTTGCAGCGTCTTCGGTCAACTTGAAACAGAAAATTCCGCTTCTTGTCGATTGTATCGCAGCATTCACAGCCCCCGCCCCGCGCCCATACACATCAATCGCAGGCCAGCAAAAAAGCCCGCCATCAAGCGGGCCTGTAACTTTGCCGAAAATTCATCTGCTGTTTTGGTGGAGCTGAGCGGGATCGAACCGCTGACCTCCTCGTTGCGAACGAGGCGCTCTCCCAGCTGAGCTACAGCCCCCACCGGACTCGCGCAACGCCAGCCGGTTCAGCCCTCATCGGGACCTCCTCCAGCCGCGCGCCGCGCCGTCGATTCAACTTTACGAGTGTATCAGCCCGCAGCCCTCGCCACCACCCCGCTCCGTCCGCGACCCGCATAAAATCCGCGCCGCACAAAGAATCTTCACTCCCGCATCATGGCCCGCGACACATCCAACCAGCGCTCATGCAGCGCCTCGCCCAGCGGTCCCCATGGCGCAGCGCCCGGCTCGATCACCGGCAGCACCAGCGTCACCTTGGTTCCGCGCCCAGGCCGGCTCACCATCTCCACCTCGGCTGCCGGGCCGTACATCACCTCCATGCGCTCGCGCACATTGCGCATTCCTATCCCACCGCTTTGGTTCCCGGCTCTGCTTCCCGCTCCGCCCGCCGGCTCCGCCTCCATCCCGATCCCGTCGTCCTCCACCTCGATCAGCAGTTGCCCGTCGGTCAGCATCCGGCTCCTCAGCGTCACCGTTCCTCCGCTGATGCGCGGCTCCAGCCCGTGTTTGATCGAGTTCTCGATCAGCGGCTGCAGCATCATGCTCGGCACCAGCACATCCAGCGTCTCCTCGGCGATCTCCTTCACCACTTGCAGCTTCTCCCCGAACCGCACCACCTCGATGTCCAGATAATCGTCCGTGAACGCCAGCTCCTCGCTGAGCGGCACAAACGCCTCGCGGTCCTTCAGCAGAACGCGCAGGATGTTGGCCAGCTTCACGATCATCTCCCGCGCCAGCTCCGGCTTCGACCGCACCAGAGACGTGATCGAGTTCAGCGTGTTGAACAAAAAGTGCGGGTTGATCTGCCGTTGCAGCGCGTCCAGCCGCGCCTCCATCAGCAACCGGCTCTGCACCTCCAGCTTGCGTTCGGTCCGCACCGCGTTCCATATCTTCAGCGGAATCCCCACCACCACCGGAGCGCACGCGCAGATCGCCAGCTCCACCCACCAGTTCGCCGAGTGCAGCTCGAAGAACCGCGAAGGATATGCCCGCGACAACATGCTGGTGGCAAACTGCATCGTCGCAATCAGCCCAAGAAGCATGATCTGCCGGTCGAACCGCGGCTTCCTCAGGTTGCGCGTCACCCAGCGGTACAGGCTCAGGTCGATCATCGGAGAGAAAGACCACACCTCCTCGCGCTCGATGAACCGCCCCACCGTGCCCGCGATCGCCCCCACCGCCAGGTTCACCGCCAGCGTCCAGTGCTCGCCGTGCCACATCGCCGGCAACGCCAGCGCCGCGCCGCCCACCATCGCCGCCCCCGGCCCCAGCAGCAGCCCCATTAGCACCGTCGCCTCGTACGTCAGGTCCGCCGCCAGGAAGTTCGGCACCCGCACCCGGATCCACACCCCCAGCGTCAGCGGGATGCAGATCATCGCCACCACTGCCAGCGTCTGCCGCCAGCTCCGCCGCGGCATCAGCAGCAAATTCTTGAACGTCGTCGAGCGCGCCAGCGACGCAGACACCGCCGCCGCCACCCCCAGCTCCACCAGCAGCGTTATCAGGATCAGGCTGTCCTTCACCTGCCCCACTACCGCATGTCCCATCCCCGTCCCCATACCCAATACTCTACCTCCACCCACTAACGACAGCGATCGGGGATCGGTTGCCAGTGGTGTCACTATTTGTTCGTCATTCTGGCGCAGCCAGAATCTCCGTATTGGCCCTTGCCGTTGCCGTTGCCCTTGCCTCTTCTTGCTTGTCATTCTGAGCGCAGCGAAGAATCCCCGCATTGGCCCTTGCCGTTGCCTGTCCCTCGTCGTTGTTTGTTTTCCGCTGTCATCCTGAGCAGCTTGACTCGCCAAGTCGAGTTACGGCCAAAGATGACACCACAAGCCTCTACTGATTCTATTGGACTTATACGGCGTGCCATCAGGAGCACGTCTTTCGAGCGCGAAGGATCCCGACGAACCCCATACCACCTCAACCCCCCACCTCTTTCTCCCACAAAATCCCCGCCTTCGCTCTTTCTTACCCCTTACCCCTTACCCCTGTTTTCTTGTCAAGACTCTCGAACCCCCAATTTCCCCCTAACCAACACCAAACAAACCACATAAAAATTAAAAATAGTTGGCATAGTAGTTTCCCTCCAACCCGTATAATTAAATCAGTAAGCATAACCAAACAGACCCGGCCAATCGCCGGGTCTTCGCTTTTAACACGCAAGTTATTGATTCCAGAGATCAATAAATCTAAACCATCTGGAATCAATATCATGCAGACTTGATCTAGATCAAGTCCAGATCTAACTATCGTATTTTGAAGATCATAGGCCTTTTAGGGGGGGGTGCCCCCACACAGGAGAGAATCCGTATGACAGACACAACCGAACCCACCGTATCCACCATTAAGCGCTTCCAGTGCCGCCACATCCACACCACGGGCCGCCGTTGCGGCTCCCCCGCACTGCGCGGCGTGCCCTTCTGCTACCACCATCACACCACCCGCCGCCCAGCCCCGCGCCACCGCGGCGTCCACCCCGCCCAGTCCATCTTCGAGATGCCCGCCATCGACGACCGCGCCGGAATCCAGTTCGCCCTCGCCCAGATCCTCAACCGCCTCACCACCGGCCAGCTCGACCCCAAGCGCGCCAACCCCATCCTATACACCCTCAAACTGGCCATCTGGAACCTCCACGAAACCCGCCCCGCCGCCCGCACCGCCGCCCGCACCGCCGCCAGCAACGACAGCCGCGACTCCCGCTCCCCAGACGACTCCAACGTAAACGATCCAGACGACCTGGTCGAAGACCTCATCCTCGACCCCGACCTCGGCCCCATCGCTCCCATCGCCGAGATCCCCACCCCGGAGGCCGCCGCAGCAGCCGCCCACGCCGCCGCCCAGGCGCGCGCCGCCAAAGCCGCAGCCGCCCACGCCGCCAACCGCGCCGCAGCCGCCGAAGCCATCCACAGCGCCTTCGCCCTCTTCCAGCAGGAGAACGGCTTCCCCTCCGAACCCCCAGACCCCACACCCATCCCCGCAACCCTCCCCTCCCTCCAGGCCTGCATAGCTTCCAGCTACACAACTGCCCCAAAGCCAGCCCTGGGCCAGTCAAAGGATCTCGATGTTGAGACCTGGGTGCGTCGCGCACACCTCCAATCCACACCGGCGATCCAATCCGTCCGGATCGGTCTCGTCGGTGCAGATCGCTGTCAGGCCGTTGCTCTCCTAAATCCCGTACCCCCGCTCGGCCACAATCGCCCCAGCCTCCGGGTCGGTCATTCCCGGCGGCGGCAGAATCCACGGCGCCGCAAACCCATACGCCGCAACTCCTGCAAAGCAGAACAGAGGCACCAGGTAGCCCAGCGCCATGCTCCCCGTGCTGCGCGCAATCCATCCCAGCAGCAGCGGGAAGAATGCTCCGCCCACGATCGCCATCACCAGCATCGACCCGCCCAGCTTGGTGTTCTCGCCCAGTCCCTTCAGCCCCAGCGCGAAGATCGTCGGGAACATGATCGATATGAAGAAGCTGCCGCCCACAATCGCCCACGCGCCCAGCATTCCCGGCCGCGTCACCGCCAGCGTCATCAGCACCACGTTCGCCACGCCATAGATGCCCAGGATTTTGCTCGCCGAGATGTACTTCATCAGCGGAGTCGTCAGGAACCGTCCCGCCAGCATCGCCACCAGCGAATAGATGATATAGTTCGCCGCCGTCTTCTCGCCCAGCGGCGTGTACTGCTTCAGGTAGAAGATGATGTTGCTCCACATGCAGATCTGCGCGCCCACATTCAGCACATTCGCCGCCACCGCAAACCACAGTTGCGGATAGTGCAGCAGCGCCCCGAAACTCCCGTGTCCACCCGTGTCGCCCTCATGCTCGCTCGTCATCTTGGGGAACTTCATCCGCGCCAGCACCAGCGCAAACAGCAGCACCGCCGAACCCAGCGCGATGTACGTCGGAACCACCCGCATGATCTCCCCATGCAGATACGCCACATAGGTTCCAGCCGCTTTCTTCGCGGCCACCTCGGCCGGCGTCAACTCCACCCCGGACAGGATGAACTGCCTCCCCACCCACACCCCCAGGATCGTCCCCGGAGGATTGAACATCTGGGCAAAGTTCAGCCGCCGTTCGCTTGTCTCTGCCGGCCCAAACTGAGCCATGAACGGGTTGGCCGCCGTCTCCAAAATCGACGCACCGCATCCCACCGCGAACAGCGCCACCAGGAACGGCACATACTTCCCGCTCACCGCCGCCGGCCAGAACAGAACCATCCCTGCCCCGAACAGGCACAGCCCCGTCACCATGCCCACCTTGTAGCCCCAGCGCCGCATCACCAGCGCCGCCGGAATCGCCATGCAGAAGTACCCGGTAAAGTTCGCCGTCGACACCAACTGCGCGCTAAACCGCGACAGCTCGAACGACTTGCGGAACTGCTGCACCAGAATGTCCGTCAGATTGTTCGACATCCCCCACAGAAAGAACAGCACCAAAACCAGTACGAAGAGCGCCATCTGCCCCACTGGAAACACTGCCACGCCCTTGCTGCTCTCTGTCGTCCTGCTCCCCGTCGATGTCGAAATCTGCATCCCTGCACTCCCGCCGATTCACCTGGATTTGGATCGCACCGATGATAGCAGCCGAAACCATTCAGCCGATAGCATCGCGTCAACCCACTCCAACAACCATCCCAGGCAGAGTAGACTTGAAGCAGCACATTTTTCCGCCGCAAGGGAGTCCGTTCTTCATGCCGAATCCGTTTCGCCGATCTGTCCCCGCTGGCACCAGCCTGCTCGTCCCAGCCCTTCTGCTTTGCCTCCTCAGCCTCGCGGCAGTGCAGGCCATCGGCCAGGAAGCCACGCCGCTCACCCCCTTCCAGAAGCAGCTCAACCGCATTGATCTTGCCGTCAGCGCCGCCGGCAT
>Ga0302157_10004920_pt1 | contig 14349 bp, 10 predicted proteins | sample I_Bog_N3_3_FD_193502 | JGI IMG/M metagenome (GOLD analysis project Ga0302157, IMG submission 193502) | Peat permafrost microbial communities from Stordalen Mire near Abisko, Sweden - I_Bog_N3_3 | ecosystem: Environmental > Terrestrial > Soil > Wetlands > Peat | place: Sweden: Abisko, Stordalen...
AATCACCAGCCCATCCACCTCGATCGCCAGGTGCCACAGGCTGAAGTGGACGCCGCCTACCTCCACGCGTCCGCCAGTCGCGTCCTCCAGCACCGACACCAGCTCTTTGCCCACGCGATACTGGAAACTGTCCGTGGTGGTATACCACCAAAAGCCGCCAACCACCACCAGCACCAGCGCCAGCACGCCCGCAATCGCCCACGCCATGCCGCGGCTGATGTGGAACATCAGGCTGTGCTTCTTCCGCACAGGAGGATCGGCGCTCGGCGATCGGCCTGCGATCGGCAGCTCTTCGTCCGCACTCATGGCGCCTCCTCTCCGGGCTTCAGAATGGTGACGCCGCCCTGCGCGCGCAACGCCGTCAGCCAATCATCCAGCAGCGTGTCCACCCGCTGCTGCAGCAAGATCTCCTGGATGCGGTCCGCAATGGTCGCCTCCGCCGGAGCGGTCGCGCTCTCTTTCTGGTAGGCAGGCAGCAGCGTCGTCTTGTAGTAGTCGTCGATCTCCGCCTGCGAGATGCGGATGCCCATCCGGAACCGCTCTTCCACAAACTGCAACAGCCGCATGCGCATCCGCCAGCGCTCGCGCAACTCCTCCAGCGTAAAGCCCTGGTCCGCAACAAACTTCTGCCAGCCCGCATCCGTCTCGCATGCATACGCCGCGCACGCCGGAATATTCTTGCACAGCGACGCCAGCTCGGCGTCTACATCCGCATCCGCAATGGGCGTCTCAGGTTGTAACGCCATCTGTTGCACAATCAGCCGGCGGTCGATCAGCCGGTCCAGCAATTGCTCCCGCGTCACCGGTGTCGCACGCGTAAACGGCTGGAACGCCGCAAGCCGCTCTTCCGACTCCAGGTCGCTCTCCAGAATCAGCTCGCCGTTCACAATCGCGGCCACGCGATCCAGTGTCACCTCCGCGCCTGTGTCTGGCTCTTTGGCGTTCGCCGCCTGCGCCGGACTCATGCGCCCCGCCAGCAGCGCAAACACCAGCGCAAGCGCCGGCATCCATCGCCAGCCACCCGCACCTGCCCGTCGCTGCTGTATCCTTCGCATGCTCAAAAGGCCTGCCCAATGCTGAAGAAGAAGTTGAAGTGGCCCGCTTGCCCCTCGTACGGCGCCGCACCATTGAAGTCATAAATCACCGGATAGACCGGCGGATTCAAGTTGTAGCTGAAATCGAGACGAATTGGCCCCACCGGCGTCTTATAGCGCACGCCCATCCCTACCGCGTGCGAAAAATAATTGAAGTTGCACGTCCCGAACGCGTTCGAGACGTTGGCGCAGGTCTCCTGGTCCGGCTGGTGATAATGCGTAAAGCTGGGAAACGTATCCGAGATATGTGTGAACACATTGCCCATGTCGTGGAAGGCGACAAAACTCAAACTATCACCCACAAACGGCAGGGTAGGCGCCGGCAGCCGCAGCTCGGTGCTGTTCACAAACACCGCGTTGCCGCCCACCGGGTATCCCGTTTGCAGGTCGCGCGGCCCGGCATCGTTGATGCCAAACCCGCGATGCGAGGTCGCGCCGCCTGCGTAGAGCCGCTCCGGCAGAGGTACCGCATTGCAGCTCGGATTCGTCTCCAGCAGGTTCACCGTCGCGGCCCCCGCAGGCACCGCCGGCTGGTAGTTCGTACTACAGGAGGCATTGCTGGTATTCGGATTTGTGCCAAAAGTTGTTTCAAATCCCATGCGCGTGCTGCGCGCCAGCACATACTGGTGTTTTCCGAACCGGTAGTAGGTTGAGTTCGTCACGTCCGCGCGGTTGAAGTTCGCCTCCGAGCCAAACTTCGACGACGCAAAAAACTCCTGCACCGACGTGTAGGACCCGCGCGTCGCCTCCAGTGGCCCGGGATCGCGCGTGTCATGGAACCACGTGATACCCGGACCGCCCACGCGCACCGGCTGCGATAATTGCGGAATCAGGTTCGCCGACACCTGCAGCGTCGCCGGATTCACCGCAACCCGGCGAAACTCGAAGTTGTAGATCAGCGTGTCCGCACGCTTCACCTTTTCCGTAATCCGATAGTCGCCCTGTAGCGTGGACGCCTGAAACGTCGAGATATTCTGCACATTCGAGTAGCCCCCAGAGATGCTGTTGGAGAGTTGCTGCCGCCCGCGGAAGTGCGGCGTCTGCAGCGTCAGCGTCGCCACCTCCTCCAGTAGTCCGTACGTCGTATGCAGCGTCAGCGACTGGTCCGTTCCCCGCAGATTGATCCGCCCCACGTCCAGCGAGATACGCGGGCTCACCCCGGTCTTGCCGTTCTGCGCGTAAGCCGCATTGCACGGGATGTTCAACAGAATCGCCGATGCGCAGTTGATCTGGCCGGCAGGCGGCCGTCCCGTCTCCGCCTCCAATCCAAAGCCGTAGGTCACATCCCAGCGCCGCGCTTCGGAGAGTTGCAGCACCACATTCTTCAGCGGATCGTCGCCGTCCGGATTCTGCACCGCCGCATTCACCTCGTTGAACAGCGCCAGCCCGTACAGCCGCCGCTGCGTGTCCAGCACCGCGCTCTGGTCCAGCGGATCGCCCGCATGCACTGTCACCTGCTTGCCCACCACGTTCGGCCGGGTATGCACCATGCCCGTCAGCAGCACTTGGTCCACAAACACCTGCTGCCCCTCCGCCACGTTCATGGTCACGTCCGTCTTCTCCGCATCGCCGCCCGCAGCCTGCTGCTTCACATCCACGTGCGCCTCGGCAAATCCATGGCTCAGGTAGTAGTCCAGGATCGCGTCGCGATCACCGGAGAGCGTAATCAGCGAATAGGGCTGCCCCTGCTGCGAGTTCAGCAGCGCCTTCACATCCTTTTCCCGGCTGCTGTCCACGCCTGTCAACGTCACCGCGCCAAACTTCTGCTGCGGCCCTTCAGTGATCGTCACCACCACCGCAATCTCCGGCACCTTCAGCTTCTTGCCGCTCTTCGATGTGTCCATGTCCGTGGTTGCGGTGGAGATCGTCGCCTTGTCAAATCCGTTCGCCCGGTACAGGCCCAGAATCGATGCCTTATCCGCCTGCATCAGTTGCGGCGAGTAGCGCCCGTTGCGCAGGTACAGGTCCGCCTTCGCCACCTGCATCCGTTCCTTCAGCAGGTCGCTCTCAAAGTACTTGTTGCCAACAATCGTTACTGACCCAACTTTGTGCTTTACCCCTCTGTTCACGCTGTACACAACGCTCTCCGACGGCGTGCCTGCGCCTACCACCTTCACGCTCACGGTCGCGTCGAAGTATCCCTCCTGAAACAGAAAATCCTTAATATTGAACGTCCCCTCGTTCAGCAGATCGTTGTCCACCGTCCCCTCTTCAAAGATCGGCACCAGTAGCTTCAGCCTGCTTTTGGATACGCTCGCCCCGTCGATCACCACCTTAACCAGCGGCCCCTGGCTCGCGTTGAAGGTGTAGTCCACCTGCCTGCGTTGATCGTCGTATGTCTGCTTCTGCAGCGCGGTGGTCGCCTCCAGCCGGTCTCGCTTCTGATACTGGTTGCGGAGCCGGGTCAGCGCATTGCTCACTGTCTCGCGATTCACCTTGCGCCCCAGCTTCAGCTTCGCCTGCTTGCGGAAGTCGGTGGCTGTAAACCCGGGGTCCTGGCCTTCCAGCACCACATCGCCCACGCGCGCCTGGGGACCAATGTTCACGGTATAGGTAGCGTTCATCTGGCTGCCCGCCACATCCATCTCAGTCTTCACGCCGATCGTTGGCTGAAAGTAGCCGGAGTTCTCCAGCGCCTGCCGAATTCCCTCCGTCCCCGCGGCAATGTCTGCCTGCGCCAACGGCGCTCCCGGCTGTAGCTTGGTCGCATACTCCAGCAGCGACGCCATGCGCTCATCCTTTACGCCGACAATGGTCACCCTGCCAACAAAGTAGCGCGGCGTCCCTGCATACGTCAGCCTCACGCCGCCGCCCTCGCGCGCACCCGCCACGCGGATATCGCGGTACCGTCCACTCCCGTACAGCCGCCGAATGCTGGCCGTCACCTTCGCCGGATCAAGCGCCGCGCCCGCCTGCTGCGGGAGCTGTCCCGGCAGCGGGTCCTTGGTGTCGAAGAGCACCCCCTGGAACTCGATCTTCGCGACGCGCAACCCCTTCCAGGCGGCCAGGCTTGTTGAAGCCACGCCGACCGAGGCCGCCTCATTCGCCGCCTGCGCCTGGGCCACCGCAGCCTGCGGCTGGGACACCGTTGCCTTCGCAGGGCTCGCAGTCGGCGCATCCGACCCGCCACTGGCAGTTCCCGACGGCAGGGCCTGCCCGCCTGCATACGCCTGCACCGCCAGACTCATGCCCACAATCAGAAGCGCAGCAGACAGCACCCTCACAGGATGGCCCCCAGTCGATCGTCCGATTCCTGCATCCCGTGGTGCACCCAACGAAATCTCCCCTTTGCCACCGCCCAACCCGGAACCCGGACCGGCGAACTCCTGCGGCCCGCCAGCCTCAGCTCCAAATCAGCGTCCCACACGGACCCCGCACTTCACTGCTCAATGCCAGTAGGATGCAAAAATCCAGCGCCGCATGCACTCCGCCGGCGCGCGCTCCAATTCCCTATACTACGAAGAACGATGCGTTTAAACGAATCCGCCGAGGTGCTCGACCTGGCTCCGGCTGCCGAACCCGCTCCCATCTCCGACGCCGACCGCTACTCGCGCCAGATTCTCTTCGCCGGCATCGGTGCCGCCGGCCAGCAGCGCCTCGCCGCCGCGCACGTCGCCATCGTAGGCTGCGGCGCCATGGGAGCGGCCTCCGCATCGCTGCTCGCCCGCGCCGGCGTTGGCACCCTCACCCTCATCGACCGCGACTTCGTCGAGCCCTCCAACCTCCAGCGCCAGATCCTCTACGACGAGGCAGATGCCCGCGAAAGCCTGCCCAAGGCCGCCGCCGCCCGCCGCCACATCGGCCGCTTCAACTCCAACGTCCTCGTCCACGCCCACATCGCGGACCTGGTCCCCGGTAATATCGCCGAGTTGCTCGCCCCGGCACACATCCTCCTCGACGCCACCGACAACTTCGAGACCCGCTACCTGCTCAACGACTTCGCCGTCCAGCAGGGCAAGCCCTGGATCTACGCCGCCGCCATCGGCGCCTATGCCGCCACGATGAATATCCTGCCGCTCTCCCTCGAACCTCGAACCTCAATCTTCGAACCGACCGCCTGCCTCGCCTGCATCTTCCCCAAGCCGCCCACCGGCAACCTGCAAACCTGCGATACCTCCGGCATCCTGGCCACCGCCGTCAACCTGGCCGCCTCCATCCAGGTTACGGAGGCCCTCAAGTTCCTCACCGGCCAGGCGCACCTCATGCGCCGCACACTGCTCTCGTTCGACCTCTGGGACGCCGCTAATCCCGGCCGGCTGGAGCGTTCCGAGATCGCCGCCTCCACTCCCCGTCCCCGCTGCGAGGTCTGCGGCGAACGCCGCTTCACCCACCTCGCCGGCGCCAACCGCGCCCACATCACCCTGTGCGGCCGAGACTCCGTCCAGATCCACGAGCACCATCGCCCGGTCGACTTCGCCGGCATGCGCGCCCGCCTGGCTGCCCACACGGACATCCAGGACCTGCGCTCGAACGACCTCATCCTCCGCTTCCGCCGCGGTCCCCACACCCTCACCCTCTTCGCGGACGGCCGCGCCATCGTCCAGGGCACCACGGACATCGCCGTCGCCCGCTCTCTTTACGCCCGCTTCATAGGGGCCTGAGCGAGTCCCGCCGGCGGCCACATCTTGCTGAATCTTCAGCCCCACACAACCTTTTCCAGCAACCCGGGGTCAAACCCCTATGACGCTAGTACCGCCGCATTCACGGTAAGCTGGAAACAGGCGCTAGTCCGGCAACCTTTTCTTTCCACCCCCGGAGCCACACCCCATGAACTCTGAAGGCCAGCTGATGACCGAAGCCGCACCCGTAAAGCCTAATCCAGGACTGTTCAAGCGAAACCCTCCGATCGTCGGCGAAGCCGAAGCCATCGAAGCCGCCAAGAACGGCGATGCGGAGGCCTTCTCCAAGCTCTATGCCCTGCACAAGCGCAGGGTCTATACCCTCTGCCTGCGCATGCTCGGCAATGTCTCTGAAGCCGAGGACATGACCCAGGACGCCTTCCTGCATCTGTTCCGCAAGATCGGTAGCTTCCGCGGCGAATCCGCCTTCTCCACCTGGTTGCATCGCCTTACCGTCAACCTCGTCCTCATGCATCTACGCAAGAAGGGCCTCAACCTCGTCTCGCTCGAGGAGACCATCAACCCCGACGATGACGCACCCAAGCGTGACTTCGGTACCCACGATCCCATCCTTACCGGCTCCGTCGATCGCGTCGCACTGGAGCGCGCCGTGGCCCTGTTACCCCCTGGTTACCGCATGGTTTTTGTTCTCCACGATGTCGAAGGCTTCGAGCATAATGAGATTGCCGCTATGTTAGGCTGCTCGACCGGCAACAGTAAATCGCAACTTCACAAGGCCCGCCTCCGGCTGCGCGAGCTGCTTCGCCAGTCCAGTCAGCCGCTTGCGCAGGAACGCGCCACGGAGGCCGCCAAGTGACCCTCCCCCGCAACATCGACTTCGACACCCTCAGGCCCGAAGAGTTCGAACTGTACCTCCCAGATCTGTTCGCCAATGGCAACGGTAAGGTAAGCCAGGATCCCCGACTGCAAAAGTTCCTCGCCGCCAACCCAGACTGCGCCGCCCTCGTCAACGATCTGGAGACCATCGCTGAAACAGCACGAAGCCTCTTCGAACCCGTAGAAGACCCAAGCGACAATGTCTGGAAAAACATCGAGAGCAAACTCCGCGAAGAGGCCGTCCTGGACCCCGCGGATGTCGACTTGGAACAGCTCCGGGAGCTCGATTAACCGCTTGCCACCCGTCTCGAACCCGGTGTAACCTCATCTTCAGGATGAAACAGCGCACCGCCCATTTCGGCCTCTTTACCTATCCCTGCTTTTGGCAGGGACCGGGTCGGTCGGGCTTGCGCACCCACCTGAATAGATAAAATCTCTTCAGCATCCGCAACGTCCACTGAGCCGCGACCCCAAAAGGTCGCGGCTTTGTTTTGCGTCAACCTCGTTCCTCACTCAACCTCGTTCCTCACTCAAACCTTGTTCGTCATTTCAACCTTGTTCGTCACTCAAATCACGTTCGTCATTCAACCCCTTTCGCCATTCAACCGTGATCCCTCTTCCATTTCGTTCGTCATTCTGAGCGCAGCTCAGAATCTCCGTAGTTCGCTCTTGTCTTTCGATCCTCGCTTTTGTCGCTATATTCAAAGGAGTAGTCATGAACATCCAGACCGCCGAACCCAGCACCGGTCGCCCCGTCGAGATCGCCGCCCTCATGCCCCCCGCCCACATTCGCCGCATCGTACTCACTGGCTTCATGGGTGCCGGCAAGACCGCCGTCGGCCGCCTGCTCGCCGGCCACCTCGGCTGGGAGTTCCTCGACCTCGACGACTCCATCGCGTCCCGCGCCGGCCTCGCGGTCCCTTCCATCTTCGCCGCCCACGGCGAACCCCACTTCCGCAAGCTGGAGTCGGAGGCGCTCGCCTCCGCGCTCGGCCGCGCCAACATCGTCCTCTCCCTCGGCGGCGGCGCTCCGGAGACCCTCACCAACCGCCTCCTGCTGGAGCAGACCCCTGCCACCGCCACCGTCTTCCTCGATGCACCCTTCGCCATCCTCTACGACCGCTGTATGCTGCAGGCGCTCAACCCTGGCGCAACCGCCCGGCCCAACCTGGCAGACGCCACCGCCGCCCAGCAGCGCTTCGCCGTCCGACACCCCATCTATTCCCGCCTCGCCAACCACACCGTCGACACCGCCAGCCTCTCCACGGAGCAGACGGTCGCCACCCTGCTCGCCCGCCTCCACCTGCCCAAACCCCGCCGCCGATAATCCAAACTCAATGCCCCACTCATCGCAACCATCCCACGATGAGTGGGGTCCGAACCCTCGCCAACGGATGAAGTCGTTGGATGGCCACCGAAGTAACGCTGGGACTTGTTCATACCTTCCTTAAGCTTCATGGGGACACAGCCTGGCTTTCTCAGGCGGCCACTGTCGTAAGCGCTGAAAGCGCGGCATATACCAGCCTTGGCCGAAGGCCCAGGTTGGTTGCCTCCTAAGGGCTTGAGGGCTGAAAGCCCGACACATCGAACGTCTGCAAAGCAACATTCAAATGCGATTGCTCAGGATGAATGGGGCCGACCCCTCCCCTTGCACCGGACCGCGGCTCGAAGGAAGAATCTGCTTCGTATCTCCGTGCCCCCCGTGATTCGCCCTGGCTTTCTCCTTCCCCGCCTTACGCTGCCGGGTGCACACTAAACATGCATCCAACCAATAACTCCAGGAGCCGACCACGGACCCCCAAACCCCATCGCAGGCGGACCAATCCAAAGCAGCCGTCCGCAGTCACATCCTCTTCGCCTTTGGCCTCGTTCTCGCTCTCGCGCTCGCCTGGCGCCTGCGCGACGTCCTGCTGCTGATCTATGTCAGCGCGCTCTTCGCCGCCGTGCTCCTGCCCGTCGTCAACAGCATCGTCCAGTACGAGACCCGCAGCGGCCGCCGCATCTCCCGTGGCGTCGCCATCGCAGTCCTACTCAGCTCGGTCTTCCTCGCGCTCGCTGTCTTCTTCATCCTGGCCCTCCCGCCGGTCGTCCGAGACCTCCACCAGTTCGCCGCCGATCTGCCCGACAGGATCCCCTCCATCGTCGACCGCATCAAGCACGTCCCCTACGCGGACAAGCTCGGCGTCGACGCCTTCGCGGAAAAAACCGAGTCCGCCTTATCCGCTACAGTTGAATACCTCTTCGCCTCATTCCCCATCTGGCTCGGCAACATCTTCGAACTCCTCACCGCCCTCGTCCTCTGCGTCTACTTCATGCTGGAGGGCAATGCCGCCTACATGTGGTTGATGTCCTTGCTCCCCATCAATCAGCGCCTGCGTCTCGCCGTCACGCTGGAAAAAGCCGACCTCCGCATGAGCCGCTGGCTCTTCGGCCAGGGTCTGCTGATGCTCATCCTCGGCGTCAGCAGTACGGTCGTCTTCGGACTGCTCCACGTCCGCTACTTCGTCTTCCTCGGCGTCCTGATGGGCCTCATGAACCTCGTCCCGGTCGCCGGCGGAGTCATCACCATCGCGCTCGTCGCGGCCATCGCCGCCATCGACTCATGGGCCAAGATGGCCGGCGTTCTCGTCTTCTACGCCCTCTATATCAACGTCGAGAACGCGTACCTCACTCCGCGCATCATGCGCAAAAGCGTCGACCTCACCGGCCTCACCGTCCTCATCGCACTCATCGCGGGCACGGAACTCGCCGGCATCACCGGGACACTCGTCGCCGTACCCACCGCCGCCCTCGTCGCCGTCCTCATGGACGAATACCTCGTCCAGAAAGATCCGGTCTAGTATCCGTCGCCGAAGTAAGTGGCATTTCTCTTCCTGCTTGTCATTCCATTTCTCTTCCTGCTTGTCATTCTGAGCGTAGCGAAGAATCCCCGTATTTCGCTCCAGCCCAAGCTCAACTTCAGGCCTCAAGGAGGGCTTTCAGCCTCCTAACGCCCGTTGGCAGGCATGCTCTTAGCCTGCAGCGCCCTCAGCGTCTCCGCACTCGCCACCAATTTCGCAGGGGCAGAGCTCTTGCTCCCCAGCGCAATCTCATAGGCCGGAGCTTCGCTGCTCACATGGCTCGGGTCGCTGTCCGCGTGGAACTGCGTCTGCCCCGCCACCGTATCCGCATGCACATGGAAGGCGCTGTCCCCCGCTGGCTGCGCCGCCAGGCTCTTCTGCAACGACACCACCTCGCCCGGCTGCAGTTTGACCTCCGCCCACGAGGTTGGAGTCGCATCGTGAGGAAGCCTTTTCATATACATATGGCCCTCGCAATCGTGCTCACACGGAGGCGGGTTGTTCGTCCCGGAGTCCCCTGTCCCCGCACTTCCCACCGGCGCGGGAACATTCTCGCTCGGCGTATTCTGCGGCGTTGGACTCGGGCTCGAACTCGGGCTCGGACTCGAAGAGGACTTGCAGCCGCCCATCAGAGCAGCCGCCAGCATCGCAATCGCTACCGCCTCATTCCTTCTCATGGAAATCCTCCGCTTGACGCACGCAATCCGGTTCCACCATCGGCTCAATCTTTGGCGGCAGCAAACGAACCCGCAGGAAGTTCCCCCACGCGGTTTGTTCGTCTGCAGTATCGCCGAGTTTGGCATAACTCTTTCCCAACATGCAATACGCGGCGGCGCCGTCCGGCAACTTTTCCAGACTCAACTTCGCATCGGCCACCGCCTGGTCGTAGAACATCAGGTCCAACTCCGCCCACGAGCGGTTCTTCAACAACGCCGCGGCCGACTCTCCGCTCGGGTTCAGCTTCATGCCGTCGTCCGCCACGCGCAGCGCCGTTAGGGCATCGCCCTCGAGCAGCAGCACCCGGGACAGATTGCCATACCCGCTTGGGTCCTGGCCGTTCGCCACAATCGCCTTCCGGTATTGCGTGGCGGCCGCATCGTATTGGTACGACTGCTCGAACACTTCCCCCAGATTGAACTGCGCAAACCAGAACCCTGGATCCAGCGCAATCGCACGCTGGTAGTCCCGCACCACGGTTGCCAGATTCGTCGCCTCAACGCTGGGTCCGCCGCTGTTCTGCAGGTTGTAGGCGCGTGTGTTGTAGTGCTGGGCCAGAATCTCCGGCAGCCATATCCACGCCGGGCATACCCCCGCAAACAGCGCTGCCGCCAGCAGCAATCGCACCCCGCTGGTAGACAGCGACAGGAACGGCCGGTGCAGCCGCAGGCCCTCAATCCATACCCGGCCCGCCTCGGTAAATGTGCTCGACGCCGCCACCGCAAACAATCCCTGCACGGAAACCGAGAGGATCCCTGCACTGTCCGGGTCGGCCCCCAGCAGGCGGTGGGAGAAGTCCGTCACCATCGTCACGCTGACGGCCAGCAGCAGCCCACCCGCTAAATCCCTGGTCAGATCCGCCTTCGGGCTCGGCATCGCTCGCGTTCTCTCCCAACATCAAACTGGCAGCGGGCGGACCGGCCCATCCCCCACAAAGGCGTGTCAACGATACTACCGAACCACAGTAACCCGGCAAAACCGTTACAGTTAAAAATCGGGAGAGCGCCATCCTAATGCGACCAGCAGCCTGCCTCATCGCACTCAGTCTTGCTCTCATCGTCCCCGCCCGCGCACAGGACCTCACCCTCAAGATCGTCGCCTTCAACGACCTCCACGGCAATATCGAGTCTCCCGGGCACTTCCGCGCCAATCCCCAGTCCCCGTCCGTCCCGGCGGGCGGAGCAGACTACCTCGCCGCCTACATCGCCCAACTCCGCAGCCGGAACCCGCACAACATCGTCGTCTCCGCCGGCGACCTCACCGGCGCCAGTCCTCTCGTCGCTCGCCTCTTCCACGACGAGGACACCATCGAAGTCGCCAACCGCCTCGGCCTGGAGCTCAACGCCGTCGGCAACCACGAGTTCGACAACGGCCTCGCCGAACTTCTGCGCAAGCAGCGCGGCGGCTGCCGGCCCCACGACTCCAACTCCTGCCAGGGCGCGCAAACCGGCACGCCGGTCCCCTTCGAGGGCGCCAGATTCACCTACCTGGCCGCCAACGTCTACAACACCGCGACCGGCAAAACCATCTTCCCCGGCTACGCCATCAAGACGTACGACGGCGTCCAGGTCGCCTTTATCGGCCTCACCCTGAAGGACACGCCCAGCATGTCGCTGCCGCAGAACATGGCCGGCCTGCGCTTTACCGATGAAGCCGACACCGTCAACGCGATCGTCCAGCGGCTCCGCGGCCAGGGCATCGCCAGCTTCGTAGTCCTCATCCACCAGGGCGGCCTGCAACTCAATCCGGAGGACACCGACATCAACGCCTGCGCCGGCGGCCTCGACGGCTCCCCCATCCAGTCCATCGTCCGCCGCCTCGACGACGCCGTCGACCTCGTCATCTCCGCGCACACCCATCAGCCCTACATCTGCCAGCTTCCCAATCGCACCGGTCGCCTCGTCCCCGTCACCAGCGCCTCCGCCTACGGCCGCGTCGTTACCGACATCGACCTCACCATCGACAAGCGAACCAACCACGTCACCCACATCGCCGCGCACAACATCCTCGTCGACCGCACCAACCCCGCCATCACCCCCGATCCTGCAATCAAAGCCATCATCGACCGCTACTCCGCACTCGCCGCCCCCATCGTCAACCGCGTCGTCGGCACCATCTCCGCCACCATCCCGCGCGAACTTACCCCCTCCGGCGAAACCGTCATGGGCGACGTCATCACCGATGCACAGCTTGAAGCCACCCGCGCGCCCCGCTCCGGCGGCGCCGTCGTCGCCTTCGTCAACGAGGGCGGCATCCGCGCAGGCCTGCCCTTTGCCTCCACCACTCCCGGCGTGCCGGACGGCACTGTCACCTTCGGCGAGCTTGCCATCGCGTTGCCCTTCGGCAACAACCTGGTCACCATGACGCTCACCGGCGCCCAGATTCACGCCATGCTCGAAGAGCTGTTCCCCGGCTGCACCCTCGGTTATCCACCCGGCATCACAGATGTCCCCCAGGACACACGGCACATCGAGGTCTCCGACGGCTTCTCCTACAGCTTCCATCCCGGCGCCCCGCCATGCCACCGGGTCGTCCCCCACTCCATCCGCATCCATGGCGCGCCTCTGGTCGCCACCGCCAGCTACCGCATCACGGTCAACAATCTCCTCGCCGATGGCGGAGAGCAGCTCTACGTCTTCCGCCAGGGCACCCACCGCCGCACCGGCCCGCTGGACATGGACGCCATGACCGCCTACTTCGCGCATCACCCCGCCCTCGCCCCGCCCCCACTCCACCGCATCACGCTGCAACCGTAATAACTCCTGCTTGTCATAACCGTAATAACTCCTGCTTGTCATTCTGAGCGCAGCGAAGAATCCCCGTATTTGCCGTTGCCGTTGCCTTTGCCTTTGCCTTTGCCGTTGCCTTTGCCTTTGCCAGTTGCCGTTGCCTTTGCTAGTTGCCGTTGCCTTTGCCAGTTGCCGTTGCCTTTGCCGTTACGGTTGCCATTTGCCCCCAGGGATCAGGCACCCTCGTCCTCCCCCAGCATCGCCTATCCTCCCACCCGTCCATCCGGTATCCTTCTCCAATCTGCTTCAGAAACGAGCATCGATGCTATTCGACTCACAGAAAGACTCGACCCAGTTGCATCTTCAGCAATCCGCCGAGCCAGCCACAGCCGCCCCAGCACAGGCCCTCTTCGTCACCGTCACCCTCATCGCCATCAATGTCTCCGTCTATGGCCTGATGCTGATCTCCGGGACGCACTTCACCGCGGAGCAGATGGTTCCCTGGGGCGGAAACTTCGCGCCCCTCACCGAGTCTGGACAATGGTGGCGTCTCGTCACCGCCTGCTTCCTCCACTTCGGCTTCCTCCATATCGCCGTCAACATGTACGTCCTGTTCCAGGTGGGGCTCCTCACGGAGTTCCTCTTCGGCAAGACCCGTTATCTCCTCATCTATCTCGCTGCGGGCATTGCAGGGAACATCGCCGGGCTCTACCTGCATCCCTACGGCGTGGAAGCTGGCGCGTCGGGCGCAATCTTCGGAGTCTACGGCGCCCTGCTGGCTCATCTGCTTACGGTCCGCGGCGCAGTCCCCAGGCAGCATGCCATCAAGATCGGCATCGCCGCCGCGTTCTTCCTCGCCTACAACCTCATCGTTGGCCTGGCCACGCCCAATACCGATGTCGTCGCCCACGTCGCCGGCCTGCTCGTCGGGTTCCCTCTCGGGCTGGCTCTGGCGCGTCCTCTCGTCCCAGGACGCCACCTTCAGCACACCCTGCAGACCCTGGCCACGGCAGCGTTTGCGGTCGCGCTGGCCTTCGCCGCGGTCTCCCGCCTGCCCAAAATCAGCCCCACCGAATCGCAATGGAGCCGGCTCACCTTGACCGGCCCCAGCGTCACCGTCGGCAACCACGACAAGGTGGTGTACACGGACGAAGCAACCGCAGACGTCGCAACCCGTGTAGGCCAGGCCATGCTGCGCTCCGGGCTCCTGCCACAATCCGATGGTATCGTCGTCTTCAGCCAGACAGCGTCCGGCGCGTCCATCTCCATCCCATTCCACGCAGAGTCCACACTCGCCACTGGCAAACAGCCAGGCGGCGGCTCACCCGCGCCCTCTGCCAAGGTCCCGCCCCACCCATTGCCGTGGGACGATCCCGCAGTCCTCACGTCGTTCCGCCTGGCCGGGCCCCAGATCGCCGACGCCGCGGGCCAGCGTCCATTCACCATTCGTATGCTCAACACCAAGGGAGACCTGGAACGCGAGATTCCGATCGATTGGTACCTCCTCACCATC
>Ga0302157_10004922_pt1 | contig 14344 bp, 14 predicted proteins | sample I_Bog_N3_3_FD_193502 | JGI IMG/M metagenome (GOLD analysis project Ga0302157, IMG submission 193502) | Peat permafrost microbial communities from Stordalen Mire near Abisko, Sweden - I_Bog_N3_3 | ecosystem: Environmental > Terrestrial > Soil > Wetlands > Peat | place: Sweden: Abisko, Stordalen...
TGACCAGGACGATCTCGCCCGCCTCGCTGAACACCACCATCGCATCGGGCGCCGCTTCCAGCAGTTCACTGGCGAGCACTGGCTTGCACCGCCCACGGCTGCCGGGGCACGACCGCGCTGGCGATGCCGCGCTCCAGCATATTCGCGAATTCCAGTGCCGGAACGGCCTTGCTGAAGTAGTAGCCCTGTGCCTGGTCGCAGTCATGGCTCTTGAGGAACTGCATCTCGGCCTTGGTTTCGACACCTTCGGCGACGATGCGCAGCTTCAGGCTGCGCGCCATGCTCATCACCGCGGTGACAATGGCCGCGTCGCCACCGCTGGTGTCGATCTGCCGCACGAACGACTGGTCGACCTTGAGGGTATCAATCGGAAATTTCCGCAGGTAGCTCAGGCTGGAATAGCCAGTGCCGAAGTCATCGATCGCCAGGTGTATGCCGCGTTCCCTGAGGATCTTGAGAATGACGATCGAGGGCTCGACGCGCTTCATCAGCACGCTTTCGGTGAGTTCCAGTTCCAGCAGTCGCGGTTCCAGCTGCGTCTGCCTGAGGCTCGCGAGCACGCCCTCGAGGAACCCATCGTCGCGCAACTCCAGCGCCGAGACGTTCACCGCGACGCTGACGTCGCGATAGCCGGCATCGAACCAGCGGCGCGCCTGCCGGCATGCTTCAAGCAGAACCAGCCGGCCAATCGGCAGGATGAGTCCGCTGTCCTCGGCGATGGGAATGAACTGCGCCGGCATGATCACGCCGCGGGTGGGGTGCTGCCAGCGAATCAGCGCCTCGGCACCGACGATCGTCATGGTCCGAAGGCAGATCTTGGGCTGGTAGTGCAGAGTGAATTCGCGTCGTTGCAGGGCGCGCCGCAGGTGCTCCTCGATCGACTGGCGCTCGACCGCGCGCGCATTCATCGCCGGGGTAAAGAAGCGGAAGCCCTGGCGGCCATTCTCCTTGGTCTGGTACATCGCGGTGTCGGCGTTCTTGATCAGCGTCTCGGCATTGACGCCGTCATCCGGGTAGGTGCTCACTCCGATGCTGGCGGTGACGTGCAGATCGTGCTCATCGATGCAGTGCGCCTTGGACAGCGTATCGAGGATCTTGGCGGCCATGAGCGCGGCATCGGTCGCCCGCTTCACCTCCGACAGCAGCACGACGAATTCATCGCCCCCCTGGCGGCTGACGGTATCGGTGCTGCGCACGCAGCTGGTAAGGCGCGTGGCGATCGACTTGAGCACCTCGTCGCCGACCGGATGACCGAGGGAATCGTTGATGTGCTTGAAGCCATCGAGATCCACGAACAGCACCGCCACCTGGTGCCGGCCGCGCCGGGCCAGGTTGATCGCCTGGTCGATGCGATCGTTGAGCAGCATGCGATTGGGCAGCCCGGTGAGGAAGTCGTGCTGCGCCGTGTGCGTGATCTGCAGTGCGGTGGCGCGTGCTGCACTGACGTCGCGGAACACGATGACTGCACCGACCGCCCGGCCTTCGCGGTTATGGATGGGTGCGATCGACTCCTCGATCGGCAACTGGGCGCCGTCGCGGCGCAGCAGCACCGAACTGGAGGGCATGTGCATCGACTGGATCTGCAGGATCGCCATCTCGCTGGTGGTCTCAAGGCAATCACCGCTGGCTTCGTTACGGGTCCGGAAAATCTCCACCATCGGCCGGCCGACGGCCTCGTGCAGCGACCAGCCGGTGGTCCTCTCCGCCACCAGGTTCAGGAACGTCACGTTGCCGAGATTGTCGGCGCACACGACGGCATCGCCGATGCTGCGCAGCGTGACCTGTGCGCGTTCCTTCTCCTCGAACAGCGCCTCTTCCATCAGCTTGCGCTCGATCGCATAGCGCAGTGCCCGGAACAGTCCGCGGGCCTCGATCTGCCCCTTGATCAGGTAGTCCTGCGCACCCTCGTGCAGCGCCTGGGCGGCCAGCGATTCGTCGTCCATCCCGGTCAGCACGACCAGGGGCACGCGCGGGGCGGCCGCCTGTGCGCGCCGCACCACTGACAATCCGTGCGCGTCGGGCAGCCCCAGGTCGAGCAGGACGATGTCGACCTCGCCTTCCGACAGGCAGCGCTCGGCTTCGAGCAGCGAGTGGACGTGAGTGAGGCGGGTGTGCTGGGCGTCGGTGCCGCGCTCGTTGAACATCTCGCGCAGCAGGCGCGCATCGCCAGGGTCATCCTCGACCAGCAGCAGGCGCCTGAAGGCTGCGGCATTCATGCGCGGGCCGGCCGTGCCGGCAGCATGACCGCGCTCAGCCAGAAGTCGTTGATGCTTTTCACCAGTGCCTCGAACTTGTCGAGTTCCACCGGCTTGCGCAAGTAGCAGTTGGCGTGCAGCTCATAGCTCCTGGCGATGTCGGTCTCGGCATCGGAGGTGGTCAGGATGACCGTGGGAATCGCCCTGAGATCGGCGTCCTGCTTGATGTGCGCCAGGACCTCGCGGCCATCCATCTTGGGAAGATTCAGGTCGAGCAGGATCAGGTCGGGGCGCGGTGCATGGGCATGCTGGCCAGAGCGCGCCAGGAAGGCGAGGGCCTCCAGGCCGTCGCAAGCTACATTCAGGTGGATTTCATGGTTGGCCGTGCGGAACGCTTCCTGCAGCAGCCGTACATCTCCGAGACTGTCCTCGACCACCAGTACCTCGATCGGCATTCCGTCGCCTCCAATCAGCCTCTCCATGCTGGTCCTCTCGCGGGCCGTGTGCTGTCGCAGCAATGGCCTTGAGTGCGGTTGCGGCAGGAGGGATAGGTGCCGCCGTGAATTGTGTAAGCATGCCAGGCCCTTGCGATGTTCTAGACCGGTATGCCCCGCTTATCTGTACGGTGACGAACATACGGGGTGATACGCCGGCGCCGCCGGGCCGGCGCAGAAGGGCCGTCATTGCAGCCGAGCCTGTGGCCTACCGCGGGCGGTATCGAGTTGCCGCCAGTGGCACTACAGCTAGTGGCACCACAGCTAGTGGCACTACAGGATGTAGCGGCTCAGGTCCTCGTCTTTCGCAAGGTTCCCCAGGTGCTGGTCGACGTAGTGCGCGTCCACGGTCAGGCCCGAGGTGCCGAGCTGGTCGGCGTCATAGGAGATGGTCTCCAGCAGCCGCTCCATGACGGTGTGCAGGCGGCGGGCGCCGATGTTCTCGGTGCGCTCGTTGACCTGGCAGGCGATCTCGGCGATGCGCCGCACGCCGTCGGCGGTGAATTCGAGCGCCACCTGTTCGGTGTGCAGCAACGCGCGGTACTGCGCGGTAAGGGACGCGTCGGGTTCGGTCAGGATGCGCACGAAGTCCTCGACCTTGAGCGAGTCGAGTTCGACGCGGATCGGGAAGCGGCCCTGCAACTCCGGTATCAGGTCGGACGGCTTCGACATATGAAACGCGCCCGATGCAATGAACAGCACGTGATCGGTCTTGAGCGAGCCGTACTTGGTGCTGACGGTGCAGCCCTCGACCAGCGGCAACAGGTCGCGCTGCACGCCCTCGCGTGACACATCCGCGCCGAGCGTCTCCTGCCGCCGTGTGATCTTGTCGATCTCGTCGATGAACACGATGCCGTTCTGCTCGGCGTTGAGCAGCGCACGCGCCTTGAGCTCCTCTTCGTTGATGAGCTTGGCGGCTTCCTCCTCGATCATCAGCTTGACCGCTTCGCGCACCTTGACGCGCCGCGTGCGCGTGCGGTTGCCGCCGATGCCGGACAGCACCGACTGCAGCTGCTGCTGCATCTCCTCCATGCCTGGCGGCGCCATGATCTCCACGCCCATCGGCATCGCGCGCACCTCGATCTCCACCTCGCGCTCATCGAGCTCGCCGCGCGCCAGCATGTCGCGCATCTTCTGGCGCGTCTCGGAGTCGCGCGGCTGTGCCGGCTCATCGGTAGAGAAGCCCATCATGCGCGGCTTGGGCAGCAGCGCGTCGAGCACGCGGTCGACCGCGGCCTCGCGCGCACCGTCGCGCACCCGCGCCAGCTCCTGCTCGCGCGTCATCTTGACCGCGACGTCGGCCAGCTCCTTGATGATGGAGTCCACTTCGCGGCCGACATAGCCGACCTCGGTGAACTTGGTGGCCTCGACCTTCACGAACGGCGCCTGCGCCAGGCGCGCCAGGCGGCGAGCAATCTCGGTCTTGCCGACGCCGGTCGGACCAATCATCAGGATGTTCTTCGGCGTGATCTCCTGGCGCATCGGCTCATCGACCTGCATGCGGCGCCAGCGGTTACGCAGCGCGATCGCTACCGCGCGCTTGGCGGCCGCCTGGCCGACGATGTGCTTGTCGAGTTCCTGGACGATGTCGCGCGGCGTCATGCGCGCAGCTCCTCGATCACGAGGTTACGGTTGGTATAGATGCAGATGTCGGCGGCGATGCCGAGCGAGCGTTCGACGATGGTGTGTGCATCGAGCTCGGTGCTCTCTGTCAGGGCGCGCGCGGCGGCCTGCGCATACGGGCCGCCGGAGCCGATCGCGGCGGCGGCGTACTCGGGTTCGATGACGTCGCCGTTGCCGGAGATCACGAACAGGTTCTGCGGATCACCGACCAGCAACAGCGCCTCGAGCCGGCGCAGGTAACGATCGGCGCGCCAGTCCTTGGCCAGCTCGATCGCGGCGCGGGTCAGGTTGCCGTATTTCTCGATTTTTCCCTCGAAGCGCTCGAACAGCGTGAAGGCGTCGGCGGTGCCGCCGGCGAAACCCGCCAGCACCTTGCCGTTGGACAGGCGCCGGACCTTGCGCGCGTTGCCCTTCATCACGGTGTTGCCGAGGGTCACCTGGCCGTCGCCGCCGAGCACGATGACGCCATCGCGGCGCACCGCGAGAATTGTCGTTGAGTGGGGATCGAAGCTGTTGTTCATGGCCGATTCGAAGGTTGCTGCCAGTGGGTCCAGCCGCCGCGTTGGCAGGAAGCCGCGACGCCTGGCACTCAGCCGCGGCGCTTGGCACGTGGATGGGCTTGATCGTATGTCTGGGCAAGATGCTGGAAATCAAGGTGCGTGTAGACCTGGGTGGTGCTGATGTTGGCGTGGCCCAGCAGTTCCTGAACGCCGCGTAAATCGCGACTGGATTCAAGCAGATGGGTCGCGAATGAATGCCGGAACATGTGTGGATGCAGGTGCTGGGGCAGTCCCGCTGCGCGCGCCAGCGCCGCTACGCGCAGCTGCACCGCGCGCGCTCCAAGCGCCGCTCCGTGACGACCGACAAACAAAGCCTGCTGGTCTGGTGGTGCGAGCGCAGTGCGCGCCGCCAGCCATAGCTGTAGTGCCGTAATGGCCTTCGAGCCCACCGGAACGATGCGCTCGCGGTTGCCCTTGCCCAGTACCCGCACCTGCCCGGTGACCAGATCCAGGTCGCCGAGCACGAGCCCGGTCAGCTCCGAGAGCCGCAGGCCGCTGGAATAGAACAACTCCATGAGCGCCAGGTCGCGCACTTCGAGTGCGTCAGTCGGCCGGTGGGCCAGCAGCTCCGACATCTGGTCGACGTCGAGCGTGTGCGGCATGCGCTTGACCGCCTTGGGTGCGCGCACGTCGAGCGCGGGGTTCTTCTGCAGCGCGCCTTCGCGCTGCAGGAAGCGGAAAAAGCTGCGCAGCGCCGCCAGCCGGCGCTGGATGCTGCGGCCCTGCAGCCCACGCGCATGACTGCGCGCCACGAAGCTGCGTATGTGCTGGTGGTCGAGCTGCGACCAGTCCGTCAGTGCATTGCGTTCGCACCAGGCGCACAACGCCGCAAGGTCGCGCCCGTAGGCCGACAGCGTATGTACCGACAGGCGCCGCTCAGTCCCCAGGTAGCGCTGGAAGCGCGCCAGCCAGTCGAGCGCCGGGGCGCTCATCTGGGTCGAGCGCGCAGGTTGCGCCAAGCGCGCAGGCTGAGCCGCGCGCGCCATCTTCGATGCGGACGTCGCTGCCGACTTAGCTGCAGGCTTCGGCATGGGTGATGCCGAGCGTGCTGGCCCTAAGGCTGCGCCAGCGCGTCAGTGATTAGCTCGCCCATGCGCCACAGGAATTCGGTGCTCATGCCGGGATGGAAGCGGTCGCGGTCGACACTGCCAAGCGCCAGCAGCCCGGCAGGGTTCGTCTGGCTGCCGAGCGGGATCAGCGCCACCGAGCCGATGTTCGGCGCTTCCACGCCGAACAGGAATTCGCGCTGGCTGTCGCGGATCTGGCCGCAGCGCGGCTTGCCGGCGGCGAACAGGCTTTCAAAGCTGCGGAACCCCGCATCGTCCGGCGCCACGCGCCGCAGGAAATTCTGCGGCACCTCGGCGCCAGGCGTGGAAGACGCGGACGACGCAGCCGGCGCGGACGGTGCAGCCGGTGCGGACGGTGAAGCCGGTGCGGACGGTGAAGTTGGGGCGGACGTCGCGCCCGGCGCCATGGCCGCAATCGGCGATGCCAGTACCAGCACGGTGTGGAAGGTGTCGAAGTCCTCGCGCAGGCTGGCTTGGATCTCGGCGATCGCGGGTGCGGTGCCGCTGGTGCGCAGCAGACGCCGCGTGAAGCGATGGATCTTCTCCGCCAGCGCATTGTTGGCGCGCGCGACCTGGACGAACTCGGCCAGTTTGTGGTCCTGGGTCTGGATTTTTTCGCGCAGCACGTCGACCTGGCGCTCGATCAGCGAGACGGTCGAGCCGCTGCGTGGATGCTGCAACCGCAGGCGCGCCAGCACCTGGGGGTGGCGCTCGAAGAAATCGGCATGGTGATGCAGGTACTGTATGACTGCCTGCTCCTCGATCGTCTCGGCTGGAATTCCGCGCAACTGGTTGCTCGTCATCCTTCTTATCTCCGTCGTCTTGAGCGTCAGATCTCGACGCTTCCCTGGAACGCCTGCTGTGCCGGGCCTGTCAGCCAGATGGATTCGCCCGCACCATCCCAGTGTACGCTTAACGAGCCGCCCGGCACACGTACCTCGACGTCGGCGCCGAGCAGGCCCTGGCTGCGGCCGACCGCGACCGCCGCGCAGGCGCCGGTGCCGCAAGCCAGGGTCTCGCCGACACCGCGCTCGAATACGCGCAGCCGGATGTGTCCGGCGTCCAGCACTTGCATGAAGCCGACATTGACCTGCCGCGGGAAGTGGGGACTGGCCTGCAGCGCGCGGCCAATCCGCTCCACCGGCGCGCTGTCGACCGCCTGCACCCGCAGCACCGCGTGCGGATTGCCGATCGAGACGGCGCCAAACTCGATAGTCTCGCCAGCGGCCAGGATTCTGTAGGTGGCGCTGGAGCTCGGGCTGGCGGCGGCTTTGGCACTGGCCTCGGCGCTGCCTTTGGCACTGGCGTCGGAGCCTGGGGTGCTGGCATCGAACGGCAGCGACGCGGGATCGAAATTGGGCACTCCCATGTCCACCGCTACCAGGCCATCGGCGCTCACGCGCGCGTGCAGTACGCCGCCGAGGCTGTCCATAGCCAGGGTGTCGCCGTTGCCGCGACCGCGCTGATGCAGCAGCGCGGCGACACAGCGGGCGCCATTGCCGCATTGTTCCACCTCACCGCCGTCGGCGTTGAACACGCGGTAGAACACGTCGGTATCGCGGCGCCTGGGCGGCAGCAGCACCAGCGCCTGGTCGAAGCCGATGCCGCCATGGCGATCGGACAGTGCCCGCCACTGCGCGCGGCTGGGCAGCGTGGCGTCCGAGGGCAGGGTCATGACAATGAAGTCATTGCCAAGACCGTGCATCTTGGTGAAGTCGATGCGCACGGGTGGCTAGTGTACGTGGCGGCTGCTGTCCGGGATGGCTATCGTCCGGCGGCCTACTGTCCAGGCGGCTATTGTCCGCCGCAGGCGGTGTCCATGGCCAGCTTGTTGGCCAGGCGCTCCTTATCGACCTCGTCGTCGGTCAGCAGCACGCGCTCGCCGTCGGCGCCGGCACGATAGATGCGGTGGGCCTCGACCGAGGCGTTGTAGGCATCGGTGGCCTTCTTGCACTGCGCGGCGTGCGTCTGGGCGACGTCGGCCTGCACGGCGCGCGCGGCCGCTTCGCGCTCCAACTGCTGATGGATCGGGTCACCGTCCGGAGAGACGCTGGGCGGCTTGTTGCCGCCGCTGCTGCCGTTGGCGGGGGCGGGCGCGGCCGGCTGTTGCATGGACGACACCCGCTGGCCGCTGATGCGCACCAGCTCGGCGCCCGGGGTCGGCGTGTCGGTGTACTGCACGTGACCCTGGGCATCGACCGACCGGAAGACGTCGGCCAGGGCAGCGGACTGCGGCAGCATGGTCAGGACCGGCGCAGCCAGGACGGCTACGGCCAAGGGTATGGCCCAGGGTATGGCAATCGCGAAGGCGGTGGCACGGCGCATGGCTAGGCCCTCCAGCTCAAGAAATGACAAGTATTGACGCATACTTTACGACTGCGGGTGCTCCGCGTCATATTCATTCTGTGGACATATTGCGCATCGCAGGGCCGTTGCCGTGTCCAAGCCCGCACTTTGAGCCTAGCGGCGCCGCTGGCTACTCCCGGATGGCTATTCCAGGCTCTCCCCGTGCTGCGATATGTCGAGGCCCTCGCGCTCCTCGTCGGCGGTGACGCGCAGGCCGATGGTGAGATCGATGAGCTTGAGGATGATGATGCTCCAGACGAAGCTCCAGATCAGGGTGGCGGCCACGCCCTTGAGCTGCAGCAGCACGCTGCCGTCCGCACCGCTGATCTCCTTGCTGACCAGCGCTCCGGTGAGCAGCGCGCCGACGATGCCGCCGATGCAGTGCACGCCGAAGGCGTCGAGCGAGTCGTCGTAGCCGAAGGCCTTCTTCACCGACGTGGAGGTAAAGAAACAGATCACCCCACCGGCGATGCCGATGATCACCGATGAATTCGGGCTGACGAATCCCGACGCCGGCGTAATCGCCACCAGCCCCGCCACCGCGCCCGAGCAGATGCCCAGTACGCTCGGCTTGCCCTTGACCAGCCACTCGGTGAACATCCAGGCGAGCGCTGCCGCCGCGGTGGCAATGTGCGTGACCGCAAAGGCCATGCCCGCCCGGCCGTCGGAAGCCACCGCGGAGCCGGCGTTGAAGCCGAACCAGCCGACCCACAGCAGCGATGCGCCGATCACGGTGAGCGACAGGTTATAGGGCTGCATCGACTCCTTGCCCAGCCCCTGGCGCTTGCCTAGCATCAGCGCCGTGGCAAGGCCGGCGATGCCAGCGTTGATGTGCACGACGGTGCCGCCGGCAAAATCCAGCTGGGTGGCGGCCAGCCAGCCCGAGGGCTCCCACATCCAGTGCGCTACCGGGCAGTACACCACCAGCAGCCAGATGCCCATGAACCACAGCATCGCGGAGAATTTCATCCGGTCGGCGAATGAGCCGCAGATCAGCGCCGGCGTAATGATGGCAAAGGTCGCCTGGTACATCGCGTAGACGGTCTCGGGAATGGTCAGTCCCAGGTGCGAGACGGAGAGTTTCATGGCGTCGTGCATGAACACCATGCCGTTCAGGAACAGGCGGCTGGTGCCGCCCAGGTACGCGCTGCTGCCGGGGGTGAAGGCGAGCGAGTAGCCGATGACCCACCACAGGATCGTCACCAGGCAGGTGATGGCGAAGCTCTGCATGAGAGTCGCGAGCACGTTCTTCTTGCGCACCATGCCGGCGTAGAACAGTGCCAGGCCCGGGATGGTCATCATCAGCACCAACGCGGTGGAGGTCATCATCCAGGCGGTGTCGCCGGAGTTGATGTCCGAGGTCTTGACGACGGTCGGCTCGGTCGGGGCCGTGGTCGGAGTCGCGCTCGCAGGGGCCGCGGACGCGGCATCGGCGGTCGCCGCGGCCGGGGCAGCAGCAGCCGGCGCCTCGTCTGCCATGGCGCGCAGCGGCGCGACACCCAGTGTCAATCCCAGCAGCGTGGCCGCGAGCACTGCCGCCAGTGCGCGGGTGCGGGTCCGGTGAATGATCGTGTTCATGCTTGGGACTCCCTGCTTTACAAGTCGAGTTTATCCAGTGCTCGTCTGTGTCGTTATTAAGTTATGCATTAATTTATCGGCAATTGACTGGGGCCGGGCTCAGGTGGCGGCGGTGCCGGTCTCGCCGGTTCTTATCCGGATCGCCTGTTCCAGCTCGCCGACGAAGATACGACCGTCGCCGGTGCGACCGGTCCTGGAGACGTTGGCGATGGCCTCCAGCACCGGCTCGACGATGGCATCATCAACGGCGATTTCGACCTTAGCGCGCGGCCCGAACTGCGCTTCGTAGACTTCCGTGACGGTCACGCCCTGCACGCCAAGCTGGGCGATCGCCTGCCGCAACTCGTCCAGCTTGAATGGCCGCACGACCGCGGTGATCATTTTCATGATGTGCATTTCGCAATGATCGCGCCCTGAATCCGGTGTGCCGCGGCTTGGTCGATGCGCGTATTCTTGGCGTTGTCCATGAATGCCCGCTGGAGCCATGGTGCAGAAACTGTGCCACGGTCAAAGGTAGGTAATTCAGGCGCTTCTGCCGGTCGGCGGGCGCACGCCCGCACTATTATGGGCGGCGGCTGGTCAAGGGCTGATCTCTTTCGGGGCAACGCATTCAACGGCGCAGCGCATTCAACGCTGCAAGGCATTCAACAGGACGGCGCATGGACAACTTAGCTTTCGACGACATTGCACGGCGGCTGTTTGCCGGGCTGCCCGAGGCGGCCAAGAGCATGAGGCGCGACATCGAGAGCAACTTTCGCGCGGTGCTGCAGTCGAGCCTGGGCAAGCTTGATCTGACAACGCGCGAGGAGTTCGACGTGCAGACGCGCGTGCTCGAGCGCACGCGTGCTCGCATCGAACAGCTCGAGCAGCGCATCGCAACGCTGGAAGCGCGCCTGGGCGAGCCGGGACAGGCGCAACCGCCGTCGGACTAGATGAACTTCGACCAGATGAATTTCGATGAGTCACGATGAACCTGGCGATGCCTTGAAGGCCTTCGATTAGCCAGCATGAGTCTCGCCAGGGTCCTCAGCCGCACGCACCTGGGACTCGAGGCGCCGCTGGTGCAGGTGGAGCTGCACGTCGGCCGTGGCCTGCCGGGCTTTACGATCGTGGGATTGCCGGCTCCGGTGGTGCGCGAGAGCCGCGAGCGCGTGCGCGCGGCGCTGCTGAATTCCGGGTATGAATTTCCATCCGGACGCATCACCGTCAACCTGGCGCCGGTCGAGCTGTCGAAACAGGGCGGACGCTTCGACCTGCCCATCGCGCTGGGCCTGCTGATCGCGAGCGGCCAGCTGGCTGCGCCGCGGCGCGCTTTCGAGTGCTACGGCGAGCTCGGTCTGGCCGGCGACCTGCGGCCCGTCAGCGGCCTGTTCCTGGCGGCGCTGCATGCGGGCGACGCGGGGCACGCGTTGATCGTGCCGGCAGCCAACGGCGCCGAAGTGGCGCTCAGCGGCCATGCCGCCGCTTACGGCGCGCAAAACCTGCGCGAAGCGGCCGGCTGGCTGACCGGGCGCCCGACGCCGGTGGCACAGCCGCGGGCGCACGCTGCGGGGCATGGCGCCGGAGCTGGCGCCGGAGCTGGCGCTGGAATTTGCGTTGCAATTGGCGCGGACGCTGGCGCGGTCGCGGCGCCACTGCCGGCGCTGGCAGACGTCGCCGGGCAGTGGCAGGCCAAGCGCGCATTGATTATCGCGGCGGCCGGCGGTCACAGCCTGCTGCTGATCGGGCCGCCGGGCAGCGGCAAGAGCATGCTCGCGGCGCGCCTGCCGGCGCTGCTGCCGCCGCTGACGCAGGCCGAGGCGCGGGAAGTGGCGGGCATTGCATCGGTGGCCGGGTGGCAGCGCGAGTCCGGTTGCTGGCATCGACGGCCATTTCGCGCGCCGCATCACACCGCGTCGGCGCACGCGATCGTCGGCGGCGGGTCGCAGGTAGCGCCGGGGGAAATCAGCCTGGCGCACCAGGGGGTGCTGTTCCTGGACGAGTTGCCGGAATTCGACCGGCGGGTGCTCGAGTCGCTGCGTGAACCGCTCGAGACGGGGTTGATGACGATCGCGCGCGCTGGCGCGCGCCTGACGCTGCCGGCGCAATTCCAGCTGGTCGCGGCGATGAACCCATGTCCCTGTGGCCACCTCGGGGATCCGGCGCAGGCCTGCAGCTGCACGCCGGCCAGCATCGAGCGCTACCGGCAACGCATATCGGGGCCGGTGCTCGATCGAATTGATATGCGCGTCGAAGTGCCGCGGGTCTCCGTGGAGGAGATGGTGCAGGCCACGATGGCCGGTGCCGCCGTGGCAGGTACTGCGGTGGCAGGTACTTCCGTGGGCGTTACTGCCGTGGCCGGTACTGCGGCGGCGCAGCTCGAAGACCCGGCGGCGCAGGTGCGTTCGGCGCGGGAAAGGCGGTTGTCGGCGTCGGGTGCGCTGAGCGCGCGCCTGTCGGCGCCGCAGCTGAAGGCCTGCTGCGCGCTGTCGGGAGCGGGGGAGCGACTGCTGCACAGCAGCTGCCAGCGTCTCGGGTTGTCCGGCCGCGGCGTGCATCGGCTGCTGATGCTTGGGCGCACGATTGCGGACCTGGAAGGCAGCGAGCGCATCGAACCGGCGCATCTGGCCGAAGCGATCTCGCTGCGGCGGCCGTCAGCCGTCAGCGGCGGCGGTTGAGCTGCTGCGCCAGGGAGATCACTGCGCCAGGGAGACCATGTAGTCGACGCCCTGCTTGATGAGGTCGTCGGGCAGGTCGGCGCGGCCGCCCTTGGCCGGCATGACTCCGGCCTTGCCGGCGTAACCGTTGAGCGCATGCTGGTATAGCGTGGCCTTGCCCTCGGCGATGCGTGGCGCCCAGGCGCTCTTGTCACCGGCCTTGGGCGCGCCGGCCAGGCCGGCGCCATGGCAGGTCTTGCAGACCGATTCGAACAGTTCGCTGCCGTTCTTCGGCACCACTGCCGCCACCGGGGCCACAGCTCCGGCGCCGGCCGGCGCCGCGATCGTCATGGCCGAATTGTCCTGGCCAGCGATCGCCTCCTGCGTCATCGGGGCGGTATTCTTCTGCACCGTCTCCAGGTAGATCGGGTCTTTGAAAACGTCCACAACCTGCGTGGTGCTGGCGACCGAGCGCGCCAGCGCCAGCAGCGAGATCGAGATCGCGACCAGCAGCCCGATCACGATGCTGAACGTGGTGATGAACTGGGAATCTTTTTTGACGTCGCCTGCCAACGGCTGTGCTCGACAAACAATCCGATGACGCAATTATAGCCCAAGGCGTGCCAGTGCCGCGCCTCAAAGCGGCCGGCCCGCGTTCAACGCGCCTTGCGGAAGGTGAGGTTGATGCGATACCGGCCCGTGAGCGGGTGCTCGCCTGCGGCCAGCGGCATGACGCCATGGAATGCGAGGCGCTGGCTGCCGCCCCAGACCACCACGTCGCCGGACTGCAGCGCTATGCGCTGCGCCCGATCGGCTCGACGCAAGCCGCCGAACAGGAACACCGCCGGCAGTCCCAGCGATACCGACACCACCGGCGCCGCGAAGTCGCGCTCATTGCGATCCTGGTGCAGGCTCAGGCGCGTGCCGGGTGCGTAGCGATTGATCAGGCAGGCATCGGGCTCGAAGCGAGAAAATCCTGCAAGCGCCGCCACGCGCACCGCAAGCTGCCGCAAGGTGTCGGGCATGCGCGGCCAGGACCTGCCGCTGTCCGGGTCGATCGCATCGTAGCGATAGCCGCGCCGGTCGCTGACCCAGCCGACCTCGCCACAGTTGCTCATCGCGACCGACATGCGCGCGCCGCCAGGGGTAATCATGTGGCGCCAGGGCGCCGCCGCGATCACCGGCGCAATCCCCGCCAGCAGCGCATCCTGCGCGGCGCTTGCCGCTCCCGGCAGCAGCACGGCTCCGGCCGCGATGTGTTCGAGCGGCGGGCGCGGCAGCAGTGGCTGCGTCAGCAGGTCATGGCGGCGCGGGCGTGCGCTCATTGAATCTTTTCCATTAGCATCGGGTCGTGCAGCAAACAAAACACAGGAATCTGCTGATTATCCTGATCCTGGGCGCGTTGTGCACGGTCAGCCCGTTTGCGATCGACATGTACCTGCCGGCGATCGCGCAGATCGCGCGCGACCTCAGCACGACGCCTGCAAAGGTATCGCTGTCGCTGTCGAGCTATTTCGTTGGCCTGGGCGCAGGACAACTGTTCTACGGGCCGATGCTGGACCGCTACGGGCGCAAGCGACCGCTGTATGCGGGACTGCTGTTGTTTATTTTCGCTTCTATCGGCTGCCTGGAATCCACCACGGTCGATGCGTTGATCGCCTTTCGCCTGCTGCAGGCACTGGGCGGCTGCGCGGCGCAGGTGGACGCAATTGCGATGGTGCGCGATTTCTTCCCGGTCGAGGAGAGTTCGCGCATCATCTCCATGCTGATACTCGTCCTGGGCGTCTCGCCGCTGCTGGCCCCGACCGTCGGCAGCCTGATCACCACGACGCTGGGCTGGCACTG
>Ga0302157_10004936_pt1 | contig 14319 bp, 9 predicted proteins | sample I_Bog_N3_3_FD_193502 | JGI IMG/M metagenome (GOLD analysis project Ga0302157, IMG submission 193502) | Peat permafrost microbial communities from Stordalen Mire near Abisko, Sweden - I_Bog_N3_3 | ecosystem: Environmental > Terrestrial > Soil > Wetlands > Peat | place: Sweden: Abisko, Stordalen...
AGGCAGCTCACCGCGCAGGAACACCTGCCGAAGGATTTCATCACTTCCTTTCGGGAGTGCGCCGAGATCGACTTCGCGACGGCCATATGCCAAGATGCGCGATTGCAGCGAGTCGAGATTCAAGAGACCGCGGATGTACTGCACCTGGTCGAGCGCTGTCTCAAGGAAATAACGGCAGAACTCGGTCAGCCCTTCGTCCGAGAGGTTTCCGCGTCCATCAAGGTCCCCCTTCCGTGGTGCGTCAGCAGCCATCAGCCTTGCGCGGTAGTCATTTACTGTACGCGCCATGCCGCGCGCGATAGACCAGAGGCCACCTGCGTCGACTTGCGCGATGCGGAGCATGGCGGTGGTGAACAGACGACCGACGCGGCCGTTGCCGTCGACGAAGGGATGGATCCACACGAAGCGATGATGACTGGCCGCGGTCGCGAGCACCTTCTGCACTGCATTCAAGCGACGCGGATCGTAACCGCCGTTGAAGTGTTCGAGAAATGCCGGCAGCGCGGAAGATCGCGGTGGGTAGTGAGTGCCGACCGTGACCTCATCGTGCCGCAGCTCGCCCGGCACCAGCCGCACCTCACGCCCGGCGGGCGAACGCACGACGCGAAATTCGTCAGCGAGCCTTTCGTAGAACGATCGGTGCAGCCAACACAGGAACTCGGGCGAGCACGGGTCGGGGACGTCGCCGGCCTCAAGGCGCCGCATCATGCGTATAGATCAATTCATAAGTTCTGCAATACAACACCTAAACCAAATTCCTCTAATAAGATCCTTGTCTTTGGCCATCGACTTCAACTTCTTTCCAGTTAGATTCATTAATTCATCTTTTGTCTTTGCCTGATGCCACTTTAACTCTTGATGTTTGAGGTGATTCCAAACATATTCATCCGGATTGAACTTTGGTGAATATGGAGGAAGGTAAAATACGTGAAGTCTATTTTGCGAATTAATGAATTCCATAGTTTTTGCAGATGTATGCGATGATGCCTGATCCATGACAACCACTATATGTCGACGATGATGCTCAAGAAGTAATTGCCTCAGGAAATGAATAATTTCATCTGATCCGATTCTCGTTTCAAGAAGTGTAAAGGCAAGATTTCCTGAGCGACTTATTGCAGAAATTGCCGCGATGCCGCCCCGTCTTCCGCTAACTTTTGCAATTGGAGTCTCACAGCGAGGTGACCATGTCTTACCCAGGGGTGCGGTTAATGATATATTCGACTCATCTTCAAAGTATAGAATCGCATTGTATTTCCTGGCGCATTTGCGAATTTTAGGGACAGTAGTCCTAATCCATTCGCTTCGTTCTGTATCGCTACCTTCACGATATATTCTTTCCGGTTTCTGATATGAAAGATCCATATCTCGCAACATTCTCCACATGGTAGGTTGCGAAATACGAATCCCAAATCTATCATTGGCCACTTGGATCATCCGACGACAAGTCCAGAAATCAGTTTCAAATCCAAATTTTGAAGCTGGCTTCAGGATTATCTTTATCAAATTATCAAAAGTTTTATTATCGATTATCCGAGGTCGGCCGCTGACGGGAATTCTATTTAGGCCGGCATCACCTGAATTGCGTTTTCGTACCAACCATCGATGCAGAGTGACGGGATGTATTTGGAAAGTTCTAGCTACCGTCGCTATTCGCTCGCCAGAATGAACTGCCCTGACAGCTTTTATACGGACATCAATTGTCGAATAGATCTTATGATCCATGAACACGGAACATATCCATCGGCTGGAATTATGCAACAACAAATGTTGCAGAACTTTTGAATAGATCTATACCACATCTATGCGCCTGCGACCATCCCGGAGAAGCCGCATCTCGGACTGATCATCGCCTTCCATGGCCTTGGCGGCAATGAGGATGGCATGTCCGGTCAGGCCCATGAGAGCTTTGCGGAGATCGGCGTCGTCAATGGATACGTCATCGCCGGTGGGAAGTCCCTCGGGAACGGTTGGGGGTCGGCAGATGAACCGGCATTGCTGGAGTTCATCGATTGGCTCGAGACCATCTACCCCATCGACAAGCGTCGAGTCTTCACCTGGGGCCACTCGAATGGCGGTTTCATGTCGAGCTGGTTCGGCAGCCGCCATGCCGACCGCTTCGCGGGCGTGGTGCGCTACAGCGGCTATAGCCAGGATGTGCCGGACAAGGCTGGCATGGATCTGGAATACTATGTGGTCCACGGTGATGCGGACCCGACGGTGAAGGTCGATCAGTCGCGTGCATTGCGCGATCGGCTCATCCATGGTTTCCGCTATGTCTATCGCGAAATACATGGTGCCGACCATGGCAGCTTCTTCGGCATCAAGCCGCTGCGCGATGACGCGGCACGTTGGGTCGATGGCCTGCGCCATAAGGAAGTGCCAGCTCCGGAGCATGACCTCGTCTGGCTCAAGGCTGTCGCTGCCGACCGCACCGGTGACCGTTTCGCCCAGGCCGACACGTGGACGGAACTGGTCCGCATCGGCGGACCCCTCGCGTGGCAGGTTGCCGTGCGGGCGGCGAAGTCCAAACAAGCACCGGTCCGTCTCGCGCTCGCCGAGGCCAGCGCCCGGTGCCGCTTTGATGATGATGATGCCGTGGCGGTGCTGACGAAGCTGTCCGATGATACTGAAGCAGGCATTCGCACCGCCGCCATCGCCGCACTCGCCATGCATGCCAATTGGCACGATCAGGCGGCGCAGGTGGCCCTGGTCCGCCTGGCGATGAACAAGAAGCGCACGGCTGAGGACCGCCAGGCGGCGACCACGGGTCTGGCCCGAGCATTGGCACTGCCAATGCTCGGGACCTATACTGACGATCCAGCACTTTTTGAGGGGACGGTAGCGCTGCTCGATAGCGATCTCGAGGACATTCGGCGCATCATCTTCGAGCCGATCAAGCCGGCGGCTGAGAATGGACTGGGTTACGATCCGCTCGCCCCGGCAGCGGCACGCAAAGCCCCTATCGATGCCTGGCGCACCTGGTTTACCGTTCGCAGCACGACCAATGGCAAGCAGGTAGGCGCCAAATGATGCGATCTGGCGTTTGCCGGGACGTTCGCCAGCGGTGATCAGGGCAGGGGGATGTGTCCGCCTGTTCCTCCACCTCTCACTTCGCCACCACCAGCGAGAGCGCGCTGAGCGGGCTATAATCAGGTCAATAATCAATCCCTAGGGCGCTGCGTCATCCTGGGCCGGCTAGTCGTGCCGGGATGAGGTGCGGGCATTCTCCCGGCTGGCGTCCCTGGTCTGTCGGCAACAGTTCGGTACGGAACAGAGCGGAACAGTGCGGCACCAGCCGAAGTGTTCCCTTGTTCATGAGTGCGGCTATGCCTGGTCGCACATCGGCCTGTCCCTACCATCGGTTTCAGCGTGACGACCACCCGGCACGGCCATCCGCAGCAACGTCCAACATCCCATCACCGCCGAGGAACCCGAACCATGACGACAGGCATCATCACCGCTTGGGGTATTCGTCACAGGCTTATCTTGCTCGCATGCGGCTTCGTCGCCTTCCTGACCTGCACGCTCTGCGCAGCGGATGATACCGCATCCCCACCGCCTGCTGCCAACGAACGAGCTGCCAATCCGGCATCCGGGCCGATAGTTCGTGGTCAACGCATCTTCTCGACCGGCCACAGCTTCCATTTCGGCTTCCCCGCGATCCTGACTGAAATCGCGCGTGCTGCCGGATTTGCCGAGACCACCATCGTCGGGATCTCGAGCAAGGGCGGTTCCCAGGTGATCCAGCATTGGGGCGGCAAGGAGGTGCAGGCGGCCTTGAAGGCGGGAGCGGTCGATGTGCTGATGACCACCCCGATCTACCTTCCTGACCCGGGCATCGAGCAATTCGCCGAGCTGGGCTACAGCCACAATCCGAATTTCCGTCTGACGGTGATGGAATTCTGGCTGCCCTTCGATCAGTACGAACCACGCAACTACGTCAATGGTCCGCAGCGCATCGCCCCACCGGCGCAGGTCGACCACAATGCGGCGACTGGGGATGGTCTGCGCTCCATCCATGAGCGCTATTTCCGTGAGATGGACGACTTGGTCCGCAGCATCAATGCCAAGCTGGGCAAGCAGGTCGTGATCGTCGTACCGGTCGGTCAGGCGGTGATCGCACTGCGCGAGGCGATCGCCAAGGGACAGGCACCTGGTCTGAAACAGCAATGGGATCTCTTCACCGATGTGCTCGGCCATCCCAAGCCGCCCTTGCAGATCCTCATGGGCTATTGCCATGAAGCCGTCATCTACCGGACCAGTCCGGTTGGCTTGGCCGTGCCCAAGGAATTGGGGGCGAATGCCGAGCCCCTGAACGCCTTGCTTCAGGAACTGGCATGGAAGGCGGTCACCCAGCATCCTCTCAGCGGCGTGACAGCGCCATGAGAAGCACGCTCGCGTACGAGAGGCGACCAAGCCCCGGGCCATCGGCATCTGCGTCCAGCCACCCTGGCACTTGTTCACGGAAGCTGGAGTGCTCAAGCCCGCATCGTGCCAGGGGGTACCCGTTGAGCTCAGCACCGGCCCTTGTGCTGGCGGCGGCATTGCGCGGCGACCAATCCGGCGAGCTTGACGATGGCACCCTGGGACGCTGCGCTCCACTGCGCGGCGTTCAGGCGGATGAAATGGCGGTAGCGCAGCTTGGCCGAGAAGAGCTGTCCCGGAGTGATCGCGATATGCGACCGCAGCGCCGCGGCGTAGAGATCCAAAGCATCCACGTCGTTCGGCATCTCGACCCACAAGCAGAATCCGACCGTTGGCTGGCTGACCCGCGTTCCGGCCGGGAAGGTGCGCAGGATCGCGGCGGCCATCGCCGCTGTTCGCTCAGCATAGGCACGGCGTGCGCGACGTAGACAGCGATCGTAGCCTCCGCCGGTGAGGAATCGCGCAGCCACCTCCTGGGTGAGGGGCGATGGACCGACGGCATTGGTGAACTGCAGGTGTTCGATCGCTGCCTGGTAGCGTCCGGCGGCGATCCAGCCAACGCGCAGGCCAGGGGCGGCGCTCTTCGAGATGGATGAGCACCAGAGGACGGATCCATCGCGATCGAAGGCCTTCGCCGGGCGCGGGCGACCCTGATCGTGCGCAAGATCGCCGAGCACATCATCCTCGATCAGGGGGATGCCCTTGTCGCTCAGCACTCCGACCAGTTCGCGTTTCGCTTCATCGGTCGCCCTGGTGCCCAGAGGATTGCTCCCCGCCGACATCGAGACGACGGCACTGACCTCGTACTCATCGAGCGCTTCCCGCAGCGCCTCCACCGACAGGCCGTGGCGTGGATGGCAGGGGATCTCGATCACCCGCAGTCCCAGTGCTTCGATTGATTGCAGCAGGCCGTAATACATCGGCGATTCGATCGCCACCGTCTGCCCGGCATGGCAGGTGGCGCGTAGTGCCAGGGTGAGCGCTTCGAGGCCACCAGCAGTGGTGACGATCTGATCAGGCCCGATGGCGCACCCGAAGCCGCCGCACCGGCGGGCAATGGCCATGCGCAAATCGCGCGACCCAGGAGGAACCCCATAGTGTTCGCAGCCGGAGGCATGCTCGCGGCCGATGCTGATAAGGAGACGATGGATTTCGTCGCTCGGCAGCAGCGCCGGGTCCGGCATGGCGATGCCGAACGGCACAAGGCGGCTGTCCAGCGACCCCTGCATCACCCGCAGTGCCAGTTGTCCCAGTCCGACATCGGTCGGGGTAGGACGATTCGGCGGCATCTCCGGTTCGGGAGGAGAGGAGGGGGGCAGTGCGTAATGACCTGATTGCGCACGGGTTTCCACCAGTCCACGGCGTTCGAGCAGGTGGTAGGCAGTCACCACGGTGGTGATGCTGGCCTGCCAGTTTCGGCACAGTATGCGCACGGAGGGCAGGCGTTGGCCGGGTTTGTAGGCACCGCTGCGCAGCGATTGCTCCAGCCTGTCGGCGATTTCGCGATAGCGGGATCCCGAGCCCTGCTGCTTGGCCATGCCATGGATCATGGAGCGGCTGGTGGTCGGGAAAGGAACAGTTTGCCTTGCGCAAGGCAGAACAGTTATGTGCTTCATACGCTGTTCCCCTGCGCTCAGGCGCTCTCTGGTTCTTGTGAATCGATGCCCCCCATGAGTAGCATGGCGATTATGCGCCAGTGTCGACAACGATCGAGGATCATAAACGGCTTTCCGTGGGGGTGTCGATGATACCGATTGATCTCAGCGGCCGTACTGCGGTTGTCACTGGCGCCAGCCAGGGGCTCGGCGCCGCGATCGCGGACCTGCTGTACCAGGCTGGAGGATCAGTGGCCATCACCTACTGGCCGGATCAGGAGGGGGTCAATCAGGGCAAGGCCCAGCGCCTAGTCGACCAGCTGGGCGAGCGCGCTGCCGCCATGCCCGGCGACATCCGCGATCCCGCCTCGATGACGGCGATGGTGGCTGCCGTGGTCGCCCGCTTCGGCCGCATCGACATCCTGGTCAACAATGCGGGGATCGTGAGGGATCGATCCTTCAAGAAGATGACCTTCGACGAGTGGCAGCAGGTCATCTCCACCAACCTCACGGGGACCTTCAACGCGTGCAAGGCGGTCGAACCGGTCATGCAGGAGGGTGGTCGCCTGATCACCATCGCTTCGATCTCGGCTGCCCTGGGCTTCTTCGGGCAGGCGAACTATGCGGCGGCGAAATCCGGAGTCATCGGACTTATGCGGGTGCTGGCACGCGAGCTGGCGAAACGGCGCATCACCGCCAACGCCATCTCACCAGGACTGGTCCTGACCGATATGGGCATGACCGTCCCGGCTGAGGAGCGTGCACGCATGCTCACCCAGATCCCGCTGGGCCGCTTCGGCGAGAGCGGCGATATTGCCCGGGCGGTGCTGTTCCTGTGCAGCGATCTCTCGGATTACATTACCGGACAGACCATCCACGTGAATGGCGGTTGGCTGCCGACATGATCACCCCCCACGCAGCATCGCCACTGGGCGCAGGCAAGGTGGCGACCGCAGAGGATGCCGTAGCGCTGATCCCCGATGGCGCGACGGTCGCAGTCGGTGGATTCGTCGGCGCGGCGCATGCCGAAGCACTGAGCGCGGCGCTGGAGCGCCGCTTCCTCGGCGGCCACGGTCCTCAGGGATTGACCCTCATCTATGCTGCAGGGCAGGGCGATGGGGAATTGCGTGGTCTGAACCACCTCGCCCACCGCAAGCTCCTGCGGCGGGTGATCGGCGGCCACTGGGGTCTTGCCCCTCGTCTCGGTCGCCTCGCGATTGACGGGCACATCGAGGCCTACAACTTCCCGCAGGGCGTGATTTGCCAGCTTTACCGCGACATCGCCGCCAAACGCCCCGGATGCATCACCCATATCGGAATGGACACCTGCGTCGATCCCGCCCATGGTGGCGGCCGCCTGAATTCCTGCACGCCGCCCGGTCTTGTCGAGCGCATCGAGCTCGCAGGACGGACATGGCTGTGGTACCATGCTCTGCCGATCAATGTCGGCCTCATCCGCGCCACCGCGGCCGATCCGGCAGGCAACCTGATCATGGACGATGAGGCCCTGGTCGGCGAAGTGCTCGCCATCGCCCAGGCGGTGCGAACCAGCGGCGGCCTGGTATTGGCCCAGGTCAGGCACCTGCTCGATCGGCCAGCCCCGCCCCATCGCGTCCGGGTACCGGGCATCTGCGTCGATCGTGTGATCGTCGCCGAAGCCGAGCAACATAGCATGACCTTTGGCGAACCGCATAACCCAGCGTACTCCTCAGCGGCACCCGAGGGCTTCCTGCCGGTCATCCCGGCCTTGGCGTGGGACGAACGGCGCATCATCGCCCAGCGGGCGTGCGACGAACTGCGCCCTGGCGTAGTCGCGAATATCGGCATCGGCATCCCGGAAGGCATCGCATCCATCGCGGCTGAACGTGGGCTGCTCTCCGGCCTGACCCTGACGGTCGAAAGTGGCGTCATCGGCGGAGTTCCCGCCGGTGGCCTGTCCTTTGGCGCGGCGCAGTATCCCCACGCGATCATCGATCAGCCTGCGCAGTTCGACTTCTATGACGGTGGCGGACTCGATATCGCGGCGTTGGGGGCGGCACAGATCGATGCAGCGGGAAACGTCAACGTATCGAGCTTCGGCGATCGCATTCCAGGAGTCGGCGGCTTCGTGAACATCTCGCAGTCGGCCAAGAGCCTGGTCTTCTGCACGACATTCACTTCGGGCGGCCTGGCTGTATCAGGCGGTGCGGATGGCCTGGTCATCGCGACAGAGGGTCGGCATCGCAAGTTCGTCTCCGCTGTCGATCAGATCTCCTTCAGCGCCCGGAGAGCCCGCGATCGTGGGCAGGAGGTCCTCTATGTCACCGAACGGGCCGTCTTCCGCCTGGGGACCACCGGCCTCGAGCTGGCCGAGATTGCCCCCGGCATCGATCTGAAACGCCAGGTCCTCGATCTTCTGCCCTTCACTCCCCCCATGCCAGCGCTGCGTCAGATGCCGGCAAGCGCCTTCGCCCGGATCGAACCATGAACGAGATCCTCGTCATCGCCGCACGCCGCACTCCGCAGGGCCGTCATCTCGGTGCTTTGAAGGCGCACTCGGCAGCCGATCTGGGCGTGCTCGCTGCCCAGGCAGTGCTTGCAGGCATCCCTCCGGAGGCGATCGAGTCCGTGATCATCGGCAATGTGCTCGGCGCCGGTGTGGGCATGAATGTCGCCCGGCAGATCGGCCTGCGTGCCGGGATTCCCGAGGCGATACCGGCATTCACGGTCAATCAGATGTGCGGATCCGGCATGCAGGCGGTGATCCTCGCAGCTCAGGCTCTCCGCGCCGGCGCGGTAGAGGTGGTGCTGTGCGGTGGCACGGAATCGATGTCCAATGCCCCATTCCTGCTCCAGCGCGCACCTGATGCCCGCCGTATCGGCACCGATGGGCGTGCCGACTCGCTGCTGTGCGATGGCTTGGTCGATCCGCTTCTCGGAGAACACATGGGCATCACGGCCGAGCGCATTGCCGCCCAGTACGAGATCGATCGGGATGCCCAGGATGCCTTCGCCGAGCGCAGCCATAGGCTCTATGCCGAAGCGCTCGCAGCCGGCCGCTACGACAGCCAGCTCGTCACGATGTCCGATTGTCTACGAGATGAGCATCCCCGGCCAGGCATCACGCGTGCGAAGCTGGGGACACTCAAGCCGGCATTCTCGGCTACCGGGACGGTCACGGCGGGCAATGCCTCGGGCATCAATGACGGGGCCGCGATGCTCATCCTGGCGACCTCGGATGCCGCCCAGCGCCATGGCTGGCGCGCACTGGCCAGGCTGAATGCCTGGACTGCGATCGGTTGCAGTCCGCAGACGATGGGGTTGGGCCCCGTGCATGCCATACGCGCACTGCATCGACGATATGGCATCACGCCGGAGAGTCATGATCATATCGAGATCAACGAGGCCTTCGCCGCGCAGGCCTTGGCCTGCATCCGCGATCTGGGCCTTGATGCCGAGTGCATCAACAGGGATGGCGGCGCCATCGCACTCGGCCACCCGATCGGGGCGAGCGGCGCTCGTCTGCTCGTCCACCTCAGCCATTGTACCGCCAGCGGACGGAGCCGGCGCTCGCTCGCATCGCTCTGCGTCGGTGGCGGCATGGGTTGTGCCGTCTCCATGAGCGCCTGATCCATGCTCGGCGTCCTCATCGTCCTGGGAGCCCTGACGCTGCTGATGACTGCCGCCTATCGGGGCTATAGCGTCATCCTGATGGCACCGCTGGCCGCCTTGCTCGCGGTCCTGGTCACCGATCCGAGCGCGGTGCCGGGCGTCTACACCGGCCTGTTCATGGATAAGCTCGCAACGTTCACAAAGTCTTACTTCCCGGTCTTCTTGCTCGGCGCCGTGTTTGGCAAGCTCATCGATATCTCGGGTGCGGCCCAGGCGCTGGTTTCTGCCTCGGTCGCGCTGGTCGGGGCCCAGCGGGCGATGCTGTCGATCGTGGCAATCTGCGCGGTGCTGACCTATGGTGGCGTGTCGCTGTTCGTGGTCATCTTCTCGGTCTACCCCTTCGCTGCGTCGCTCTTCCGGCAAGCGGACATTCCCAAGCGCCTCATCCCTGGCACCGTCGTCCTGGGGGCGTTCTCATTCACCATGGATGCGCTCCCGGGAACACCGCAGATCCAGAATATCATTCCCTCGACCTTCTTCTCGACCGACGCCTGGGCCGCTCCGGTGTTGGGCATCAGCGGAGCGGTATTCATAGCCACATCGGGCCTCATCTATCTGGAATGGCGCCGGCGCCAGGCCAGGCTGGCCGGTGAGGGCTATGGCGGCGATCCCGAAGCGCTGGTGCCAGCCTCGTCCATGAATCCTCTGATGGCGCTGCTTCCCTTACTATGCGTGGTGGCAGCCAACAAAATGCTCAGCATGGCCATACCCCGCTATTACGGCACTGCTCATCAGGTGCATCTGCCCGGCATGGCAGTACCACTCGATATCCATGTCCAGCAGGTCACCGCGCTGTGGGCCATCGAAGGCGCTTTGACCTTGGGGATCATCGCCGTGATCATCATCGCGCGCGGCAGAGTGCTCGCACGCTTCACCACAGACATCACGCCTGCCGTGGGCGGTGCCCTGCTGGCCACCATGAATACTGCTTCGGAGTTCGGCTTCGGGGCCGTCATCGCCTCGCTACCAGGATTTCTGGCCATTCGTGATGCCTTGCAATCAATCGCCGATCCCCTGTGGAATGTCGCCATCAGCGTCTCGACCCTGTCCGGCATCACCGGCTCGGCTTCTGGTGGCATGAGCATCGCCCTCGCGGCGCTCGCCGACCGCTTCCTCGCCTCAGCCCATAGCGCCGGCATACCACCGGAAGTGCTCCACCGCATTGCGGCCATGGCGAGTGGCGGCATGGATACCCTGCCACACAACGGTGCGGTGATCACCCTGCTGGCCGTATGTGGGCTGACCCACCGGCAATCGTATCGCGACATCTTCGCCATCACCTGCGTCAAGACGGCGGGGGTTGGCGTCGTCATCGGTCTCTATTATATGACCGGACTGGTTTGACCAACGGGAGCACCGTGGCCAGCGGCACCGTAGGCATCGAAGAGCCGGTGCCCAGTGCGTCGGCAAGAAGTGGACCGGGTGCGGCCGGGGAGCATCTCTCGCTACCGCATTCGGGCTTCGGCGCTGCGCACCGCTCTGCCCATCCAGATGACCAGGCACCGTGCTCCAGCGGGCAGAGCTGGTGCAGGTGCTGTGGTGTACCGATGACCAGGCATCCTTGCCATTGGCATGATGGTTGCAGTCGACTATGGTCCCGGTCATCGCTCACAGGCACTTATGCTGACGGCGAGTGTGCATGAAGGCGGGTCTTCTCTCGCCCGGTGACCTGTCATATCGGCTTCTGGTAACTGCCTCAGGGAGATGTGCGTGCGCAGCGATTCCCAATCATCACCGGCAACGGCACTTCCCCGTTTGAGCCTGCATATCCTGGTCGTTGATGACGAGCAGACCATCCGCAAGACGATGTCCATGTGCCTGGAGGCCGAAGGCCACCAGGTCACTGCGGTCAGCAATGCCCAGGATGCCTTGGGGGAAGCGGCGAGGCGGGCATTCGACCTGGCATTCATCGACCTGCGTCTGGGTGCCGACAATGGCCTCGATCTCATCCAGCCGCTGCTCAGCGAAAGCCCCTGGCTCAAGATCGTCATCATCACCGCCTATGCCACCGTCGACAGCGCGGTTGAGGCCATGCGTCGTGGCGCCGCGGATTACCTCCCCAAGCCCTTCTCGCCGGCTCAGGTGGTGGCGGCAGCCGAGAAGATCTCGCGTTTCCGCGCCTTGGAGCACCGACTCCAGACCCTGCAGGAGGCGCAGGATGGCGGCGATCCCGAATCCGATCTCTCCAGCTCAAGCGCTCCGATGCAGCGCGCCGTCGAGCTGGCGCATCAGGTGGCGGGCAGCGAGGCGTCGGTGCTCATCCGTGGAGAGAGCGGGACCGGCAAAGGGGTGCTGGCTCGCGCCATCCATAGCTGGAGCAAGCGCGCGGGCAAGGCGCTGGCGGTCATCTCCTGCCCGTCATTGTCCAGTGAACTCCTCGAGAGCGAGCTGTTCGGGCATGTCAAGGGCGCCTTCACCGGCGCAGTCCGTGATAATCCGGGACGGATCGCCGTTTCGGACGGCGGGACCCTGTTTCTCGACGAGATCGGGGACCTGCCGCTCTCCCTGCAGCCCAAGCTGCTGCGCTTCCTGCAGGATCACGCCTACGAACGGGTAGGCGACGCGATCACGCGCAAGGCGGATGTGCGCATCCTGGCCGCAACCAATATCGACTTGGAGTCAGCGGTGGCGGCAGGGCGTTTCCGTGAGGATCTGCTGTATCGCCTCAATGTCATCCAGATCGACCTTCCGCCGCTCCGGCAGCGCACTGACGACATCCTCCCGCTGGCGACCAGGTTCCTGGTGATGCTCAAAGGCATGAAGTCGGTGGTTGGCTTCACCGCCGAGGCGGAGCTGGCCCTGAGGCGCTACACCTGGCCCGGCAACGTGCGCGAATTGCGCAATGTCATCGAACGTGCGACCATCCTGTGCCGAGGCGACCGCATCGACATGGAGCACCTGCCGAGCGGCTTCTCGGCGAAGAAATCCGTGCTGGAACTCGGAGATCTCGTCACCATCGATGCTATCGAGGAGCAGCACATCCGCCGGGTGCTCGCCGCCGTGCCGGCCTTGGAGGAGGCGGCGCAGATCCTTGGCATCGATTATGCGACTTTGTGGCGCCGACGGAAGAAATATGGCATTTAGCGCGGTCGGCGAGGCCCAGTGGGTGTAATTGATCACTCGAGGCATGCCAATGGGATGGGGGGGATGCCCAGCGCAGCGCTGGCACTGGGCGCCGACCTTGCAAATTTCAATCCGATGGCGAGATGCGATTGAATATTACAAGCTGACCTGAGCTGGGCGTGACGATCATGGGGCCACCGCCGATCGTCGCAGGATGGCATCACGAGCGGTCATCCGAGGGGACGCGTCATGTCAGGACTGCAAAAGCAACTCACGGTGGGATTCGGGGGGCTTCTTGCCCTCCTGATGGTGGTCGGCTCCGTGAGTCTCTACCTCCTCACGCACTACAGTCATACTGTCGAGCGGGTCTTCAACGACAATTACAAGAGCGTGGTATATGGCCAATCGATGAAGGATGCCATCAATCAGATCGATGATCTGCTGCAGAGCTCCCTCATACAGGGTACGGCGCATGCCGACGCCGAGTTCGTGCGTGCGCATGATGACTTCGAGAGCAATCTGAAGCTCGAGCAGAACAACATCACCGTGCCTGGTGAGCGCGAGGTGGTCGCCGAACTGGATGCCCGCTGGCGGCGCTATACCAAGGTTCTGGCCATGATCCGGGCGATCCCCCTGGGCGATCCCACATGGCGGACGCAGTACCGCAACCAGGTCTTCCCGGCCGGCCTGGCGGTACGCGAAGAGTCGCAACGGGTGATCACGCTCAATCTCGACAGCATCATCTCGGCGGATGGAGAGATCCGTCAGAGCGCCACGTCTGCGACCCGCACTATGTATGCCCTGCTGGCAGCAGGAGTCGTCCTCGCCATCGCTCTGATCGTCGTCTTCATGCGCTCCATCCTTGCACCGCTGCGCACCTTGACTGGATCGGCGCGCGAGATCGAACGTGGCAATCTCGATCTGGTGGTGACCGTTCCGACCGATGGCGAGATCGGTCAGCTGGCCGAGGCCTTCAACTCCATGGCGGGCAAGCTGCGGGAGACCCGCAGATCGGATCGCCTGAAGATCATCCGCGCCCAACGGACCACGCAGTTGGCCCTCGATAGTCTGCCGGATGCCATTGCCATCATCAGCGCGGACGGGCGCATCGATCTCGCCAATCATACGGCGCAGCGCCTCTTCCGCCTGCGTTCAGGCATCGCCCTCGCGTCGGTCGACCAGCCACGGCTGCTGGAAGTCCATGCGCAGGTCCTCGCCACCGGCCAAGCCTTCCATCCCAAGGGGTTCGAAACGGCGATCCAGGTATTCGATCACGAGGAGCGCTTCTTCCTGCCCCATGCGCTGCCCATCGTCGATAGCGACGGCCAGCCTGCGGGGGTGACGCTCGTTCTGGCAGACATCACGGGATTGAGACGGCTGGACGAGATGAAGAGCAATCTCCTGGCAGTGGTCTCGCATGAACTGAAGACGCCTCTCACCGGATTGCGCATGGCGACCCACCTGCTGCTCGATGAGCGCACTGGGCCCCTGACGCCCATGCAGGCTGATCTCGCGATGGCTGCGCGTGACGATAGCGACCGCCTCAACACCATCGTCAATGGCTTGCTCGATATCAGCCGAA
>Ga0302157_10004940_pt1 | contig 14313 bp, 9 predicted proteins | sample I_Bog_N3_3_FD_193502 | JGI IMG/M metagenome (GOLD analysis project Ga0302157, IMG submission 193502) | Peat permafrost microbial communities from Stordalen Mire near Abisko, Sweden - I_Bog_N3_3 | ecosystem: Environmental > Terrestrial > Soil > Wetlands > Peat | place: Sweden: Abisko, Stordalen...
AGAGCAGCCCGAATGCCGACCGCCACGATCTCATCGACCTGCTGCGCAGCCTGGGCGAGGTCTCGGCGAAGGCCGGCGACGATCCGCAGGCACTGCAGTTCTACCGGCGCGCGCTGTCGCTGCAGGAATCCGCGCTCGGCGCCGATCACCCTGACCTGGTGCCGATACTCACGGCGCTTGCCGATCTTGAAATCAGCGACAAACACTACGCGGCCGCCGCCGTGCTGTTGCAGCGCATCCTGCAGATCGAACGCGCCGCCTACGGCGAGCGGCACCCGAACGTACTGGCTACGCTCAACAAGCTGCGCGACACCTATCGCGCGGCCGCCGATGCCGACGCGCTCGCCCGCACCGAGCAGCAGATCGTGCAGTTCAACGCCGCATCTACCGTCTCCAAGGGCGTGGTCACCCCTGGCATTACCCGCGGAGCCGCGCCAGGCAGGGATCGGCGCTACAAGATGGGCCAGGGCTTCGCCACCGTGCGGGTGTTCTATGGCACCGATCGCAGGACCACCGGATCGATGAAGCCGGCGGAGTTCTATGGCGCGCAGCGCGGCGATCTTCAATACGGCTACCTCGACGTCACGATCCCGGCGGTGCACCAGGAGGCGGAACTGGAGACCCGCTCGCAGTGGGACATCACCTCGTATTTTGTCGGCACCGAGGGACTGCGCACCCGCTACGTGCTGCTCGATCAGGTCACGCCGCTGTCGCGCGACGGCTTCCTGACTGCCTTGCGCAAGCAGGTCAGGGAGGCACCTTCGAAGGACGTGTTCATCTTCGTGCACGGCTTCAACTCGACGTTCGAGGATGCCGCCCGGCGCTGTGCGCAACTGGCATACGACCTGGATTTCGACGGTACACCGATGATGTACAGCTGGGCATCCGCGGGCAGCGCCACCGCCTACATAAAAGATGAAGCTACCGTCACGGCCAGCGGCCGCAAGATGGCGCAGATGCTGGACGACGTGGTGGCACAATCGGGCGCCGAGCGCATCCACCTGATCGCCCACAGCATGGGCAATCGCGCGCTCATCGAAGCCCTGCAGACCTACCTGGCGAACCGCGAAGCCAGCCAGCGGCAGCACATCTTCGACCAGATCGTCTTCACCGCGCCGGACGTCGACCGCGATTACTTCGTCGATGCCATCAAGTCGCTCAGCGGCGCCGCCGCGCGCGTCACGCTGTACGCATCCGACACCGATCTTGCGCTGCAGTCATCGCAGCTGCTGCACGACGCGCCGCGCGCCGGCCTGGCAGGCCCGCATATCATCTCGATGGCCGGCATCGACACCATCGACATGTCCGAGGTTCCGGCCGACAGCCTCGGCCACAACTACTTCGCGTCCAACAGCGGCGCGATCTACGATCTGTTTCGGCTGCTATGGCGCGGCGATCCGCCGCCACAGCGCTGCGGCATGAGCAGCCACACGCCCGGCAGCCTGCTGAGCGTGTGGCTGTTCAATGTAGACATCTGCAAGGGCGATGATCTGCTGGAGGCCGGCGTGCTGCTGAAGCGCCTCGGTGCCCAGGCACGCGCGCAGGTGCAGGCAAATATTTCGGCGCTTTCCGACCCGTCGCAGAAGGCGCAGTGGTCGCTGATCCTGAAGCGGCTCGACCTGCTGCTGGCGCCCGACTCGATGGCGCCGCCGGCGGCTGCCACCACCACCGGAGCGGGCGCAAAATGAATCTTTCCGCCTCGCGCCCACTCGCCTGCGTGCTGGCACTGAGCCTGCTGCAGGTCGATCTGCTGCAGATCAATCCAGCGCTGGCGGCGTCGGACGATCCGGAGGTGCGCGCCTTCGTCAACGACAGCTGCATCGTCGCCGATGAGCCCTACCTGATGCCGCCTCCGGATCCGGATCATCCGGCCGACCAGACCACCGAAAAATTCTTCCCGCTGATCGGCATGGTGGTGGGAGAGCTCGCCCAGATGCTGATCACCCACATCGTCGGCGCCTCCACGGCGCACATCAGGACCGACGCCGCCCGCAAGGACACGCGTTATGCCGTGACCGACCAGATGAACCTGTACCGTGCGGACCTTGCGCCCGAACCGGTCCTGCACCTGAACGCGAATCTCGGATGCATGACGATCGTCGCAGCCAGGTTCTTGCCTGGAAACCCCCAGTGCAGCGCGGCCTATATTCCCAGGCAGCTCAGCCGCGAGACCATGAAGCTGCCCGAGAGCCAGTGGAAGGCGTCGCGCACCGACAACTCGGTCGAAAACCAGCTGCGACGCGCCAATATCTGCGTCGATGGCAATGCACGCGCGGTGTACGAGGCACGTTTTGAGTTCTCCGAGGACGGCACCGCCTGGCGCCTCCGCAACGCCGGCTACCAGATCGAATCGCTGCTGACGACCCGCGACAAGTCTGCTCAGCGCATTGCGTTCTACACGCTGGAGATCTCCCAGCCCGGCAAGAGCGATCAGCGCGAGACGCTATCCACGGCCGCGGTGAACCTTGGCACCGTCACCGCCGGCTCACACTCGGCCGGATCGGCGACCGATTCGCCGCCGTGGCTGACGGTGCCGCCGCTATCGGTCGAGGCGCGACGTGCCTACGACCAGAAGACCAGGCTGCACCAGCAGGTGTCAGGCGAGATCGACGCGCTCAAGCGCGCACTGGTACGTAACCAACGGGTGCTCGCCGGCATGGACCAGCGCATCGCAACGGCCGCCAGTCCCGAACTGGCCGCCGGCCTCGCCCAGGAGCGCACCCGCATCGCGGTCGAGATCCAGACTCAACAGGCCGAGCTCGACGCCAGCAATGCTGAATACCAGGACCTGCCGCAGACCCCGCTGGAGTTCATGCCGGTGACGATCGTGGTGGGTGTCACCGAAACCCAATCTGAGAAGACCGCGCTGTTGACACTCGCGGGCGTAATCGATGCCGGCGGCGCGCAGCTCGCGTCCGCCGGCAACACCGCGGCCAGCAACATCTTTTCGCGCTCGCTGAATGTGACCGACAATCCGGCCGGTACTGATCCGGCGGCCGAGCTCGACGCTGCGCGGGCCAGGTATTTCGATGCGCTGGTCGCCCTCAAGACCGGCGCGGCAGATGCGCCAGGCCTGGGCGCCCAAGGCGACGCCAAGAAAAATCTTGCGCTCGCCAGGGCAAGGTATAACGATGCCAGGCAAGCCCAGGGACTGGAGCCGATAGAGCAATGACCATCCGCATAATGACCACCAGGATGCTGCCCAGCCGCATGCTGGCCTCCACGATCGTGGCCACCGCGGCCATGACGGCACTGCCGCCGGCCGCCCGCGCCGCCGACGCGGTGGTGTCCGCGAGCCAGATTGAGCAGGCGCTGCAGCCGCCGCCCAGGACGCGCGGCCTGGTGGTGCATGCCAGGCCCGAGGCCAGCGACAGCAAGCAGGTGATCGACCTGAACATCCCGTTCGAATTCGATTCCAGCGAACTGCAGGCGCAGGCCACCGCGCAGCTCAAGCAGTTGCGCGCCGCGCTGACCTCGGATGCGCTCAGCAGGGATCAATTCGTGGTCGCCGGGCACACCGACGCCCGGGGCAGCGCGCAGCATAACCAGCAGCTGTCCATGCGGCGCGCCGAGGCGGTCAAGCGCTACCTGGTGGACAACGGCGTGCCGGCGCAGCGGCTGCAGGCAGTCGGCTATGGTTCCGAACACCTGGCGGTGCCGGATCGGCCGGAGGATCCGTCGAACCGCCGCGTCGAAATCCGCAACCTGGGCGAGAAGCCCTAGCCAACTTGCTGTAGGCGACCATGCGGCAAGCCAGTCTTAAGCTAACCACCCTACGAGCGTTGCTGGCGCTGCTGCCCATGGCACTGCTGTGCTGCCTGCCGCCCGCGGTGCTGGCGGAGCAGCGCGCGTTGCTGGTGGGTGTCGGCAAGCTCGATATTCCTGGAAATGACCTGCCGAGCATCGAACTGGATCTGGATCGCATGCACGAGATGCTCAACCTGATGGGGTTCGAGGACCGGCAGATTCACACCTTGCAGGACGAGGACGCGACCTCGAGCCGGGTGATTGCGGAATTCAACACCTGGCTCAGGCAGGGCGTGCAGCCCGGGGACCGCGTGGTGTTCTACTTCAGCGGTCACGGCAGCAACATCCCGGACGAGCATGGCGACCAGGACGATAACGTCAGCCAGGTGCTGGTAACCCACGACGTGAAATTTACTCACGGGAAGGCCGGCGCATCGCTCGCGGGCGTGCTGCCGGACTTCCGCATCTCGCAGCTGCTGGCAGCGATTCCGAGCCGCAATGTACTGTTCATCGTTGATTCCTGCCATTCCGGGACCGTGACGCGATCGTTCAACCTGAATAATCACAGTCTCGGCAACGCGCCGGTGTACGTGAAGTCGCTCAACTACCCGGGCATGCCTGCGCCGCCGCCGCACGCGGTAACCCGCGGGCTGGCCACCGACGCCAACCGCAAGGAACCGCAGTGGGATTCCAACGCCAACTACATCGCGATCAGCGCGGCGGCGGACAACCAGGAAGCGATCGGCACCATGAATGGCGGCGTGTTTACCCTGGGACTCACGGATGCCGTCAAGCGCCTCACCAGCGAGGGCAAGAATCCGACGCCCAGGGAACTGCGCGACGACGCCGACGCCTACATCCGCCTCAAGGTCGACAAGAACCAGGTGCACACGCCGCAGATCATGGGCAATCAGTCACTGGCTGACGCGCCGATCAAGGTCATCGCGCTGAACGCCGCCAACGGGCCCAACCGCAAGCGCCTGCTCGAGCTGGTCGCGCAGCAGCCACAGCACATCGAGCTGGTCGCCTCCAGTCCCAGGTACGTGGTGGACCAGCCGGTGAAGCTGACGCTGAAGATTCCGACGGATGGCTTCCTGAATGTTGTCAGCGTCGACGCCAGGGACGGCGCCACGGTGCTGTTTCCGAACGGCTTCCAGCAGAACAACGCCGTGAGCGCGGGTACCTTCAGCTTCCCGACGCCGCAGATGGCGTTCGACCTGCTGGCCGCCGAGCCTGCCGGTCCGACCCTGGTGGTCGCCTTCCTCAGCAGCGATCCGATCAATTTCTACCAGGATACGGTCGAGGATCGGGACGAGTCGGGACACATCAAGGTGGACTTCCCGCAGTTGTCACATACGGCGACCCGCGCCATTCGCGTTGCGCCGCGCCAGAAGGACATCTACGCGGCGCAACTGGATCTGCAGATCGTGCCGGCTGCCACCCCGGCGGCTGCCAGCACGACGGGCGCCACCTCGACTGCTGGCGACGCCACCAAACACCTGAAGTAGTCTGTTACGCGGCCGGACGTACAGCTGTCCGGCAGTCGAGGGCACCGGCAGTCGAGGGCAAGCGCGTGTATATCCCGGAACATTTTCGCGAGCGGCGCATCGAGGTCATGCGCGCCCTGGTCGAGCGCTATTCACTCGGCACGCTGGTCGCCGTCAGTGCGCAGGGCATCGACGCCAACCACATCCCGATGCAGTGGCTGGCGGCAACCGACGGCGGCCTGGGTCTGCTACGCGGGCATATCGCGCGCGCCAACCCGATGTGGCGCCAGGTGCCGGGCGGAGCGCCGGTGCTGGCGATTTTCATCGGCCCCGACCAGTACGTGTCGCCCACCTGGTATCCGAGCAAGCGCGAACACGGAAGGGCAGTGCCGACCTGGAACTACGCCACCGTGCATATCCATGGCCAGATCCGTTTCATCGAGGACGCGCCCTGGCTGCACCAGCAGGTCGAGTCGCTGACCGATGATCATGAGCGCGATCGGCCGCACCGCTGGAGAATCGGCGATGCGCCCGAGGATTACATCAGCGGCATGGTGCGGGCGATCGTCGGTTTCGAGATCCCGGTGTCGGCGGTCGAATGCAAATTCAAGAGCAGCCAGAATCGTTCGGCCGCCGATCGCGCCGGCGTGGCCGAGGCGCTGCGTGCCGCGGGCGTCCCGCCCCAGGACGTCGAGCAACTGGCACCGGGGGCTTTGGCCGATCAGGCGAAATAATCGGCGACGGCGGTCTGGTCAGCCGGCGCCTGCTTGGCGCTGAGCGCGTTGAACAGCGGCGTCAGCAGCACCGCGATCACCAGGTTGAGCACCACTGTGTATACGGCGATGTAGCCCGGGAACGTATAGCCGCCCAGCGCCAGCGGATAGGCTGGTTTCAGGTTCACGGCGATTGCCATCGAGGTGCCGGCAAAGATGCCGGCGGCCCAGCCCAGCAGTAGTGCCCAATCGTTGAACCAGCGTGTATACACGCCCAGCATCACCGCCGGCAGCGTCTGGATGATCCAGATGCCGCCCAGCAGCTGCAGCTGGATCGCGTACTGGGTGGGCACGAATAGAATGAATACCAGCGCCCCGACCTTGACGAGCAGCGACACCCATTTCGCGTTCTGCGATTCCTGCCGGTCGGTCGGATTGCGGTTGATGAACTCACGGTGAATATTGCGGGTATAGAGGTTGGCTGCGGCGATCGACATGATCGCGGCCGGCACCAGTGCGCCGATGCCGATCGCTGCGAAGGCGATGCCGACGAACCAGGACGGAAAACTGTGCAGCAGCAGCGCCGGAACGGCGAAGTTGTTGCCGAACTGCTTGAAGCCGGCGGCGTACTCGGGCAGGTGTCCGACGTCGGCGGCGATGGCAAAGAAGCCGAACAGCGCCAGCAGGCCGAGCATGAACGAATAGCCCGGCAGCATCGCCGCATTGCGGCGTATCGCGTGCCCGCTACTGGCACTGAGTATGCCGGTCATCGAGTGTGGGTACAGGAACAGCGCCAGTGCCGAGCCCAGGGCCAGGGTTGCATAGCTGCCGTAGGCGCCGGTGGTATTGGGACCGGGAACTGGGAGCAGCAGCTTCGCCGGCGGCACCGCCGCGAAGATCTTGCCAAAACCGCCGAGCTCGATCGGGATGACGATGATCGCGGCAAAGGCGGTGATGTAGATGAGGATGTCCTTGACGATCGCGATCGACGCCGGCGCGCGCAGGCCGCTCGAGTAGGTGAACGCGGCCAGCACCCCGAAGGCGATGATCAGCGGCAGGTCGGCGCCCAGTCCGGTGCCGGAGATGCCGAGCGCACCCACCACCACCTGGATGCCGACCAGCTGCAGCGCGATGTAGGGCATGGTCGCGACGATTCCGGTGAGCGCGATCGCCAGCGCCAGCCAGCGGTTGCCGAAGCGCCCGCGCACGAAATCGCCCGCGGTGATGTAGCCGTGCTTGCGGCATACATTCCACAGACGCGGGAACACCAGGAACAGGAACGGGTAGATGACGATCGTGTAAGGCACCGCGAAGAACGCCACCGCGCCGGCGCCAAACGCTAGCGCCGGTACTGCGATAAACGTGTAGGCGGTATACACATCCCCGCCGACCAGGAACCAGGTGATCAGGGTGCCGAAACGCCGCCCGCCCAGGCCCCATTCGTGCAGCAGATCCAGGTCGCCACGGCGCCAGCGGGCGGCAGCGAAGCCGAGCCAGGTAATCAGTCCGAACAGCAGTACGAAGATGCTGAGCGCAATCCAGTTCACTTCCTGCACGATTTCCCCGTCGTCAGTGGTCGCATTAGTCGTCAGTGGCGAAGTAGATCACCGCGGTGACCAGCGCGCTGATGACCACCCACAGCATCTGGTACCAATAGAAGAACGGGATGCCGATCCAACGCGGTTCCACGCTGTTGTAGAACGGCGGCCACAGCACCGCGACGAACTGCACCAGGAACAGCAGGTACCACCAGTTCCATCGGCCTGGTTTCAATTTCGCGTCGGTCATCTTCTTCGCGTCAGGCATCGCCGCGCCTCCCCCGCCTCATCGTGCGTTCGTGAATTATAGTCAACTGCCGCAACGGCGCCAGCGAGCACGACCAGCCTGCGGCAACCCCTGGCCTGCGGCAACCCCTTGCCTGCGGCAACCCCTGGCCTGCTGCAACCCCTAGCCTGCTGCAACGTCGCCGAACAGGTGCCGCAGCCCCTGCGGTTGCGAGCGCCAGTATTGCGGTGGCGCTTGCACCGACGCATGCAGCTGTGCGGCCGCATGCCATGGCCAGTGCGGATCGTAGAGCATGGCGCGCGCCAGCGCGACCATGTGCGCCTGGCCGTCGGCAATGATGTGCTCGGCCTGCTGGGCTTCGGTGATCAGGCCGACCGCCATGGTGGTGACACCCACGGCATCCTTGATGGCCTGGGCGAACGGCAGTTGGTAACCGGGTGCGACCGGGATCTTCTGCAGTGGCGACACGCCTGCCGACGATGCGCACACCCAGTCGGCGCCGCGCGCATGCAACTGGGCGGCGTAGGCAATAGTCTGCTGCAGGTCCCAGCCACCCTCGACCCAATCGGTCGCCGACACCTTGACTCCGACCGGCTTGTCCGCCGGGAAAGCGGCCCGCACCGCGTCGAACACCTCGAGCGGAAAGCGCATGCGATTCTCGAGCGATCCACCGTAGTCATCGTCGCGCTGATTGGAGAGCGGGGACAGGAATTCGTGCAGCAGATAGCCGTGGGCCGAATGCAATTCGAGCGCATCGAATCCCAGTCGTGCCGCGCGCATCGCCGCAGTGACGAATGCCTTGCGTACCCGTTCGAGCCCGGCCGCATCCAGCGCCAGCGGCGTCGCGTCGGTGTCGCGGAATGGCAGCGCCGAGGGCGCGTGCGGCAACCAGCCCCCTTCCGCGACCGGGATGAACTGGCCACCCTCCCACGGCACGCGGCACGAGGCCTTGCGACCGGCATGCGCGAGCTGCATCGCCACCGCGATCGGCGAATACCTGCGCACCGCGGCCATGACCGGCTGCAGCGCCGCTTCGGTGCGCTGATCCCACAGGCCAAGGCAGCCCGGCGTGATGCGCCCGTCGGGCTCCACCGCGGTCGCCTCGAGGATCAGCATCCCGGCGCCAGACAGAGCGAGGCTTCCCAGGTGAATCACATGCCAGCTGGTGGCCTCGCCCTGTTCGGCGGAGTACTGGCACATCGGCGATATCACGATCCGATTCGGAACGACCACGCTGCGCAGGGAAAACGGGGAAAACAAGGCGCTCATTCGGGCTTCCAGGGTGTGTGTGGTACAGCCCGACAGTAAAGCATGGCGCAGCCGGCGCCTGCACGCCCTCGCTAGCGCACTGCTGCCACCCAGGCGGCAAACGGCGGCAACTGGATGCGCCGCAGGTTGTGGATCGCCGACAGCGTGGCCGGGCTCGCCAGCAACGTGCTCACGCGGCGGACCGCGATGCCAGCGCCTGGCAGGTCGAGCAACACGATCTGCGGATCGGCCGACATATTCAGCAGCACCAGCACGGCGCGGCCATCGGCAGCCACCCGCGCATAGGACAGCACGCTCGCGTTTGCCTGATCGAGCATCACGACGCCACCCGCGCGCAGTGCCGCATTCGAGCGCCGCAGCGCGATCAGGCGCCGGTGCCAGTTGAGCAGTGATCCCGGGTCGGCCAGCTCGGTGCGAACATTGATGCGCCGGTAGTTGCCGGGCACCGGCAACCAGGGAGCCGGGTTGCTACTGAAACCCGCCTGCGCATTGCTCGCGTCCCACTGCATCGGCGTGCGCTCGCCGTCGCGGCCTTTCTCCCTGGGCCAGCCGCTGATGCCGATCGGGTCCTTGACGTCCTCGATGCGCGTCGGTGTCGTGGTCGGCTGCCCAATCTCCTCGCCCTGGTACAGCAGCACGGTGGCCTTCGAGGTGAGCAGCAGCGCTGCGATCAGACGGGCAATCTGCGCGTTGTGCTGCCCATCGCCGTAGCGATCCCAGCTACGCACGTTGTCGTGATTGTCGAACACCAGCAGCGGCTGTGAGCCGTGCACCTGGGTGTAGAGCTCGGTGAGGCGTTGGCGAAAGGCATTCGCGTCCAGCCTGTTGGTGAACCCGACCAGCATGTCCATCGGCAACTGCAGTTCATCGTGCCGTGCACCGCCATACCACTGGTCGAGCTCCGCAGTGTCAGGCAGGTAGGTCTCGCCGATCAGCACACGCTCCCCGGCATAGCCTGCGACCATGGCGCGCATGCGCCGGATGGTCTCGTGCACCTGCGGCAGGTTGTTGGTGTAGATGTGATCGAGGTTTGGATCCCCCTGGGCATTGACGCCTCCCAGCACCGGCTCGTCGCGCAACTGCGGGTCCTCGAACAGGCAGGTGATGGCATCCAGCCGGAATCCGGCGACACCACGATCCAGCCAGAAGCGCATGCTGTCGAACATTGCCTGCTCGACCGCGGGATTGCGCCAGTTCAGGTCGGGCTGCTGCCGGTAGAACTGGTGGTAATAGAACTGCCCGACCGTATCGCTCCATTGCCAGGCTGAACCACCGAACAGGCTGACCCAGTTGTTGGGGGGCGCCGGCAGATCGGGCGCCGGAAGATCGGGCGGCGCCAGCGCAGCAGCACCATCGCGGCCGCCATCGCGCGCGCCATCGCGCCCGCCGGCGCGCCTGCCATCGCTCCAGACGTACCAGTCGTGCCGCGGATCGGTGCGCGAGCTGGCGGATGCCTGGAACCAGGGGTGCTGGTCCGAGGTATGGTTCAGCACCATGTCGAGGATCACGCGGATATGGCGCCTGCCGGCCTCGCGCACCAGCCGGTCGAAGTCGGCCAGGTTGCCGTAGCGTGGATCGACATTCTCGTAGTCGGAGATGTCATAGCCGAAATCCACCTGCGGCGAGGGATACATCGGTGCGATCCAGATCGCATCCACACCGAGCTGCTGCAGGTAATCCAGCCGCTGGGTAATGCCGCCAAGGTCCCCGGTGCCGTCGCCATCGGAGTCCTGGAAACTGCGCGGATAGATCTCATAGATGACCGCGTTCTGCCACCACGGCGGTTGCGCGCCAGCCGGCGCTGCCGCGGCCAGCGCCGGCAGTGCCAGCCACTGCGCCGCCAGCCACGCCAGCGCCAGCCACTGCAACAGGCGTCTGAATTCCGCGCGATGCATGGCGGCCTGCGATCGCATCAACGGATGTCCAGCACCAGCGCCGATCGCGGCGCCAGCGACAGCTGTCGGTCCAGCATGACCTCCTGGCCACTGAAGATATCGCGTCCGACATCTGCCGGCCGCAGCACTTCCCCGAAGCGGCTCAGGTCGAGCTGCGTCGTGGCGGCATTCTTGTTGAGTACCACCATCACGCGCTCGGACTCGGTCACCCGGAAATAAACATAGACGCCGTCCGCCGGCAGGTAATGCAGCATCCTGCCGTCGCGTACCGCGGCGCATGTCCTGCGCCACTGAAACAGGGTGCGGATGAATTGCTGCGCCCGCTGCTGTGCAGCGCCAAGCCCGGCGCCAGTGAAGCCGTTGACCCGGTCATCGCGCCAGCCACCGGGAAAGTCGCGCCGCCGGTCGCCGTCATCGCCGGGCCGGTCGTTGGCCAGCAGCAGTTCAGTGCCGTACAGCAGCTGCGGTGTTCCCCGCACCGTGGCGATATACACCATCGCCATGCGAAACAGATCGAAATCGAGGTCCACCCGCGTATAGATCCGGTCGGTGTCGTGGTTGTCGGCAAACACCACCAGCTGCGAGGGATGTGGGTAGAGAAAGTCCAGGCTCAACACTTCATACAGCTGCCGCAGGCCGGAATGCCCGGCGGGCGTTTCCGCTGCGCGCAGCGCCGGTGCCAGCACCTCCTCGGTCGGAAAATCCATCAGCGTCGGAAGGTGCGACACGTAGCCATTGGCATTGACCTTGTCGGCCTGCCAGTAGGAGACGATCGCCGGGTTCTCGTTCCACTCCTCGCCGACAATATTGAAATGCGGGTACTCCTCCATCACCCGTGCACTCCAGTTCGCCATGAATTGAGAATCCGAGTACGGATAGGTGTCCATGCGGATGCCGCTCAGGCCTGCGTATTCGATCCACCACAGCGCATTCTGGATCAGGTACGTGGCCAGCAGCGGGTTCCGCTGGTTCAGGTCCGGCATGCCCGGCGAGAACCAGCCGTCGACGAAGGCGTCCTTGTCTACCTGTGCTGCATACGGATCCTGCTTGCTGATATGCAGATGATTGGTCGGCGAGAACCTGCCGCCGTCGTTGATCCAGTCGTGGCTGGGCAGGTCGCGCATCCACCAGTGCTGCCCGCCGATATGGTTGACCACCATGTCCATGATGAGGCCGATACCACGTGCAGCTGCCTCATGGCTCAGGCGCGCATAATCCTCGTTGCTGCCAAAACGCGGATCGATTCGATAGTGGTCGGTGATCGCATACCCGTGGTAGCTGAACCTGGGCTGGTTATTCTCCAGCAGCGGCGTGGACCAAAGCTGCGTGAAGCCGAGGTCACGGATGTAGTCCAGGTGATCGATGATGCCCTGGATGTCGCCGCCGTGGCGCGCGAAGCCATCGGCCCGATTGACCTGGTCGTCGGCATAGCCCGGCACGACATCGTTTTGAACGTTGCCGTTGGCGAAGCGGTCGGGCACTACCAGGTAGATCGCATCGGCGGCGGCGAAGCCGCGCCGGTCGGCGGAACCGGGAGCACGGGCGCGCAACGTGAATTCGCGCCGCGCCACTTCGTGGCCGGCGCGCAGGAACCTGATGGCAAAGTGGCCGGGGCTGGTGTCCGGATCAACGCTCAGGTTGACGAACAGGTAGTTCGGATTGTCCACGCGCTCGGTGCCCAGCAGCCTCACTCCGGGGTAGTCGAGTTGCGGCGCGAGCGCTGCCACATGATCGCCGTGCACCAGCAGCTGCAGTTCGGGATGCCGGAAGCCGATCCACCAGCTTTCCGGTTCCAGCCGCTCTATCGCGGGCAGCGTGCGTGCGCCCAGTGCGCCTGTGTCCAGAGCGGCCGCCACGGGCGCCAGCGCCCACAGTACAGCCAGCGTCATCAGCATCCTGACCATCGAATGCCTCGTCAATTCATGCCTGCTGCTGGCAACAATAGGCCGTGTACGCGGCCGTGGCGCCCGCCGTGGCGATGAATACGTATGCGAAGCCATTGGCAGCGTCCGGGCCATCGATACAATTAAAAAAAAGATCGACGGCGGGAAACGGGTGGTCGATGGACTCATACCGAATAAAGGGGGCACTTTGGTGAACAAGACGATCAGGACGTGCGCGGCCAGGACGCGAGCTGCCAGCACGCGAGCGACGATGCCGCGGCTGAGCCTACACCAGTCGATGGTGAGCTCAACCGCAACCGGTTGTGCGTTGTTGCTGCTGGCCGCCGGGGTGAGCCGCGCGCAGCAGGCGCCGCCACCGCCACAGAATGCGGCGCCGGGCGACCAGGAATTGCAGGAAGTGGTGGTCACCGGGATCCAGCAGGCGATCGACACCGCGATCGGCGTCAAGCGCAACTCCGACGACATCGTCGAGTCCGTCAGCGCCGAGGATATCGGCAAGCTGCCCGACACCAGCATTGCCGAGTCGATCTCGCGCCTGCCCGGCCTGACCTCGCAGCGCTCCGATGGGCGCGCCTCCGACATCAGCATCCGCGGCACCGATCCGCAATTTGCCGGCTCGCTGCTCAACGGCCGCGAGCAGGTCAGCACCGGCGACAACCGCGCCGTCCAGTACGACCAGTATCCCGCCGAACTGGTGAGCGCGGTGGTGGTGTATAAAACGCCGGACGCGGGGCTCATCGGCCAGGGACTGTCGGGCACGATTGCACTGCAGACGACGCGGCCGCTCGAATACGGCCACACCACCCTGGCGCTCAACGGGCGCAAGGAATATAACTCCGACGCCGACCTGGGCAGCGATTCCAATAACCGCGGCTATCGCTGGAGCGCCTCGTACATCGACCAGTTCTTCGACAACACGCTCGGCGTGACCCTCGGCTTCGCGGCGCTCGACTCGCCGATCGTGGGCCGGGAATTCGGCATGTACACCCCCTGGCATCAGAATGGCACCGAGCATGCGGGCGTGCCTGCCGATGTCTATGTGAGCGACGGCATCAAGTCGCTCGCCAGTTCCGGCATCAATCGCCGCAACGGCACCATCGGCACCGTCGAGTGGAAGCCTAACGGCGAGTTCACCAGCACCCTCGACCTGTTCTACACCACCGCCGATTCGGTCAACAACCGCCGCAGCATGGAAGTCAACCTCGGCAACTACCCGAACACGGCGAATTACTCCAACCTCGACATCAACGATGGCGTACTGGTCGGCGCCACCGTCAGCAACCTGGTGCCGCTGGCGCGCAACTTCCTCTACGACACCAGGGACGAGATTTTCCAGGCCGGCTGGAACAACAAGTGGGCCACCGGACCGTGGACCTTCACCAGCGACATTGCCGCCTCGAAGGCGCAGCGTGTCGAGCATGATTATGAAACTCAGGCGCAGTACTGGAACGGCACCACCGACACGGCGACCTATTTCTTCCCGGGCGGCTCGTCGCAGCCGACCTTCCACCTG
>Ga0302157_10004943_pt1 | contig 14312 bp, 12 predicted proteins | sample I_Bog_N3_3_FD_193502 | JGI IMG/M metagenome (GOLD analysis project Ga0302157, IMG submission 193502) | Peat permafrost microbial communities from Stordalen Mire near Abisko, Sweden - I_Bog_N3_3 | ecosystem: Environmental > Terrestrial > Soil > Wetlands > Peat | place: Sweden: Abisko, Stordalen...
CCGGGTGCGACCACGTTCACGGTGATGCCGGCGGGGGCCAGGTCGAGGGCCAGGCCCTTGGCCACCCCCACCACCCCGGCCTTGGAGGCGCTGTAGGCGGTCAGCCCCTTGCGCGGCCGCTCACCCAGGACCGAACCCGTGAAGATCACCCGGCCGCCCTGACCCATCACCCGGGCGGCGGCCCGGGCGCCGAGGAAGCTGCCGGTCAGGTTGACCTCGAGGATCTGGCGCCAGACCGAGGCGTCGGTGTCCCGGGGGCCGGCCACGATCGGCGAGATCCCCGCGTTGCAGATCCAGGCGTCGAGACCGCCCCACTCGGCCACGGCGGCGTCGGCCACGGCCTCGTTGACGTCCTCGTCGGTGACGTCCCCGCTCACAACCAGCGAGGGTCCCGGGATCACCTCGGCCACCGCCTTCAGGTCCCGCTCGGTGCGGGCGACCAGTGCCACCGAGGCGCCGGCATGCGAGAAGGCGTGGGCCAGCAGTGCCCCCAGGCCCCGGCTGGCACCGGTGATCACGACCCGTTTCCCCTCGACGGATCCGGGACTGGGGAACGCCTGGGGGATCTCGATTTCGCCGATCATCGCTCTTCCCTGATTGTACCGACCGACCGGTATACTACACCATTCGTGACCCCGGAACGGCTGCCGCCGTCGGCGTACCCGACCGCCGATCTCCTCGAGATGCACCGCCGGATGCTGGTGATCCGGGGGTTCGAGCAGCGGGTGTCGGCGCTCTACCGCGACGGCGAGGTCCCCGGCTTCGTCCACCTCTCGATCGGGCAGGAGGCCACGGCGGTGGGCGCCTGCTGGCCACTGCAGGAGGCCGACGTGATCACCTCCACCCACCGCGGCCACGGCCACTGCCTGGCCAAGGGCCTGGACCCGCTGGGCATGTTCGCCGAGCTCATGGGCAAGGACCAGGGGACCAACCGGGGGCGGGGCGGCTCCATGCACATCGCCGACCCGGCCCTCGGGATCTTCGGGGCCAACGGGATCGTGGCCGCCGGGCTCCCCATCGCCGTCGGGGCGGCGGCGGCGGCCCAGCTCCGGTCGGACGGCGGTGTGGCGGTGGCGTTCTTCGGCGACGGCGCCTCGGCGCAGGGGGCCTTCCACGAGGCGATGAACCTGGCCGCGGTGTGGGAGCTGCCGGTGGTGTTCTTCTGCGAGAACAACGGCTACGCCGAGTTCTCGCCGGCGGCGACCCAGCACGCCGCCACCCTGGAGCAGCGGTCGGCCGGGTACGGGATCCGCTTCGTGGCCGTCGACGGCAACGACGTGACGGCGACCGCCGCGCTGATGGAGGACCTGGTCGGGACGGCACGCTCGGGTGGCGGACCCGTGGTCGTCGAGGCGACGACCTACCGGTGGCACGGCCACTACGAGGGTGATCCCCAGCGGTACCGGTCGCCCGAGGAGGTCAGTGCGTGGGAGGCCCGGGACCCGCTCCTGGTCCACGAGGCCCGGCTGCGTGGCGCCGGGGTGGGGGACGACGAGATCACGGGGCTGGCGTCGTCGGTCGCCGACGACCTGGACCGTGCCGTCGTGGCCGCCCGCCGGCTGGCCAACCCGTCGGCGGACTCGCTGGCCCACTTCGTCGTGCGGGCCAGGCCGGCCCGGGCGGAGCCCCCGGCCCCGGCCGCCGACGGACCGGTGTTCCGGACCATGGACGCCGTCCGCACCGCCCTCGAGGTCGAGCTGGAAGAGGATGACCGGGTGTTCGTGGCCGGCATCGACGTCGGGGCCGGAGGCAACGTCTTCGGTCTCACCCGGGGCCTCGCCGACCGGTTCGGCGACCGGGTCCGTGACACCCCGATCTCCGAGACGGCCATCGTCGGGCTCGGGGTGGGTGCGGCCATGGCCGGCATGCGGCCCGTGGTCGAGATGATGTACCTCGACTTCCTGGGCGTCTGCTTCGACCAGCTGCTCAACCAGGCCGCCAAGCTCCCGTTCATGACCGGCGGGGCGGCCGAGATGGGGCTGACCGTGCGCACCCAGTTCGGGGCCGGGCGCTCCTCGGGCAGCCAGCACTCCCAGAGCCTGGAGGCGCTGCTGGCCCACATCCCCGGGCTGACCGTGGTCATGCCGTCGACACCGGCCGACACCTTCGGGCTGCTCCGGGCGGCCATCCAGGATCCCAACCCGGTGATCTTCATCGAGAACCGGCTCCTGTACGGCATGAAGGGGCCCCAGCCCCCGACCGACCACATCGTGCCCATCGGCCGGTCCGCCGTGGTGCATCCCGGCACCGACGTGACCGTGGTGTCGGTGTCGCGGATGGTCCACGAGGCGGTCGCCGCCGCCGAGCACCTGGGTGGGGAGGGCATCGCCGTCGAGGTCATCGACCTCCGGACGGTGGCCCCCCTCGACATGGAGCCGATCCTGGAGTCGGTGCACAAGACCAGCCGGCTGCTGATCGCCCACGAGGCCGTCGTCCCCTTCGGCATCGGGGCGGAGATCGCCGCCACCGTGGCCCGGGAGGGGTTCTGGGACCTCGACGCCCCCATCGAGCGGATCGGTGCCGCCGCCACACCGCCCCCCTACTCCCCCGATCTCGAGCGGGCCTGGCTCCCCGACCGGGACGCCATCGCCGGGGCACTCCGCCGGCTCGTGGGCGTCTGACCCGGACCCGGTCGAGCGGTCAGTGACGCCGCCGCTTGGCGACTCGGGCGCTCAGCAACTCGGCGACTCGGGCGCTCAGCAGCCGAGGGCGCGGGCGATGACCAGGTGCTGGATCTCGTTGGTGCCCTCACCGATCTCGAGCACCTTGGCGTCACAGTAGAAGCGGGCCACCGGTGTCTCCAGCATGTAGCCGAGGCCCCCGTGGATCTGGACCGCCTCCGAGGCGGCCCAGGCCGCCACCCGGCTGGCCTTCAGCTTGGCCATGGCCGCCTCCTTGAGGAACGGCTGGCCGGCGTCGCGGAGGGAGGCGGCCCGGTAGGTGAGCCACCGGGCCGCCTCGAGCTCGGTGGCGATGTCGGCCAGCTTGAACTGCACGGCCTGGAACTTCGAGATGGGCTGGCCGAACTGCACCCGCTGGCGGGCGTACTGGGTGGCCAGGTCCAAGACGGCCTGGGTCAGGCTGAGGGACAGGGCGGCGATGGAGATGCGGCCGACCTCCAGGGTGCTCAGGAACTGCCGGAGGCCGAGGTTCGGGTCACCGATCAGCTGATCGTCGGGGACCACGACGTCGTCGAGGTAGAGCTCACGCGTGTCGAGGCCCCGCCAGCCGATGCCGCGCATCTTCGGGCCCATGGTGAAGCCGGGGCTCCCCTTCTCCACCACGAAGCTCCCGAACCGGGGCCGCTCACCCTCAGCCGGCTCGATACGGGCCAGCAGGGTGACCCCGAAGGACATGTCCGTCCCGGCGTTCGAGATGAACGTCTTCCGGCCGTTGATCAGCCACCCGTCGCCCTGCCGCTCGGCACGCGTGCGGATGCCGCCGGCGTCGGACCCGGCCTCGGGCTCGGTCAGCCCGAAGGCCCCCAGGACGCGTCCCTCGGCCAGGGGGCGCAACCACCGCTCGCGCTGGGCGTCGTTCCCGAACAGGTACAGCGGCAGCGACCCGATGGTCACGTGCGCCTGCCAGGCGGCCGCCACCGACTGGTCGGCCAGGCCGATCTGCTCCATGGCGGCCACGAAGCCCACCGTCGACATGCCGATGCCGCCCCACTCCTCGGGGACGAGCATGCCGAGCAGGCCGAGCTGGCCCATCTCGCGGAGCAGGTCGGTCGGGCACCGCGCCTCCTCCCAGGCCAGGGGCGCCCGAGTGGCGATCTGCTCCTGGGCGAAGGCGCGGCACAGTGCCACCAGCTCCTGTTCGGACGGGGTGAGGGCGAGGTCCATCGCCTAACCGACCGGTCGCCCCGGGGTCGGTGTCCTAGGACCCACCGGGGACTCCGCTGCCCGGGTCGCCCAGGTGGGCCATGAAGGTCGTGGACCAGGCCAGGAGCCCGTCGGGCACGTCGTAGCCGCGCTCGTCGTTGATGGTGTCCCAGTGCTCGGCCACGTCCTCGATGGTGGGCGCCGACGAGGTCTGGACGTACCCCGGGGTGGAGGCGATGAAGATCCGCGCGAACCGGCCGAAGCCGGCGGCGTAGATCTCGCCGGTGACGGGACAGTCCTCGTGGGCGAGGAAGGCGGCCATGGGTGCCACCAGCTCCGGTGCCATCTGCGGCGAGCCCGCGGTGGCACTGCCGGTGGCGTCCGCCCCGGCCGCAGGCTGGCCGGCCATGCGGGTGAAGGCGGCCGGTGCGATGCAATTGACTTGGATGCCGTGGCGGGCACCCGCGGTGCTGAGGCTGCGGGTCATGCCGATGACCGCGCCCTTGGCCGTGGCGTACGAGAGGTTCTCGGGCAGGCCGAACAGCCCCGAGGACGTGGTCATGACGATCCGGCCGTAGTGCTGGTCGACCAGGTGGGGCCAGGCGGCGCGGGTGGTGTTGAACGACCCCATCACGTGGACGGCCAGATGGCTCTCCAGATTGGACGCATCGGCGGCCGGGAGGCCCGCCCACCGGATGATGCCGGCGTTGTTGATCAGGATGTCGATGCGGCCGAACCGGGCGACAGCGGCGTCGATGAGCGCCTGGCCACCCGCCACCGTGGCCACGTCGCTGGTGTCGGCGATGGCGGAGCCCCCCGACGCCTCGATGGATGCGGCGACGGTGGCGGCCACGCCGGCGTCCTCCCCCACGCCGTCCATCGACCCACCGAGGTCGTTGACCACCACGCGGGCGCCGCGGGCGGCCAGCAGTTCGGCATGGGCCCGTCCGATGCCGCGCCCGGCACCGGTGACGACCGCGACCCGTCCCTCGAAACTGTGCTCACTCACGTCCGTCGTGTCTCCTGCAGCCGCCCGGGGGGTGGCGTTGGTCAGGGTGCCCCTGCGGCCACCGGAGCGTCGAATCCGAGCAGCCCCCCGAGGGTCCCGCCCACCATGGCATCCCGCTCGTCCGCCGGGACGTCGGCGAACAGCCGCTCCATGAGCTGCCGGCTGCCGCGGAACGTGCCCTCGGCGTGCGGGTAGTCGTTTCCCCAGACGATGGTGGACAGGCCGGTGATGTGGCGGCAGGCCACGGCCACCGGGTCGTCCTGGAAGGAGACGTGGAACTGGCGCTGCACGTACTCGCTGGGCATCAGCGGGTAGGGCCACTTCTCGTTCAGTCGGAACAGCCGCGCCATGGTGGACTGCTCCTCGGGGGGCAGGGCGTCGTCCCAGACACCGAGCCACCAGTCGGGGTCCTGGCCGATCCCGGTGATCCAGCACTTGTCCATGCTGCCCACCAGCGACGCCAGCCAATGGGCGTTGAACTCGATCAGCGCGAAGTGCAGGTCGGGGTAGCGCTCGGGCACGCCACCCCCGATGAGCTGGCAGATGACCTGCTGGGGGGCGATGGTGCTGTAGATGGCCTGGGTGACCATCCGCTTGGACGCCGACTTCTCGGTGACCGGCTGGTTGACCTGGGCGGCGTTCTCCATGACCACCTTGAGCGTGACGGCCTCGGGGTCGTTGACCTTCACCCCACCGGTCTGGGTGTGGATGAACACGTGCACACCGTTGGCCTGGGCCGCCGCCCACACCGGGTCGAAGTCCCGCGAGTAGTAGGGCTGGGGCGGTGTGGCCGGCAGGAGGATGGCCCGGAAGCCACTGGCCGCCACCCGCTCGATCTCGGCCACGGCGTCGTCGATGTCGGTGAGGGGGATGGGGGCGGTGGGGGCCAGGCGGGAGAAGTAGGGCGAGAACCGCTCGAGGATGTAGTCGTTGTAGACACGGGCATGGGCGATGGACAGCTCGTGGTCGTCGGTGTAGAGGCCGAACAGGGACAGGTTGGGGTGCATGACCCCCACGTCCACGCCGTCGGTGTCGAGGTCCTCGAGGATCACCTCGGGGTCGCCCTCGGGCATCCGGCCACCGGTCTGGCGGTACCGCGAGATGGTCCACCCCTCGAACCCCGGCGTGTGCAGCCGCCGGAAGATGCGGGCGCCACCCTCCACCATCGGCTCGATCTCGAAGTCGTCCTCCCAGACGGCCCGGTCACGCAGGTGCTTGGGCAGCCGGGTGGTGAACAGGTCGGTGGGTTCGAGGATGTGACCGTCGGCGGACACCACGAGTCGGCTGTCTGTCATGGTTGTGACCTTCCTGCGCTCGGACGGCGTCCTGCGGTCCGGGCTCCCGATGCCCGGACGGGCGCCCACGCGCTACCCTGCGGCGAAGTGTAGACCAACCGGTCGGTACAGGCAACGCGGCGAGCCGGTCGCCCGACAGGGCGAGAGGTCCCGCGACCAGAAGGAGTGATGACCGTGACCAAGCGGTGGAACCAACGGCCCGCCGGCTCGACCTGGGGGGACTGGGGCGACGACGACGAACTGGGACGCATCAACCTGCTCACCCCCGACAAGGTGCTCGAGGGGGTACGCGAGGTCGAGGCCGGCATCAGCTTCTGCCTGAGCCTTCCCCTCGACTACCCCGGTGGCACGGCCCTCAACCAACGCCGTCACCCGCCGGTGATCGCGCCGACCGAGGACATGCAGGGCGACCCCGACACCTTCTACAACGTCCACATGAGCCAGATGGACAGCTGGGGGAACCCCAAGTACGTGGACGTCTGGGCCGACGACGTGGTCACGCTGTCGCTGCAGTACTCGACCCAGTGGGACTCACTGGCCCACGTGGGGGCGGAGTTCGACGCCGACGGGGACGGGGTCGAAGAGGCCGTCTACTACAACGGGTACCGCGCCGGGGTCGACCTGGTGGGGCCCCGACCCGACGCGGCAGGGGACGGCGGCAACCACCGGTGCTTCGCCCACCACCTCGGCCTGGAGCACATGGCCGCCCAGGGCGTGCAGGGACGGGGGGTGCTCGTCGACCTGGCCCACCACCTGGGGACCGAGTGGCGGGGCGTGGACCTGGCCACCCTCGAAGCAATCATGGCGGCCGACCACGTGGTGGTCGAGCCCGGCGACATCCTCTTGCTGCACACCGGGTTCGCCACCGAGATCCTGGCGTGGAACCGGGATCCCGATCCCGTCACGATCCACACCCTGTGCAGCTACCTCGACGCCAAGGACGAGGCCCTGCTGCAGTGGATCAGCGACTCGCAGATCGCCGCGCTGGTGGCGGACAACTACGCCGTCGAGGGACTGACCGGTCGGGACCGCGACGAGGGCCGGCACTCGTTCCTCCCCATCCACCACCTCTGCCTGTTCCGCCTGGGCGTGCCGCTGGGTGAGATGTGGTACCTGCACGAGCTGGCTCAGTGGCTGCGGGAGCATGACCGGAGCCGGTTCCTGCTCACCGCTCCCCCGCTGCGCCTGCCCGGCATCGTCGGCTCGCCCCTGACGCCCGTCGCCACCGTCTGACCAGGTCGGCGGTGGCTGCCGGCCCGGTCGCCCGGACCTCAGGCGGTGACCGAGGCCGGTGTGGACGAGCGAGACAGCCGGAACGCCTCGAAGCCGGTCTCGTAGACCCGTTTGATCTCCCGGGCCAGCTTGGGCCGGCCGCCGGAGTTGAGCAGGTACCGGCGGGGTTTGCCGGGGATATTGCTCCCGAAGAAGTAACTCGCCTCCCCGAACGGGGACGAGGCGGCGCCGGCGTCGACCATGTCGGTCCACCGGGCCTCGGCCGCCGGGTCCACCTCGATGACGTCGTAGCCGTGGTCACGGGCGTGGATCAGGGTGGTGGTGACGAAGTCCACCTGGTCGCCGTTGTACCGGGGGTTGTTGCCGGCCGCGGCGTGGGGCCCACCGGGAAAGAACAGGTTCGGGAACCCGGCGGTCAGGATGCCGAGGAAGGTCCGGGGACCGTCGGCCCAGTACTCCTCGAGCGCCAGCCCGCCCCGGCCGCGGATCCCCAGGCGGTTCAGGGCACCGGTGCCGAAGTCGAAACCGGTGGCCCACACGATGATGTCGAACGACGCCGCACCGTCGGTGGTTTCGATGCCCTCCGTGGTGATGCGCACGATGGGTGTCTGCTTGAGGTCGACCAGTGACACCTTCGGGTCGTTGAACGCCTCGTAGAAGCCGGTCACGAAGGGCGGCCGCTTCTCGGCGTAGAGGTGGTCCTTCGGGATCAGCCGCTCGGCCGTCTCGGGGTTGTGGACGATGGCCCGGATCTTTTCGGCGATGAACTCGCACCACAGCGCGTTGGCGGTGGGGTTCACGGTCAGGTCGGTGTAGTTGCTGGTCAGCTTGGAGAAGCCGGGGCTGTTCCACATGGCCTCGAAGAAGGCCAGGCGCTGCTCGATGGGGTCGTCGAAGGTCTCGCGGTCGTGGACCGGGTGGAGGAAGCCGCTCGGGGACACAGCCAGGGCCTCGCGCATCGACTCGAAGTCGGCCCGGAGGCGGGCCTGCTCCTCGGCGGTGATGGGCCGGTTGTTGAGGGGCGTGCACCAGTTGGCCGAGCGCTGGTACACGGTCAGCGAGGCCACCTCGTCGACGATGGCCGGCACGACCTGCACGCCGCTCGAGCCGGTGCCGATGACCGCCACCCGCTGGCCGGCGAAGTCGACCGGCTCGGTCGGCCACAGCCCGGTGTGGTACGACTGGCCGCCGAACTCGCCGCGCCCGGGCACGTCCGGAAAGTACGGCACCGACAGGATGCCGGTCGCGGCCACCAGGAAACGCGTGCGGTGCACACTCCCGTCGTCGGTGGCGACGGCCCAGGCGCCCGAGAGTTCATCGAACCGGGCCGACGTGACCCTGGCCCCGAACCGCATGTGGCGGCGGAGGTCGAACCGGTCGACCACATGGTTGAGGTAGCGCTCGATCTCGGGCTGCTCGGCGAAGTGCTCACGCCACTCCCACTCCTCGAACAGCTCCCTCGAGAACAGGTAGCCGTAGGTGTAGCTCTCCGAGTCGAACCGGGCCCCCGGATAGCGGTTCCAGTACCAGGTGCCGCCCACGCCGTCGCCTGCCTCGAGGAGGCGGGCGGAGAAGCCGGCCTCCAGCGCGGAGTACAGCTGGTAGAGCCCGGTGATGCCGGCACCGATGATCACCACGTCGACGTCCGGCGAGGGCCGGGCGGCAGGCTGGTCCTGGGCGGGTTCAGGGGATGTCATGAGCCTCCGCGGCGATCGGCACGGGAGGGGCGCTCCGTGGCCCCACCGGGCTGCAGTGCCGGCGCTGGCGCCTGCACGTCCCGCCCCACCGGGTGCCGGCGCCAAACTTGTACCGACCGGTCGACCGGTGAGTATACACTCTGGCAGAGGCACGTCGAAGGAGAAGGGGGCCCGAGTGGCGGTCGTGGATCGGAGATGGTCGGCACTCCCGGTGCCCTTCGCACTCGAGTACCCGGACCGGGCCCGCAAGGAACGCTACGTCGACCCCGAGTTCTTCCGGATGGAAGCCGAGTTGCTCTGGCCACGGGTCTGGCAGATGGCGTGCCGGCTGGAGGAGATCCCCGCCGAGCACGACTTCGTGGAGTACGAGTTCCTCGACCAGTCGGTCGTGGTGGTACGCACCGGCGACGGGGGCGTGCGGGCCTTCCAGAACGCCTGCCGGCACCGCGGCGTCCGGGTGGCCCAGGGCGCAGGGACGTGCGAGAGCGGCTTTGTCTGCCCGTTCCACGGATGGTGCTACGGGCCCGACGGCACCAACACCTTCGTCACCCAGTCGAAGACCTTCGCCGCCCACAACCTCCAGCCCGAGGACCTCGACCTCACCCCGGTGCGCTGCGAGACCTGGGGCGGGTGCGCCTGGATCAACCTCGACGACGCGGCTCCGCCGCTGCGGCAGTGCATCGAGCCCTTCGCCACCATCCTCGACGCCTGGAAGGTCGAGTCCCTGCGGACCGAGTGGTGGTACGCGTGCCGACTCCCGGTCAACTGGAAGCTGGCCGAAGAGGCCTTCATGGAGCAGTACCACGTGATCGAGACCCATCCCCAGCTGGTCATCCCCGGGCGGATGCCGCCCCGCCACGGTGGCCCCGTCGACCCCCGCACCCTCATCGACGCGGAGATCCACTACCTGCGCACCATGAGCGAGGGCATGGCCGGCATGGTGCACGCCGAGGACGTCCGGGTGGCCGAGGGGCTGACCGACGTGGAGCTGCCCGCCGATCCCACCCAGGCCCTGTCGGTCTGGCACCGGGCCCTCAACGACGCCGTGGTGCGCCGGCACCGCGACGCCGGCTCGGACATCCCCGACCTCAACGAGCTCGAGGCCGCCGGGCGCAACGAGCCGATGGGCTACTGCTTCCCGCACTACTTCGTCCTGCCCATGTACAGCAGCGCCTCCTCCTACCGGTTCCGGCCGCTCGGCCCCGAGGAGACCCTGATGGAGATCTGGTCGCTCACCCGGTACCCCGAGGGTGAGGAACGACCCCGACCCACCGCGCCCGAGCCGTGGGAGTACGACGACCCCCGCTGGCCGCCGATCCCGGCCCAGGACTTCTCGAACCTGCCCCGGCAGCAGCGGGGACTGCACGCTCGGGGATTCGAGTACATGCGCCTGTCCGAGCGGGCCGAGGGTGGGGTGGCCAACTTCGAGCGGACCGTGGACGGGTTCCTGGCCGGTCTCCCGTACGAGACCCTGCTGCCGGCGTTGCAGGCGGTCAACGTGAACCCCCTGGAGAGCCCCCTTGCCGACATCGACCTCTGAGGGCGGGCCGGCCGACCCGGCGCCGAAGACCGGGGGCCGGCGGTGACCGTCCCCCTGTCGCGGGCCGACGTGGCCGAGGGCGTGCGGGCCGCCATCGCCACCTACACCCAGGCCCTGGACGACGGCAGGACCGACGATGTGGTGGCCACCTTCTGCCCCGACGGGAGCTGTGCGATCCCGGGCCTCGGCACCCACCGGGGCCACCACGCGCTCCGGGCCGCCTTCACGGCCTGGGAGCCGAAGCGGCCCCAACGCCACCTGGTCCTCAACACCCTGGTGACGGGGTGGAGCGCCGCCGAGGCCACGGCCACCAGCGACGTGGTCTTCCTCCTGCTGGGCCGGTCGGGCTGGTCGGTCCAGCTGGTGGGCCGGTACCACGACACCCTCCACCACGACGCCGGCACCTGGCGATTCCACCACCGGGCCGCCACCTTCGTGACCGACGATGCGCCCCTGCCGGGGGCGCCATGACCAAGGGAACGCCATGACCGACGACACCGTCATCGACTACGACGCCATCGACTTCTTCCGGGGCAACGAGCTGGTCGACGACCCCTACCCCTACTTCGACTGGCTCCGCCAACAGTGCCCGGTGCAACGCGAGTCCCAACAGGACGTCTACATGGTCACCGGGTACGACGAGGCCTGTGCCGTCTACACCGACACCGACACCTTCTCCTCGTGCAACTCGGTGACCGGGCCGTTCCCGGGCTTTCCCGTCCCCCTGGACGGACTCGACGACGTGAGCGACCTGATCGATGAGCACCGTGACGAGCTGCCCATGAGCGACCAGCTGCCCACCATGGACCCGCCGGGCCACCGGGACCACCGCCACCTGATCATGCGCCAGCTGACGCCCAAGCGCCTGAAGGAGAACGAGGAGTTCATGTGGCGGCTGGCCGACCGCCAGATCGACGGTCTGATCGGCGCCGGCCGGTGCGAGTTCATCGCCGAGTACGCCAACCCGTTCACGATGTTCGTCATCGCCGACCTCCTCGGGGTGCCCGAGGAGGAGCACGAGGAATTCCGCACGGCCCTCGCCCACCGGCCCAACAGCGACGGGGCGGGGAGCACCAAGGAGTCGATGTCGCTGAACCCCTTGGAGTGGCTCTACGAGCGGTTCGGCGGGTACATCGAGGACCGCCGCCGCCAGCCGCGCCAGGATGTCCTGACCGCCCTGGCCACCACCACGTTCCCCGACGGCACACTGCCCGAGGTCATCGACGTGGTGCGGGTGGCCTCCAACGTCTTCGCCGCCGGCCAGGAGACCACGGTCCGGCTGCTCGGTGCCACCCTCCAACGCATCGCCGAGGATCCCGAGCTCCAGCAGCTGTTGCGGGAGCGACGCGACCTCCTCCCCAACTTCATCGAGGAGACGCTCCGGACCGAGTCCCCGGTCAAGGGGGACTTCCGCCTGGCCCGCCGGCGGACCACCGTGGCCGGGGTGGACATCCCGGCCGGGGCCACCCTGATGGTGGTCAACGGGGCGGCCAACCGCGACCCGCGGCACTTCGACCACCCGGCCGAGTTCCGGATCGACCGGGCCAACGCACGCGAGCACCTGGCCTTCGGCCGTGGGGTCCACAGCTGCCCGGGCGGCCCGCTGGCCCGCATGGAGACCCGGGTCAGCATCGAGCGGCTCCTCGACCGCACCACCCACATCGGCATCGACGAAGGGCACCACGGCCCGCCCGGCGCCCGGCGCTTCCACTACATGCCGACCTACATCCTGCGTGGCCTGACCCGGCTGCACCTCGAGCTCGCCCCGGCCGGCTGACCGTGGCGCACCCGGCCGAGGCGCAGCCGGCGGCGCCTCCCACCTTCGACACCGTCGAGGAGGAGCGCCGGCACCGCAAGCAACGACTGGCGGCGGCATTCCGCCTGTTCGGCGAGTTCGGGTTCGACGAGGGCGTGGCCGGGCACATCACCGCGCGGGACCCCGGGAGGGCGGACCACTTCTGGGTCAATCCCCTCGGCACGAGCTTCTCGCTCATCCGGGTGAAGGACCTGATCCTGGTCAACGGGCGGGGTGACGTGGTGGAGGGCCGCGGTCGGGTCAACGCCGCGGCCTTCGCCATCCATTCGCAGGTCCACGTGGCCCGGCCGGACGTGGTGGCCGCCGCCCACGCGCACTCGGTGCACGGCAAGGCGTGGTCGTCGCTGCGGCGCCCGCTCGATCCCCTGACCCAGGACGCCTGCGCCTTTTTCGGTGACCACGCGGTCTTCGACGACTACACCGGTGTCGTGCTCGACGTCGAGGAGGGCACGCGCATCGCCCATGCCCTGGGGCGGCACAAGGCGGTGATCCTGTCGAACCACGGGCTCGTGACCGTGGGGCAGACATCGGTGGACGAGGCGGCCTGGTGGTTCATCACCATGGACCGGACGTGCCGGGCCCAGCTCCTGGCCGAGGCGGCCGGTGCCGCGGTGCGCATCGACCCCGGACAGGCCGCCGCCACGGCCCCCCTGGTCGGCGCGCCCCTCGCCGGGTGGCGGGCCTTCCAGCCCCTGTACCACTGGATCGTCACGGTCCAGCCCGATCTGCTCGACGAGTGAGCAGCCCCGACCCAGATGCCATCGACCGGCCACCCAGGCCCCGAATGAGGAGAATCGGATGATCGTCGTCGTCGTCAAGCAGCCGGTGCGTGCCAAGTACGCGGACGACTGGCCGGCCCTGGTGGAGGAGTTCACCACGGCCACCCGGGCCGAGCCGGGGAACATCTCCTTCGACTGGTACCGGAGTGCCGAGGACCCGAACCTCTGGGTACTCATCGAGGTGTTCCGTGACCGTGAGTCGGGCGACGCCCACGTGGCCTCGGAGCACTTCACAAAGGCCATGGCCGACATGCCCCGACTCCTCGCCGCTGTCCCCGAACTCATCAACGTCGAGGTCCCCGGGGACAGCTGGTCCCCGATGGGGTGACCGGCACCGGCCCTCAGATGTACATGCCGCCGTTGACGCCGATGACCTGACCGGTGATGTAGCTGCCGTCGTCGGAGCAGAGGAACGAGCAGGCGCCGGCGATGTCCGCCGGCGTGCCGGCCCGGCCCAGGGGGACCATCGGACCCACCACGTCGACGCCGGGGAAGTCGCCGGCCGCCTCGGCCTTCCGGACCATGGGCGTGTCGACCAGGCTCGGGGGGATGGTGTTGACGGTGATGCCGCGACCGGCGAGCTCGTAGGCCAGTGCCTTGGTCAGCGCGATGACGCCGCCCTTGGAGGAGACGTAGTGGGCCATGTTGGGCGCCCCGGACTGGGCGCTCGAGGAGGAGATGGTCACGATGCGCCCCCACCCGGCCGCCACCATGTCGGGCAGGGCGGCCTGCACGGAGGCGAAGGTGCCGGTCAGGTTGACCCCGATGATCCGGTCCCACATCTCGTCGGTGATGTCGAGGACCGGCGTGAAGTTCTCGATCCCGGCGCTGGTCACGAGGATCTCGGTGGCGCCGAGCTCCGCCCGCACCCGGTCGAAGGCGTCCCGGACCGAGGCCCGGTCGGCCACGTCCACCTCGACGGCGAGGGCGGTGGCACCGCTGCTCCGCAGTGCCGCCGCCGCGGCCGCGCCGGTGGCGCCGTCCCGGTCGAGCAGGGCGACGCGGTGACCGTCGGCCGCGAACCGCTGGGCCACACCCAGGCCGATCCCCGATGCCCCACCGGTGACGACGGCGACCCGGCTCACCCCTCCACCCCGACGGTGTCGAACTCGATCCAGA
>Ga0302157_10004944_pt1 | contig 14312 bp, 11 predicted proteins | sample I_Bog_N3_3_FD_193502 | JGI IMG/M metagenome (GOLD analysis project Ga0302157, IMG submission 193502) | Peat permafrost microbial communities from Stordalen Mire near Abisko, Sweden - I_Bog_N3_3 | ecosystem: Environmental > Terrestrial > Soil > Wetlands > Peat | place: Sweden: Abisko, Stordalen...
CCGCACATGCGCCTCCAGCGCCCGCTGGAGATCGTCGAGCTTGGCCTTTTCGATGAAGGCGCGCGACGACAGAACTATGCGCACGTTGGTCGTCTTGCAGGCGGCGGTGACGTTGAAGGCGCCGGAAGTGAAGTTGAGCATCGCGGCGACGCGCCCGGCGCTTTGCAGCGCCATGAAGGCGATGGCCGCGCCGCTGGCGCTCGGCAGCATGAGGCCGACCGTCTCGCCGGGGCTCGTCAGAGCGGCGATCTTGCCCGCCATCAGCGCCACGCCGAGACGGAAGCGATTGGCGCTGACCTGGCCCGAGTTTGGGTCCTGCACGACGGCGCGCGAGCCGGAAAAGCCGCGGTCCCGCAGCCCGCGCTCGAAGGCGTCGTGCAAGGTGAGCCGAAAGTCCGTGGTGGCGAAGATCAGGTCGGACATGATGTCGTACAGCGCCGCGCCGGAAGCGTGGCGGCGCGCGCGGCCCTTGAGGTCCGGGTCGACGACGATGCGGCGCGCCGGCATTATGGTGATGACGATCTTGGGCAACCAGCGCCGGCCGATCTGCGTGGGCCCGAGGCGCGAAAACGGCGTCCGCTCCGGCCCGTCGAGCCGGACGGGGGTGACCAGCGCCTCGGATTTTTCGGCGATCATCGCCGCGCCGTCATAGATCTTCATCAACGCGCCGGTGACGGTGATGCGGCCTTCGGGGAAGATCACCAGGCGCTTGTTCTGCCTGACCTCCTGGATCAGCGCGCGCGTCGCCAGCGGTCGCGCCGGGTCCATCGGCCGCGCGTCGGCGAGCGCCAGGAACGGCTTGATCCACCAGGCCTGCGCGATAAAATGATCGACGGCGAAGATCGGCGGCTCGTCCAGCAGCGACAGGATCAGCGGCGCGTCGAGGAACGAGACGTGATTGAGCGCGATCACGCTGCGTTCGCCCGCCGGGGGCAGATTTTCCAGGCCGACCACTTCGAGGCGGAACAGGATTTTCCAGACGCCCCTGAGGACGAAGCCGAGGTAATTCGCCTTCAGGCGGCGGAAGAAATAGATCGCGGCGAGCAGATTGGCTACGCCCAGGCCGGCGAGCGCGGTCGATTCGTCGATGCCGGTCAGCTTCAACGTCGCGGTCGTAAGGATCGAGCCGCCGACCATGTAGATCGCGTTGAGCGTATTGACCGCGCCGATGATGCGGGCGCGTTCGTCCTCGCGCGACCTCGCCTGCACGGCGGCGAAGATCGGCACCACGAACAGGCCGGCGGCGCAGGAATAGGCGAGGATTTCGGCCGCGATCCGCATGCCGGTTGCCGAGCCGAAGAATTCGCCCAGGCCCACTTCGGTCGTCGCGCGCGGCAGGGCGTGGGCGAACAGGCCCAAGTCGATTCCGAGCGCGCCCATGATGAGCAGCAGGAACGGCGCGGGCGCCAGTTCGATCCGGCCATGCGACAGCGCGGCGGCGGCGAGCGAGCCTGCCGCGATGCCGACGGCGAAGAACAGATTGATCGCCGTTTCGACCTCGACCCCGCCGCCGATGCGCGATTTGACGATGACAGGCACGAGCGAAAGCGTGACGGCGCCGACCAGCCAGAACCAGCTGACCGCGATCGCGCCGACCCATTGCCGGTCGTCGCGTTTCAGTTCGCGCAGAATGCGCGCCGTGGCGGTGATCGGGTTGTAATTGACGCGCAGATCGGGAGCCCCGACGCCGGTCGCGGGAATGTAGCGCGAAGTGAAATAGCAGGCGAGCGCGACGACGACGAGTTGCAGGACTACGCCTATCGTCGAGCGGCCCTCGGCCGCCGCGTAGCCGCCGAACACGAGTCCGCAAATGATCGCCGCGAAGGTGGCGCCCTCCACCAGCGCATTGCCGGAGATCAGCTCCTCCTTGCGCAGATGGTCGGGGAGGATGCCGTATTTGACCGGCCCGAACAGCGCGGAAATGCAACCCAGCCCGAACAGCGCGAGAAACAGCAGGTTCAGGGAGTTGAACACGAAGCCGGCGGCGGCGATCAATTGCACGCCGATTTCCGCGAATTTCAGCCGGCGCGCCACCCAGGCTTTGTCGTTGTGGTCGGCGATCTCGCCGCCGATCGGCGAAAGCGGGATCGCAGGTAGGATGAAGACGGCGACGGCGAGCGAAATTTTGGCGCCGGCGTCGGCGGCGCCGAAATGGAACAGGATCAGCATCGCCAGCATCTGGCGAACGAAATTATCGTTGAAGGCGGAAAGGAACTGGCACCAGAACAGCGGCGCGAACCGCCGCGCCGACATCAACTGAGCAAACATTTCCCCTCGCCCCCGTCGCGTCCCGGCGCTGCTGCGCCGGATTCGCTGAAGGACACTATATGCGGCAGGGTGTTCAGAAATGGTAGCCGGTCTGCAAGAAAGCCTGTGCGCGCTGGCTGTTGAAAGTGGCGACTTGCGGCCCCCCGCCGGCGCTCGCGTCCTGGAAGTTGATGTGCCCTTTCGCGGACATCGACCAGTAGCGCACGCCCGCGCCGATGTCGAAGTTCGGCGTGATCATGTAATCGGCCGTCGCCCCCAACTGGAAGCCGGTAGCGCCGGTTCCGGCGCCCGGCAGCGGGCCGCTGAAATCGCCGGGCATGCGCAGCCAGTGATAATTGGTCTCCGAGAAGCTCACGACCGGCAGCCAGGCCGCGTCGCCGCTCAAGGTCACGCCGTCGGGAAGCTTGACAGACCCGGAAAGGCCGATACGCGCGGCGTTCCAGTTGAAACTGTCGCTGATCGTCAAATTCGAGCCGCTGACCGCATTCCCGCCGCAGACGAGCGGGTTCGACGCGGTCTGCGTGCAGCCGAAGGCGTTGTAATTGTCGTACTGGAACGTGTAGCCGACGAAGCCGCCGACCTTGTACCAATCCGTGACCAGCGGGTTATAGCCGACGTCGAGGACGCCATACTGCAGTTGACCGCTCTGGAGCGAGCTGTTGGTGGAGGAATAGGGGCTGATCGTCGGCGGGAAGTCTTCATCCTTCAGATTTCCGCCGCTTTGCTGGCCGAGACCGAGAAAGCCGGAGACGTACATGTTCCAGTCCGGCATCTGCATCTGGAAATAGGGTTCCTCGGTCAGCGCCGCGGCGCCGCTGTAGGTGAGGCGCGAGACCTTCAACGAGCCGCTGCCGTCGAAGAGCGTCATCTGGCTCTGGCCGATCGAGACGCCGGAGCGCATGCCCACCGTGATCGGAACTTCGGTGTTGGGGTCGGCGGAAGGCTCATAGGACGGCTCCGTGGCCCGGCCGTCGAAGGTGTAGGTCGCCGTCAGACGAAGCTGGAAGCCGGAGAAGTCGGCCTTCGTATCCAATTGCGGCGAGGGGAGAATATTGCCGAGATTGTCGTAAGTGACGAAATTGGCGACCGCGACGGTATCGCGATTGCCGAGATCGTATGCGAGGCCTTCGAGACCGACTGACCAGTCCGGCCCCATCGCATATTGAACCCCGGCGCCGACGACATAGCCCACCGCCATGCCGGTGCGGGATCCGTTGAAACCAAAGCCGTTGCCCAAGGAGATATTCGACTTCGTCGTCGTCTGCCCGAAAGCGAGACCGGCCGTCGCGTAGATCAGCCAATCGTTGTCATAGACATAGCCGATGCGCTCGCGGACGGTGCCGAGCGAGGTCAGTTGCTGGCTGTAGGACGCCCCATAAGGCACGCTGTTGGGACCAAACGCGGACCAAGCGACCGAGCCTGAATAGGAGGTCGAAGCCGATGCGCCGCCCAAAATGCCATAGTCGGCAATCGCCCCGTAGACGAAAGAGCCGAACTGCTTGTCGTAGCCAACCTGCACGCCGGCGCCGTAGCCGGAATTGGAAAGGCTCAAGTTGCCCGGAACGTCGGAACTGAAAGTCGCGTAGGGCGCAAACCAGCTTTGCGACGCCGACAGGCTCGGGTTCCACATCGCGCTGCCATAGACGCCGGCGCTGAAGCCCTCCCAGCGCGGAGAAAAGTTCGGCGGCGCGGCCGCCGAGAGCGGGGGCAGATCGAGGTCCGCGGCGAGGGCGCCAGCTCCGCTCGCGCCGAACATCACAAGGGCCGCGAGGCCGCGTCGAAGCATGTCCGTTCTCCGTCAAGGATTTACGGACCATTATCTATAAGATGGTTAAAGTTCAGTTGCGGCAGGGGTTTTGGGCGCAACGCATATTGGCACAACAGCCGCCGTTTACGCGCCGTCGATTAAACTTTGGCTGCGCAGAAAGCTCAGCAAAGCCTCGCGGAAGCGCTTGCGCGCGGGCGTTTCCGGCGTCGGCCCGTCCGGCGAGCGCGAGGCCGCGAAAAACGCCTCGTAGCCGTCGGCCCAACGCGCTACGCTGCGATAGTCTTGGAAATCCCAAGGCTTCGGCCGATTGACGGGTTCCGCTCGATGGGGCCAACTCGGTGGTCATCGCCGAGACTTTCCGCCCTCACGCATGGCCTGGATCGGCGCCGGCGAGTCCGGCGTAATAGTCCGAAACGCGATCGTACCAGAGCTTGCGCGACTGCGCATGTTCGCGGCCGGGCAGGCGCGTGGGCAGATCGAGCGCCTCGATAAGGCCCTCGATCTCGCGGCGCGCGGCTTGCTGCGACGAAGTCAGCGCGCCCTGATTCGCTCCGGCTTCGATCGGGTCGAGCGCGGTCAGCCCGATCGGGAAAAGCTCGCGGAAGATGACGCGGTCATGGAAACCTTCGACGGTCCGGAAGCGCAGCTCGCGCGCGAGACGCCCGATGCTGACGGCGATCTGGCGCGAATTGTTGTTCACCAGCGACGCCATGCGATTGCGCACGATCACCCAGTCGATCAGGCCGTTGTCGACCAGCCGCCGCTTGCGCCGGGCCTCGCGCACCAGTTCCGCATATTGCGAAATCGCGCCTCGCCCCTTGCGGTCATGCTGGACGCGCGAAAACACGTCGAGGTCGATGAAGCTGTCGTTGATCGGGGATACGAGCGTGTCCGCCAGCGAATGGGCGAGGCGCATCAAGTAAGAATCGCTCGCGGGCGTGTCGATCACGACGAATTCGTAGGCGTGTTCGACTTCGCCGATGGCGTCGGCGAACATCGCGAATTCTTGGGATTCATTGGCGCGGATGTCGTGGGAATCGCCGCGCTCCAGCGCGCGATGGCAGGGCAGTTCGACCGACCAGGGCGCGCTTTCCGACCAGGAGCGGCGATTGTCGAAGAACCGCGTCATCGTCTGCTGGCGCGTATCCAGATCGATGCACGCCACCTTGAAGCCGGCTTTCAGCAAGGCGACCGCGAGATGGATGGAAATCGTCGATTTCCCGGCGCCGCCTTTTTCATTGCCGACGACGATGACATGCGCGCTGCGCAATTCCGGCGCATCGTTTTCGAAATTCATATTTGATCCGAATCGGCAGGCGTTTCAATCGACGGGACATAGACTCTTCTATCGCCTTCTCCAATCGGCGCGCGGCAAATTCGTCAAGGTCGGCGGATTTCGCGCAGCGGCTCCGCATGGCCGGTAACGCGCAGAAGATCGGGGAATTCGCGCCGTGCCGCCCGCTCCAGCGCGTCCACGGCGGCATGGACGGCGTCGACGCTGGTTTCGGGCGCGATCCGGCAATGGAACAGTCCGTAACGACCGCCGGCAGCGGTCCGCAGCCGGACTTTGTGGACGTCCATCAGCCGGCGGTCGTCGGCGGCAAGACGCCGCAGCGTCTGCGCGAAGCGGGTGGTCGCCTCCGCGTCGTCGTCGCGCCCGGCGAGTTCGCGGGTCTCCAACGGCTCGATGTGGGTTTCCACCTCGATGTCCTCGCCGATTTCGGCGCGGATCGTTTCCTCGAGGCGCGTCGCGATCCCATGCGCCGCCCCTATCGACAGCTGGCCGTCCACTTCGAGATCGAGGGTTATGGCGGCGCGGCCTTCGACATGCTGCACCGCGACGTGATGGACGAACAGGCGACGGCGCGCGGCGATGACCAGCACGCGCTCCAGGATCGACTCGTTGTCGAGCGCCAGGGGATTGGCGGTGAGGGTCAGGGCCAGTTCGGGCCAGCGCTCGACGAGGCGGACGCCGAGCGCGTCCTTGATCGCCCCGACGCGTTCGAACGACAGGGTGCGCGACACGAAAACGCCGAGCTCGCCGACGATTTGCGGTCCCGACTGGCGCAAGCGCAGGAAGTCGATACCGGCGACGCCGGGCTGAGCCCGGACGAAAGCGCGGACTTCCGCGGCGAGCCCCTTCGGCGCGGCGTCGAGCAGCGAGTCGATGGTGCGCCGCCCGAGAGCGACGCCCGCCCAGCCGATGAACACGGCCACGCCGACAGACGCCAGCGCATCCGCGCGGGTAAACCCGTAGCGGGTGAGGGCGAGGCCGATCAGCACGAACAGCGACGAAACGAGGTCGCTGGAGAAATGCAGCGCGTCGGCAGCCAGCGCGTCGCTATGAGTTTCCGCGGCGACGCGTCGCAGCCCGCGCCAGCGCACGACGTCGACGATCAGCGAGAGAACGATCGCGCCGAAGGCGAAGACATTGGCGTCGACCCTCGGCGCCGGCTCGGCGATCGAGGCCAGCGCCCGGTAGGCGACGGAGGCGGCGAGCACGAACAGGAAGCCGGTCTGGGCCAGCGCCGCGACCGCTTCGATCTTGGCGTGGCCGAACGGATGATCCTCGTCGGCCGGCTTGTCCGCCTCGCGCACGGCGAAATAGGTGGAGGCGCTGACCACGATGTCGAGCGCGTTGTGCGCGCCCTCGGAGATCAGCGCCAGCGACCCTGACGCCGCGCCCGCGGCTAGCTTGGCGATCGTCAAGCCGAAGCTCGCCGCAGTGGAGGCGAGCGCGGCGCTACGCTTTCTCTTGGCGGCGTTGGGTTCTGTCATGATGGGCTGGTATCGGACCTCATCGACGCTGTAGACTCTTTCGCGCCGCGGATCAAAAGCCGCCAAAGTTCAAGAAAGGTTCCAGGGATGAGGTATCTCCACACGATGATCCGGGTGACGGATCTCGAAGCTTCGCTAGATTATTTCGTGCGCAAGCTCGGCATGGTCGAAGTCCGCCGCAGCACCAGCGAACAAGGCCGCTTCACGCTGGTGTTCCTGGCCGCCAATGAGGACGTCGAGGCCGGCCAGACGCACGCGGCGCCGCTCGTCGAACTCACCCACAACTGGGACCCGGAAGTCTATGCCGGCGGCCGGAATTTCGGCCACCTTGCTTATGAGGTCGACAACATTTACGACTATTGCGCTCGATTGCAGTCGCACGGCATCGTCATCAACCGTCCGCCCCGTGACGGCAGAATGGCGTTCGTCCGCACCCCCGACAACATCTCGATCGAGCTGCTGCAAAAGGGCGCCGCGCTGCCGCCCGCCGAACCGTGGAAGTCGATGGGCAATACCGGCGTGTGGTGAGGGCCTGGGGCGCTCAGTAATCGTAATTTGCATTTCATGGAACGACGGCGAACGACCGGAAACGCGCTTCCGGTCGTTCGCGCCTCGCTTCAGGCCTTCTTCGCCGCGGCTTTTTTCGCCGGCGCCTTTTTGGCGGCGGGCTTTTTCGTCGCCGGCGCCTTGGCCTTCGCCGGTGAGCTCGCCGCCTTCTTCACCGGCGCCGTTCTCACTGGCTTGCCCTCGCGCTCGGCGAGCAGTTCCAGCGCGTCCAGCAGCGTGATCGTTTCTGGCGCGATCGACTTTGGGATGTTCGCATTGACCTTGCCCCAGTTGACATAGGGGCCGAAGCGGCCGGCGCGAACCGTGACGGCGCCGCCGTCGGGATGGTCGCCGAGCACGGCCGCGCCGGGAACAGCGCCGCTCGCCTTGGCGTTCAGTGCGGCGACCGCCTCGTCGAGCGTCAGCGCCTCGAGATTGGTCCCCTTGGGCAGCGTCGCGTTGACCTTGCCGTGGGTGACATAGGGGCCAAAGCGGCCTTGCTTGAGACTGATCGCGCCGCCGAGCGTCGGGTGCTCGCCGATCTCGCGCCCGGAGCCGGCGCCGAAGCGCGACCCGCCGCCACCGGATTCCTTGGTGACGATCAGATCGATGGCGCGATTGCCGCCGATCTCCAGTACGTCGTCGTCGCGGCCGATGTTGGCGTAGGTCTTGCCGTGCTGCACATAGGCGCCGTAGCGGCCGAGGCCCGCCAGGATCGGCTCGCCGGTCGTCGGGTGCTTGGCGACCTCGCGCGGCAGCGAGAGCAGCGCGAGCGCCTTCTCCAAGGTCACCTGATCGGGCGTCAGGCCCTTCGGCAACGACGACCGCTTCGGCTTTTCGCCTTCGCCCTGCTGCACATATTCGCCGAAGCGGCCGTTGCGCAGCGAGATCTCGTCGCCTGTCGCCGGGTCGGTTCCGAGCACTTTTACGCCCGGACGATCGCCGTCGGCCAGCGCCGTCTCCTGGCCGGTGGGCGCCAGCACCCGGGTGAAACGGCATTCGGGATAGTTCGAGCAGCCGATGAAAGCGCCGAACTTGCCGAGCTTCAACGATAACTGCCCTTTGTTGCAGGAGGGGCATAGGCGCGGATCGCCGCCGTCGGCCCGCGCAGGAAAAATGTGCGGCCCCAGCAGATCATTGAGGCTGTCGAGCACTTGCGTCGTGCGCAGGTCCTTGATGTCGGTGACCGCGGCGGAAAAATCCTTCCAGAAGTCGCGCAGCAGGTCCTTCCAGTCGATTTCCGAATTGGAGACCTGATCGAGCTTTTCCTCCAGCGCGGCGGTGAAATCATATTCGACATAGCGCGGGAAGAACGATTCCAGGAAGGCGATCACCAGCCGCCCCTTGTCCTCGGGGATCAGCCGCTTCTTTTCCAATTTCACGTAGTCGCGTTCGCGCAGCACGGCGACTGTCGAGGCGTAGGTGGAGGGTCGCCCGATGCCGAGTTCCTCCATGCGGGCGATGAGCGAGGCTTCCGTGTAGCGCGGCGGCGGTTCGGTGAAATGCTGGTCGGCCTCGATGCGTTCCTTGGCGAGCCGCTCGTCGCGGCTCATCGCCGGCAGGCGCGCCGAATCCTCGTCGTCGCCTTCGTCGTCGCGGCCTTCCTGGTAGAGCGCGAGGAAGCCCGGGAAGCGGACGACCTGACCAGTGGCGCGGAACTCGAGCTTGCGCGCCCCGGCTTCGGCGACGATGTCGACGGTGGTGCGCTCGAGTTCGGCGCTTTCCATCTGGCAGGCGAGGGTGCGGTTGTAGATCAGCTCGTAGAGCTTGGCCTGTTCGGGTTCGAGATGCTTGGCGATGTCCTTGGGCCGGCGCGAAAGGTCGGTCGGACGGATCGCCTCGTGCGCCTCCTGCGCGTTCTTCGCCTTCACCAGATACTTACGAGGAACCTTCGGGACGTAATTGTCGCCAAAATCCTTGGCGATCTGCGCGCGCGCCCCTTCGATCGCTTCGGGGGCGAGGTCGACGCCGTCGGTGCGCATATAGGTGATCAGGCCGACCGCGCCTTCGCCGACGTCGACGCCTTCATAGAGCCGCTGCGCGATCTGCATGGTGCGCGCCGGGGCGAGGCCAAGCTTGCGCGAGGCCTCCTGTTGCAGCGTCGAGGTGGTGAACGGCGGATAGGGATGCCGCTTGACGGGCTTGGCCTCGACCGAGGCGACGGTGAACGGCGCCGTTTCCAGCGCCGCCTTGAATTCCTCGGCTTGCGCCGCCGTGCCGACGTCGAGACGGCCGATCTTCTTGCCGTCGGCGCCGATCAGCCGCGCCGAGAACGGCAGGCCCGCCGCCGTCTTCAGAAAGGCGACGATCGACCAATACTCACGGGTGGCGAACCGCTCGATCTCCATTTCGCGGTCGCAGACGATGCGCAGCGCCACCGATTGCACGCGCCCCGCCGAACGGGCGCCGGGGAGCTTGCGCCACAGCACAGGCGAAAGGTTGAAGCCGACGAGGTAATCCAGGGCGCGCCGCGCCCGGTAGGCGTCGACCAGCGCCTCGTCGATCTGGCGCGGATGGCGCATCGCGTTCTGCACCGCCTCCTTGGTGACGGCGTTGAACACCACGCGATCGACGCGTTGATCCTTCAGCGATTTCTTCGCTTTCAGGATCTCGTAGACGTGCCAGGAGATCGCCTCTCCCTCGCGATCCGGATCGGTGGCGAGGATCAGCGAATCGCATTCCTTGACCGCGGCGCTGATCTCGCTCATGCGCTTCGCGGCCTTGGCGTCGACTTCCCATTTCATGGCGAAATCGTTGTCCGGATCGACCGATCCGTCCTTGGCGGTCAAATCCCGGACATGGCCGAACGACGCATAAACATCGTAGTCCTTGCCGAGATATTTATTGATGGTCTTGGCCTTGGCAGGCGACTCGACGATGACAACCTTCATGAAATACGATCCCTGAGCGGCGACGGGATATGGCCGCTTCGCTGCGAAATCACAAGGGGGCAGGTCAACGGGACGTTCCGAAGCAGGGCGGGCGGGCGGCTAGCCTGCACGGCAACGGACCAAGAAGCAGTTGTTTTGCCTCAGCAATAGCTCATTCTCGACCTTGACCTTTCCGGCGGCTCGCGGCCGCGGCGAACTTGAGTGGATGAGCAATATCGTCGCGCCGGCCGTTGTTGCGATGGCGAAAGGAGGCCAAATGAACCCCGTGTCCGACCGTTCTCCCCTCCAGCGTTTTGTCGACGCCCAGGCCGGCGTCTACGAAAACGTCGTCGCCGAACTGCGCGCCGGGCAAAAGCGCACACACTGGATGTGGTTCGTGTTTCCGCAAATCGCCGGGCTCGGGCTGAGCCCGAACTCGGTATTTTACGCGCTGGCCTCGCTCGACGAAGCCAGGGCCTACGCCGATCATGCCGTGCTGGGCGCGCGTCTGCGGGAATGCGCCGGCCTCGCGCTCGCGGTCGAGGGCCGGACGGCGCGGCGGATTTTTGGCGAAATCGACGCGCGAAAATTCCAGTCGTCGATGACGCTGTTTTCCGTCGCGGAGGCGGACGAGGCGGTGTTCGCGCAGTGCCTGGAGAAATTTTTCGGCGGTGGACGGGATGCAGCGACGTTGGCGAGGATTTAGCGCCCGGGGCTCGTCGGCTCAGACCGCCCTGGCCAAGTCCGTCGCGGAAAAATCATCGCCCTTGAAAAGCAATGACGCCTTCAGGGTTTTCGCCTGGGCGTAGGCGAAACAGTCGCCGAGGTTGAGTTGCGCTGGGTGGCCGCCGCCTTTGCCATAGCGCGCGAACGCTTCGAGCGCTGCATGCGCAGCTTCCGGTGCGACAGCGATGACTTCGACGCCCGAGACCGAGAGAAACTCGGCGACCTCGGCCTCGGCCTCCGGGATGGAGCATCGCCGTAGCCGCCGCAGCGCCAGCGCCGCTTCGTATACCGCTATAGGCGATGTCGTCGCCGCATTCGCGCTTTGCAGCACGCCGATCAGCGCGTCGGAGTCCGGCTCGTCGGCAATGATGGCGACGATCGCCGACGCGTCGACGACGATCATGGATCGCCGCTCAGATCGTCGTAAAACGCTTTGTCTGCTTTCAGGCCCGTCGGCGGCCGCGCTGCGAAACGGGCTTGCAGCGGCTTGAGGCGCTCGGCGAGGCTCATGCCGGCTTCCAGGCGGTCGAGTTCATGCTCGAGCGCCGCTAGCACGGCGTCCGTCTTCGTGCTTTGCCGAAGAAAAGCCACTCGCGTTGCCAGTTCGCTGACGCGACGATTGCGAATTTGCAGAATGGGGGACACGATGGCCATTTCGTACTGATAGCATGAGCTGGATTTCATTACAAACTGTGGGGCCTTCAGCGTTTCTCCGCGCTCCCGAGCCCCAACGGTAAAGGCCTTCAATATCCTGGTCGTCTAATCCCGGCATTGTCGGCAGATGTCACGGGCGCCCTTAAAATCAACAAACTCGGCGACCTCGGCCTCCGGGAGAGAAAATGTGTCATACACTGCAGCGCCGCTTCGTCAGCGAAGAACGGCCCGCCAACCGGCAGGCCGCATTTACCCGTTGAGTGGCGGCGTCTCTCGCGTCGCCAGCCCGGGCGGGTTTTGACGGAAATCGGCGCCGCCGGTTCGAGGGCCGATCTCAGCAATTGGTGCAGCTGTGGATTTCGCTGCTGCCGTCGCCGTTCGTTCTGGTGACGGACTTGGTCGCGCAGCCGTTCGAGCCCTGGGGATCGGGAGCGTCGGCGGCGCAACGCTCGACCACGGGGGGATGATCGTCGTTGCCGAACAGGCAGGCGCCGAGCGGTCCGAGATGGGCGCCGACCGCGCAATCGACGTGTTGAACATAGGGCGCCGCAAGGCGTTAAGTCGGGAGCTTCATCGCTTGGGCGCCGGACAGCGAGGCCAACATTGCGCCTGCGCCGGCGACGGCGGCGGTCGAGCCGCCGATCAACTGGTTCAAAGTCATGATCTTAACCTACCGTTTGGATCTCAACGATGGCGGGGGCGCCAATGCCGTGCCCGGGCTCCAGCGCTGAACGAGGTCGGAAGGAAAGCCTCGGGAACTACGCGCCCTGGCGACGACGCAGAGTTTCAGACGAACTCAGGCTTGCCCGCGCTCACGACGGCCGCGGCGCTTTCCTTTCCGTCGTCCCCGCATGCTCCGGCGCCTGCCGGACGAAACGTTGATCCGCAATGCCTTCATGCGACGCTCACCACTTTCGATGGTCCACCTTTTGGCGAACCCAAGGGCCAAACAGGTCCCAGGTGACCAGGCCCGCGTTGCTCAGCAGCCGGTCGACCTGTTTGATCGCCGACGTGGCGATCAATCCCCGCGCCGTCGCGAGAGCCTGCCCGATGAGGTAACCTGCGAGGCGCGCCCCCGACATCACCCAGAGCGCGCCATCGGCCAAAGACAGGACACGCTTGGCGCGCAAGTCCCCTATGAACCCGCGACCCACGAATTGATGAACGAAATCAAACTGCTCCTTCGGTGCTCGCATCTCTTCGCCAGCCCACTGATTTTCCGTCGGACCGACCGGAGAATACGAAATTCAGGCTTTTTCGAGTCGCGAATACTGGGGGGATTCCTGAAGACGATGGCCGCCTCCAGAGAGAGTTCGCCGCCGAAAACCGCTTCCGCCGCTCGGTCTGGAGCGCTTCTGGTCACCGGCCGACGACAATCGGGCCCGGGCGGATGGAGCAACCATCTACGCTGCCTCGGATCACAGGCGCTCGAAACGAGTGGCGCCGATCCGGGGTCGCCGCCATTCCTCGACCTCGTTTCACGAGACTTTCACAAGATATGGTCTTGTAATTCTCAAGACGCGCGCCTACAATCTTTCATCATAGAATTGATTGTCGGCCAGCCAGCAACGCGCCATAAAATTTAAGCGTGACTTGGCGAGGGGGAAACCACGATGGCTCGCGGAGCATCGATTTCTTCTATTTTTCATAGGCCGACTCAGAACTGGGAGCCGGTGCGCCGTACCTCATTCTTTCTGCTCGCTGTTTTGGGCGGGATAGGATGGACGATCGTTTTTCGCGCTGGGTCGCAAGAGACCTCGGCCGTTTGTTTCAGCGCGTTGGACTCCACGTTGGGCGGTTTCGTCGCCAGAACGCGTTTCGCGTTGGAAACGGGCTCGCTGTGCGAGGCCACGATGCATTGGTTCGGCATGGTGTTGGCGATGACGCCGATGCTGTTGTGGCGGCTATTGGCGCGGCAGGCGCGCCGTGGCGTCGGTCCCAGGCAGAGCGCTCTCTTCCTTGCCGGATACATTGGCGTTTGGACTTTGGCCGGAGCAGCGCTCGGTCCGCTGGCGCTCTCGGTGGTCGGGATCGGCGACGCCGTGGGTTTGGCGCCGCCTCTGATCGCCGGCGTGATCGCGTTGCTGTGGCGTTGCCATAATGCTCCGGATTGCAAACAATGGCTGCGCGCGCCGCGACCTGGAAGCGACGATGCGTCTTATTGGCTCGGCGGGGTCAGATACGGGCTCGGTTGCGTGGGCGCGACTTGGGCTTTGATGCTGCTTCCCATCACGCTGCATGGCGACAACAGGGCTTTGATGGTCGCGGCGATGACGCTGGTGGCCTTCGAACGCGAGGCGGTCTTTTCCTTGGCCGCGGCGAGAACGGGCAAATGGCAGGAAATCGGGAGGCGACAATGACGGCGTTGCGAATCCGGAAGTCGATTGAAGAATTGCAGAACGCTTACCAGAACGGCGATAAGAAGCCGCTCGAGACCGTGATCCGCGCGTGGAAGGGCATACAGGAGTTGCCCCCGGACGATCCCAATTCGTTCTTCGTGATCGGCGGCTACCACGGCGAGCCGTTTCGCGGCGCCGGCTGGGGCAATTCGAGTTACTGGGGCGGTTATTGCAATCACGGCAACGTGCTGTTTCCGACTTGGCATCGCGCCTACTTGCTGCGCCTCGAAAACGCGTTGCGCTCGATTCCCGGTTGCGAGGACTTTACTCTGCCGTTCTGGGACGAGACCAGTCCAAACTCGA
>Ga0302157_10004946_pt1 | contig 14308 bp, 8 predicted proteins | sample I_Bog_N3_3_FD_193502 | JGI IMG/M metagenome (GOLD analysis project Ga0302157, IMG submission 193502) | Peat permafrost microbial communities from Stordalen Mire near Abisko, Sweden - I_Bog_N3_3 | ecosystem: Environmental > Terrestrial > Soil > Wetlands > Peat | place: Sweden: Abisko, Stordalen...
AAAATCCTTCGGAGGTGACAGCAACAAGTTCTCGGCGTCTATCAACGACTGTCCGAATGCAACGGCGCCTACGCAGCCAATGAGCGTAATGGCGGTTAACTTCACCAGTCGACGCTTCATTGCCCGGGCCCGCTCGTCGATTTGCGTCGCGTACGTCTGCGGCTCTCATGAGCGGACAATGCAGTTGAAGTATCGTTGCCAACGAGGGTGCATTCCGAAGCCCACCGATCTGCAACGCGACAACTCACTGCGCGAAACATAACCTCCGCCCAGCGCGCGGCCGCATTCGCTTTCTGATGAGGAAACAATCTATGCGTGCTTCGGCGTGCCATCCTTGACTCTCTGGTTAAACCAGCACCGATTGGGCCGGAGCTAAAGCGCAGCGACGTAGGGCGTGAGTCAGGCGTTGGGTGCCTTGTACCGTGCGTGCGCCAGCAACGCCGCTTCAGGCAGTTCCGTGCCGTAAAAGCGTCGCGCTACGGCGAGACGCCGTTGTTCGATCGTCAGGCCAGCAGGGAGCGAGGATTCGACGATGGCCCGGGCCGTCTCGAATAGCGAGGCGGCGATGCGCCAACGCTCAGCGGGGGTCATGGCCTGATGGCGTTCGAAAACCAGACGGTCAACCGTTGTGGACGTGTCGCTGATGTTGCTCATGGCATAAGTTCGTCAAGCAGAGCAGCGACCCCGAGCCGGTGCGCCCACAGACGAATATAGTCGAGTTGCAGGGTGCCTGCGAGTAGCTGGCGAATGTCACGCCGCTGTAGCTCGGAACCAGACTCAAGGGCCCAGACAAGCTTCGAAAGAATAAGGTCCTCGCGGGTGACGATCCAGGTCCGGACACCGGCGATTTCTGCCCGCTGCCTGCGCGCGAGCTCGAGTTGGCGATACTCGGATGACTTGCGCACGATCAGATCGACCTTGATGCCGCTGTCCATGTGCATGACGTTGAACATCCTCTCCGAGCGGATGGCCGTTCGCACAGCGTCCGCGTCGATGTAGAAGTCTGGTACGAAGGCGTCGACCAGCTGTTCAACGTCCTTTTCGGCTACTGCGAGCACAATGTCCAGGTCGCGCGTCATGCGGGGTGTCGAGTAGTAGGCGAGTGCGAACGAGCCCGTGAGCATGAATTGAAGCTCATGCGCCGCGAGGCGGTCGCTTACCAGACCCAGAACTTCCAGCTCATTGGCCACGTCCGTGAGTGTAGCCAGTCGTGGTCCTCAGGGCTCGGAACTCGGTGTGCCGCGCACGGTGAACAGGATGCGATCCAGCTGCCGGCCGCCGGCATCATCGAGCGTCACGTAGTAGCTCCCTGGGCGCGGCTCCCACAGTCGCTCGGGTACGGCGGATCCGAGCGCCAGGTCGTTGATCCTGAGTGTCATGCCCGGCTGGGCGCCGCGCACCGAGATCAGCACGCGCTGATGTCCGGCGGGAATGTCCGGATCGATCGCGATCACCATGCCATTGGCCGGGCTCTCGATGGCCGGACGGGCGCCTTGCGGGACGGCGGCCACGGCGTGCGGCCCGGGTTGCGTACCGGCCAGGAACCATTCGCGGCGCTGTGGTTCGACGGCGGGTGAAAAATGCGCCAGCTGAGTGGTCACGCCCGGCGGCGCCGGCGGTTCCCGCGACGTGCGGCCGGCGTGCAGCGCGGCCATCAGGTCGTGCCACACCGGCGCCGCGCCGGTCACGCCGCTGACGTCGTGCATCGAGTCGCCTTCGAAGTTGCCGACCCATACGGCTACGGTGTACAGCCTTGAGAACCCAATGCACCAGTTATCGCGCATGTCTTCGCTGGTACCGGTCTTGACCGCGGTCCAGAAGGGCATGCTGAGTGCATTGTCGAGACCGAAGGTGACGGCGCGCGCCGCTGGATCGCCCAGGATGTCGCTGACGATGTAGCTTGCGTCGGCGGGCAGCAGGTGGGCGGGTGCGGCGGGGACCGTGTCGGGAGGGTCCCCGTCGACCGGCTGCAGGCTGATCGGTGACCACTCTCCGCCACGCGCAAGGCTGCGGTAGGCCTGGGCCTGCTGCCACAACGTCACCTCGGCGGAACCCAGCGCCAGCGAGTAGCCGTAGTACTGCCCGTCGTGCGTGATGCCGCTATAGCCGAGGTCATGCAGTCGATTGCGAAACGCTTCCAGGCCGACCAGCACCAGCGTACGTACCGCAGGTACGTTAAGTGAGCTGGCAAGCGCCGTGCGCACGCTGACCAGGCCCTTGAAGTCGTGGTCATAGTCCTGCGGCAGGTAGACGCCGCTGGCGGTCTCCAGACTCAAGGGTGAGTCCGCCAGCAGCGATGCCGCGGTCAGATAGCGTCGCTCGATTGCCATCTCGTAGAGAAAAGGTTTCAACGTCGAGCCCGCCTGGCGCAGCGCCTGTACGCCGTCGATCGCCGCTGCGCGCGAACCGGGCCCTGCGGATCCGACATAGGCCAGCACTTCGCCCGTCGCGTTGTCGACCACCAGTGCAGCGCCGTCGCGGACGTTTCGATTCGCCAGTGCGCTCAAGTGACTGGCCAGGATATCCCGGGCCAGCCGCTGGGTCGCGGCGTCGATGGTGGTGCGACGCTGTTCCCCGGGCGTCTTGAGCAGCCGCTGCGCGAGCTGCGGGGCCAGCGCGTCGCCGGGTAGGCTGCCGTTGCCATTAGACGCGAGCATCGAGTTAGCGCTGGCACGGATGCGGTTGCAGTCGACGGCGGGATTCTCGTGGTCGCCAGCCTCGTGGTCGCCAGTGTCGTGGGCGCGAGCGTCATGGGTGACGCGTGCGCAGGCGCGCGCGATGACGCGCTCTGCAGATGCCGCCGGCTGCGGCAGCAGCGCGGCCAGCACCAGGCTCTCCGGTACCGACAGCCCGGAAGGTGTCTTGCCGGCCAGCCGCGCGGCCGCGGCGCCGATGCCCTGGAGTTCGCCCTGGTAGCCCAGCAGGTTGAGGTAGGCCTCGAGGATCTGCGGTTTGGTCCAATGCCGTTCGAGCGCCTGTGCTGTGCGTACTTGCGCCAGCTTGTCGCGCCAGGCGTCGATCCCGACCCGAGTGCGGCGCTGCTGCAGCAGCGTCGCCAGCTGCATCGTGATGGTGCTGGCGCCACGGTGCTGATGGCGCAGCAGCTGATCGCGCATCGCTCCGAGTACGCTGTGCCATTCGATGCCGCGGTGCTGCCAGAAGTCACGATCCTCGCCATCGACAATAGCGGTCACCAGCGCTGGCGATACCTCGGATAGCGGCACCCATGCGAGGCGCCGCACATCGAATCGAATCCGTTTCGAATCAAGGATCACGCCATTGCGATCGAGCAGCCAGGCGTCGGAGGGCACATAGGCAGCCCGGACCGTCTCGAAGGCCGGCACCTGCACCGGCCAGCTGGCGACGATGTAGACCACGGCGACAAGTGCTGCGATGAGCGCCGCCGCGACGGCCAGCGAGACGCGAAGCCATCGGCGCATTGTCGCGATCATCGCGGCACAGCCGCTGGCGGGATGGCTGCGGGCTGACCACTGGTGGGCTCGACACCGGTGGGTTGGATCGTCACCGCCGCGTTCGGCAACTCGCCCAGCATCTCGGGGGCGTACATGGCCTCCACGCGCGTCGCTGGCTGGATGAAGGTGCCGGGATTGTTCAGCCGAACGGTGTATTCGACTGTCCAGTGGCCTTTGGGGACAAAGCGGTAATAGGCGCGGAAGGCGTCGAAGCGGCGCTCTTCGAAGGCGAGCCAGGCCCAGCCGCTGGCGCGATCGCCCCGCTGCATCAGCGCCGACTGGCCACCCAGCCCGCTGCCGAGGATGCTGGCGCCTGCGGGAATCGGATCATCGACCACCACCCAGCTCATGTCGGACTGCGCATCGAGCGCCAGGTGCACGCGAATGACATCGCCGCGCGACCAGGCCCCGTCCTGGCGCTGTTCGACCGCGCTGATGCGGCGTTCGATCTTGAAGCCGGTGGACAGCGGCTGGTCGAGCGGCAGTGCCGCGGTGGCGCGCACCATCGCCCAGGGGGCACCGCTGCCGGCGTGAGCGAGCTGCAGCGTGCCGTCCCCGGACTGCCATGGCAGATCGGTCTGCGAGGCGTCGGCAGCGAGCGGCCATGCGATGTGGCGCTGGTCGGCGCCATAGCGGATGGCGGTGTTGCCGCTGACCGGCGTGGACTCGAAGGCGGCCGAGAACTTCTCCATCGCCAGCACGCCCCAGGCATTGGCAACGGTGGTATTCCAGTGACCGAATTGCTGGCGTCCTAGCGCGCCGCGCACCAGCCGCGGCACGTCGACGCGCCAATCGGGACGATCGAGCACCGCCAGCAGCATGCGATTGGCATTGGAGTCGGTGGAGATCATCAGCCACCAGAGCGCATCGCTGCGCTCGGTCGAGAATCCCATGGTCGTGCCCTGGAAATTGAGCCGGGCGCGCAATATGCCGAGGGCGCTGTGGATCTTGTCATCGGAGTGCGCGATGCCGGGCGTGCGCTCGAGCACGCCGATCCAGTCGAGCAGCGCCGAGGTCGGCAGCAGGTTCGGCTCGACCGTCAGGCTGTCGAGCATCGATGCCTGCGAGGCGTGGTAGCGCGACAGCGCGTCGATCGCCTGCAGCTTGCGTATCGACAGGTCCGCGGTCGGCAGCGCCGAGTCGCGCTGCAGCCTGCCCTCGACGAAACGCGTCAGCGCCTGCAGCAGCCGCGCCTGGTCGTCCGCGACCAGCGGCCAGCCGGCTTCATCGGCAATGGCGAGGATATAGGCGCTCAGGCTGTCATCGCCCTGCAGCCAATCGGTGGGGAAATATTTCAGCAAGCCGTCGGCGTCCATGTAGGCGGGCAGGCGCTGCATCAGCGCATCCCAGTCGCCGCGCGAGCGCAGGGCAACGGCGCGTGAGGCCAGCTGCTCCAGGCAGATGTAGGGGTAGCGGCTCATGTACTCGCGCACACCGTCAAGGCTCCCGCCGAGGGTCGCCTGCAGCGTGACCTCGAGGCCGCCGCGCCCTTCGATGGCGCCGGCCGGTCGCCGCACCGGCATCGAGACCGGCGCGGTCAATTGACTGATCGTGGCCTGGTAGGTGCGCACCGGAAACGCCGGGATGAGCAACTGGCTGACTTTCAGGTGATCGCGGGCGGCGCCATTGACGTCACGCGCAGTGACCTGCCAGTCGATGCGGCTGGCACCGATCGGCGCGATCGCCGGCCACACGAGATCGCGTGACTGCCCGGCGGGAATCTGCACGTCACGGGTGGTCGCGCTGCCGTTGGGGGCGGGGCCAGCGTTGATCGTGGTTGCACCGCCGTTGGGGGCGTGGCTGCCCAGCGAAGTGCTGCCACCGAGCGCGGCGCTGGCCACCTGGACCTGTGCCGTGATCAAGTGATCCGTGGTATTGCGCAGCGTGAACGTCGCGGCGTACTGATCCGCCTCCCGCACCAGCGGTGGCAGTCCCGACAGCAGGATCAGGTCCTGCGTGGTGTTGATGGTCGCGCTGCCGCTGCCGAAGCGATCGGCGGCGCCCTGTGCTACCGCGACGATCCGGAAGGAGGACAGCGAGTCGTTCAACGGTATCTTCGCGTGCGCATTGCCCTGCGCATCGAGCGCGATGCGCGGCTGCCAGTACAGCAGACTGTCGAACAGTTCGCGCGCGCGATCGAGTTCGCGACCACCACCGCCACCGTGGGGTACCGCCTTGCGGCCATAATGACGTTTGCCGACCACCTGCATCTGGCCGGTAGAGGTCCAGACCTCCAGTCCCCGCTGGCCCATCATCGCCGCGAGCAGATCCCAACTGCCGTTGGGCGCAAGATCGAGCAGCGCCTCGTCGACGGCTGCGAGCGCGACTTCCGTGCCGGCGGGCAGCGCACGCCCATCGGCGGCGGTGACATGAATGTTGACGCTCGCCTGCTCGCGGATCTTGTAGACCGCGTGTTCTGGCTGTACCTGGACGTCCAGTCTGAAGGGCGCCCAACCGACCTTGATCTGCGTGCTGCCCAGCCGATAGGCGGGTCGGGTCAGATCCACCAGCGCGGTCACCTCTTCGCGCGGGGTCGGCCGCGATGCGGCGCTGCCGGTGCCAGCACCTTTGGCGGCGCCGTCGCCCGCGGCATGCGCGACCCGGCCGCGGATAGCCAGCACCGACACAAAGGCGTTGGGGGCGTAGCCCGGTGCGATCGGCACCTCGACGATCGGTGCATTGCCATGCAGCCGGGTGACGAAGCTGCTCAGTACGCCCTCGCGCTCGACCGTGACCAGCGCAGTCGCGTCACGAAACGGCATTCGGACCTGGAAGCGCGCGGTTTCACCTGCCTGGTATTCCTTCTTCTCTGGTAGCAGGTCCATTCGATCGCCGCTGGTGCCGCCGAACCACCAGGCTGCGCGGTCAATGACCCACATCGTGGTGGTGGCGCCGGTAGCGACGCCATGCCGATCGCGCGTCTCGGCGCGCACGATGATCTGGCCCGACGCGCCGGGGGCGAGTTCACACAGCAGCAGGCCCTGGGCATTGGTGGTGCCGCTGCAGCGTGGCTTGAGTTTCCGGGTCTCGCGCGTCGTCTCATAAGAGTAGAAGCCGCCGATCAGGCGCTTGCGGTACGAGTAGGCAGTGGACTGATACAGCGATACCACCAGCGCCTGCCCGGCCTGCGGCTTGCCGTCCAGATCCACGGCGACGACGCGAAAGCGCAGCTGACCGGGACTGCCGACCCAGCTCTCGGGTCGGATGCCGACACTCAACGCCGCCGGCGCGAGACGCACGTAGCCGGTCGTGGTCAGCGTCTCGCCATTGGCGTCGGCGTATTCCAGTTCCGCGGTCAATCGCGCCGGGCTATCCAATGCCGGCAGGTGCCTGAGGGTCACGCGCGCGGAACCGTCGGCGTCGAGCGTGATGGGCATGGTTTGCGTGCGCATGGACCGCGTACGCGTCGCCTGCTGTGGCGCGCCAGCGCCGTTGCCGGTGTCCGCGGCAGCGCCTGTTTCCGCGTCGGCGTCCGCGTCCGCGTCGAGGTCGAAGTCGACATCCGCAGCGCCGTTGGCGGCGCGGTTCACGCCTTCCTTCACCGGCGCGCCACCGAACTGATAGTCCGGATAGTCATCGAAGTGCTGTGGTTGCGGCTCGATCAGCGTCCGGAGCTTCACCGGCAGACCGCCGGCGCCACCGCCAGACATATAGGCGACATGCAGGTCCAGGTCGAGCTGTTGCGGCGCCACCTGCGGCCGCGCCGGACCGGTGACGCTGGCGCGCATCGAGGGCTGGCGGAACTGCTCGACCTTGAACTGCGCACTCGGCTGCGAATCTATGCTGACGCTATAGGTGCCGAGCGTGGCCTCATCGGGAATCTTCCACGTGCTGGTCGCGACACCGCCGGCGTCGAAGCTGGCGCTGAAGCTGTAGTGCTGGCCGCTGCCTTGATGCACGATCAGGATCTGATGGCTGCCCGCACTGCCGGCCGGCACGTCGATGCCGCTCGAGACGTGCCGGCGCACGAAGTGCTTCATCGATACGGTTTCGCCGGCGCGGAACAGCGCGCGATCGAGCACCGAGTGATAGATGCCGGTCGACAACACGCTGCCGACCGGCAAGCCAAACTCGTACGGCAGGATGCCCTGGTCCCAGTTTGATTGGGTGAAGCTGAAATCATCGCCCTTGCTGGCCACCACCAGCAGCGGCGGTTGCCAGCGGCAGTCACCGAATCCCTTGGGTTCTCCCAGCGCATGCCCGACCGCGGCGACGCCGTCGTGATCGGTGCGACCGCGCCAAAGCTCAACGCCGCTGCAGAAGTCGCTGACGGAGACTTCGGCATCGGCCACGGTCGCACCGTCGCTCAGGCGTGTGACCCAGGCGAGTGAACTCTCGCGCCCCCATTTGAAATGCACCGCCATATCGGTGACCAGCGCTGCGGTCGCGACATAGCGGGTCTGGCCGGGGCCGAGCAGCGCGGTGCCGAGCATGTTGCTGGCGACCTCGACCACATAGAAACCTGGGCGCTGCAACGGAATGCCGATCACTTCTTCGGGTTTGGCGCCGGAGGGCTTGGTCAGGGGAAAGGCGACGGTAGCGTCGGCCGCCGAAAAAACCGACTGTGCGCCAGTGGTCTCGCGCCACAGCGCAGGCGCGGCGGCGTCCGGCCGCGACCACTCGCCACTTGGGCTCTGGGCATGGTCAACGCGCATCAGCCAGCTGGCGATCGACTTCGGATCGTTGTCCACGCGCAGCATCTTCGCGGGCAGGGTCGCGGGCTGGCTCGCCGAGTGTCGCGAGAGCGAGGGGTCAACGACAGGCTCGACGTTGCGCAGCGTCACCGGAAGAATGCCGCCTTCGCGCGCCTCGAGGATGCCGAAGTTGCCCGAGAACTTGACCAGTGGCGGATAGGCATCCACGCGTACCGCCAGCGGGAAGCGCGCCGCGTTCTCCAGCGGCCGGCCAGCGTCGTCGACCACGCCGGCGGGCAGCAGCACCGTCAGCGTTGTATTTTCCGGAAACGGCCCGCTGAAACTGACGGCTGAGAGCGTTGGCACCTGCACCGGGGTCGGCGGGCGCGCCAGCGGGGCCACCCGTGCGGGCACGTATGCGGAGTCGCTTGCTATCGGTGCCCACACTTGTCCATTGGCGGACTTGAGCCGTATGGCCAGCGCCCTGGCGCGCGGCACCGGTGCGCTGAAATTCACCTCGATCGGCAGCACCGGCACGCAGCCGGCGCGCGCGTTGGTGCGGGTGCATTCGACCTGGGCGGTGAAGGCCGGGCGCACCCGGAAGGCGAGCTGCTGGTCGGCTTGCGTCTCGATCCCCGAGGTGGTCGAGATGCCGGCGCCCCAGTGCAGCAGCACTTTGGTCGATGGCGGCAGGCGACGCTGGCAGCGCAGCACCGTGAGCAGCTCATCGCGATGCTCCATCGAGCGGTTGCGAATGCGCAGGTCGCTGCGGGCACCGCTCTTCCACAGCAGCTCCATGTAGTCGTAGCCCAGCGCGCGGCGCTGGTCCAGGATCGACTGGCGCTCATGCCCGGTCAACACCTGTACCGGGATACGCTCGACGATGCCGTCGATCGCGCAGTAGGCATGCGCGTCGATCGATTCCGCAGTCGCGACGGCATCCAACCGCAGCAGGAACACCTGCTCCTCGTCCAGATCGGTCCAGCCTTCATGCGGCAGCGAAGCCAGGATCGCAGGTCCACCCGTATGAAAGCTGAACTCCGAGCGTCCGCTGACCGCGATGCCGGAGGCAGACGTCAGGCCGGGCTTCAACGAGAAGCGACAGCGCACCCCGGCATCCAGATCGGCGTCGAAATCAAACACCCAGTTGGTCGTGTCGGCCCAGCGTCCCTTGCCACTGACGTGGCCGCCCGCGGGGCAATCGAGCGTGAACGGGTCGTCCAGTCGCGGATCCCCGAGCGCGACCATCGCGGCGCTGAATCGCACCGTGACCTGGCGCACCTGCTTGACGTAGCCCTCCGGGGAAAAGGATTCCACCTGGACGGCGTTGGCGGCGATATCGGTACCGGTGCCGGCGTCGGCGTCGGTGTCGGTGGACGGGGGCGGGTTAGCGGACGCCGCGGTGAATGGCAGCGCGAGTGACAGAAGGGCGATTGCCAGCAGGGTGTGTGCCGGTAGGGTAGCCGACACGGACAGGAACGGCGCTGAAAGTAGCTTCATTCGAGACCCGCAGCGAGAGGCCTGAAGTTGATGCGAGTCTCAATTATGCGCGGCGATATCGAAACCCGCGCTGAATGGAACGCTGGGACTATCTCTGAAGGGTGAGGACGGCGGCGCCCAGGGTGCGCGATGCTGGCCGCGTCGAAGTTCAGGAGCACGACGATGAATACCAGACAGCAACACCACAGGACGTCACTGCCGGTGGCGAACTACAGTGCGGCGATCGCCAAGGCGGTCGAGTGGCTGGGCGATCGCTACCTTCTGGCGAAGCCGATCAAGTCTGCTGCAGGCATCGATGCGCACGCGGCGTCGCATCTGGCGCCGCATCTGACGCCGCGTGACAGGCATCGATCCGCGCTGGGATGAGCGCGGATGAGGTCCCGCATCGCGCGCGTCCCCGTGCTCCGCAGCCTGCTGCTGGGCGGCACCTTGCTGGGTAGCACGTTGCTGGGTGGCACCCTGCTCGTTCTGCTCGGTGGGTGTGTAGCCGTGCCACGGCATCAGGCGCCGATCGGCCACGACGCGATGGCGACAGTGCCGGGGTTTCCCGCGAGCATTCGCTGGTTCGGCACGTCCCGGCAGGACTTTGAAGCGCGCGCGCCCGCGGTGCTGCGGCAGGTGCAACAGGCGGCCGCCGGCAAGCCGGTCAACGTGCTGATGCTCTCGGGCGGCGGAGCCGGAGGCGCGTTCGGTGCCGGTGCGCTGGTGGGTTTGAGCCGGCGGGGTGCGCGCCCGGAGTTCCAGGTGGTCACCGGCGTGAGTGCCGGCGCGCTGATTGCACCACTGGCGTTTCTTGGCGAGGACTGGGATGCCGAGCTGACCGAGGCATTTTCCGGCTCGCAGACGCAGCACCTGATGCGTACCCACCTGATGGGCGCACTGTTCGGCGACAGCCTCTATAAAGGAGAGCCGTTGGCGCAACTGGTCGAGCGCTATGTGACCGACGAGCTGCTGCGCGCGATCGCCACGGAGTCGCGCAAGGGCCGGCTGCTGGTGGTGGCCACCACGGACCTGGACAGCGAGCAGACTGTGTTCTGGAACCTCGGGCTGATCGCCGAGCAGGGCGGGTCTGCGGCCAGGCGACTGTTCAGCGAGGTGTTGATCGCCTCGGCCAGCATTCCCGGTGTGTTCCCGCCGGTGATGATCCACGTGCAGCAGGACGGCCGTGACTACGAGGAGATGCACGTCGACGGCAGCGCGATGGCGGCGCTGTTTTTCCTGCCCGATGTGGCCGCGATTCTTCCGCAGCCGCTCGAGCCGCTCAGGGGCGGTCAGCTGTACGTGCTCATCAACGGCCCGATTGGCACCACAGCGGAGACCACCCGCGACCAGACGTTCTCGATATTGAAGCGCAGCGCGACGGCGACGCTGCAAGGTGGCACGCGCGCAGCGATCGAAATCGCAGATTCCGTGGCGCAACGGCATCGAATGGGCATCGCGGTCACCGACATACCGGACGACTATCCGTTCGCCGGTTCGCTGGCGTTTGACGCGCTGAGGATGAAACAACTGTTCGATTATGGTGAATACTGCGCACTGGAGGACGAGCTATGGAGCACTCCGATCGATGCGCTGGACCAAGGGCGCGGGCAGATGCATAGGCAGGTGCTGCTGAAGCAAGCGCAGACCGTGCCGTGTGCCGGCAGGAGCCTTGCGCCGTTGGCTACACCTGAGATGGCTATCTCCAAAGAGATAGAGGCCGCCCTACCCGATGCGCCGCCGGGTGTCCTGGTCCCGGCGGGACACCAGGTCCCGGGCGCGCTAGACTGATCGCCACCCCGCCCCCCGGTAACCGCCTGGCTGCCAGACACTGTGAGCATCACCCTCGCCGAATCCGCTGAGATCCGTCACTCGCCGCAGCGGGAACAGCTGCTGTCGGCGGCGGCGCGTGCCAGCCGGGTGCTGCTGGAAGCTGCCGACGTGATTACGGTGATGCCGGCGGTATTGCGCGAGCTGGGTGAAGCGGCGGGTGTCGATCGCACCGTGCTGGCGGTGGTCGAGATCGACGCTGCCGGCAAGCGCTGGCTGGTGGTCAAGAGCGAATGGGTCGCCCCGCACGTGGCGGGCGAGCGCAGCCAGGTCGAGCGCCTGCCGTGGGACGATCTGCACACCGGACAGAGCTGCGAGCGGCTGCGCCGTGGCCATACGGTACATCTGCAACCGGGCGACGCCCAGGATCAACGTCCGGCCAGCATTGCCATGTGTCGCGCACAGAGCTCGGTGATCGTGCCGTTCCAGATCGACGGCGAACACGCCGGCGCGATCGGCTTCGATGATTGCCGGCGCGGGCGCAGTTTCGATCCGGACGTGGTGTCGGCGCTCGAGATCGCCGCCAGCGTCATTGGCGCGGCACTACATCGGGACCGGCTTGCCGCCGCCGTGCGTGCGGAGCGCGATCGCGCCGCGGAGCTGCGCGTGGCGGAACTGGCGAAAGCCAATGCCGCGCTGCGCGCGAACCTCGAGTGGCTGGCCGGGGCGAGCGAGCCGCAGGGCTTCTTCGGCCACATGCTGCTCGAGACCGTGCGCCAGTTCGATGCTGCGGCAGGGGTGCTGCTGATGCTGAGCGTCGCCGACGACGAGTGGCAGGTCACGGCGCATGTGCGCAGCGGCATCATCGAGCAGGCGCCGTTCACGGCAGCGATGCCGCACGCGGGAGACCTGTTCAGCGCGCTTGAGCCGCCTAACCGGCAGCTGACTCACTGGCCCATCGATCGCCTGGCGACACTGGGCTGGCCCGGCATGGTGGAATATCACCGCGCAGAAGGGCACCAGGGCATCTACGTGATGCCGCTGCTGTTTGGGGATCGCACCGTCGGCCTGCTGGCGCTGGCGTTCCGGCATACCGAGGCGCTGGGCGGCGACCAGGAACAGCTGCTGGTGTCATTGGCGCAGCAGATGACACTGGCGATTGCGTTGAAGCACCTGGCGATGAGCGCCAGGAACGCAGCGGTGCTGGCCGAGAGGAATCGCATTAGTCAGGAGATACACGACGGATTGGCGCAGGCGTTCGTCGGCATACTCATGCAACTCGGCGCTACCGAGGAACACCTGGAGGCAGCGCCCCTGGCATCGGTGCTGAAGCGCATCCGGGACCTGGCGCGCGACGGCCTGTCGGAGGCACGCCGCTCGGTACTGGCGCTGCGACCCACGGAATCGCGCGCCGGGGGCCTGGCGTTCGCGCTGCAGCAGCTGGCGGAACGCTCGACGGTGACCGGACGCGTGACCTGTGCATTCGAGGGCGGCGACGTCGCCACGAAGCTTCCGCCCGAGGACGAACACGAGCTGCTGCGCATTGCCCAGGAAGCCGTCAGCAACGCCGTGCGTCATGCGCAGCCGAACCGGGTGCAGATTGCACTAGCGGTCGATGACGACTATCTGCAGCTCAGCGTCAGCGACGACGGCTGCGGCATGCACGAGTTGCCCGAGCTGTCGGCCCAGCAGGGCTTCGGGCTCACCAACATGCGCGAGCGTGCGCAGGCCATCGGCGGCGAATGGCAGGTCAGCAGCACGCCCGGCGCCGGCACGCGCATCGACGTGAGGGTGCCGGTGGGAACGGTGACGGTGCCGGTAGTGACGGCTGCGCCGGTAGTGAACGTGGTGCGCGCATGAGCGCGGCGCCCGCAGCCAGGATCCGCGTCGTGCTCGCCGATGATCATCCGGTGGTACGCGATGGACTGGCGGCGATCGTCAACCAGCAGCCGGACATGGAGGTCGTGGGCGAGGCCGGTGATGGCGAACAGGCAATCGCGCTGTTCCACAAGCTGAAGCCGGATGTGATGGTACTCGACCTGCGCATGCCCAAGCATGACGGCGTTTCCGTCGTGCAGCGCGTGATCGAGTCGGATCCCGGCGCGCGCATGCTGATCATGACGACCTACGATGGCGATGAGGACATCTTCAGGTCCCTGAGCCAGGGCGCCAAGGGCTACATTCTCAAGGATGCTCCGCGGCAGGAGATCCTGACGGCGATCCGCGCGGTCAACGAGGAGCGCACCTATACCTCGTCATCGGTGGCGGCGAAGGCGCTGCTGCGCATGGGCAAGCCGAGCCTGACCCAGCGCGAGTTGAACGTGCTGCAGCTTCTGGCCGAGGGGCGCAGCAACAAGGATATCGCCCGACGGCTGGATATCACCGAAGGCACCGCGAAGACCCACGTGAAAGCGATACTGACGAAACTCGACGCCATCAGCCGCACCGAGGCGGTGACCGTGGCACATCGGCGGGGGCTGGTGCACCTTTAGTGGCGATGTTCGCAACGGCACGCACAGAGGGGGTGAATATGCGCGACGGTCACGACCTTGGAAATCTCATTCTTGGAGCCAAACCCTTGATTTCGAGGTGGAATGGCCCAAGAAGTTGGTTTGGATATACTTCATGGCACGTCACCCAGGAGCACGATATGTTTGAGAAAACGCGACCTGTAGGCTGAAGGCGCTCGGGGCGGCTTGTGCCGCCCATCGACCGCTGTCATCAAGCGCTAGCGCTTTGTTCGACGATCTTCTTGAATCTCTCGTTATTGAGCACTACCGCGAAATCGGCATCTTGAGGGACTCTGGCAACCCGCCACGGCTCTTGCTCAGCGACGTACTCCAGCTCCGTAATCATCCGCGCCAGCATTTTTGGGTCAGCCGGCTTTGCTGGATCCGGATGCGCCTTCATCGCGAAGCAGCAGGCAAGATTGTAGCGGTGGCTGACGATGCG
>Ga0302157_10004951_pt1 | contig 14298 bp, 15 predicted proteins | sample I_Bog_N3_3_FD_193502 | JGI IMG/M metagenome (GOLD analysis project Ga0302157, IMG submission 193502) | Peat permafrost microbial communities from Stordalen Mire near Abisko, Sweden - I_Bog_N3_3 | ecosystem: Environmental > Terrestrial > Soil > Wetlands > Peat | place: Sweden: Abisko, Stordalen...
GAGACCGGCATTCCGGTCGGAGCCTCGGGCGGCCGTGGCTGGGCCGCGCCGGACCCGGCGATCCCGGCCGAGGCCTCGAAGATGGCCGAGATCGCGCAGGCCGACTTCGCGGCGCCACTGCGCTGGGTGGAGGCCACGTCGCGCGACACGCACGAGAACGCGGTGAACACGCTCGCCCTTCTGCAGCGCGAAGGCGTGCACGAGGTCTTGCTCGTCACGCAAGGCGCGCACATGCCGCGTGCGCTGCGCGAGTTCCGTGCGGCGGCGGCGGCCTTGCCTGCATCCGCGACGCCACGGATCACACCGGCCGCGATGGGCGAGGCGTATTCGGCCGATTCCGTCGTTCTTCAATGGATGCCGTCGGGCGAAGGTGCGTCGCGGATGCGTGCCGCGCTGCACGAGGTGCTGGGCTCGATCGGCGCTCGCCGCTGACGGACTCGGCATGAATGACGAAGCCCCGAGCACTTGAGGTGATCGGGGCTTCCTGGACGACTTGAACGCCGTCCGATGGGGCTCCGGAGCAGAACGCCCGGGGCTCCGATTGCGCATCGATTGCGCAGAGGGGAGTGCCTCGAAGAGGCAACTCAAAGATAGTCCTCGCGGCGGCGACCCGCAAGGAAATAGCGACGAACGGTCCGCGCGTACTGATAGCGTCAGGCTGCCCGGGATGCGGCCATGACCTCGGCAAAGACCGATTCGAGCTTCGCCTCCACGTCCTTGGCCAATGCGCCGGCCATCGTGATCGGGCGCCCCCATTCGCGGCTCGTCTCGCCCGGCCACTTCGAGGTCGCGTCCAGGCCCATCTTGCCGCCGAGCCCGCTGGTGGGCGACGCGAAGTCGAGGTAGTCGATCGGCGTGTGGTCGACCAGCGTGGTGTCGCGCACTGGATCCATCCGCGTCGTGATGGCCCAGATCACTTCGTTCCAGTCGCGGATGTCGATGTCCTCGTCCACGACCACGATGAACTTCGTGTACATGAACTGGCGCAGCACGCTCCACAGCCCGAACATCAGGCGCTTGGCATGGCCGGCGTAGGCCTTCTTCATCGAGATGACCGCCATCCGGTAGCTGCAGGCCTCGGGCGGCAGGTAGAAGTCGACGATCTCGGGAAACTGCTTCTGCAGCAGCGGCACGAACACCTCGTTGAGCGCCACGCCCAGCACCGCCGGCTCGTCGGGCGGCTTGCCGGTGTAGGTGGAGTGATAGATCGGGTCGCGGCGGTGCGTCAGGCGGTCGAGGCGGAAGACAGGGAACCAGTCGCGTTCGTTGTAATAGCCGGTGTGGTCGCCGTACGGACCTTCGAGTGCATAGAGATAGCCGCCCTGCTCCTTGAGCGGGATGCCGCGTTCGCTGAAGCCCGTGTAGCCGGACTCGGCGACGGGGATGTGGCCCTCGAGAACGATCTCGGCGCGCGCCGGCACCTGCAGCATCAGCCCGTCCTCGCCGGTCTGCGTGTCCACCAGCTCGGTGCGGCCGCCGCGCAGCAGGCCGGCGAACTGGTATTCGCCCAAGGTGTCCGGCACGGGCGTGACAGCCCCCAGCGTCGTCGCGGGATCGGCGCCCAGCGCGCACACCAGAGGAAACGGCTTGCCGGGGTTGACCCGCGCGAACTCGCGGAAATCGAGCGCGCCACCGCGGTGGGTCAGCCAGCGCATGATCAGCTCGCGCTTGCCGATCACCTGCTGGCGATAGATGCCCAGGTTCTGGCGCAGCCGCGGCTTGGGCACGTTGCGCGGGCCGCGCGTGACGACCAGGCCCCAGGTCACCAGCGGAGCGACGTCGCCCGGCCAGCACGTCTGGATCGGCCACCGGGCGAGGTCGATCTCGTCGGCGGCCTGGATCACCTCCTGGCACGGCCCGCTGCGCAGGACGGCCGGCTTCATGTCCCACAGCGCCTTGCCCATCGTCCAAAGCTTGCCCGCATCCTTGACCGACTTCGGCGGCTCCGGCTCGCGCAGGTTGGCCAGCAGCTGGCCGATGCCGCGCAGCTCGGAGATGTGGGTGGCGCCCATGCCGAGGGCGACACGGTGAGGGGTACCGAACAGGTTCGCGAGCACCGGCACGTCATACCCGGTGGGGTTTTCGAACAGCAGCGCCGGGCCGGCTTGGCGCAGCACGCGATCGGCCAGGGAGGTCATTTCCAGATTAGGGGACACCGCCGCTGTTACACGCCTGAGCTCCCCTGAAGCCTCCAGATTGGCCGCGAAATCACGTAAATCACGGTATTTCATACTTTTTGGTTATGACTTGAGAAGTCTATATTGTTGACGGGTTATTACGCGGCTCCCTACAATCCCGCCAGACGTAACACCAGGGTTATCCCGCCTCCTCGCTGAGGACGAGCCCTGAAGGCTGCCGCCGGCTGCTAGATGCAGACTCCCCGGCCATGAATCGCAGCGATCCATTATCGCCAGCGTCGAGAACGCCGCGACCGAGCGCCACCTGTGCGCCGACCGCCGGCACCGAACGCTGTGAAAGGAGAGAGATGCTTCAACCCCAAGCCGTCGTGCGCAACGCACTGACAACCGGGAAAGAGTCAGTGACCGTGTTCCTGACCGACGTGGGCCACGGCCTGCTCGACGTGAGCCACAGCATGTTGGCGATGGTAGGACTGGCTGTGGTGGCCGGCGCCTTGTTCATGGCAGGCCAGGACGACCTGCGCGACACCCTCGAGGCGCGCGCCTGGGGCTGGCTCGAGGCGCGCCATCTCGCGCGCAGCGGCGGCGAAGACCTGGCGGCGGAAGCCGAGACGGAGCCGACCTCGGCCGGCGTGGTCAACACGTCGTCCACGGCCGACCCGGCCGATCTGACGCGAGCCCAGGCCAACGTGGCGCGCTGGATCGTGCGCCGCTATCACGTCGCCCCGGAGCCGATCGCCCGCCTGGTGCAGGAATCGTGGAACGTGGGCCAGCGCACCGGCATCGAGCCGACGCTGATCCTGTCGGTGATGGCCGTCGAATCCAGCTTCAACCCGTTCGCGCAGAGCCCGGTGGGCGCGCAAGGCCTGATGCAGGTGATGACCAAGATCCACAGCGACAAGTACGAGTCCTACGGCGGCCACCTGGCGGCGTTCGACCCGGTGAGCAACCTGCGTGTGGGCGTGCTGGTGCTCAAGGAATGCATCGCCAAGGCCGGCGGCCTGTCGGGCGGCCTGCGCTTCTACGTGGGGGCCGGTGCCGGTGACGACGATGGCGGCTACGCCGCCAAGGTCATGGCCGAGCAGGATCTGCTCAAGCGCGTGGCGGCCGGCCAGAACGTGCCGCCAACCGTGGTGCCCATCATCGCTACCGTGGCGCCGTCCCCGGTCGCCGCTCCGGCGCCGGTCATCGTCCCGGCGGCCACAGCCGCCAGCGAGTCGACGGCCCATGCCGCCGCTGCGGAGCAGGACGCCCTGGCGCGCCCGGAACGCGAGCGCGTGGCACTCGCGCGCTGAACGGATCTCCTTCATGCCGCGGCTCGGGCCGCAGCAAATCGACGAAAGGCGTGCCAAGGCGCCCGTGTTGCGCATTTGCGCTCCGTTTTGCTTCGTATTGCGGCAACGCACGCTCGCCTCTCGCCGCAGGGCCGGCCGGCCGGTTAAACTGGCGGCTCGCGCGACTGGCGACAGGACGCGTCTCGGAAGATCCCGGTCAGGCTTCGGCTATCGGACTCCGGACGGGTTGCGAGGTGGGCCACCACCGGGAAGCGCGAAGGGTGACCGGCGAGAAGTCCTTTTCTCTCGCGCTCGCCTTTTCAGCCGTTCGCCTGGGCAGCGCGTCGTTCGCGCACCGCCGGTTCCAGCCTGACCAGGGCGCGCACGCGCGCACCCGGCCGTGACCAGCGACGCCCGCCGACGCGTCCGTTCGCCCCCTTCGAAGGACTCTCCATGTTCGACCGCCAACAATCGACGATCGCCAACGTCGACCCCGCCATCTGGGCCGCCATCCAGGCCGAGAACCTGCGCCAGGAACAGCATATCGAGCTGATCGCCTCGGAAAACTACACCTCGCCCGCCGTCATGGCCGCGCAGGGTTCGCAGCTCACCAACAAGTACGCCGAAGGCTATCCGGGCAAGCGCTACTACGGTGGCTGCGAGAACGTCGATGTCGTCGAGCAACTGGCGATCGACCGCATCAAGCAATTGTTCGGCGCGGAAAACGCCAACGTGCAACCGAACTCCGGCTCGCAAGCCAACCAGGCCGTGTTCCTGGGACTGCTGCAGCCCGGCGACACCATCATGGGCATGAGCCTGGCCGAAGGCGGCCACCTCACGCACGGCATGGCGCTCAACATGAGCGGCAAGTGGTTCAAGGTCGTCAGCTACGGCCTGAACGCCGCCGAGGACATCGACTACGAAGCGATGGAGCGCACCGCGCGCGAACACAAGCCCAAGCTGATCATCGCCGGCGCGTCCGCGTTTGCGCTGCACATCGACTTCGAGCGCTTCGCGAAGGTCGCCAAGGAGATCGGTGCCTACTTCATGGTCGACATGGCGCACTACGCCGGCCTGATCGCCGCGGGCGTCTACCCGAACCCGGTGCCGCACGCCGACGTCGTCACCTCCACCACGCACAAGAGCCTGCGCGGCCCGCGCGGGGGCATCATCCTGATGAAGGACGCGTTCGCCAAGCAGATCAATTCGGCGATCTTCCCCGGCCTGCAAGGCGGCCCGCTGATGCACGTCATCGCCGGCAAGGCCATCGCATTCCAGGAAGCCCTGGCGCCCGAGTTCAAGGTGTACCAGCAGCAAGTGGTGAAGAACGCCGACGTGCTGGCCAGGACACTGATCGAGCGCGGCCTGCGCATCGTCTCCGGCCGCACCGAGAGCCACGTGATGCTGGTCGACCTGCGCGCCAAGGGCATCACCGGCAAGGAAGCCGAGCGCGTGCTGGGCCTGGCCCACATGACCTGCAACAAGAACGCGATCCCGAACGACCCGGAAAAGCCGATGGTCACCAGCGGCATCCGCCTGGGCACGCCGGCGCTGACCACGCGCGGATTCAAGGAAGAGCAGGCGCGCGCCACGGCCCACCTGATCGCCGACGTGCTGGACGCCCCGAACGACGAAGCCCGCCTCGCGGACGTGCGCGCCAAGGTCGCGGCCCTGACGCGCGACTTCCCGGTCTACCGCTGATCCAGCCATGCGCTGCCCCTACTGCAGCCATGACGAGACGCAGGTCGCCGAGACCCGCGAATCGGACGAGGGCGACGTCGTCCGTCGCCGCCGCCGCTGCCTCAAGTGCGACAAGCGATTCACGACCTACGAACGCGCCGAAATGGCGTTGCCGGCGATCGTCAAGAAGAGCGGCGCACGCGTGGACTTCGACCCGGCCAAGCTGCGCGGCTCGATGACGCTGGCGTTGCGCAAGCGCCAGGTGAGCATCGAGCAGATCGACGCGGCCATCGAGCGCATCCAGGACAAGCTGATGAGCACGGGGGCACGCGAAGTGCCGTCCACGCGCGTGGGCGAACTGGTGATGCGCGAGCTGAAGCGGCTGGACAAGGTGGCCTACGTCCGCTTCGCCTCGGTGTATCGCAGCTTCGAGGACGTCGACGAGTTCAGTCGGCTCATCAAGGACATCTGAGCCGTTGGGGCGTCTGCGCCTGGCAGCCGCCTCACTCGCTGCCGTCGAGGGCATCTCTCTTGCCGAGGTCTGTTCATCCACCACTCGTGTGGACCCAAGCAACCCGACAGGAGATCCAAATGAACTCGATCACGAAACTGGCCGCGGCCGCACTCGGCGCCTTGAGCATCGCCGGCGGGGTCGCCGTAGCGCAGGACAACTCGACCAACAACGACGCCCGTTCAGACACCGCCAACTACGGCACCCCGCCCGGCGCACCGTTGAAGCGCGACGGCAGCCTGTCGGCCGACCCGAAGCCGACCGCGACGATGAGCGCCCCGGCGACAACGGACACGACCAGCAGCGGCACCACCACCAACACCACCACCACGGCGGCGCCGGTCGCCGACACGTCGAGCACCGCTCCCGCGGCCGACGCCTCGACCAGCACCGCGGGCGCTTCGCTGCAACCGCGCGCCGACCGCAACTGACCGCGTTGCGGATGCCCGCGAGGGTCGCAGGGCCGCTGATGCAGCGGCTCGCCTCGGCGCGTTCGAGGCTGGCTGCAGCGTCCGCCGCCGAGGTACCGGAGCAGGACATGCTGCGAGCGCCGAACAGGTGGCGCGAGCAGCGTAGTGATATCCATGGTGATCCCGCCGGCCACTACCGCCAGCACGACTGCGCACTGCGCCCGGCAGCGAACGTTCCGGCGGCCAGGTCGCGCCGTCCGAGATTGTCATAGGTGAAATCGCCGCAGGCATCCGAGCTCATCGCGCCGGTGCGCGCGGCGCTCAGCACGAACGAGCTCGGATCATCGGCCGGCACGCTCACCGTGATGCGATAGCTCGCGCTACCCTGGCGCGGCGACTGCGCGACGCTCAACTGCGGTGCCGGCGTGTCCGTGTACGCGTTGTGCGCGCCGTAGTAACGCTGCATGTAGCCCGCATCCTCGAGCAACGCCGCCTGCACGTCGCTGCGGCGGGCGCGGGCCATCTGTTCGAAGAAGGCGGGCAACGCAATGGCGGCCAGTATCGCGACGAGCGCCATGGCGATCATCAGCTCGATCAACGTGAAGCCGCGGCGCGCGCAATGCGCGGCCTGACGGGGCGAAAACGGTCGCATCGCGCAATGGCCCGACAAGGATTTGCAGCAGCGGACAGCGTCAGAACGGCGGCGTCAGCAACTGCTGCCAGACGCGCTGGCGCACCCGCAGCGCGCAGCCGCCGGCGCAGCTGGATGCCGGCGCGGCGCCGTCGCCCTGCCCCGACCCGCCCGCGCCTGGCGCGGCGTCGCCGTCGTCGGCATACACCGTGGCCTGCAGCCAGACGGCCGCGCCGGAACGCGTGGCGCCGGTGCGGTCGTCGGCACGGAAGTCGGGGCTGAAGCCACGCGCGGTGATGGTGTAGACGTGCGGCAGCGCCGTGGCCTCCATCAGGCATTGCGGGGGGACACGCGGCGGCACCGAGCTGCCGATGTCGGTGACGGACAGGGTGTGGGCCGCGCGCGAGCCGCTCGCCGTCCAGTTGCGCTGCGCCGTCCAGGCGGCTGGCGTCGCGGCGTCGAGCAGTGTCGCGCCGCGCGCCGCGGGCGCCTGCCCGAGCTGGGCCTCGCAGAAACGCAACGCGAACTGTGCGGACTGGTTGGCCTGGGTCTGCAGCCGGTTGTTGGTGGCCACCTGGTCGCCACTGGTGGCGTTGCGCATGATCGCGGCCGAGGCGAGGCCGATCACCGCGAGCATCAGCATGGCGATGATCAGCGAGAAGCCGTGGGCCGCCGCGCCCGGGCGCGTGAACGCGGGCGCGACGCGAGGCGCCGATGCACGGGAGGCGGAGAAACGGAGTTCGCTCACAGCAGCTTGTTCTGCAACACGATGGTGGTGGTGAACGTGCGGCGCATGTAGCCGTCCGTGGCGGTGCGGGACGCGTTGCGGCAATCGATCCAGCTGCCCAGGGTGGGCGCGGCCGCCTTCTCCAGCACCCTGGTGGCGCTGCGAACCTGAACGCACAGGTTCACGGAGACCACGTTGGCCCACAGCGGCGAGCCTGGATGCGGGGCGACGTCGTAGTAGATGATCTGGCCGGCGCCCGCGCTGCCGGCGGCGCCCGCGGCCATGCCGTAGGTGACCTGCAGAGTTTCCACGTTCTGCACCACGGCCGCGCCGGCTGCATTGCCCGGGCCATGGCAGTAAAGCGTGGCGTCGGCCACGTAGAACTTGCTGTCGTTGAGCCAGTAGTCGTCGCCCGTGGCCTCGTCGCGCGTCTTCGCGAACGAGTTGCCCAGGCAGTCGAGCGGCTGCTGGCCGCCCGAGCCGCCGAGGATGCCGTTGGACGCCGACCCGGGCAACACGCTGCCTTCGTAGGCCACCTCCAGCGAATCCGGCGTGGCCTGGTCCGGACGGGCGACCCCGCAGTTGGCCGGCACGAGGATGCTGGCCTGCAGGTCGGTGAAGTTCGCAGCCTCGCAGCCGGCGATGGCTGGAAACGCGTGCAGCACCAGGCCGCCGTCGCCGACGCCATGCGGCAGGCTGAAGCCGGCCTGGGCCACCTGCTGGCGCATCACGTTGAGCGCCAGCGTGGCGTCCTCGGTCATCTGCACCATCGCGTCGTTGTGACGGCCGCTCGAGAACGAGGCGAGGTAAGCCGCGATCAGCGCGCCGACCACCGCCAGCCCGATCGCCAGCGCGACCATCGTCTCGATCAGCGTGAAGCCGGTCGCCATCCGCCCGCGACGTGGCCAGGCGCGACGCGTCACAACGCCACCTGCACGTAGATGCAACGCACCGAGGGCTCGGTCGTCTTCCAGTCGGGCGGGCATTCGGTGCCGGAGCGATCGGCAGAGATGCCGGGCGCGAGCGCGAGCGGATCCGCCCAGCCCACCCAGACGTCCACGAAAGCCGGCGCGGGCGGCTTGCCCGCGTGGAACTGCACCCAGCCCGAGCCCTTGGGCAAGGTGGCGCGCACGCGCGCCGTCCAGTCGGCCATGTCGGCCCGGGCCAGATCCGCCGGCCCACACGGCGCAGCGCTGGTGCAGGGCGCATGGGGCGGCGCGGACGCCGTCGGAAAAGCCTTTTCCGCGAGGTCGTAGCCGCCGGAGCCAAGTTCGGCACCCGCCGAATTGGCACGGATGCGGTCGGCGATGTCGTTGGCCAGCAGCGTAGCGGTGGAGCGCAGCTCGCTCGTCTTGGCGTAGCGGGTAGACGCCTGCAGCAGCCCGGCCAGCGCCAGGATGCCCATGGCGACGACGAACATCGCCACCAGCACCTCCACCAGCGAGAAACCGCGCATCGGCGCGCGCGCGCGCCGGCAAGCGACCTGCATCGTCACGGGCACGTGGCGTTGCCGTCGATGATCGCCACCTCGCCGCGCGGGTTCACGCAGACCTGGCGTTGCGACGCCCGGCCGCTGCCGGGCGCTTCCGCGGACCAGCCTGCCGGGCTCAACACGAACACGGCCTGGCCGGCATCCGAGTGCGCGCTGCCGGTGGCCTCGAAGCGGATGCTCGCCACGTCGCTGCGCACGCGCATGCGATCCGACACCTCCAGGTGCTGGCGCACGATGGCGTCGCCGCCGACGAAGGTGCCCGAACGAGCGACGTCCGCGAACAGCAGCCATGTCTGCCAGTCGCCGCCGCTGCCCGCGCAATGACTGGTGTTGCCGGCATCGGTGCGGCACAGCACGACCGGGCCGCTGCGCTTCATCGCCTCGTTGCGCCCGACGCGCACCGCATCCTGCAACGCTTCGGCCTGCGCCGCGATCGCGTGTCGCGCGACGACGCGAAGGAACGACGGCACACCCAACCCGGCGACGAGCGCCGCCACCGCCAGGGTGACGAGCAATTCGATCAGCGACATGCCGCACTCGCGCGACGGCAGCGACTGGCGGGTCCTGCCGGATTGGCGAGCGGTTGGCAAGGAGGCGGCGGGAATTCGATTCATGACGGCGCGGACGGCCCGGCGCGAGCAACAGGCGCCATGGCGATCCTGAATGTAACGTCTCGGGCGCTCGCATCGCTTCGCGACGGACGGGCAAGGCCGCCAGACGCACGGCGCCGGACGCCAGGTCGGCGCTCAATCGCACGCCCCCGCGCTCGCCAGCCGCGGCCGCCCCTGCTTGCTGACGCACACCATCACGGCGGGTGGCGCGTCGACGGCCTGCGCCGGCGCGCTGAACAGGTAGTGCGACGACCCATCGGTGCTGAATCCGGCCGCCGTGAAGCTGATGCTGCCCCGCGTGCCGGCGACGCCGCCGGTGCGCAGCAGCGGCTGCTGGACGCGCAGCATCGGATCGTGCTCGTCCAGCACGCCACGCCGCTCGCGGTCGGCAAAGACGATCCAGCCCGAACGCCAGTCGGCGGCACGCGGACCCTGGCAACCCGGTGCCGCGCCAGGCGGCACGGCCGCGCAGACCGTGACCGCTGATCCCCGCTTGAGGGCCTCGGACCGCGCAAACCGCAGCGCGGCCATGAACTCGGACGATTGGGCGGCCAACGCGCGTGCGGCCACCGTGCGCGACATGCCCGGCGCCGCGATGCGCAACAAGATGGCCACGATCGCGAGCACGACGGCCAACTCGATCAACGTGAAGCCGCGTGCGGGACGGCCGCAGGCAAGAAGAGGCAGGACGGTCATTTCACTCATTCGCAAGACGAGCTCCGATTGTTGGAGCGCCGTCATGGAAAATCACCCCCCGGGACAGCGCACTTCGCCATCCGTCCCGAAAACCGGCGCACCCGCGCACGGCCAACCGGACGATCTCGATGAAACCCTGGCTTTTGACGCTGGCGCTGGCCGAACAGGCGATCGGCCTGTCCGATCCGAACCCGCGCGTCGGTTGCCTGATCGTGTCGGCCGACGGCGCCGCGGTGCTGGGCCAGGGCCACACGCAGGCGGCCGGGGGCCCGCACGCCGAGGTGATGGCGTTGCGCGACGCCCAGGCGCGCGGCGCCGACGTGCGCGGCGCCACCGTCTACGTGACGCTGGAGCCGTGCGCTCACCATGGCCGCACGCCGCCATGCTGCGACGCGCTGGTGGCCGCCGGCGTCGGCCGCGTCGAGATCGCCGTCGGCGACCCGAACCCGCTGGTCAACGGCCAGGGCATGGCGCGCCTCGCCGCGGCCGGCATCGCCGTGGGCCGGGGACCGGAAGACATCGCCCTGCGCGCGCGCGAACTCAACATCGGCTTCTTCTCGCGCATGGAGCGCGGGCTGCCATGGGTGCGCATGAAGATCGCCGCCTCGCTCGACGGGCGCACCGCGCTGCCCAACGGCGCCAGCCAGTGGATCACGGGCGCGGACGCGCGCACGGACGGTCACGCGTATCGCCGCCGCGCGGGCGCGGTGCTCACCGGCATCGGCACCGTGCTGGCCGACGATCCCTCGCTCGACGCGCGTTTGGTCGAGACCGCGCGCCAGCCGCTGCGCTGCGTGGTCGATGCCCGGCTGGACACGCCGCCCGGTGCTCGCCTGTTCGACTCGTCGTCGCGGGTGATCCTGTTCACCGCGTCGACCGACGCCGTGCGCCGCGCCGCGCTGGAGGCCCGCGGCGCGGAGATCGTCGACGTGGCGCAAAAGGATGGTCGGCTCGACCTCGAGGTCGTGCTCGACAACCTCGTCGGCCGCCACATCAACGAACTGCACGTGGAAGCCGGCGCCCGCCTCAACGGCGCGCTGCTGCAGACAGGCCGCGTCGACGAGCTGCTGCTTTATGTGGCGCCCACGCTGCTCGGTGCCGGCCGCGACATGGCCGCGTTCGGCCCGCTGGAGTCGCTCGCCCAGGGCTTGCCGTTCGATTTCCACGACGCGGGCAAGGTGGGCGCCGACCTGCGCATCCTTGCACGAAGCCGGCGAACGTAGAGTCCCCGCCCCTGGGAAACCCTTGCCCGCCGCCTACAATCGCGGGATGCCCATCTCTCCTGTTTCCGCCCTGGTCAACGAACTGGCCGCTGGCCGCATGATCATCCTCGTCGACGAGGAAGATCGCGAAAATGAAGGCGACCTGGTCCTCGCGGCCGAATTCGTGACGCCCGAAGCGATCAACTTCATGGCCCGCCACGCGCGCGGTCTGATCTGCCTGACCATGACGCGCGAGATGTGCGAGCGCCTGCACCTGCCGCCGATGGCCACGCGCAACGGCTCGCCGCACGGCACCGCGTTCACCGTCTCCATCGAGGCCGCCGAAGGCGTCACCACCGGCATCTCCGCCGCCGACCGTTCGCGCACCGTGCAGGCGGCCGTCGCGCGCGGTGCGAAGCCGTCCGACCTGGTGCAGCCCGGCCACATCTTTCCGCTGCAGGCGCAGGACGGCGGCGTGCTGATGCGCGCCGGCCATACCGAAGCCGGCTGCGACATGGCCGCGATGGCGGGCCTGGTGCCCTCGGCCGTCATCTGCGAGGTGATGAACGAGGACGGCACGATGGCACGCCTGCCCGACCTCGAGATCTTCGCCAAGGAGCATGGCCTGCTGATCGGCACGATCGCCGACCTGATCCATTACCGCAGCCGCAACGAATCGCTGATCACCCGCGTCGGCCAGCGCGAATTGTCCACGCCGTACGGCCAGTTCAACTGCCACCTGTTCCGCGACCGCTCCGGCGGCGCACACATGGCGCTCGTCAAGGGCAGCTGGAAGCCGGGCGACGAGATCCCCGTGCGCGTGCACGAACCGTTCTCGGCCATCGACCTGCTCGATGCCTCGTGCGGCAAGCACTCGTGGCCGCTGCCACAGGCGCTGGCCGCGATCGAGAAGCGCGGCCAGGGCGTGGCGGTGCTGCTCAATTGCGGCGAGCCGGCCGACCACCTGGTCGCCCAGCTGATGCCCGAAGGCGACCCGTGCGAGCCCACGGCCAAGCGTCCGGTCGACCTGCGCACCTACGGCGTCGGCGCCCAGATCCTGCGCGAGCTGGGCGTCACGCGCATGCAGTTGCTCGGCCAGCCGCGCCGCATGCCCAGCATGACCGGCTACGGCTTGGAAGTTTCCAGTTTCATCACCACCGCGGACCAAACGTGAGCCCCCATGCTCCCGCCGGTCGCTGCCCCCCGAGGGGGCGCTCGGTTGGGCTCGGGTAGTGACCCTCGCTTCCCGAGAGCTTGGGCAAGACCAGAACCGTCACTGGCCACCCGCCGCATTTGTTCTTTTTTCCACGGAGTACCCCCCGATGCAAGCTGCTGATCAAGGCACCGCCAACGACCTCGATGGCCGCGACCTCGTCATCGGGATCGTGCGCGCGCGCTTCAACGACGCGATCACGTCGCGCATGGCCGAGATCTGCCAGGCCGAACTGCTCGCGCTGGGGGTCGCCGCCAAGCACATCACGCTCGTCACCGTGCCGGGCGCGCTGGAGGTGCCGATCGCGCTGAAGGCGATGGCCGACCAGGACGACTTCGACGCGCTGGTGGCCATCGGCTGCATCATCCGCGGCGAGACCTACCACTTCGAACTGGTGGCCAACGAAAGCGGCGCGGGCGTCTCGCGCGTGTCGCTGGACCACCAGGTTCCGATCGCCAACGCGATCCTCACCGTCGAGAACGAAGCCCAGGCCCTGGCTCGCGTCGAAGACAAGGCGCGCGACGCGGCACGTGTCGCGGTCGAGATGGCCAACCTGATGGACGACCTGCTATGAACTCCCCGACGCCCGACAAGTCCGGCCAGCCAGCCGCCGCCCCCGCAGCCAAGCCGCCCAAGCCCAAGTCGGCCCGCCGGCGCTCGCGCGAGATCGCGCTGCAAGGCCTGTACGAGTGGCTGGTCTCCGGCACCGATGCCGGCGTGATCGACGCCCACATGCGCGAGCAGGAAGACTTCGACAAGGCCGACAGGGCGCACTTCGATGCGCTGCTGCACGGCTGCATCGCCGAGGCCGTCGATCTCGACGCGGTGCTGGCGAAGTTCGTCGACCGCAAGACGACCGAGCTGTCGCCGGTCGAACACGCCGTGCTGATGATCGGCGCGTACGAGTTGAAGCACTGCATCGACGTCCCGTACAAGGTGGCGATCAACGAGGCGGTCGAACTCGCGAAGAGCTTCGGCGGCACCGATGGCCACAAGTACGTCAACGGCGTGCTGGACAAGACCGCGAGCGACCTGCGTCCGGTGGAAGTGCAGGCCGCACAGAAGCACCGAGGCTGACCGCGCGATGAAGCTCGCCAGCCGCCTCGATCACATCGAACCGTTCTACGTGATGGAGTGCGCCAAGGCGGCGCAGGAAATCGCCCGGTCGCCCGCGTGCGATCCTGCACTCGGCGGCGAGCGCATGATCTACCTGAACATCGGCGAGCCCGATTTCACCGCGCCCGCGCCGGTGGTGGCGGCCGCCGAGGTCGCCCTGCACGCGGGCCGCACGCAGTACACCGACGCCGTCGGCCTGCCGGCGCTGCGCGAGCGCATCAGCCGCTGGTACGCGAGCCGCTGGGGCATCGCCGTGCCGGCAAGGCGCATCGTCGTCACCGCCGGCGCGTCGGCGGCGCTGCAGCTCGTCTGCCAGGCCCTGTTCGAGGCCGGCGACGAGGTGCTGATGCCGGACCCGACGTATCCGTGCAATCGCCACTTCGTGGCCGCCACCGGGGCCACGGCCCGGCTCGTCGAGACGACGCCGGCCACCCGCTTCCAGCTCGACGCCGACGCGGTGCGCGCGCAGTGGCGCCCCGAGACCCGCGGCGTGCTGCTGGCGACGCCGTCGAATCCGACCGGCACGTCCATCGCGCCGGCCGAGCTTGCGCGCATCGTCGACGTAGTGCGTGGCAAGGGTGGCGTCTGCATCGTCGA
>Ga0302157_10004957_pt1 | contig 14292 bp, 9 predicted proteins | sample I_Bog_N3_3_FD_193502 | JGI IMG/M metagenome (GOLD analysis project Ga0302157, IMG submission 193502) | Peat permafrost microbial communities from Stordalen Mire near Abisko, Sweden - I_Bog_N3_3 | ecosystem: Environmental > Terrestrial > Soil > Wetlands > Peat | place: Sweden: Abisko, Stordalen...
CCTCGAGGATGGCAAGGTCGCGACGCCCGAACGCCTCAAGACGGCCGTTCGCGCGTACGTGGACGCGGGCTTCATGGGCGTGTCGTTCCTCGCCGAGCACGGCGGCCTGCAGTTACCCTCGACGTTGTCCTCGGCCGCGGGCGTGGTGTTCGGCGCGGCGAACGGCGCGGCGAACTCGTATGCGTTTCTGACGGTCGGGGCGGCGCATCTGCTCGCGGTCTTCGGAAGCGACGAACAGCGCGAGCGCTGGATGAAGCCGATGATCGAAGGACGGTTCTTCGGCACGATGGCGCTCAGCGAAGCGCAGGCCGGGTCCGCGCTTGCGGAGGTGCAGACGAAGGCCGTGCCCGCGGGCGACGGCACGTACCGGCTCAGCGGCAACAAGATGTGGATTTCCGCCGCGGAGCACGATCTCTCCGAAAACATCGTGAACCTCGTGCTCGCGAAGCTCCCCGATGCTCCGCCGGGCGTGAAGGGCATCTCGCTCTTCATCGTCCCGAAGTTCTTGCTCGATGCGAACGGCGATCCGGCGGCCCGCAACGACGTGAAGGTCACGGGCATCAATCACAAGCTTGGCCAGCGCGGCGTCGTGAACACGGTGCTCACGTTCGGAGAAACGGGCGAGTGCGTCGGCTATCTCGTGGGCAAACCGCACGACGGCATGCGCCAGATGTTCCACATGATGAACGAGGCGCGAATCGCGGTGGGTGCCGGAGCGGCCTCGCTCAGCCTGGCGGCCTACGAGTATTCGTTGCAGTACGCGAAGGACCGGCCTCAGGGGCGCCTGCCGAGCGACAAGAATCCGCTCTCGCCGCAAGTCGCGATCGTAGAACACCCCGACGTGCGCCGGATGCTCCTCGCGCAGAAAGCGATCGCCGAAGGTAGCCTCGCACTCGTGCTCTACTGCGCGCACCTGATCGACGTCGCCGCCGCGTCGACCGACGAGACCGAGCGCCGCGATGCGGAGCTACTTGTGGACGTGCTGACGCCCGTCGCCAAGACGTGGCCCTCGGAGCGCGGGATCGAATCGACGTCGCTTGCGATTCAAGTGTTGGGTGGCTACGGTTATTCGCCGGAGTACCCCGTGGAACGCTATTTCCGCGACCAGCGTCTGAATCCGATCCACGAAGGCACGACCGGGATCCAAGGACTCGACCTGCTCGGCCGTAAGGTCCGCATGGCCGACGGCGCGGGCCTGGGGCTGCTGCTCGCGGCAATCCACGCGGAGCTCGACAGTGCGCGGGCCGTTCCGCAGCTCGCCGAAGAAGTCGCGCGCCTAAGCGAGGCGGCTTCGCTCTTGCCGAAGGTCACGCAAGCGTTGCTCCAAGCGCAGATCGATCTCGGCCCGGATCGCGCGCTCGCGGAGGCCACCGCGTATCTCGATGCGTTCGGAACGATCGTCGTCGCATGGCGCTGGCTCGTGATGGCGCGTCGCGCCGCCGCGGAACCCGCGGACGACTTCTACGCGGGCAAGCTTGCCGCGTGCCGCTACTTCTTCCGCTACGATCTCCGCGCGGCGATCTCGTCGCTCGAACATCTCGCCACGCTCGACGATGCAATCGTCACCGTGCGCCCGGAGATGCTGTAGGCTTTCCCGTGTCGCAGCCGCACTGGCCGGCGCTCGACGTCGCCTCGTGGGCTCCGACCAAGCGGAGCCTTCACCGGTACGCGCAGATGCTCGGCAAATTGCGTTTGGCGCTCGCGCCGTATCAGCCGAACTTCGTCTTCACGTCGCTCGGGCTCTCGCCTCGCGGCGTCACCACGGGACCGATGCCGGACGGCGTACGCTGCGTTCAAGCGTCGCTCGACGTGTTCTCCGGCGAGATGATCCTCGCCGCCAGCGACGGCGCGGAGCGGCGTATCGCGCTCGGCGCGCCGCAAACCGTCGCGCGCGTGTTCGCGGAGTTTCTGGGGGCGCTCGAGGAACTGGGCATCGCCGCGCAACTCTCGCCCGTACCGCAAGAAACGCCCGATACGACGCCGCTCGATCGCGACGACCGGCCCGCGATCTTCGAACCGCGCGATGCTCAGCGCTGGCTCGCGGTCCTGTGTGCCACGAATGCGGTGTTCGATCGCTGGCGCGCCCACTTCTTCGGTCGCACCAGCATCGGCTTGTGGTGGGGTGCCTTCGACTTCGCGCTCGGCCTCTTCAACGGCCGGCACGTTCCGGCGCCCGCCGATCGCGGCTATCTCTTCAAATACGATCTCGATGCGGAGATGATGAACGCCGGCTTCTATCCCGGCGACGAAGCGAATCCGCCATACTTCTACGGCTACCTCTACCCCGAGCCCACCGCGTGCGGCGCGATCGCGATGCCGTCGCCGGCGGCGTGGTCGGACGCGCAGCACGAATGGATCTTGCCGTACGATGCCGTTCGCACGTCCGCCGATCCGGAGCGAACGCTCGTCGCGTTTCTCGATGGTCTCTACGACGCGTGCGGCGCGCATGCCGGCTGGGATCGCGCGCAGTTCACGTACGTGCCGCCGCCGCTGCGTCGCGCGCGCGGCGGTTAGTCGTCGTCTTCGCGGCGCGTGCCGTGCTCGTCGGCACCGTCGTCTTTTTTCGTTTCGGGGGGCTTCGCGGTGAGATCGACCGGCCGTAATCCGGCCTTCACGAGCGCCGCCTGAAGCGGGGCGACGTCCTTGCGCAGGAAGGCCGCGTGCGTGGCGAGCGCGGCATCGATTTCGCGGCGCACGACGCCGCTCTCGCGTTCCTCCTCCGCCGTCGGTGAGAGGGTGTGCGCGACGTCGAGTAGCGACTGCACGCGTTCGCGCAGGAGGTCTTGTAAGAAGTCGTTGTCCTGACCGTTGAGCGGGTGGGAACTGAGGAGTGCCGATTCGCGGGCGCTCGCGTCGCGTACGCGGGTCGCGGCGTCTGCGAGCGCCGCCCCGTCGCTCGATGCGCGAAGCGCGGCGATGCGTTCGGGGAGTTGTTCTTGCAGGTTGTCGAGTTCGTTGAGCGCGACGTCGATACGCGAGAGCGCATCGACGAGCGCGGCCACGTAGCTCACGTGCCGAATCCGCTCGACCTGCGTTTGGCCCGCGCGCGGGTCGGGCGCGACGATCAGCGGTCGCTCGTAGGTCGTTCCATCGACGTCGAGGCGCACGCGATACGTGCCCGCGAGGATGTCCGCGCCCCCGTCGGGCCCGCGGTTCCACTTCGGCGCGCGATACCACGGCACGGGCGGATCGCCCGTGAGGTCCCACGCGACGCGGTTGAAGCCGGGAACGTTGCCGACCACGGGCACCTCGTCGCCATCGACGTCGTGCGTGCCGGCAAGCTTCCGCACCACGTGGCCGCGCGCGTCGAGAATCTCGATCTCCGGCGCTTTCTTGGCCGCGTGCGCGAGCGCGAACGTGAAGAGCGCCGGGCCCGCGGGGTTCTCTCCGGACGCCATCGCGTTGAACGTCGGCGTGCTCTCTTCGTATTGGTACGCGGTCGGGATCGCGAAGAGCGCCGTCGCGCTCGGGCCGGCGTGCGCTTCTTCGAGCGCGGCCACGTCGTCGAGGATCCAGACGCCGCGGCCGTGCGTCCCCGCGATCAGATCGTGGCCGTCGGGCGAGAAGCGCAGATCGCGCACGGAGACCGGCGGCAGATTCTGCTGTAGGCTGCGCCACGTTGCGCCGCCGTCGCCGCTCCACCACACGCTGTTCTCGAGCCCGAGGAACAGCAACGACGGATCGTGCGGATCTTCGCAGATCGCGCGCGCGAATTGATCGGACGGCAACCCGCTCGCGATCGTTTTCCAGGAGTGTCCGTAGTCGTGCGTCACGTAGACGTAGGGCGCGGCGTCTCCCGTGAAGTGGCGATCGATCACCGCGTACGCGGTGGCGGGATCGCGATGCGACGCTTCCAGCGTCGGGACGCGCGCGTCGGCATCCGCAGCGCGCATGGTCGCATCACGCCAGTGCGCGCCGCCGTCGCGGGTGAGCTGCACCTTGCCGTCGTCCGTCGTCACCCAGATTGCGCCGCGCGCTACGGTCGAAGGCACGATGTCGAGGATCGTGTCGTAGGTTTCGGCGCCCGTCACGTCGAGGCGTAGCGGCGTTCCGGAGAGCCCTTGGCGCGCTTTGATGTTGCGTGTGAGGTCGGGTGAGATCGTGCTCCAGTGCCGGCCGCCGTCGACCGTTTGGAACACGACGTTCGCGCCGTAGTACGCCACGCGGCCGTCGAACGGCGAGAACGCCAGCGGCGCTTCCCAGTTCAAGCGGTAGGCGAGTTGCGACGGCGGCACCACGTTTTGGTTGTGCAGGTATGGCGAGACGTCGAGCCCGAGACGCGTCTTCACGTTGTAGCGCATCAACTCGCCTTCGTTATCGCCGCCCCCGGCCGACGCCCACACCCAATCGGGATCGAGCGGATCGGGAATCGTCCAGTTCCCGTCGCCGCCGGTGACGCGGTTCCAATCCTTCGCGAGAATGCCTTGCTCGCTGCGCCCGTTCGAGGGTCCGCACCACGAGCCGTTATCTTGCAGGCCGAGGCACACGTCGTACGGCGTGCGCGCGTCCGTGGCGACGCGATAGACCTGTTCGATCGGAACGTTGTTGCGCCACTCCCACGTCGCGCCGCCGTCGTTCGAAATCGCGGGGCCGCCGTCGTTGCCCTCCAGGATGCGCCGCCCATCGGCGGAGATCCACAGCACGTGATGGTCGCCGTGCAGATGCTTGCCGCTCAACTGCCACGTCGTGCCGCCGTTCTTGCTTTCGGCGAGCCGCACCGACGTGGCGAAGAGATGGTTCTCGTCGTGCGGGTCCACGAACACGCGACTGTAGTAGAAGGGACGCTCGTCGATCAACGTGTTGCTCGAGACGAGCTTCCAGTTCGCGCCGGCGTCGTCCGAACGCCAGAGGAGTCCCTGCGCGGATTCCACGAGCGCGTACACGCGCGCGGGATCGCTCGGGGCCACGGCCACGCCGATGCGGCCGGTGATGCCGTCCGCAAATCCGTGGCCGGTGATGCGCGTCCACGTGCTTCCGCCATCGACCGACTTGAAGAGTCCGTCGCGCTCTCCGCCGCTATCGAGATGCCACGACGAGCGATGGAACTGCCACATCGCGGCGTAGAGCACGTCGGGCTCCTTGGCGCTGCGATCGAGGTCCGCGGCGCCGCTGTCCGCTCCGAGCGTGAGGGTTTTCGTCCACGTCTTGCCGCCGTCGGCCGTGCGGTAGACGCCGCGTTCGTCGGAGTCGTGGAACGGGTTGCCGAGCGCGGCCACCACGGCGACGTTCGGATCGCGCGGATCGAGCGCGATCTTCGAGATCGCATAGGTCTTCTCGAGACCGAGGTGCGACCAGGTCTTGCCGCCGTCGGTCGAGCGGTAGATGCCGTCACCGTAGGAGACGTCGTTGCGCGGATTCGATTCGCCCGTGCCCACCCACACGTCTTTGGGATCGTTCGGTGCGATCGCGATGGCCCCGATCGAGCCAACGTGCTGCTTGTCGAAGACGGGCCGCCAACTCGTCGTTCCGTTCGTGCTGCGCCACACGCCGCCGCCCGCCGCTCCGAGGTACGCGAGCGCGGGATCCTTGTCCGAGCCCGCGATCGCGGCGAGCCGTCCGCCGCCCACCGCCGGTCCGATGCCGCGCCACGCGAGCGCGTCCATCGGCCCGGGCGAGGGTGACGGGCTCGGCGCCGGCGTTGCCGCCGACGACTCCGCAGCGGCGGCGGGCGCGGGGTGCCCCAAAAGCACGAAGAGCGCGCAGAGAACGGCGCACGATGCAAACGGCGAGCGGGTCATGCCACGCTCTTCGCGTTGAAGGCGCGGAAAAACTCGCCGTGGCGCCGGCGAAAGACTCCTTCGGCGTAGCGCGAACCTCACGCCGTGCTCGAGCGCGTCGCGATCGCCCTCTCGCTCGCGCTAGCGATGCTCGCGGGCTGCGCGCGCCCGGCGTCGCACGCGCACGAACTTCGGATCGCGATTCCGATCGATCCGACCTCGCTCAGCCCGCTCGTGGCGTTCGACCAGGATCAGATCGCGCTCGATCAGTTCTGGTGTCAGACGCTCGTCGGACTCGACGAACGCAACCGGTTCGTGCCGATCCTCGTGACGCGCATCCCCTCGCGCGCGAACGGCGACATCTCTGCCGACGGCCTGCGCATCACGTACCACTTGCGTCCCGGCGTGCGCTTCGCCGACGGCGTTCCGCTGACGTCGGCCGACGTCGCGTTCACGTATCGTGCGATCTTCGATCCGGCGAACGGCGTGGGCTCGAGCGATTCGTACGAACGCGTCGCGGCGCTGACGACGCCGGACCCGCAGACGGTCGTCGTACGCCTGCGCGCGCCGTGGAGCGCCGCGGTCCACGTGCTCTTCGCGCAAGCGGATTTCGCGTACGGGATCCTCCCGAAGCACGCCTTCGCAAACACCAGGGTCATGGGCTCGCCGTGGGAGAGCCACGCGTTCGGGACCGGCCCGTTTCGCGTGTCGGCGTGGCGGCGCGGCGAGCGACTGGAACTCGAACCGAATCCGTACTACTCGCCGAAGCCGAAGCTCGCGGGCCTGATCGTCGAGATCGTTCCCGATCAGAGTGCGACGTTCAACGCGTTACGGACCCATCAACTCGACATCGGCGAACTCAACACGGACAACGTGGAGGATGCCGCGCACTCGGGCGGCCTGCTCGTGAAGCGGACGGCCGAGAACGGGATTCGCGCGCTCTACTTGCAGACGGCCGCCGCGCCGACGAACGATCCGCACGTGCGGCGCGCGATCGCCTACGCGATCGACCGCGGCGTGCTCGCGAAGGCGTGGCGCGGGGTCTATCCGCCGGCGCGCTCGCTCTTCGCGGCGCCGCTCGTGTCGTGGCCGAACGTTCCGCCGGCGCCCTACCCCTTCGATCTCGTACGCGCCGGTCGCGAGCTCGATGCCGCCGGCTGGCAGCGGCACGGCACCGTGCGCTCGAAGGACGGTCGACCGCTCGCGCTCCTCGTTGCGCTCGATCCGAACATCGCGGTGGTGCCGCGGATCGCGGTGATCGTGCAAGAACAGCTCGCGCGGCTCGGCGCGGAGGTTTCCGTGAAGTCGTACGCCACGAACGTGTTCAGCGCTCCCGACGGGCCCCTGCGCACCGGCCGCTTCTCGATCACGCCGGGTGCACTGATCGCGGGTTCCGATCCCGAGCAGTCGATCAACGTTCGCTGCGCGCAGGCCCGCGACGGCGGCGAGAACTACTCGCGCTACTGCTCGCCACGGCTCGAAGCGCTCTTCGCACGCCAGGCCGTCGCGCCGACGGAGGCCGAACGCGACCGCGATTTCGACGCGATCGCAAACGTGGTGCACGACGACGTGCCGCTCGTGCCCCTCTACGATCTGCTCTACATCGAAGGCGTCGACACGCGCGTGACCGGATACGCGCGGAACATGCTCCGCTATCCGGTCCGGCCGGAGGACTGGGACGCGCGCTAGCGCCGGCGCGGATGAGACGCGTCACCGTGCGCCGAATTCGAGACGCTCGCGCGCCGGCGCATTCGTGGACCCGAACGAGGAGCGTTCTTGCTCGATACGTTTCATCTCGCCGCGACGGGCACGCGGACCGAGATTGCGTCCGCCGTCCTCGAACGAAGGGGCCCGGCGAAGGCGCTCCTGAAGGCAGTCCTCGCGCAGTACGACGGCGACGTCGACGGCGCCGTGCGCATCCTGCGGCATCAGCTGCGCGTCGCGGCGCACGACGAGCGCGCCTATTTCGCGGAACTCCTGGCGCCGATTCTCGTCATGCGGCACGATGCGGGCACGGTGGTTCCGCTCGCCGACGTTCTCCGCGACGCGGGTTGGACGGCGAGCGCGTTCGCGCTCGAGGCGTTGGTCGCGGTCGAGCACGGCGAGCGCGACGCCGCCGCTCGCCACGCGCGCGCGGCGGGAGACGCACTCGCGGAATCGGACGACGACGTCGTCCGTTTTCGCGTCTTGCAGCGGCTCGCTCGGGTCGCCTATTACTTGCACGACTACGATCGTGCGCTCGATTTCGCGCTTTCGAGCGCGGCCGTCGCGACGACGCTCGGAGCGTGGCGCGGGGCCGCCGCGGGCTACTCGGTCGCGTACAGCGTGCACCAGAACGTCACGGGCGCCATGGAGGAGGCCGATCGCTTCGCGCACCTGTGGCGGACGGCGGCCGCGAAAACGGGCGACGAGTCGTTCTTACACGCGGCGCTGGTTGCCGAGCACGAGTTGGCCGTCCACTTCGCGGACGAGTCGCGCAGCGTCTCGCTCGAAACGCTGATCGCGAAGCGGCTCCTTCCGCAGCAGTACGTGGAGCGGTTTCCGTTCGCGGCGGCGGTGGCGCTCGCGCGCGGCAAGAGCGATCCGGTCGCGATGCGCACGCTCCTGCTGGTGCTGCGCGATACGCCGAACCGCAGTCGCGGCGAGTGGTCCCTCTGCACGGGCTTGATTGCCGTTGCCGATGCGGCGGTCTCCGACGACGAGAGCGCGCGCCAAAATATCCGCGCGGGGATCGGGCGATTGGGCCGTGCCTCGTCGCGCGATCCCGCCTACGAGCAGCGCTATCGCCGTCTCGCCCGCGCGTCGCTCGCCGCGGCGTGCCTGATGGTCGGCGACGCCGTGCGTGCGGACCGCATGTTGGCAGCCGACGAAACGCGGCGCGGCGATCGGGTCGATAACGTCGTCCACCTCATTCGAACCGCGCGTTGGGACGAGTTCGACGCATCCCACCGCGGATTCGCGCTCGTGTACCGTGCCGCCATCGAGAGACGCGTTCGGGACGCGACGCCGGCGGGGCTCACGCCTGCGGAATTCGAGGTGCTGGTACTGCTCGGGAACGGATGGAGCGCCCGCAGAATCGCTGCGGAAACGCAGCGGAGCGTCAATACCGTCTACGTGCACACGCGCTCCATCCTCGCGAAGTTCGAAGCGTCGCGTTCGTCCGAAGCGGTGGCGATCGCGCGAGAGCGGGGACTGATCTAGGCGGCGTCGCGCTCGACGGCGCGCCTAATCAATCTTGATGAGAGCCGTCCCCTGCGGCTCTCGTATCGTGAGGCGGCACTCACCCGAGGAGGCCCGCCATGCACGCGTTTCTCGCAGCTTTTCTCATGTGGTTCTCGTCGCTTACCGGGATCCACGCGACAGCCCCGTCGCACGTTCACGCGCCCGCCCATCACGAACGCCCCTTCTGTAACGGCGTTGAGCCGCTCTGCCTTTAGTGGCGGCGAGCGCGATCGTGAATCCCTCGGCCTCTACGTGCTCCTCGATTTTCTCACGGGGTCGTCGATTCCGGATCTCGCGGCCCGCTACGATTTGGGCGCTGCGGTGAACGTCGAGGCGTTGGTCCGCGCGGTGCTTCTGCGGCACGGCTACCGGGCGCGAATCGAATGAACGCTAATCACCCCGGCCGCTCGATGTCCGGCTCGATCCCGACGAAGCGAAAGGCGCGGGCGCGCATTCGTGCAAGGTAGCCCGATGGATCTTTCGAGTGCGAGCCCCGTTCTCGTGACGGGTGGTTCGGGGTTCATCGGTAGCCATGCGATCGTGCAATTGCTCGCGGCGGGGCATCGGGTCCGCACGACGGTGCGTAACCTCGCGCGCGAGGGTGAAGTGCGCGCGCTGTTGCGCGAAGCGGGCGCCGATGCGGGGGAGCGCCTCTCGTTCGTTGCGGCGGATTTGGAGCGAGACGAGGGCTGGCCCGAGGCCGTGGCCGGCTGCGGCTACGTGCTGCACGTCGCGTCACCGTTTCCCGCGGGCGTCCCGAAGAGCGAGGACGAGTTGATCGTCCCGGCGCGCGACGGGGCGCTGCGCGTGTTACGGGCCGCACGCGATGCCGGCGTGAAGCGCGTGGTGCTCACGTCGTCGTTCGCGGCGATCGGTTACTCGGACCCGACGCGAAGCGCGCCGTTCGACGAGACGGTCTGGACGGATCCGAATGGCGACGTCTCGGCGTACGTCAAGTCGAAGACGATCGCGGAACGCGCGGCGTGGGCGTTCGTCACGCGCGAGGGCGGAGCGCTCGAGCTTTCCGTGGTGAACCCCGTGCTCGTGCTCGGGCCCGTCTTGGGAAACGACTATTCGACATCGATCCTCGCGATCAAACGCATGCTCGACGGCACGCTCGCCGGCTGCCCGCGGCTGTGTTTCGGTTTGGTCGACGTGCGCGACGTAGCCGACCTGCACATCCGGGCGATGACGGATCCGGCCGCAAAGGGCGAACGCTTTCTCGCGGTTGCCGAAGATTTCGTATCGCTCTTGGACGTCGCAAAGATGTTGAAGAACGCGTTCCCCGCGTTCGCCCATAAGATTCCGTCACGCGAGCTGCCCAACTGGCTCGTTCGAGTCGCGTCCCTGCGCGACGCGAATTTGCGCCCACTCCTATCGGAACTCGGGACGAAGAAAAACGCGACGAACGAGAAGGCGAAACGGCTCCTCGGCTGGGCGCCGCGTTCGAACGCGGAGAGCGTCGCCGCGACCGGTGAAAGCTTGGTTCGTCTCGGGCTCGTCAAGGCCGCGTAACCGCGCGCGGCCCCCACGCTCGGTCGAGCCACGCGATCAGGTCGTCGAGGACGCGCGGGTCGACGCGCGCCGGAACGGTAAGATATTGGTGTAAGGCGACCGCGGGCGTCTGCGGCTGCGGCCCGACGATCTTTTCGAAGAGGTGGTTGTCGCCGGAGAACGTGCGCACGGTGACCTCGTGATTGGTCGCGCGCGCCGCATCGACGAGTCGTGGCAGATCGGCCGGCAAGACTTGCGCGTCACCCGCACCTTGTAAGATCAAGATCGGCGACCGAACGCGCCGGATGTCCACGATCGGATCGACGTCCATCGACGAGCGGTACCACGCGTTCCGCACGTCGCTCGACTTCCGTAGTTTGTCGAGCGCGGCGGCCTCATCGCGCGCGGCGTCCGCACGGTTTGGCGGCGGAACGCCCGCGAGGTACTGTTCCGCGGAGATCCGCGCGAGCGGTAACGCGGGCGGCGCCATCAGGACGATTCCCGCGATGCGCGGATCGCGGGCGGCGACGCTCGGCACGAGTTCGCCGCCTTCGCTGTGTCCGATCAGGAAGACGCGCCTGGGATCGACCGTCGACTGCGCGCGCGCGAAGGCGACGGCCGCGCGCACGTCGGCGAGGAGTTCGTCGCGCGTGTCTCCGTGCTCGCCGCCGCCGCTCGCGCCCACGCCGCGCTTGTCGTAGCGCAACACGGCATAGCCCGCGTTCGAAAGTGCGTTGCTGAGCTGCAGAAAGATCGCGTTCGGTCCGATCGTCTCGTCGCGATTCTCCGGGCCGCTCCCGTGCACGAGCACGACGGCGGGAAACGGCGCGCGGCCCCGGTCGGGCACGGTGAACGTTCCCGCCAGCACCGCGCCGTCGGCCGACGCGAAGCGGACCTCGCGACTGCTGAAGTGCGGGAACGGCGTCGGAAACGGGCTCGGCGGCGGGGCGGGCGTTGCGACCGCGGCTCCGGGAAGCGCGGTGCCGGTGAGCGTGAACGACGCCTGCTGCGCCGGCACGTCGACTTCGTGGACGACGAACGTCGCGGGGTCGTACCAGTAAATCTCGCGCAGGCCGGCGAGTTCGAGCGTGAGATGCGCGTCGCTCGCCGGCACGTGCGCCGGTCGCTCGGGCGCATCCGCGGGCACGACTTTCGCGACCACGGCTTTGCCGCCGCTGAGGACGGCGAGCGTGAACGTTTGAGCGCCCGTCGCGTGGAGCACCGCAGGGATCAGCACGAGCGTCCCGGCGAGGTTGTCGCCGATCAACTCGAGCGGAGCCGACGGGTCCGCCGCAATGTCGACGCTTTGCCCGGGCACGGTCAGCGTGAACGCGCCGGGCTTGGTGATGAGGCTCGTGTGCTGCGCGCCGCTGGGCAACTGAAAATCGGCGTCGTATCCGATTTCGTGGAGCGTCGCCGCGTCATACGTAGTCGTCGTCTTCGCGGTGAAGCGCGGCATCGACGAGCTCGCGTTCTCCGTGGCAACGATATCGCCGGCGTGGGTCGCGATCGCGACGGTGCTGCTTGCGATCGGAGCCCCGGCGAGGTCGATCGTGTACGCATACGTGCCGTCGGGCGGACGCGGCGGCAGGCCATCGGCGCGCACGCGCGCGTCGAGACTCGCGAGCGCTGCGAGGGCGAGCGTCGCTCCGGCAGCGAGCGCGATCCGACGCGACCTCACGTCGCGGCGCCTGCAGCGGCGGCCGCGTCACGCAACCGCTCGCGCGTCGCCGTGTCCGACGGCGGCTGCAAGAGCACCATCGAGCGGTGCCGGCTCGTGCCCAGACTCGACGCGACGAAGGTCGTGAGCAGCAACTCGAGCCGGCCGAGCGTCGGGTGATGGATCACCGTGGTCTTCGGCGCGTCGTCTTGCACGTGGTGCTCGTTCCACCAGCGCGTGAAGGGCGCGCTCTCGGCGTTCAATCGCTCGATCAGCCCGATCGCTTCGGGATCTTCGGTCGCCTGTCCGTAGGCGAGGTGCAGGATGCTCACCATCTGATGCGCGATGTGCTCCGCGTCTTCGTGGAGCGCGGCGAATGCGGGCTCGAGCAACATGCGCGCCAAGAGATTCTTTTCCGCGGCTCGATCGTGTCCGTAGACGAGGTTTGCGAGGGCGTTGCACGAGCTCACGTTCCAGAAGCGGTCGCAGATGAAGGCCGGACCGATCGTGAAGCCGTCGACGATCGCCCGAAGGTGGTCGTCATCCGGCGTACGGAGCGGTCGCACGGCGCCGTCCGGCGACGCGAGCGCAAACAGGTGCGCGCGCTCGTCTGCATTCATGCGCAGGGCACGCGCGACGCGTTCGAGCAGCTTGTGGGACGCGCGGATATCTTTACCGGATTCGAGCGCGGAGTACCACGTCAGCCCGACGTCGGCGAGCGTGGCCGCTTCCTCGATGCGCAGTCCCGGTGCGCGCCGCCGGCGTTCGCGGACGGGCAGGCCGGCCTCGCGCGGGTCGATGCGTGCGCGCATCGCGCGCAGGAACCGTTTGAGTTCGACCCTCACTTTTTGTGTCTGGTTCACGGCCCGGGTTTGCGATATCGTCGGGGCTGCTCCCTTGTGCCTCGAGGACGTCCGATGACCAAAGACGTCGCGTTTCGGTACGTTGCGGCCGCCATCGCCGTCATCGTACTCGGCGCGAACACGCCGATCCCGCTTTTCACGGTCTATCAGTCGGCCTGGCACTTCACGACGGGCACGCTGACGGTCGTCTACGCGATCTATTCGGTCGGGGTCGTCGCGACCGTCATGCTCGTCGGCCCGCTTTCGGACGCGGTCGGCCGGAAACGCGTGCTGCTGCCGGCCATTGCGACGATGGCCCTCGGACTCGTGACGTGCATGTTGGCAACGAACGTCGCCGCGCTGATCGCCGGGCGCGTGCTGCAGGGTGTCGCGATCGGCGCCGGCACGACCACGGCGGTCGCCGCCCTCGGTGAATTGCATCCCGATGGGAAAGCGCACGCGCAGGTCGCGCTCGTCGCAACGCTCGCGACCGTCGCCGGCCTCGCGGGCGGTCCGCTCGTCGCGGGCCTGCTCGCGCAGTTCGGTCCGTGGCCGACCGTCCTGCCCTATGTGGTGAGCTTGAGCGCGCTCGCCTTCGTCGTGTACGGCGTGGCGCGGATGCCCGAGACGGTGACGGCGCGCGGCCCGGTCGAGCTTCGGTTCCGGCGCATCGCGATACCGGCGGAGGCGCGGGCTCCGTTCTTCCTCGCGACGTACGTCGAGATGACCGCGTATGCGGTGGCCGGAACGTTCGCCGGGCTCGGCGGATCGTTCACGCGCGATCTGCTGCACATCGAGAGCCATGCCGCCGCGGGTCTGCTCGTGGCGTTGCTGTTCGTCGCGTCGACCACGGCGCAGGTGGCGCTCCGTTCGCTCAGTCTTAAGCGCTCGATGCTCCTCGGGCTCGCGCTGATCGCCGGCGGGCTCGTGGCGTTGAACGCGGCGCTGGCCAGTGCGTCGACCGTGGTGTTCTTCGTCGCCACGACCGTACTCGGTTTCGGCCATGGACTCGCGTACGTCGGAAGTCAAGAGCTGACGGATCGCATCGCTCCACCGGCGCGACGCGCGGAGGTCTTCTCGGGATTTCAACTCGGCCTGTACCTCGGCGCGACGCTGCCGGCGTTGCTCGTCGGATTCGGCACGGCCGCGATCGGTTTCCACGCCGCGACGGCGTGGTTCGCGTCGGCCGCCTTCGCCCTGGCCATCATCGGAATCGGTTGGCTAACCTTCACGCGCCAGGCGGCGGTGACGGCGTGATCGATCGGGAAATGGGTCCGCGCGTACAGACGATGCTACGATCTCTTGGAAGGATGAAATGACCATCGCACAACCGCTCGTGCCGAGCGCCGCAACGGCC
>Ga0302157_10004958_pt1 | contig 14292 bp, 14 predicted proteins | sample I_Bog_N3_3_FD_193502 | JGI IMG/M metagenome (GOLD analysis project Ga0302157, IMG submission 193502) | Peat permafrost microbial communities from Stordalen Mire near Abisko, Sweden - I_Bog_N3_3 | ecosystem: Environmental > Terrestrial > Soil > Wetlands > Peat | place: Sweden: Abisko, Stordalen...
CTCGGGACCGCGCTGCTCAACACGGTGTTCGCCTCGACCACCGCCGCCTACCTGGCCACACGGGTCGGGACCCCGGCGGTGCGTGAGGCGGCCCAGATCCACGGCTACACCGTGGGCTTCCTGATCGGGGCGGTGTTCCTGGGTGTGGCCGCCCTGTCGGCCGGCTTCCTCATCAAGGCGACCCGGGACGACATGGCCGCCATGGACACGATGGCGACGGCGCCGGTCTGAGGGGTGGGGCACCCGGTCGCAGGCGCTGACCGTGGGGCGGGGGCAACGACATCCGGTCCTCCGCCCCACGGTCGATCGCCGGTGACGGTTGCGCAGGCTCTACGGAGTGTCTGCCACCTCAGGCGTCGTCGGACCAGCCGAGCTCGTCGGCCATCAGCAGCAGCACCTTGTTGGGCAGGCGCTCGCCACGCTCCAGCAGCTTGAGGCAGCCCTGGACGTAGACCTTGCGGGCCTCGACGAGGCCACGGGGCTGCACCAGGGTGGGCACCGGCGGACGGATGCCGATGATGTCGGCCATGTCGTCCGAGCGCTCGGTCGTCTCCGGCTCGTCGACCAGGACCTCGAGGGTGCGGACCATGTGCCGGCTCGGGGGTGAGCCCTGTTCCCAACGGGCGACGGACTGCTGGGTGACACCCAGCTGGTCGGCGAGCTCGCGTTGGGTCATACCGTGCCGATGTCGGTAGGCACGGATCCTTCCGTCGAGCCCGCCAGGGGGCTCCGGTGCGTACTCATGTGTATCCACCACTTGTCAACGGTAGACCCACCGATGGTGCCGGTACAAGGGGCAATCCTCCGGGCGCACACGCCGATGGTCGAACTACAAGAGTGATGTTCACACGCTGTGGGTGTGTGTGCGCCCGCGAGCCCAGCCGATCAGTCGTGGCGACCCGGGTCGACGAACATCGGGATCGATGCGCAGACGAACGCCACGGTCAGGAGCGGCAGCGTGATGATCCAGTCCATGGGCTTCCGAGCAGCGGTCGTACGGTCTGCTCGCCTCCACCGTCCACGGTACGGAGCGAGTCCAAGAGCCGGATAAGAACGGGCGAAGCGAAGGGTAGGAATCCGGTTGCAATTCCGTGTCAGCCGGCCCGGTGGGGCCGAGTGGGGGAAACGACGCCCGTCCGCCGGTGACTCAGTCGAGCGCCGTGGCCAGCAGTCGGTGCAGCTCGACCCGTTCGTCCCGGGTGAGTTGCGCCAGGACGTCGTCCTCGACGCTCTCGATCCCCTTCTCGGCCGTGGCGAACGCCCGCAGTCCCTCGTCGGTGATCTCGACGAGGTGGCGGCGACGATCGGCGGGGTCCCGACGGCGGAAGGCGAACTCCCGTGCCTCGAGATCGTTCAGCAGCAGCACGAGGTTGTTGGCGTCGACGCACAGCATCTCGCCGAGCTCCTGCTGGGGGATCGGGCTGTGCTCGCGCAGCACGGCGAGCGTGGAGAACTCCTTCACCCGCATGCCCAACAACTCCTCGGAGGCACGTCGGTAGATGAGCTTCGTCAGCTGGGTCAACAGGACCGTCGCTCCGGGCGTGGCGCTCTTCGACATCGCCGTCAGCATATCGTCGATTCACTCCGGAAACTACGATTACCACGGAGGCTTGACACTCATTACTACAGTGACTATCAATACGTGAGGAATCTCTCCGCCCCGAGCCCGAGGAAGCCTGCATGCCGTCCATCCGTGGCTTCGTCCACGAGCGCCGTCGCTGGGTCGCACTGATCGTCGTCTGTTTCGCGATGTTGATGAACACGCTCGACCAGACGATCGTGAACGTCGCGCTCCCGACCATCCAGCGCGACCTGCACTTCACCCAGGCGTCGCTGGCCTGGGTCATCGACGCGTACCTGATCACCTTCGCGGGGGCCCTCCTCCTGGCCGGACGGCTCGGCGACCTCATCGGCCGGAAGAAGGTCTTCCTGGTCGGTGTCGCGCTCTTCACGCTGGCCTCGGTCGCCTGTGGCGCCGCCGACACCCAGGCCCTCCTCATCGGCGCCCGCTTCGCCCAGGGCCTGGGGGCGGCGCTGTCGTCGTCGGTCATCCTGGCCATCATCGTCGCCGACTTCCCCGTGCCGGCCGAGCGGGCCAAGGCGATGAGCGCCTACATCATCGTGGCGGTCGGGGGCGGGTCACTGGGTCTCCTGGTCGGAGGATGGGTGACCCAGGCGCTGAGCTGGCACTGGATCTTCTTCATCAACATCCCGATCGGCATCGCCACCTTCGTGGTCGGGACGATGCTGATCGACGACAACGTCGGACTCGGGATCCGGTCGGGACTCGACGTGGGCGGGGCCGTCCTGAGCACCGCGGGCCTGATGCTCGCCGTCTACGCCATCGTCAGCTCGACCGAGTACGGATGGGATTCCGCCCACACCCTGGTGTGCGGGGGCGCGGCCGTCGTCGTGCTCGCCGCGTTCCTCGTGCTCGAGAGCCGGCTCGCCCATCCGATGATGCCCCTGGACGTGATGAGGTCCCCGGGACTGCTCACCTCGAGCCTGGTCCGGGGCCTGATGGTGGTGGGCATGTACAGCACGTTCTTCATCGGTGTGCTCTATTTCCAGCACGTGCTGGGCTTCGACCCGATCACCACGGGTCTCGCCTTCCTGCCCCAGACGCTCATGGTGGCCGTCATGTCCGCCGGTCTGACCGCCCGGATCATGGCCAGGCTCGGACCCCGGACCACGGCGCTCGGCGGACTGGTGATCGTGGCCGCCGGGCTCGGGCTGTTCGTCGCATCCGGCCCCGGCACCGCCTACTTCCCGCAGATCTTCGCGGCCGTGCTGCTGATCGGCTTCGGCGCGGCCACCGCGTTCACGCCCCTGCTGACCATCGCCCTCGCCGGGGTGCCGGCCAAGGACGCCGGCATCGGGTCGGGGATCGTCAACGTGTCCCAGCAGGTGTCCGGCGTCCTGTCGGTGGCGATCCTGGGCGCGGTGTCGGCCAGTCGCACGGCGGCGCTGCTCGCCTCGGGAAGCTCAGCCGTCGACGCGCTCGACGGTGGCTACCGTCTGGCCTTCGTGGTCGCGTTGGCGAGCGTCCTGGTGGCGATCGTCCTCGGGGCGATCCTCCTGAAGCGGGTCGGTGGCGGACCGGAGGCCGAACCTGCCGCCGACCATGCGTTCGAGGCCGAATCGGAGACGATGATCGCCGAGATCATGTGACCGACGCGGGGCGGTGCACCGGCAGCCGTGGTCCGGCGTCGGCGTGGGTCCGACCCGGTCGCGCCCGCTCCGGTCACCCGTGCCCCGGTGGTCCGGACCGGTCGTCCGTCCCGGATGCGTACACGCGGAGCGTCCGGGCCCGCTTCCCGGCGAGGGACAGCGACCGCACGGTCTGGGGCGCGTAGCCGTCGAGGAGCGTGGCCAGGGCGATGAACACCTGGGCGGTGGTGAGCGCGTCGCCGAGTGCGTGGTGCGGACGGTGCACCGGGAGCCCGAGGCTGCGGGCCAGCCCGGTGAGGGACGGCGCGGCGGACGGCACGCCCCGCTCCAACGCCAGCAGCTGTCCGAGGTCCCGCGTGTCGAGGATCGGCCCCCGGAGTCGCGTCCCGTGGCGGCGCAGGACAGGGTCGAGGAACGACCGCTCGATCCACGCGGCGTGGGCCACGAGGACGCGGCCGGTCATGACGGTGAGCAGCGGCCCGATCGCCTCGTCGAGCGGGGGTGCGTCGGCCAGGTCCACGGTGCGGATCCCGTGGACGAGGACCGACTCCTCCGGCAGGGGACGGGTGTTCCTGGACAGCCCGTAGACGGCGTTGCCGGCGACGACCCGACCGGCGTCGACCGGCACCGCCGCGAACGAGATGATCTCGTCGTGCTTCGGGTCGAGTCCGCTCAGCTCCAGGTCGACGACGCAGAAGTGGGCGAGGCGCCAGGGGGTCCGGCCCCGGTTGCCGCCTCGCCCGAGGTCGCCCACGGCGTCCGTCGGTGCGCCTGACCGGGCGCGGATTGCGGGGCTCACCGGAGGGGGAGGCCCAGGTCGGAGGCGATATGGCGCTGCACCGAGGCCACAGCGCGGAATGCCTCCTTCAGATAGTTGCGGCTGAGCGGGTTCAGCTGGTCGGGGTCGAGGTGGTCGTCCGGGGCGACACCGTCCCGGAGCTGCGCGACCTGGTGGTCGAGGCGCAGCTGGCACACCAGGTCGAAGGCCTCCTGGAGCGTGACGGCGTCGAACGGGGACAGTGTGCCGGAGGTGCCGGCCACCCCGAGCCGGGAGATGGTCGAGGCGGAGGTCACCCCCGATGCCAGACCCGCCCAGCGGGCGATGTCGACGATCGGCACGATCCCGCCGTTCTTCAGGTCGAGCCGCCGGCGGTGCTCACCCGTGGACTCGACGACGAGTCCGCGGAGGAACCCGGTCGGCGGCCGGTGGACGAGGGCGAACTCGGCCAGCAGGCGCAGCAGGCGGGGGCGCGCGCTGGCCAGGCGGAACGTCTCGGCGAGGAGGGGCTCGGGCACGTCCCCCCACACGGCGCGGCTGTCGACGAGCACGGACACCAGGATCAGCGCCTTGTCCTGGGTGGGGTGCTCGAGGAAGGACTGCGCCGAGCCCCGCCACGACGAGAAGGACCGGACGAACAGGGGATCGGCCGCGCTCACGCGGTGCTCGTCCGGGTGGAAGCCGCAACGCTGCAGCACGTGGGTGGCGCGGGTGGCGACGTCACCGAGGTAGCGCCGGACGATGTCGGGGTCGGCGTCGTCGTCGAACCAGGCGATGGCGCTGTCGAGGTCGGAACTCGGTACCGCCTCGCGCCGGGCCTGGCTGCCGAGCGTCAGCCAGGTGAAGCGGACCGGGGGATCCCCCGCGTCGGCGACGATCAGGTCGAGCGCCCTCCGGGTCAGTGCGTCGGCGACCACGGAGAAGACCGACATGACCTCGGCCGCCGGCACCCCGCCCTGGCTCATGGCGATCACCGTGGGCCGCAGCGTGGTGGACGCCTCGACGAGCTCGTCGATCGTGCCGGCCCTCGAGATGGCGCGGCGGAGGAAGAACGACGAGCTCCGCTCCACGGCCAGGAGATCGTGGTCCTCGATGATCCCCACCACCCGACCCTCGGCGGACACCACGGGGAAGTGCCGGATGCCCCGGTCGAGCATGTCGACGAGGACCTCGCTGCCCGACCGTTCGCTCGGCACCGTGAAGGCGGGCGCCGTCATGACCGCCGACACGGGTGAGTCACCGGGCAGGCCTCCGGCGACCACCCTCGACCGCAGGTCGCTGTCGGTCACGATGCCGACGGACCCACCGAGGTCGACGACGAGGGCGGTCGCACCGGCATCGGTCAGGAGCCGGGCCGCCTCGCGCACCGGGGTGCGGGGCGTACAGATCACCGGCGCGGACCGGATGGCCGCGCTGACCGGTTGGCGAAGCTGGTCGCGGGCGGGCTCGGCCCCGGGGTCGGCCTGCAGCTCGTGCAGGTCCTCGAGGAGTGAGCGGGTCAGGTAGCGCAGTCCCTGCGGCTGGGCGAGGGCCTCGGCCGCCGCATCGGCCGGGATCCGGTAGGTGAGGGTGTCCTCCGACGCACGGGTGCCGAAGTCGGTGGGGAGTCCGGACAGCAACGAGGCGAAGCCGAACATCTCGCCCGGTCCCATCAGGTCGAGCACGTGGCCGTCGTCGACGACCTCCACCGCCCCGGCGCGGATGATGCGGAGGTACTCGAGCGCCTCGGCACCCTTCGGAAAGATGGTCGCCCCCGCCGGGTGGAACTCGACCTCCACGGCCTCCGCCAGGCGTTCGACCATGCCGGGGTCGAACGCATCGAAGGGTGGGCACTGCAGCAGGAACTCGACGATGTCAGGTACGGCCGTCACCGCCGTCCAGCCAACCACACCCGAGGACGGTCCCGACCACCCGTGGCGCCCCCGGTCGGACCCGCCGCGGGCCGGGGCACCGCCCGGACCGTTACGGCCTCCCGGCTTCCTCCGCCCGCTGGACCTTCACGCCGGCGAAGTCGGGGTCCTCGCGCCAGCGCTCCAGGTAGCCGACGTAGTCGAGGAGGCTGCCGGTGTAGGTGAGGTTCCGGGCCGCCCGGCTGTCGATCGCCTGCTGTTCACTGTTGTAGAAGCTGGGCGTGCAGGCCATGAAGTAGCGGGCGCCACCCATGCCTGCGGCGAGGAGCACCGACAGCCATTCCTCCTCGGCCGCTTCCTCCGGCTCGATGACGACGATCCCCTCCTCGATGCAGGCCTCCAGGATGTGGGCCACGTGTTTGGCCGACTCGGACAGGAGGTGGGAGAAGTTCGTCCCGAAGCCGCCCTGGACCAGGCTGATCAGGAGCATGTTGGGGAAGCCGCTGGCCAGCACCCCGTGCAGGGTGTGGGCACCCTCGGCCCACCGCTCGGACAGCTTCACTCCGCCGCTCCCCGTCGGGTCGAAGCCGAGCCGGTGGTGGAGGTCCGTGGTGACCTCGAAGCCGGAGGCGTAGATGAGCAGGTCGACCGGGTACTCGACGCCGTCCACCACGGGGCCGCGCGACGTCATCTCGGTGACACCCCGCCCGTTCGTGTCCACGAGGTGCACGTTGGGCCGGTTGAAGGCCGGCAGGTAGTCGTCGTGGAAGCACACCCGCTTGCAGTGCTTGCCCCAGTAGGGCTTGAGCTTGTCGGCCGTCTCCGGGTCCTCCACGATCTCGTCGATCCGCTGCCGGATGGTCTCCATGGCCTCGAAGTCGATCCGCTCGAGCTCCGCGGCCTCCTCCGCGCTCGAGGACTTCTGGGTGTCGATCCACAGCAGCTCGGTCCAGCCGTCGTTGACCATGTTCACCGCGGGCTGGGCACCGGTCACGGCCTGCGTGAAGTTGACGATCCGCTCGTGCTGCCAGCCGGGCTCCAGGCTCCGGAACCACTCGACGTCGGTCGGCTGCTGGTTGCGCACGCCCACCGCCCCCGGTGTCCGCTGGAAGACGAACAGCTCCTCGGCCACGGCCGCGACCTGGGGCACCACCTGCACCGCGGTGGCGCCCGTGCCGATGATGCCGACCCGCTTGCCGGCCAGCTTGTCCATCGGCTCGGTGGGGCTGCCCCCGGTGAAGCCGTAGTCCCACCGGCTGGTGTGGAACGCCTTGCCCTCGAACGTCTCGATGCCGGTGATCCCCGGCAGCTTGGCCTTGTGCAGGATCCCCCCGGCGAGCACCAGGAAGCGGGCCGAGAGCCGGTCGCCCCGGCTGGTGGTCACCTGCCACCTCAGCGCCTGCTCGTCCCAGTCGGCCCCGGTCACGTCGGTCTGGAAGAGGGCGAGCGGGTAGAGGTCGAACTGCCGGGCCAGCAACTTCGAATACTCGAAGATCTCCGTGGCACTGGCGTAGTGCTCGGTCGGCATGAAGCCGGTCTCCTCGAGGAGCGGCAGGTAGACGTAGGACTCGACGTCACACATGCAGCCCGGGTACCGGTTCCAGTACCAGGTGCCACCGAAGTCCCCCGCCTTCTCGACGATCCGCACGTCGGTGATGCCGTGCCTGCCGAGATCGATCGCCGTGAGCATCCCGGCGAACCCGCCTCCCACGATGACCACGGTGGTGTCCTCGACCACCGGCTCCCGGGTGAACCCGGGCTCGACGAACGGGTCCCGGTCCAGCTCCTCGCTGAGCTCACGGAACTGGGCCATGCCTTCGGGCCGGAGGCGCTTCTGCTGCTCCTGGCGGTACTTCTCCCGCAGCCCGTCGATCGACGGGCCGGCTCCGCTCGAGTCCTGCTCCATTGCTGTCGTCCTTCCCGTGGGGACCCACCCGTGGCACCGGTCGGCCCTGGCGCCGTCGATCCTGTCACGCCGGGTGGCCGATCCACATATCCGGGACCCGACCGGGCGCCGAGGCACCCCGGGCCGATGCCGGGGGGCGACCCGACCCACGTGCCGGCGGGCCTGTACAGTCGTCCATCAGCCGATCCGAACACGCTGCACCCCTCCGGGGTCTCGAATTCTCGGATCATCCGGACGGCCGCACCGCCTCGCTGCTGCGCCTGCCCCACCCGATGAGCGTGCTGCGCCACGCGGTCCCCGTCATCCTGGAGAGCGTGGTGGCACCGGTGGCCGCCTACTACCTCGTGCTGGTGGTCGCCGGGTTCCGCGGTGCGTTGATCGGGGCTCTGACCTGGTCGTACTTCCTGATCGGCCGTCGCCTGTGGCGCCACGAGCGGGTCTCCACGCTGCTCTGGCTGGGAACGTTGCTGCTCACCCTCCGGACCGCCATCTCGTTCGTCACGGGGAGCGCCTTCCTCTACTTCATCCAGCCCACGGCCAGCGCCTTCCTGGCCTCGTTGCTGCTCGTCCTGAGCGCCGTGGTCGGCCGACCCTTCACCCAGCGGTTCACCCACGACTTCTGCCCGCTCACCCCACAGCTCCTGGCCCGCCCCAGCGTGCAGCGCTTCTTCGTGCGGGTGTCCTTCCTGTGGGCCGTCGCCATGTTCCTGAACGGAGCCATCGTCCTGACCCTGCTCCTGACGGCATCGACGGGCACGTTCCCCCTCGCCCGGCTCGGCGCCTCGACGACGTTGACCGCAGGCGCCATCGCGCTGTCGATCACCTGGTTCGCCCGGAGCATGCGGCGTGACGGGGTCACGGTCCGGTTCGGCGGCCCTCCGGCGGAGGCCGTCTGATGGCCCCCACGGCCACGGCCACGGTGGAGGGGGACGGGGACGGAGCTCCCACGGCGGGCGCGGCGCGGCGCGGGGAGTTCGCCGAGCTGTCGCGGCGGGTGCGTGACCGGGGCCTGCTCGCCCGTCGTGGCGGCTACTACGCCGTGAAGATCCCGATCGTGGTGGCCGGCCTGGCCGCCGTGGTCGCCACCGTCATCGTCGTCGGCGACAGCTGGTGGAGCCTGCTGGCGGCGGTCGGCCTCGCCTTCGTGCTGGCCCAGATCGGCTTCCTCGGCCACGATGCGGGCCATCGCCAGATCTGGGCCCGCCGCCGGGCCAACGACACGGTCGGTCTGATGCTGACCAACCTGCTCAGCGGGTTCAGCTTCGGGTGGTGGCTCGCCAAGCACAGCCGCCACCACGCCCACACGAACTCGGAGGACCGGGATCCCGACATCGCCGCGGGCGCCCTGGTGTTCACCCCCGGGCAGGCACGTGCGTGCGGTCGGTTCGGCAGGTGGTTCGCCGGGATCCAGACGCTCATGTTGGTGCCCCTGCTGTTCCTCGAGGCCCTGAACCTCCACGTGGCCAGCGTGCGGGCACTGGCGCACCGTCGTGACCGGGCCGCCCTGGTGGAGTCGGGACTGCTGGTGCTGCACGCCGGCATCTTCTTCGTCTCGCCGTTCCTCGTGCTGTCGCCGCTGCGGGCCGTCGCCTTCATCGTCGTCTCCCAGGCCCTGTTCGGCTTCTACCTCGGTGCCAGCTTCCTCCCCAACCACGTGGGCATGCCCACCTCCGACCGGGACGACCGCCTGGGCTTCCTGCGCCGACAGGTCCAGAGCTCACGCAACCTGGCCGGATCCGCCATGGTCGGGTTCCTGTTCGGTGGCCTGGACAGCCAGATCGAACACCACCTGTTCCCGACGATGCCCCGGGCCAACCTGCGTCGGGCCAGGGCCGTGGTCCGGGCCTACTGCGTGGAGGAGCAGATCCCCTACGCCGAACAGAGCCTGCGCCATGCCTACCGGGACGTCGTCCTCCACCTCCGGGCGGTGGGCGGGGCCGGCGTCGGCACCGTCGGGTAGCTGGGCCCCGCCCATCGGGTGGGTGGCGACCGGGGGCCGTCGACGTCGGGCTCAGCGGTGGAGGACGTCGCGGAGGCCGCCGAAGATCAGGGCGAACGAGCCGACCGTCCACACGATCACCCACACGAGGGAGAGCGAGTCGGCCGCGGTGGCGCCGACGAGGAGCACGATGCCGCCCAGCAGCACCAGGACGGCGCCCCGGCGCCGGCGCCGGTCGGAGGGACTCGGCGCCAGGACCTGGCCATCGGGTCCGATACCGGGGACACCGTCCACGGAGGTCCCGTCCAGCAGGTCCCCGACGATGTGCTCGAGACCGAGGGAGCGGGCCACGGCGATGCCGAGAGGTGGCTGCTCGACGGTCAGGTCACGGAGTCCGAGCACGTACGCCTTCCCCCGTGGCGTGCCGTCCCGGAGCTCGCGTTCGGCCCGCGCCACGCAGTCGGCGGTCGCCGTGGCGACGAGTTCCGGCTCCTCGAGCTCGAGGGTGGTCGCGGCGGCCTCGAGCGCCTCGATCCGCGGCGACGGTGCGCCACCCTCGGGCGGGGACATGGCCAGACCTTAGGACCCCGGCACCCGGCGGTGGACGGCGTCGGGCCGGTCGATCAGGGGACCAGGACGATCTTGCCCCGGGTGTGGCGGTGCTCGAGCATCTCGAAGGCGTCGCCGACCTGCTCGAGCGGGAACGTGGCCGCAACCGGCATCTCGATGGCTCCCGACGCCAGGAGATCGGCGAGCTCGGTCAGGACCTCGGGTGTGGACCCCGCGGCGCTGCCCTCCGTCCGGGCCCCGACCTGCGCCGCCTTCTCGAACGAGATGACGGTGTCGATCCGATCCGGGTCGACACCGAGGTCGACGGCCAGCTGGACGTACTCGGGGCCGAACAGGTCGATGAAGGCGTCGACGCCGTCCGGCGCCGCCGCCCGCAGGCGGTCCTCCAAGTCGTCGCCGTAGGGGACGGGTACCGCCCCGTGGGCCGTGAGCCACCCGGCGTTCGCCGCCGAGGCGATGCCCAGGGCCTGCGCTCCCCGGACCCGGAGCAGCTGCACGACGAGGCTGCCGACACCGCCGGTGGCCGCCGACACCGCCACGGTGTCACCGGGGGCGGCACCCACGGCCCGTACCGCGGCGAACGCCGTGCACCCGGCCACGTACAGCGACCCGGCGACCTCCCAGCTGAGCCCGGGCGGCTTGCGGACCAGCTGCTCGGCCGGCACCGCCACGTGGCTGGCATGGCTGGACCGCTCCCACGAGAACCCGAGGACCTCGTCACCCGTCGACCACCGGTCGACACCATCGCCGACCGCGGTGACCACGCCGGCGAGATCGCTGCCCTCGCCGGAGGGGAAGGTGGCCGGGAACCGGTCGTGCTGTCGGCCCTCGCGGATCGACGTCTCCCCCGGGTTGATGCCGGCGGCCCGTACCTCCACCACCACCTGGCCCGGGGCGGGGACGGGCATCGGGATCTCCCCCACGTACAGCACGTCACGGTCGCCGTACCGGTCGAAACGCACGGCCCGGGCGGTAGCGGTCATTGGTCCTCGATTCACCGTGGTCGACGTCGGCTTCCTGTCCGCACCTTACGGTGGGCCCCGACCGGATCATCCGGGGTCGGGTGCCCGGCCGATGCCGGATCGGGACGCCCGCGCCGCCGATCCGGTGGGCGGACCGTCGGGCCGTCGAACGGATTGCAACCGTCGGATCACTCCGGAACCGGGTCAGATGTGCCGATACTGGTGCCGACCTGATGACCGTCGGACCCCGGGAGGCGAAGGATGACTGCGCGGCGATCGAAGCTGGCCCGGGCGACGAGGTGGGTCGGAGCCCCGCTCCTCCTCCTCGTGGCCATGACCGGGGTGGGCCTGTCGGTGGAGGTGCAGCACGCCGCGGCCGCCACCGTCGGCGACCAGATCGCGGCGTTCGCCGCCTCCGAGGCGGGCGTGCCCTACTGCGACGGCGGGGGAGGGATCAACGGCCCGACCAACGGCGGAGTGAACGAACCGGGGTGCGGCCCGGGCGCCAAGGGCTTCGACTGCATGAGCCTGGTCCAGTACGCCGTCTACCAGGCCACGGGCATCGCGCTGCCGGGCGACGGCAGCCAGCCCACGGGGGTGGGGACGGTCATCCTGCCGAGCGGGACCATCGCCCAGGACGCGGCCGACCTGCTCCCGGGTGACGCCACCTACTGGGGCGGCAGCCTCGACGGGTTCTCCCACTCCGGGATCTACGCGGGGAACGGGATGGTGTGGGACGCCATCGGCCAACAGCAACCGGTCCAGGAGCACTCGATGGCCTACCTGTCCACCATCTACTCCTACGACGGCGCCATCCGCTACTGGACCCCGACTCCGGTGGTCGGGATGGCGTCGCTGTCGGACGGCAAGGGGTACTGGTTGACCGACGCCGCCGGGGGTGTGTCCGCGTACGGCGGGGCCGTCTCCTACGGCTCGCTCGCCGGCCACGCCCTCAACGCCCCGATCGCCCACATCGTGGCGACGGCGGACGGCAGGGGCTACTGGCTGGTGGCCGCCGACGGCGGCATCTTCGCCTTCGGAGACGCGCCCTTCTTCGGCTCCATGGGGGGCCGGCCCCTCAACGCCCCGGTGGTGGACATGGCGCCGACCCCGGACGGCCACGGCTACTGGCTGGTGGCCGCCGACGGCGGCATCTTCGCCTTCGGGGACGCCACCTTCCACGGCTCGATGGGCGGCCAGCGGCTCAATCAGCCGGTGGTGGGCATGAGCGCCGACGACGCCACCGGCGGCTACTGGCTGGTGGCCACCGACGGGGGGATCTTCGCCTTCGACGCGCCCTTCCTCGGGAGCACCGGCGGCCTCCGCCTCAACCGCCCGGTCAACGGGATGACGGCACTCCCCGACGGGCAGGGCTACTGGTTCGTCGCCTCCGACGGCGGGGTGTTCAACGAAGGGGCCGCCGGCTTCCTCGGGTCGATGGGCGGCACGACGCTCAATGCGCCGGTCATGGGCATGGCCGTCGACTCCACGACCGGGGGATACTGGCTGGTGGCCAGCGACGGCGGGGTCTTCAGCTTCGACGCACCCTTCTACGGGGCGGTCTGACCGCCCGCCCGAGCGGCGCCGTAACGACCAGCGACCCGGAGGGACTGACCAACATGACCACCGACGACCGCCAGCTGTTCCCCGACCTGTCCGCGTTGTTCATCAACACGACGCTGACCCGCTCCCCGGAGGTGAGCCACACGCAGCGCCTCATCGACGTGAGCGCGTCGATCATGGCCAAGCAGGGTGTGGCCGTGGACCAGTTCCGGTCCGTCGACCACGCCATCGCCACCGGTGTGTACCCGGACATGCGCGAGCACGGCTGGGCGGAGGACGCGTGGCCCGAGCTGTTCACGCGGGTGCTGGCCGCGGACATCCTGGTGATCGCCGGACCGATCTGGCTCGGTGACAACAGCAGTGAGACGAAGAAGGTCATCGAGCGCCTCTACGCCCACTCCGGCGAACTGAACGACAAGGGCCAGTGGCTCTACTACGGCAAGGTCGGAGGGTGCCTGATCACAGGTAACGAGGACGGGATCAAGCACTGCGCCTCGAACGTGCTCTACAGCCTCCAGCACATCGGCTGCTGCGTCCCGCCCCAGGCCGACGCCGGATGGATCGGCGAGGCGGGTCCCGGTCCCAGCTACGGCGACGAGCTCGAGGACGGCAGCCGGGTCGGCTTCGACAACGAGTTCACCAACCGCAACACCACGTTCATGACGTGGAACCTGCTCCACCTGGCCGCGCTGTTGAAGTCGGCCGGCGGGTTCCCGGCCTACGGCAACCAACGCCAGGAGTGGGACGCCGGCACGCGGTTCGACTTCCCGAATCCCGAGTACCGCTCCTGAACGGTCCGCCCGTCCGGACCTACGTGGCCATTCCGGCGACGTCCGTCACGCCGGATCCGCCGAGGCTCCCGTAGAACGGTGCGTTGAACGCGAAGATCCCACCGTCGCTGGCCACCAGCCAGTAGCCGGACCCGTCCGCGGTCGGGGCCATCCCGATGACCGGCTCGGCGAGGGCGATGTTGCCGGTGGACCCGTGGAACGACGCGTCGCCGTAGTTGAAGACCCCACCGTCGGAGGCGACGAACCAGTAACCGTGCCCGATGGGCGACGCGGTCATGGCGACCACCGGCTTGTTGAGGGTGAGGTTCCCGGTGGATCCGTAGAACGGTGCGTGGCCGCCATCCCGACGATCGGCTCGTTCAGCACCAGGTTGCCGGCCGACCCGTAGAAGCCGGCGTCACCGAAGGCGAAGATCCCCCCGTCGGACGCCACCATCCAGTACCCACCGCCGTCGGGCGTCGGCGCCATCCCCACGATGGGCCGGTTGAGCGGGGTGAGCGCCAGTGTCCCGAGGTACGACAGGTAGTTGGTGTTGCCGAAGCCCTGGAGCGATCCGTCGGAGCTGTAGAGGTAGTAGCCCGTGCCGGGGTCGGCGGACAGGTTGAATGCGATCGTGCCCTCGGCGACGACGATCCCGGTCTGGTTGGCGGAGACGCACTCGAACTGCATCGCCGCCGACACCACGGTCGACCCCGACAGGGTGATGTGGTCGATCCGCGTGGCGCCGGTGGTGGCGCCGGTGGGGTCGGCGGTGTCGCAGAG
>Ga0302157_10004960_pt1 | contig 14289 bp, 12 predicted proteins | sample I_Bog_N3_3_FD_193502 | JGI IMG/M metagenome (GOLD analysis project Ga0302157, IMG submission 193502) | Peat permafrost microbial communities from Stordalen Mire near Abisko, Sweden - I_Bog_N3_3 | ecosystem: Environmental > Terrestrial > Soil > Wetlands > Peat | place: Sweden: Abisko, Stordalen...
AAGTCGCCGCCGCCTATGGCAAGAACCACCAGTTCGGGCTCGACTATATCATCCCTGCCCCGTTCGACCCGCGCCTGATGGAAGTGGTTTCGTCCGCCGTGGCCAAGGCGGCGATGGATTCGGGCGTGGCGCGGCTGCCGATCGAGGATTTCGAAATCTATCGCAACAGCCTCAAGGCGCGGCTCAACCCGACGACTTCGGTGCTGACCAACGTCTATGCCCAGGTGAAGCAGAACCCGAAGCGGGTGGTGTTTACCGAGGCGGAAAACGAAGTCATGTTGCGCGCCGCGATCCAGTATCGCGATTTCGGCTATGGCACCCCGGTGCTCGTCGGCCGCACCCAGGCCGTGCTCGACAAGCTGACCGAACTGGGCGTGTCGAACCCCGACAGCTTTGAAATCCACAACGCGTCGATTTCGCCGCTGGTGCCCGAAATGGTCGCCTATCTCTATCCGCGCCTGCAACGCCGGGGCTTTCTCGAACGCGACGTCAAGCGGATGGTCAACCAGGACCGCAACGTGTTCGCCTCGCTGCTGGTGGCGCTGGGCCATGGCGATGCGATGATTTCGGGCATGACGCGCACGTTTGCGCAGACCCTGACCGAAGTGCGCCGCGTGCTCGATCCCAAGCCCGGGCACGTCCCCTTTGGTATCCACCTGATGGTCGGCAAGAACCACACCGTGTTCCTGGCCGACACCACGGTCAACGAACGCCCCTCGGCCGAAGAACTGGCGCAGATCGCGATCGAAACGGCGGCGGTCGCGCGCCGCATGGGGCATGAACCGCGCGTCGCGTTCATGTCGTTTTCGACCTTTGGGAATCCGTTCGGCAAATGGATCGACAATATCCGCGACGCGGTGGCGATCCTCGACGAACGCAAGCCCGGCTTTGAATACGAAGGCGAAATGTCGCCCGACGCGGCGCTCAACCCCAGGGTCATGGCCAATTACCCGTTCAGCCGCCTGTCGGGCCGGGCCAATGTGCTGATCATGCCGGGGCTGCAATCGGCCAATATCTCGGCCAAGCTGTTGCGCGAACTGGGCGGCAACGCCGTCATCGGCCCGATGCTGATCGGCATGGAAAAGCCGGTCCAGATCGCCCCGATGACCTCGATCGCGCCCGACATCCTGACGCTCGCCGTGCTCGCTGCGGCGGGGATCGCGGGGTAATTCCTTCCTCCCCGGCACGGGGAGGATTCAGATCAGGCCGGCCAGCGGGCTCGACGGGTCGGCGTATTTGCGCGTGCCCATGCGGCCCGCCAGATAGGCGTCGCGCCCGGCTTCGACGGCCAGCTTCATCGCGCGGGCCATGCGGATCGGGTCTTTGGCTTCGGCGATCGCGGTGTTCATCAGCACGCCGTCGCAACCCAGTTCCAGCGCCACCGCCGCATCGCTCGCCGTGCCGACGCCAGCATCGACCAGCACCGGCACTTTGGCACCTTCGACGATCAGGCGGATGGTCACGCGGTTCTGGATACCAAGGCCCGACCCGATCGGCGCGCCCAGCGGCATGACCGCGACCGCGCCCGCGTCTTCCAACTGCTTCGCCGCGATCGGATCGTCGGTACAATAGACCATGGGCAGAAAGCCCTCTTTGGCCAGCACTTCGGTCGCGCGGATGGTTTCGACCATGTTGGGATAGAGCGTGCGCGCCTCACCCAGCACTTCGAGTTTGACCAGATCCCAGCCGCCCGCTTCGCGCGCCAGCCGCAAAGTGCGGATCGCGTCCTCGGCGGTGAAACAACCGGCGGTGTTGGGCAGATAGGTGATCTTTTTCGGGTCGATGAAATCGGTCAGCATCGGCGCCTTGGGGTCCGACACGTTGACCCGGCGTACCGCGACCGTGACGATCTGCGCGCCCGACGCCTCGACAGCCGCCGCGTTCTGCGCAAAATCCTTGTACTTGCCAGTGCCCACGATCAGCCGCGAGGTGAACGTCCGCCCGGCCACGGTCCAGGTATCGGGGGCCCAGGTATCGGATACATCGCCGCCGCCGACGAAATGGACGATTTCCAGCACATCGCCCTCGGCCAGCGCGACCTCGGCCAGCGTCGAGCGCGGCACGATCACCGCATTGCATTCGACCGCGACTTTGGCGGGATCAAGATCGAGCGCGCGAACGAGATCGGCGATCGAACCGGGGGCGGCGCGGCGCGGTTCGCCGTTGACGACAATCTGGAGAAGTTCGGTCATGGCGAGTGCCTTAACGTGCTCGCCCCGACGATCAAGCGAGTCGCGCCTAACCTTCGCCGAACATGCGCTTTTGGGCGGCCTCGATTTCTTCGAGATAGCGCCGGCGGGCATGCTTTTCGGTCAGCACGCCGATCACCCGGCCCGCGTCATCGACCACCGCCAGTTCGTCGGCGCCTGCTTCATCGAAAGTACCCAGGATCGGCTTGATCGCGCTGTCGGGGCTCAGCACGACCGTGGTCAGGCGCGCCAGCGACGCCAGCGACTGCGCCGGATCGAGCGTCGGGTCATGCGCCGCCGCAGTCGGCACGATGCCGCGATAGCCCCCCGCCGCATCGACCAGGATCGCCTTGCTGGCCGAACCCGGCGGCACGCTTTGGCGAAACGCAGCGATGGTCATGTCATCGGGCACGGCCACGAAATCGCGGCGCATCATCCGCGCCGCCGTCAGGCCCAGCATCCACCCGATGTCGCGCGGCGAGCGGATGTCGGACCCGCGCACATGCAACCGCCAGGTCGAGAAGGAATAGCCGAACGTTTCGCGCGTCACCGCACTGGCAATCAGCGCAGCGGTCAGCACCACCCCCATCAGCGAAAAATCATGCGTGGTTTCAAGCGTCAGCAGCGCCAGCGTCATCGGCCCGCCGATCACCGAAACGCACAGCGCCGCCATGCCCACCAGCGCAAAATCGGTCGGATCGAACACGACCCCGAGCCCGGCCCCGAGCCCGGCAAGGTTGAGCGCCTCGGCAAAGGCCTGCCCCGCCAGAGAGCCGATGAACAACGAGGCAAAGAACAACCCGCCGCGAAATCCGCTGGCCAGCGAAATCACCGAAGCCGCAATCTTCAGCCCCAGGATCAACAGCAGGAACTGCACCGGCGGACGCGTCAGCAGGTCGAGATGGAGCGCGCCATGCCCCGCCGACAGCGCCTGCGGCGAAAGCCACGCGATCGGCATCAACAACGCCCCGCCCAGTACCGGGCGCCACACGCTGCCACGCGTTACGGATTGCAGCACGCGCTCGGCAGCGGTGACGAGGCGCATCAGCACGATCCCCAGCCACGCGCAGATCAGCCCCAGCGCAACCGCCGCGCCATAGTCGAAAATGGTCCGCGCGCGACTGACGGTCAGCGCGACGAGATAGGGTTCGACCCCCAGCCAGCGGAGCACCAGCACCCCTGCGAGCGAGGCCGCGATGACCGGCGCAACCGCCCCGATGCTGTAAGACCCGATTACGATTTCAAAGGCATAGAACGCGCCCGCCAGCGGCGCGCCAAACGCCGCGCCAACGCCCGCCCCCGCGCCCGCGCCGACCAGCGTGCGCAAGTCGGCACGGCGCAAGTTCAGCCGCTGACCCAGCAGCGAGGCGATGCCGCCGCCCATCTGCGCATACGTCGCTTCAAGCCCGACCGAGGCGCCGCAGCCGTTGGAGACGATGGTCTGCGCCGCGATCACCATGTTGTCGCCGGGCGGGATGCGCCCGCCGTGCAGTGCATTGGCTTCGACCACGTCGACCGGGGCGCCGCCGCGCCGCGCCATCCAGCGCCCCAGCGCGACAATCCCCGCCCCGCCCAGCGGCAACGCCATCAGGCGCCAGGGATGCTGGATCGAGGCGAGCGCGCTCAACCGGTTGATCGTCACGCCATAGAAAACGTGCTGCATGGCATGCGCCAGCCAACTTTGCGCCAGCGTGGCCAGGCCGGCGGCGCCGCCCACCAGCGCCGCCAGCACGATAAACGCGCCCTCGCTTTCACGCAGCCAGCGCTGCACCCGGACAACTGCGGAACGTGCCATCTTGAAGCGGGCCATGTTGAAGCGAACTGGCCGCATCAGGCCACCGCCCGGATGCGTGCCACCAATACGGCCGCCAGCACGCAACAGGCAGCGGCGGCGGCAAAGCCCGGCCCCCACAGCGCGTCCGCCGCGCCACCCGACAGCGCGAGCACGATCAACGGCACGAGGATCGAGGGCAGCGTGTTGGCAAGGTTCATATAGCCCAGCATTTCCCCCGACCGCGCATGGTCGCCCAGCAATTGCGCAACCAGCGCCGAATCAAGCGCCAGATAGGCGATCAGCGCGACCTGGAACAGGCCATAGCCCACCAGCAGCGCCCAGCCATCGCCCCCCTGCAACATCATGAGCGCCACCGCCGCCGCCAGCGCGCCGACGATCATCGGCCCGCGCCGGTGACCATGCCGATCCGACCAGCGCCCCGCCAGCACGGTCACGACCAGCACGACCAGCGTCGTCATCACGACCAGCCGGCCATAGAGCGTATCGACCGATTGCCCCGGCACCAGTCCCGCGCGGGCGGGATGGCGCACCAGAAACAGATAGAAATAGGTCATCATGAATGCCGCCCCGGCCTGCACCAGCAGGCGCGCCAGCCCGGCGCGCACGAGATCCGCCTGCCAGGGTGTGCCTCGCAACAGCCCGCCATGCGCCGGGGCAGCCACCGGCACCGCGCGCGCAAAGGGCCAGAACACGACCAGCGGCACAGCGCTCAACCCCACCGCCACCGCGACCGCGACGAACGGCCCCGCCCCGTCGCGCGGAAAGGCCAGCGCCGCCGCCCCGGTGCCGAGGCTCGCCAGCGGCATGGCGAGGTTGGCCAGCGCCGCGACGCGGCCTTTGGCGCCATCGGCAAAATGATCGACCAGCAAGGCGCCCAGCGGGGCAAACATCAGGTTGAGCGCACATTGAAACGCGACCAGCCCTGTGATCACCATGCCGACCTGCCGCGCCAGGCCAAGCCCGACCAGCGCCGCCACGGTGAATCCCAGGCCCAGCGCAATCGGCGCGCGCCGGTTGCCATAGCGCCGACGCCAGCCATCGCTGATCCGCCCGGCCAGGATATGCGCCAGGCTGGCCGTGATCGCGCCGACCAGCATGACCAGCGACGTCGTCGCCGCCGCATGATCGGGCGCGATCGCCACAATGCGCCGTGGCAGCAGCAGCGACAGCAAAGGGGCATAGGACACATGCGCCCCGAATGTCGCCAAGGCATAGAGCGCCACCGCGCGCGCCAGAGGGACAGGACGCGTGGCCCGGTTCAAGCGCGCGCGATCATTGTGGCCGGCATTGCAGCCCGCCCCGCCGCGACATTCTCGATCGTCACCCCGTCATGCCGGCTCATGCCCGATGCCATAGCCTGTGCCCCGCAGCTTGACGAGAGCCGCCTGCGCGGCATCGACCCGAAACAGGCGCGGATCAGGCCGGGGTGGGCGACACGGTCGCGCAGCCCGTCGCGTCCCCTGCTTTCACATCGCAAAGGTCGCACAGCGCGTGGATTACGCCCGAAACGATGCGGTCTTTCAGGCTGTACCAGCGGGTGTTGGCATCGACCCGCACCGACACGATGTTTTCCGCGCGCAACAGCGCGAGATGCTGCGACACGCCTGATTGCGACAGGCCGGTCATCACCACCAGTTCGGTCACGCTGACCTCGCCTTCGTCCATGCGACACAGCATCAGCAGGCGCTCGGGATGGCTCATGACTTTGAGCCGCTGCGCCATCCGGCCGGCATTGGCCTTCAATTCGGAAAGGTCGGTCGGCCTCATGATGCCTCTCCAGATAGTGCAATCCCGTCATCGCGCAAGACCACGTAGATCGCGGGGATGACCAGCACGGTCAAAAGCGTCGACGAAGCCAGCCCGAACAAGAGCGAGATCGCCAGACCCTGAAAAATCGGATCGGTCAGGATCACGCTCGCCCCGATCATCGCCGCCGCCGCGGTCAGCGCGATCGGTTTGACCCGGATCCGCCCCGCCTCGATCAGCACTTCGCGCAAGGGCCGCCCCGGCCGCGCGGAATGGCGGATGAAATCGACCAGCAGAATCGAATTGCGCACGATGATCCCCGCCAGCGCGATGAACCCGATCATGCTCGTCGCGGTAAATGGCGCGGCAAACAGCATGTGGCCGATGACAATCCCGATCAGCGTCAGCGGCACCGGGGTCAGGATCACCAGCGGCAGGCGGAACGACCCGAACTGGCCAACCACAAGCACATAGATCGCCAGAAGCGCGACCATGAACGCCCCGCCCATGTCGCGGAACGTCACCCAGGTCACTTCCCATTCGCCATCCCACAACAGGCTGGCATGGCTTTCGTCGTTGGGCTGACCGTGTAGCAGGATCGCCGGCTTTTCGAGGCCATGGCCCTTCCAGTCATAGGCATCGATCGCCTGGTCGACCGCGAGCAGGCCATAGATCGGCGCTTCATAGCGCCCGGCAAGATCGGCCATGACCATTGCCGCGCCGCGCCCGTCGCGGCGATAGAACCGCGTGCCACCCGCCTCGGTGCGCGCATCGACCAGTTCGCCAAGCGTCAGCAACTGGCCGGTGGGCGTAGCAGCCACCGGCGTTGCCGCCAGTGTGCCCGACCAGGTGCGCTGCGCCGGATCGAGCCCGAGTTCGACGGCCAAGGGATCGCGATCGGCCCCGCGCGGCGCATAGGCGACCGTCTGGCTGCCCATCAGCGCGCCGATGCTGTCGAGCACCTGCCGCTCGGACACACCATAGTGATCGAGCCGGGCGCGATCGGGCACCAGCCGCAGCGTCGGGCGCGCCACGCCAAAGCTGTTGTCGGTATCGACGATGAACGGCACCGAGCGAAAGATCTGTTCGACCACCAGCGCGGTTCTTTGCCGCGTCGCCTCGTCGGGGCCATAGATCTCGGCCAGCAAGGTCGCCAGCACGGGCGGCCCCGGCGGGGTTTCGACCACCTTGATCACCCCGCCCGCCGGCAGCGGCACCGCCTTGAGCCGTTCGCGCAAATCGACCGCAATCGCGTGGCTCGGCCGGCTGCGTTCGTCCTTGGGCTTCAGCGCGACCATCAGGTCGCCCATTTCGGGCTTTGCGCGCAGGAAATAGTGCCGCACCAGCCCGTTGAAATTGAATGGCGCCGCCGTGCCGGCATAAGCTTCCATCGCGGTCACTTCGGGTACCTGCCGGGTGACCGCAGCGGCCTGTTCGAGCACGCGCGAGGTCGCCTCGAGACTGGTCCCGGCGGGCATGTCGACCACCAGTTGGACTTCGCTCTTGTTGTCAAAGGGCAAGAGCTTGACCGTCACCGCCTTGAACCAGAACATCGAACAGGCGACCAGCGTGGCGACGCCGACCCCGATCAGGAACCGCTTTGCACTGCCCCGCGTCGCGATGATACGCGCGGCATGGCGGGCGTAGAACCGGCCGAGCCGGCCACCATCGGCGGCGCCATGGTCGTGATCGGCCCCATGATCAGCCAGCACGGTGCGCGCAAAGCGGATCATCAGCCAGGGCGCGATGATCACCGCGACAAAGAACGAAAAGACCATCGCCGCCGAGGCGTTGATCGGAATCGGCGCCATGTAGGGCCCCATCAGGCCCGACACGAACAGCATCGGCAAAAGCGCGGCGACCACGGCCAGCGTGGCGACGATCGTCGGATTGCCGACTTCGGCCACGGCCTCGACCGCGGCATCGACCCGGCTGCGTCCGTCGTGATTTGCTGCGCTCTGCGCCCAGTGTCGCGCGATGTTTTCAATCATCACGATCGCATCGTCGACCAGGATGCCGATCGAAAAGATCAGCGCGAACAGGCTGACCCGGTTGATCGAAAAGCCCATGATCCGGCTGGCAAACATCGTCAGCATGATCGTCGTGGGGATGACGATCGCGGTTACCCCCGCTTCGCGCCAGCCGATCGCAAAGCCGATCAGGATGACGATCGAAACGGTCGCCAGCGCGAGGTGAAAGATCAGCTCGTTGGCCTTGTCATTGGCCGTCGCGCCATAGTTGCGCGTCACGTTGACCGCGACGCCCGCCGGGATCAGGCTGCCTCTCAGGCTCTGCACCCGGTCGACCACGGCCCGCGACACATCGACCGCGTTGGCGCCGTTGCGCTTGGCAATCGCGATCGACACCGCCGGCGCCATGGTCCATCCACCGGCGTCGCCATTGCGCGCCCAGCGCCAGGAATGCGCCTGATCCACGCTCGGCGCTTGTTCGACGCGCGCGACATCGCCCAGCAGGACCGGCGCGCCGGTGACCGCGCGCACAGTCAGTCGGCCCACTTCGTCGGCATTGGCCAGCTGTTGCCCGGCGATGACCGCCAGCGCCTGCCCACCATCGCGCATCGTACCGGCGGGGAACGCGCGCCCGGCCTGGGTCAGCGCCTCCATGACCGACGACAACGACACGCGCGCCGCCGCCAGCCGGGCGGGATCGGGCACCACGCGGATCGCATCGCGCTGACCGCCGGTGATGAAGGTAATCCCGACATCATCGACTTTGGCCACTTCGCTGCGCAGCTTGGTCGCCAGCGTATAAAGATTGCGTTCGTCCCACTGATTTGCGACCAATTGGCCAGATGCGCCCGGTTGCCCGGTCCCCGATTGTCCGGTCCCCGATTGTCCGGTCAGCGTCAGGACCACGATCGGCACGTCGGAAATGCCGCGCACGGTGATCTGCGGCATGGGAATCCCGGTCGGGATCTTGTCGATATTGGCCTTGATCTTTTCATCGACGCGCGTCGCCGCCGCTTCGGGGTCCGAACCGACATTGAACCGCGCCGTCACCATCACGCCGTTGTCTTCGGCCTGGGTATAGACGTGATCGACCCCATCGATGCTTTTCACGATCGATTCGAGCGGCTTGGCGACCAGCTCGACAGCATCCGACGTTGACAGGCCGGGCGCGGCAACGCGGATATCGACCATCGGCACGCGGATCTGCGGCTCTTCCTCGCGCGGGATGGTGATCGTCGCGATCAGGCCTACGATCATCGCCGCCAGCAGGAACAGCGGGGTCAGCGGCGACCGGATCGTGGCGCGCGTGATACGTCCGGAAATACCCAGATTCATGTCCCGGCGCCCTTTGCAGCGGCGACCAGCGTGTCGCCCGGATTGACACCCGACAGGATCTCGACCCGGCCCTCGTCGGCTGGCGCGGTCTGCACCGGCACATCGTTCGCCGTGCCGTTGGCGGCGACCAGCGTCGCATAATCAATGCCAAAACGGGTGGTGACAAACGCCGTGGGCACCAGCAGCGCACGATGCATGCCCGCCGCAACCCGCGCCGGCAGGCGCCGCCCGATCAGGCTCGAATCCAGCCCGGGCATGGCAACATCGGCACGTACTTGTCCGGTTTCGACCGCCGGATAGACCCGCACGACGCGGCCTTCGCCGACCATTCCGTCCACCCGCACCGGTGATCCGGCATGAACCCGCACAGCCAGTGCCTCGGGCAAGTCGAGCCGCAGCAGCAGCGGCCCCGAAGTGACCACCGCCACGACCGCGCCTGGCGCGACCGGCGTGCCCGCCGGAATGTCGGCGCGCAGCACGCGCCCGTCCGAAGGGGCCACCACGACACCGTTGCCGGCGACCGCGCTCACCGCGCCCTGCTGCGCGCGCGCCGCGTCGGTCGCAGCGCTGGCGGCATGGGCGGCGGCCTCTGCCTGATCGAGCCGCGCCCTGGCATAGACACCGTTGGCGGCAAGGAATTTCACACGCTCAAGCTCTGCCCGCGCGGCTGCGGCCTGCGCCTCGGCGGCACGAGCCTGGGCCCCATAGGCCCCCGCCTGAAAGGCGAGCTGCGTATCGGTGACTCGCCCGATCACTTGCCCCTTGCGCACCATGTCGCCGGCATGGACCGACAACGAGGACAAAATCCCGGGGATACGCGCCATGACTTGCGCCTCGTCGCGCGTGGCGACTTCGGCAGACACGCTCTGCCAATCGGGCGCATCGACCGCCGCTGCGGTCAGCCGTGGCCCGGCCACCGCCTTTGCCGGCGCCTCGGGCGCCTTGTGTTCACCGCATCCCGCCAGAACGAGGGCCAGCGAGAGAGCCAGCCCCCCCGGTGCAGTGCCGACTTTCCATGCCTGACGCAGGCGCATCGCGCATCTCCCTGAAATTTGTTTTTACCGACCGCTCAGCGCGCGACCGGCAGGCCGGCGCGGGCCCAGGCGTTGAAGCCGCCGGCCAGGTGGATATCGACCGCCTGCCCGGCCGTGGCACAGGCATCGAGCGCCTGCGCCGATCGCTTGCCGCCAAGGCAGTTGAGCACCATCGTCCGCCCCCCGGCATCGGGCAATTGCGAGGCGCTGAACGTCGACAGCGGCAGGTTGATTGCACCCGGGATGTGGCCCGCGCGAAATTCGTCGACTTCGCGCACGTCGATCACCAGCGCCTGATTCGCCTCAACCATGCGGGCCAGTTCGCCCGCGTCTATTTCGCGATGTTTTGGCGATTTTCCAAAGCCGAAAACCATTTCTTGCCTGCCTTTCCCATGCGGTTTGCAGTCCGCAGAAATCATTTCTTGCTAATATGCATTTTTACGAATATTAGTCAAGCGGCATTCAAGCAGCGCGGTCGAGTCCGACGTCACCAGCACTGCGGCCATACGGGAGAGCTTGTCATGTCATTGCCTCGTATCGTGGTTCTGGGCGCGGGGTTGGGCGGCACGATCGCCGCCTATGAAATCCGCGACATCACCAAGGGCGCAGCCGAAGTCATGGTCGTGTCCGACACGGATGACTACTGGTTCGTGCCGTCAAACCCCTGGGTCGCGGTGCGCTGGCGAGAGCCCGAGGCGATCCGGGTACACCTGCCGCCGGTGATGGAGCGCCGGGGCATCGGCTTTACCAGTGTCGGGGCAGAGCGCGTGTTTCCGCAGGAAAACCGCATCCGGCTGGGCGACGGGGCGGACCTGACCTACGATTATCTGGTCATCGCCACCGGGCCGGAACTGGCGTTCGATGAAATCGCCGGGCTCGGCCCCGATGGGCATACCATCTCGGTCTGCCGCACCGATCACGCCGCACATGCCGCCGACTTGTTCGACGCGTTCTGCGCCGATCCAAAGCCGATCGTGGTCGGCGCAGCGCAAGGCGCATCATGCTTTGGCCCAGCCTACGAATTCGCGCTGATCCTCGATACCGAGTTGAAACGACGCAAAATCCGCGACCGCGTCCCGATGACCTTTGTCACCCCGGAACCCTATATCGGGCATCTCGGGCTTGATGGCGTGGGCGACACCAAGACCCTGCTCGAAAGCGAACTGCGCCAGCGCCACATCAAGTGGGTGACCAATGCCCGCATCACCGGGGTCGATGCCGGCACGATGCATGTCGAGGAACTGACCGAGGACGGCGCAGTCAAACACACCCACGACCTGGCCTTCGGCTATTCGATGATCCTGCCGGCATTTCGCGGGGTCAAGGCGGTGTTCGGAATCGAGGGGCTGACCAATCCGCGCGGCTTTATTCTCGCCGACAAGTACCAGCGCAACCCGACTTTCAGAAATGTCTATTCGCTGGGCGTGTGCGTGGCGATCCCGCCGATGGGGCCCACCCCGGTCCCGGTGGGCGTGCCCAAGACCGGGTTCATGATCGAATCGATGGTCACTGCCGTCGCCCACAATCTCGCCTCGGCGCTGGCGGGCAAGGATCCCGCTGAAATCCCGAGCCTGAATGCGGTTTGCCTCGCCGATTTCGGTGATGGCGGCGTGGCCTTTGTCGCCCAGCCGCAGATCCCGCCGCGCAATGTCAACTGGTCGAGCCATGGCAAATGGGTTCACCTCGCCAAAGTCGGGTTCGAAAAGTACTTCATTCACAAAGTCCGCAAGGGGGCCAGCGAACCGCTCTATGAAAAGCTCGCGCTGCAAGTCCTGGGCATAGCCAAGCTCAAGGAAACCACGAAGGAGACCCCGCGATGACTCTCGATTCCGCCGTGATGCGCTTTGCCGGGCTCGTTGTGCTCGGCAGCGCGCTGGCCGCCCATTTCATCCACCCGGCATGGATCTGGCTGACCATGTTTGCCGGGGCGAACATGCTTCAGGCCAGTTTTACCCGGTTTTGCCCCGCCGCGATCGTGTTCAAGGCGATGGGCGCAAGGCCCGGCTGCACGTTTGAATGAGGAGAGCGGCCATGGCCCGCGCGCGGCGCGTTCCCTTTTCCACCCTGTCGCCGGCGGCGCTGGCCTTGGCGCTTGTTCTGGCCGGGCCGGCCCGCGCGGCGGACGGCGATCAGGACTTGTCCTCGACCATCGCCGCCGCGCTGGCCCATGGCCCCGACCTTGCCGAGGCCGAGGCTGAATCCCGCGCGGCGGGCGCACGGCTTGACGGCGCGCGCGCCGAATCGATGCCCAAAGTGTCGATCGCGGGCGAAGTGGGCGAAGGGCGCATCAACAACGGCGGCTTCTTCGGCTTTACCGCGCAAAACGTGACGCCGATGGCGGTGACGGCCGGGGCGGAAATGCCGATCTATGCCGGCGGCCGCGTTGCCGCCGCGATCAGCCAGGCGCGCGGCGCGCGCGATATCGCCAAATTCGCGCTGGCCGACGCCCGGTCGCGCACCGTGGTCGCGGCCGTTGGCGCCTATGCCGAAGTGTTGACTGCGCGGCGGATCGAGGCGCGCTGGCAACAGACGTCCGAGGAATTGGCCGAAGTCGAACGGCAGGCTGGCTTGCGCTTCAAGGCGGGCGAGATTGCCCAGTCCGACTTGTCCACCGCGCGCGCGCGCCGCGCCGAAGGCGAGGCCGGACTGGCCGCCGCGCAAGGACGCCGCGCCGCCGCCGAGGCGCAATATCACCGCATGACCGGACAACGGCCGGGCGCGCTGGCGCCCTTGCCGCCGCTGCCGCACACCCCGCCCACGCTCGACGAAGCGGTCGACGGGGCGCACCGCCAGAACCCCGCTCTGGCCGAGGCCGAACACGGCATCGATGTCGCGCGCGCGGCGGTGCGCGGCGCCAGGGCCGAAAGCCTGCCGGTGATCGGCACCTATGCCGAGGCATCGCGCACCCGCGACCAGTTCTTTCCCGGCTATCGCGCCGATGTCGTCTCGGTCGGCCTGCGCGGCCGCTGGACGCTGTTTGCCGGCGGGCGCACCGCCGCGAAGATCCATGAAGCCGATGCCGGGCTCGACGCCAGCGAGGCGCGCGCCCGCGATGCGCGCGAGGCGATCGACACCGCCGTGATCGACGCGTGGAGTGCGTTGCACACCGCGAGCGCGATGGTTGCCGCCGGGCACGCTCGCGCCGCTGCCGCCGCCGAAGCGCTGCGTTCGACCCGGCTGGAAGCGCAAGTCGCCGAAAAGCCCACGCTCGCCGTGCTCGATGCCGAGCGCGAGGCGACTGGCGCCGATGCCGCGGCAATCGAAGCCGAGGGCCAACAATTGCTCGCCGCCTGGCAATTGAACGCATTGGCCGGCGAAATCGAAAACTGACCATTCGAAAGGAGCATCTCATGCACAAGGATTGGCCGCAGATGGCCAGCGAACTGACCGGCGCGATCAAGCAAGTCCGCCTCGGCACGCCCGATGTGATGGCAAATTTTTCCGCCATGGCCGCCGCCGCGACCGGCACCGGCGCGCTCGACGTCAAGACCAAGGAATTGATGGCCATGGCCATCGCGGTGGCCATTCGTTGCGATGGCTGCGTCGCGTTTCATGCGCAGGCCGCGGTCAAGCATGGCGCCAGCCGCGAGGAAATCATGGAAACCATGGGCCTGGCGATCTATATGGGGGCTGGCCCCAGCCTGATGTATGCGGCGCAGGCCGTTGAGGCCTTTGACCAGTTCGCCGCCGCGAAAGGGTAAGTCCATGGTCGCTGCCGACCCGTCCTCCGCGTTCGAAATGGTCGTTTGTCCGCATTGCCTTGCGGTCAATCGCGTCGCGCGCGACCGGCTCGACAATGCCCCCAGTTGCGGCAAGTGCCACAGCGCGCTGTTTACCGGCCATCCGCTGGCGCTCAATGCGGCCGGCTTTGCCACGCATGTCGGCAAGGGCAGCCTGCCCGTGCTGGTCGATTTCTGGGCCCCGTGGTGCGGCCCGTGCCGCGCCATGGCCCCCGCTTTTGCCGAGGCGGCGCATGTGCTCGAACCGCATATCCGGCTGGCCAAGGTCGATACCGAGGCCGAACAGGCGCTGGCCGGCGCGCACGCCATCCGATCGATCCCGACGATGATCCTGTTTGCCGGGGGCCGCGAGGCAAAGCGCGTGTCGGGCGCAATGGACGCGCGCCACATCATCGCCTGGGCGCGATCCTGACATCCCCCGACAACACCCGCGCAAAAGCCCCGCAAGGCACTGGCCTTGCGGGGCTTTTTGCATTTTAC
>Ga0302157_10004964_pt1 | contig 14280 bp, 16 predicted proteins | sample I_Bog_N3_3_FD_193502 | JGI IMG/M metagenome (GOLD analysis project Ga0302157, IMG submission 193502) | Peat permafrost microbial communities from Stordalen Mire near Abisko, Sweden - I_Bog_N3_3 | ecosystem: Environmental > Terrestrial > Soil > Wetlands > Peat | place: Sweden: Abisko, Stordalen...
GCGAGCAGGTGCTGCACGGCGGCCACTTCTACGGCGGCCACATCGCGTTCGCGATGGACAGCCTGAAGAACGCCGTCGCCAACGTGGCCGACCTGCTCGATCGCCAGCTCGCGCTGCTGGTGGACACGCGCTACAACCACGGCCTGCCGTCCAACCTGTCGGGCGCCACCGGGCCGCGCGCGGCCATCAACCATGGACTGAAGGCGCTGCAGATCAGCGTCTCCGCGTGGACGGCCGAGGCGCTGAAGCAGACGATGCCCGCCAGCGTGTTCTCGCGCTCCACCGAGTGCCACAACCAGGACAAGGTGAGCATGGGCACGATCGCCGCGCGCGATTGCCTGCGCGTGCTGGAACTCACCGAGCAGGTCTGCGCCGCGATGCTGGTGGCGGCGCGCCAGGGCGTGGCGCTGCGCTGCGCGCAGGACGGCGTGCTGCCGAGCGCGGCGTTGCAGTCGTTCCAGGCCGACCTGGAACGGCGCATCGCCTTCGTCGCCGAGGATCGTGCGCTGGACGGCGACCTGATCGCGTTGCTGGTCGCGCTGCGCGGCCGCGAATGGACGCTGTACGGCCATGACTGAGGCCAACGCGCTCCCGCTGCCCGACCTGTCGCACGAGATCGAGGTCGTCCCGCCGTTCTTCGACATCGATTCGATGGACATCGTCTGGCACGGGCACTATGTGAAGTACCTGGAGCTGGCGCGCTGCGCGTTGCTGGACAAGTTCGGGTATGGCTATACGCAGATGCGTGAATCGGGCTACGGCTGGCCCATCGTCGACCTGCGCCTGAAGTACAGCCGCCCGGCCACCTTCAACCAGTCCCTGATCGTGCGGGCCGAGATCGTCGAATGGGAGAACCGCCTGAAGATGAACTACGCGATCCGCGACGCGAAGACCGGCGCGAAGATCAACACCGCGATGTCGATCCAGGTGGCCGTGAGCCTGGAAACGCGCGAGATGCAGTACGTCTGCCCGCGGGTGCTGTGGGAACGCCTGGGGGTATCGACATGCTGAAGATCCTGCGCGCCGTCGTGCTCGCCGCGACGGCGTCGTTCATGGCCGCGCCGTTCGCCGCCCCGGCCGCCGCGGCCCCTGCTGCCGATGGCATCGCGTTGATCCATCGGCGCCTGCAGGCCGCGCCCGTGCTCAAGGGCGAGTTCGAGCAGAGCAAGACGCTCAAGGGCTTCAAGAACCCGCTGGTCTCGCACGGCGAGTTCCTGGTCGCACGCGGCCAGGGCGTGTGGTGGCACACGCAGCAGCCGTTCGAGTCCACGCTGGTCGTGACGAGGACGCGCCTGTTCACGCGCGCCGCCGACGGCAGCGCCGACAACCTGATGGATGCGCAGGGCGAGCCGGGCCTGAAGCAGGTCAACGAGCTGATCTTCTCGCTGCTGGCCGCCGACCTGGACGTGCTGGCCGACAAGTTCACGCTCTCCGCGCAGCCGGTGGGCGCCAATGGCTGGACGCTGACGCTGACGCCGCGCGACGCCAACATCGCGAAGTTCCTCGTGCGCGCCACGCTCACGGGCGAGCGCGAGGTGCAGACGGTGCATATCGAGGAAGCGCGCGGCGATGCCACGCAGATCCGCTTCTCGCACCAGGTGCCGTCGGCGGCGCTGACGGCCGACGAGTCCGCCCGCTTCCAATGAGCCTTTCGCAAGCCACGCAGCCCGTGCGCCGCCTGCGCTGGCAGGTGGCGGCGTGGGTGTGGCTCGCGTTGTGCATCGTGGTCGCCGTCCACCAGTGGACGTTCTGGCGCACCAGCCATTTCGGCACCGACGTGATGGCGCTGCTGCCGCAGGACGAGCAGTCTCCCGAGATCGGCCGCGCCACGCGCCAGCTGGCAGACCAGGTCACGCGCCAGGTCGTCGTGATGATCGGCGCGCCCGACTGGGCCGGCGCGCAGAAGGCTGCCGCGGCGTGGCAGGAATCGGTCGATGCGGCGCATGCGCCGTTCAAGCAGAGCGCGCTGGCCGGCCCCGACACCCTGCGCGACACGCTGGCCTTCTACGGGCCATACCGCGACCGCCTGCTGACGCCGGCACAGCGCGCGCAGCTCGAACGCGCGGCGCCCGCATCGCTGGTGCGCAACGCGCTCGACGCGCTGGCGCAACCGGGTGGCGGCTTCCGGCTCGCCGACTGGAACGCCGACCCGCTGGGCCTGTGGCCGCAGTGGTGGCTCGCGCGCGCCAGCGACACGCGGGCGCGGCCGCGCGACGGCCAGCTGGCATTGAGCGACGGCGGCCTCGAGTGGATCGTGCTGCTGCGCGAGACCACCGGCCCGGCGTTCTCGCTGACCGGCGACGCCCCGATTTCGGACGCGCTCGCGAAGGGACGGGCCGCGGCGGCCTCCGCGGTGCCCGGTGTCGAGGTGTTCGCCGGCGGCGTGCCGCTGCATGCCGAGTACGCCGCGGCGCGCGCGCACCTGGAGACCAACACGATCGGCTGGGGCTCGATCGCCGGCGTGCTGCTGCTGGTGTTCCTCGCGTTCCGCTCGCTGTGGCCGAGGCTGCTGATGGCCGTGTCGCTGCTGGTGGGCATGGCGCTGGCGCTTTCCGTCACGTCGTGGGTATTCGGCCAGGTGCATCTGCTGACCGTGGTCTTCGGCGCCAGCCTGATCGGCTGCGCCGAGGACTACGGCTTGTACTACTTCGCCAGCCGCCAGGGCGCGCCCGGCGTGCCGCCGCTGCGCCTGATGTCGACGCTGCTGCCGGGCCTCGCGCTGGCGCTGCTGACCAGCGTGCTGGGCTACGCCGCCCTGGGCCTGCCGCCGTTCCCGGGGCTGCGCCAGATGGCGCTGTTCGCGGTCGCCGGCATCGTCGGCACCTTCGTGACGACCGTGTGCTGGTTCCCGTGGATCGATCGCGGGCCGATGGGCCGTACCGGCTTCTCGAACTGGATCAGCGCGAGCTTCGCGCGCTACCCGCGCTTCGGCGCGACGCGCGCCACCTGGATCGTGCATGCCGCGCTCGCGATCGCGTGCGGCGTGGGCCTGTCTTTGCTGAAGGTCAACGACGACCTGCGCCAGCTGCAAGGCTCGTCGCCGGCGCTGATAGCCGCGCAGCGCGAGATCGGCCGCTTGCTGGGGCTCGCGAGTCCGGCGCAGTTCTTCGTCGTGCGCGGCACCAGCGCGGACGACGTGCTGCAACGCGAGGAGGCGCTGAAGACGCGCCTCGATGCGCGCGTGGCCCATGGCGAACTGGCCGGCTACCGCGCGTTGTCGGATTGGGTGCCGTCGCTGGCGCGCCAGGCGAGCGACGCTGCGCTGACGAAGCGCGTCGAGGACGGCGTGGTCGCCGGCGTCGACCAGGTGCTGGGCGAGTCGCAACGGCGCGCGCCGTTCGACGCCACGCCGCTGACGCTGGAGCACTGGCTGGCCTCGCCCGCCTCGGTGTCCGGCAAGACGCTGTGGATCGGCGCGGTGCCCCGGCGCGACGACGGCACCGGCTTTGCGAGCGTGATGATGCTGCGCGGCGTGCGCGACGTCGCCGCGCTGCCGGACATCGCCAGGAGCGCCGACGGCCTGCCCGGCGTGCGCTGGGTCGACCAGGTGCAGTCGGTGTCCGCGTTGCTCGGCCGCTATCGCCACACGATGAGCCTGCTGCTGATCGGCGGCCACGCGGCCGTGCTGCTGGCGCTGATGCTGCGCTACGGCCGCCGCGCCTGGCGCGCCTGGGTGCCCACGGCGGTCGCGACGCTGGGCACGCTGGCGCTGCTGGCGCTGTTCGGCCAGCCGCTGCAGCTGTTCAACGTGCTGGCGCTGACGCTGCTGCTGGGCATCGGCGTCGACTACGGCATCTTCCTGCTCGAACGCGAGGATGCCGATTCGGGCGCAGCGTGGCTGGCCGTCGTGCTGGGCGCCGCCAGCACGTGGCTGTCGTTCGGGCTGCTGGCGCTGTCGAGCACGCCGGCGTTGCGCGCGTTCGGCCTGACCTTGATGTTCGGCATCCTGATCGTCTGGTTCGTGTCTCCCTGCTATCGACCGCGGGCTGCTTCTTCTCATTCCCCGGAACTTCCATGACCCTCGAATCCACCGATGTGCTGATCGTCGGCGCCGGCCCTGCCGGCTCCGTCGCCGCCGGTTTCCTGCGCCAGCAAGGGCGCCGCGTGCTCGTGCTCGAGCGCGAACTGTTCCCGCGCTTTTCCATCGGCGAGAGCCTGCTGCCGCAAAGCATGGAATACATCCAGGCCGCCGGCATGCTGCAGGACGTGGTGGAGGCCGGCTTCCAGCACAAGAACGGCGCCGCCTTCGCCTGGGGCGACAAGTACACGGCATTCGACTTCCGCGACAAGTTCTCCGAAGGCTGGGGCACCACCTACCAGGTGCAGCGCGCCACCTTCGACAAGGTGTTGGCCGACGCCGCCGCGCGCATGGGCGCCGAGATCCGCTTCCAGCACGAGGTCACCGCGATCGCCCTGGCCGGCGACAAGCCGCGTGTCTCCGCGCGCGACGCCGCCAGCAACGAATACCAGGTCGAGGCGCGCTTCGTGCTCGACGCCAGCGGCTTCGGCCGCACGCTGCCGCGCCTGCTCAAGCTCGAGACGCCGTCCAACTTCCCGGTGCGCGGCGCGATCTTCACGCACGTGGCCGACCACATCCCGCAGTCCGGCCCGTTCGATCGCCAGAAGATCCGCGTGACGGTGCACCCCAAGCGTCCCGACGTCTGGTTCTGGACGATCCCTTTTTCCAACGGCCGCTGCTCGATCGGCGTCGTCGCCGAACAGGCCTTCCTCGCACAGTCCCCGGGCACGGAGATCGAACGCCTGCGGGCGATCCTGGCCGAGGAGGCCGGCCTGTCCGCGCTGCTGCAGGATGCCGTGTGGGACACGCCGGCGCGCCAGATCGTCGGGTATTCGGCCAACGTGAAGTCGCTGTGGGGCAAGGGCTTCGCACTGCTGGGCAACGCGGGCGAGTTCCTCGACCCGGTGTTCTCGAGCGGCGTCACCATCGCGTTCAAGTCGGCGTCGCTGGCCACGCAGTGCATCGCGCGCGAATTCGCCGGCGAGACCGTGGACTGGCAGGCCGACTACGCGGTGCCGCTGAAGGCCGGCGTCGACACCTTCCGCGCCTTCGTCGACGCCTGGTACACCGGCGGCTTCCAGAAGATCATCTTCCACGAGCGCCACACGCCCGACATCCGCCGCATGATCGCGGCGATCCTGGCCGGTTACGCCTGGGACCAGAAGAATCCGTACGTGGCGCAGGCCAGGCGCCGCCTGGGCGTGCTGGAGGAACTGTGCGGCGCCTGACCGCCACCATGTCGTTCGCGTGCGCGAGCGCGCTCGCGGCATGCGCGTCCGCGCCGGCGCTCGCTCCTGTGCACGCGACGCCGCGACTGCGCCTCGCGCCCGCGCTGCTGGGCCACCCGTTGAACCTTCAGCAGCACCTGACGCTGCAGGCGACCGGCCACGACCAGCAGCTCGACGTGCTGCTGGAGGCCGACGCGCATCACGTGCAACTGGGTGTCGTCGCGATGGGACAGGTGGCCGCGCGCCTCGAATGGGACGGCGTCACGCTGACGGAGGACAAGGCGCCCTGGTGGCCGCAGGCCGTGTCCGGCTCGCGCATCCTCAGCGACCTGCAGCTCACGCTGTGGCCGGTGGCTGCGATCCAGGCCGCGCTCCCCCCGGGCTGGCAACTGGTGGAGTCCGGTGACGTGCGCACGCTCACCGATGACGGCGCGATCGTGACCGTGATCACGCGCATCGGCCCGCAAGTGGTCGAGCTCGACCAGCGGCGCGAGCACTTCCGGTTGAAGATCGAATCGCGCGAGCTGGCCGATGCCGCCGGGCCCGCGTCCTGAGTAGCCTTTCATCCATGACCGCCATCTTTCTCCAAGCCCAATCCTGTGTCTGCGCACTGGGCGACACCCCCGAAGCGATCCGCGCCGGACTGTGGGCGGATGCGCCCTCGGGCGTCGCGCCCACCGACCTGCTCACGCCGGGTCGCGTGCTGAACCTGGGTCGCGTCAGCACCGAGCTGCCGTCGCTGTCCGCACTGCCGGATCGACAACGCAGCCGCAACAACGCACTGCTGCTGGCGGCGCTCGCACCGCTGCGCGCCCGGGTGCAGGCCGCGGTCGATCGCTTCGGCCCCGGTCGCGTGGCCGTCGTGCTGGGCGTCAGCACCGCGGCCCTCGACGAGGGCGTGGCGGCCATTCGACAGATGCATGCAGGCTTCGGTTGGCCGCCACGCTACGACTACGCCCTGCAGGAGATGGGCAACGCGGCCGAGTGCGTGGCGCAGCAGCTCGGCGTCACCGGCCCGGCCTACGCGATCTCCACGGCGTGTTCGTCGGGCGCCAAGGCGCTCGCGAGCGGCGCGCGCCTGTTGCGCTCCGGCCTGGTCGATGCCGTCGTCGCGGGTGGGGGCGACGCGCTGTCGGCCTTCACGATCGCCGGCTTCTCCGCGCTCGAGGCGGTGTCGGCCGAGCGCTGCAACCCGCTGTCGGCCAATCGGGCCGGCATCAATATCGGCGAAGGCGCCGCGCTGTTCCTGATGGGCCGCGAGGAAGGACCCGTGCGCCTGTCCGGGTGGGGCGAGAGCGCGGACGCGCATCACATGTCGGCGCCCGAGCCGAGCGGACGTGGCGCTGCCGAAGCCATGGAGCGCGCGCTGGCGCGTGCCGGCGTCGCGCGCGGCGACGTCGACTACGTGAACCTGCATGGCACCGCCACCGAGCAGAACGACGCGATGGAAAGCCTCGCGGTGGAACGCGTGCTCGGGCGCGAGGTGCCGGTGAGTTCCACCAAGCCGCTGACGGGCCACGCGCTGGCAGCGGCCGGCGCCATCGAGGCCGTCTTCGCCTGGCACACGTTGGTCGACAACCCGACGGGCCGCCTGCCCACGCACTGGTGGGACGGTGTCGCCGACCCCTTGCTGCCCGTGCTGCGTCCGGTGGTGCCGGGCACGGCACTCGGCCGGCCGGTGGCGCACGTGCTGAGCAACTCGTTCGCGTTCGGAGGCAGCAACGTGGCGTTGCTGTTCTCGAGGCCATGAGCGAGCGCGACGGCGAGACGATCGCCCGGACCGGGGCGCCGCACGCCATGGACACGTGGGTGCCGCATCGCGGCGCGATGAGCCTGCTCGACTCGGTGGAGCGCTGCGACGAGCTGAGCATCGTCGTGCGCGTGCGCGTGCCGGCCGGAGGCCTGTTCGCGGGGGCCGACGGCGTGCCGGCGTGGGTCGGCATCGAATACATGGCGCAGACCGTGGCCGCCTGGGCGGGCGCGCGCGCCCGGGCCGGCGGCGGATCGCCGAGAATCGGCTACCTGCTGGGCAGCCGGCGCTACGAGGCGACGGTGGCGGCGTTCGCGATCGGCGCCGAACTGCAGGTGTTCGCGCAGTGCGAACTGATGGGCGACAACGGCTTGGGGCTGTTCGATTGCCGGATCACGCAGCACGGCCGCGTGCTGGCCAGCGGACGCCTGAGCGTGTTCGAGCCGCCGCGCAATTCAGAGGAAGGGACGCCACGGAGCGGTCCCGGGGAAGCACAACAATGACAGAAGACTTCGACAAGGCAGGCGACCGCAAGACGGTGCTGGTCACCGGCGCCAGCCGCGGCATCGGGCGCGCGATCGCGCTCGCCGTGGCGCGCGACGGGCACGACGTGGTGGTGCATTGCCGCACCGGCCTGGCCCAGGCGCGCGCGGTGGCCGACGAGATCGCGGCGCTCGGCGCGTCCGCCCGCGTGCTCGCCTTCGACGTGGCCGATCGCGCCGCCGCATCCGCCGCGCTGCTGGCCGACATCGATCAGCACGGCGCCTACTACGGCGTCGTCTGCAACGCCGGCATCGCGCGCGACAACGCGTTCCCGGCGATGAGCGGGCAGGAGTGGGACGCCGTCATCCACACCAATCTCGACGCTTTCTTCAACGTGCTCAACCCGCTCGTGATGCCGATGATCCAGCGGCGCAAGCCGGGCCGCATCGTCACGCTGGCATCGGTGTCGGCGCTGATGGGCAACCGCGGACAGACCAACTACAGTGCCGCCAAGGCGGGCGTGATCGCGGCGACGAAGTCGCTGGCGGTCGAGCTCGCCAAGCGTGCCATCACCGTCAATTGCGTGGCGCCCGGGCTGATCGACACCGAGATGGTGGCGCCCGAGGTGCTGGAGGAAGCGATGAAGATCATCCCGTTGCGCCGCATGGGAACCCCCGATGAGGTGGCCGCGCTGGTTGCCTTCCTGCTCAGGCCCGAGGCCGCGTACATCACGCGCCAGGTGATCTCGGTCAACGGAGGTATGGTCGGATGAAGCGCGTCGTCGTCACCGGATTCGGCGCCATCAGCCCGCTGGGCCACGATTGGCCCACCGTGCTCGCCGCGCTGAAGAGCCTGCGCAACGTCGTGGAGACCATGCCCGAGTGGGCCCAGTACGAGGGCCTGAACACGCAGCTGGGCGTGCGCGCCAGGCCGTTCGACCTGCCGGCCCACTACAACCGCAAGTCCACGCGCAGCATGGGCCGCGTGGCGCTGATGGCCACGCGCGCCAGCGAACTCGCGCTGGTCGATGCGGGCCTGCTGGGCGACCCGCTGTTGTCCAGCGGACGCATGGGCGTGTCCTACGGTTCGTCTGCCGGATCGCCGCCGGCGCTCGGCGACTTCGGCCGCATGATGACCGAGAAGTCCACCGCCGGCATCAACGCCAACACCTACATCAAGATGATGTCGCACACCGCGGCCGTCAACATCGGCGTGTTCTTCGGCCTGACGGGCCGCATCATCACCACCACCAGCGCGTGCACGTCCGGCAGCCAGGGCATCGGCTACGCCTTCGAGGCGATCCAGAGCGGCCGCCAGGTGGCGATGCTGGCCGGCGGCGCCGAGGAGCTCGACGCCACCGAAGCGGCGGTGTTCGACACGCTGTTCGCCACCAGCGTGCGCAACGACACGCCGCAACTCACGCCGCGGCCCTTCGATGCGAAACGCGATGGCCTGGTGCTGGGCGAGGGCGCCGGCACGCTGGTGCTGGAGGAGCTCGAACACGCGCTCGCGCGTGGCGCCAAGATCCACGCCGAGCTGCTCGGCTGGGGCACCAACTCCGACGGCACGCACGTGACGCATCCGAACGCCGCGACGATGGCGCAGGCGATGCGCCTCGCGCTCGTCGATGCGCGCCTGACGCCCGACTCCATCGGCTACGTCAACGCCCACGGCACCGCCACCGAGCAGGGCGACCTGGCCGAATCGCAGGCCACCAGCGAGGTCCTGGGCCCGCGCGCGCCGATCAGCTCGCTCAAGAGCTACATGGGCCACACGCTGGGCGCCTGCGGCGCGCTGGAGGCGTGGATGACCATCGAGATGATGCGCGAGGGCTGGTTCGCGCCCACGCTCAACCTCGAGGAAGTCGACACGCGCTGTGGCGCGCTGGACTACATCACGGGCGGCGGCCGCGTCATCGAGACCGATGTCGTGATGAGCAACAATTTCGCCTTCGGCGGGATCAACACGTCGTTGATCTTCCGGCGCTGGAGTTGAGCCCGGCTATTCCACAGTGCAACCAATGTGCAGGCGCTGGCCAGGCCGACCGCGCCTGACGACGACTTTGCCCTCACGTCTTTCCTCAACCCTGAAATGGAGTCACACATGAAAAAGCTCATCGCCGTTTCCGTGCTCGCCCTCGTCGCCGCCGTGCCGGCCGTTGCCCGCAACACGCCGGTCAACGTCACGCTGCAATCGGTGCTGGACATGCCCGAAGCCAAGGCCAAGCTGGACGGCACCGTCAAGTTCTACCTGGCCGGCTCGCCCACGCCGCACGTGTCGGAAAAGCTCGGCGAAGACACGTCCAACGCCAAGACCAACGCGTTCAACAAGACGCCCGAGGAAGCGTGCCGCTGGAACGCGCTGTCGGCGCTGATCAAGCTGCAGGATCACGCCAAGCGCGACGGCGCCAATGCGGTGGTCGACATCGTCAGCTACTACGATCGCGAGACCTTCAGCAGCCCGACCGACCTCCAGTGCCGTGATGGCGCCTTCCTGGCCGGCATCGCGCTGAAAGGCACGTACGCCAAGACCGACAAGTAAGGCTGCGGCCATGCTCCGGGTCGCGGTTGGCCGGATCCCCGACGCGCCGGATGCCGGCGACGCAGTGGCCCCCATGTGGTTCGGCCGTGCCGAACAGCGGCGCTGGACGCGCCTGTCGCCCGTCTCGCGCGGCGAGTTCGTGGCCAGCCGCGCGTTGTTGCGCGAACTCCTGCAGGCGGCCACGGGGGTGCCTGCCGAACGCTGGGATGTCTCGGCCGAGGCGGGCATGGCGCCGCTTGCCCGCACGGACAGCGCGGCCGTCCCTGCAACCGCCCCTCACGTCAGCCTGTCGCATCGCCTAGGCTGGGTCGCCGCGGCCGTGGCCTGCGTCCGAGTGGGCGTCGATGTGGAATGCGATCACCCGATGCGTTCCGACCCTGCGGAACGCGCGGCCTTGATGCTGGCAGCGTCGGAACTCCCGGCCTGGCAGTTGCTGGCGGTCGACGAACGCGAATCCGATCTGTTCACGCGCTGGACGGCCAAGGAGGCCTGGTTCAAGGCCAGCCCGCCCGACACCGCACCCTGGGACTTCCGTCACGTGGTGGCGCGCGCGTGTGCGCCTGCGCAGGCCAACGTGCGCACGTGGCGCTCGCCGCCGTTGCATGTCGCGGTCTGCTGCGCCGACGTCCAGGCGCTTGCCGGCGCCGTCTGCGAGGGCGTGCCCCCTGCCGCGGCGGCCGGCTCGTACTGGCATGTCGCGCGCGCCTGAATTCTCGAGAGCCCATGTCCCACCCCAAAGCCCAGCCCGACTACATCGCCGAAACCGCCTTTGGCGACTGGTTCCTGCAGACGCCCACCTGGGACGTGCATGTGCTGGAGGTGGCGTTGCGCGATCTCGATCCGATGATCCCGGCGCGGCGCGCCAGCTACCCCGTCGTGATCGACGTCGGGTGCGGCTGGGGCCGCTCGTTGAGGAAACTCAACGAGCGCTTCGCACCCGAGCGCCTGATCGGCTTCGACATCGCGCCCAAGATGGTCGAGGCCGCCGCCCGCGAGGTGGCGGCACTGCGCACGGCGAACGGCCGTGCGGCCGAGATCGTGCAGGCCAGCAGCGCCGCGATTCCGCTTCCCGACGCCAGCGTCGACCTGCTGTTCTGCCACCAGACATTCCATCACCTCGTCGACCAGGACGCGGCGATCGCCGAGTTCTTCCGCGTGTTGAAGCCCGCTGGCACGCTGCTGTTCGCGGAGTCCACCCGGCGCTACATCCACTCGTGGATCATCCGCTTGCTGTTCCGCCATCCGATGCAGGTACAGAAGACGGCACCCGAGTACCTGGCGCTGGTGCGCGCCGCGGGCTTCGTCGTGCCGGACGCGCAGGTGTCATACCCGTTCCTGTGGTGGAGCCGCGAGGACCTGGGCCTGCTGGAGCGCGCGCTGCGCATCAAGCCGCCGGCGGTGCGCGAAGAGACGCTGATCAACCTCGTGGCCACGCGGCCGCGCTGACGCGCCGGCTTGCGATCGCGCAATGGCCGGGCACGGCCTTTGCTCCAGCGTTACAAAGCTCGGCCGCAAAGCCAGTAGGATCGTGTCATGACCCTCACCATCGAAGACCGCCCGCAGACGCTTGGCGAAGAAATCGCCAACGCGATCAGCCACGGCCTGGGTTTCCTGCTGGCCATCGCGTCGCTGCCCGTCCTCGTCGTCATGGCCGCACGCCACGGCACCGCGGTCAACATCGTGGCCGTGACCGTGTTCTCCGTCACGATGATGGTGCTGTACCTCGTCTCGGCGCTGTACCACGCGGTGCCCGAAGGCAAGGTGAAGTCCTTCCTCAATCGCGTCGATCACGCCGCCATCTACCTGTTCATCGCCGGCAGCTACACGCCGTTCGCGCTGGGCGTGCTGCACGGCCGCTGGGGCTGGATGCTGTTCGGCGCGATCTGGGCCATGGCCGCGGCCGGCATCGCCGTGAAGCTGCTGAACCTGCTCAAGCACCCGCTGTGGTCCACCGGCCTGTACGTGGCGATGGGCTGGTTCGCGCTGCTCGCCGCCGGCCCGCTGATCCACGCGATGCCCACGGCCGGCCTGCTGTGGCTGCTGGCCGGCGGGTTGGCCTACACCTTGGGCGCCGTCGTGTTCATCTTCGACTCGCGTGCCCGGTACATGCACTTCGCCTGGCACCTGTTCGTGCTGGTGGGCACCACGTGCCACTTCTTCGCGGCGCTCTGGTACGCGACGCCGGCGAAGCTGCTGGGCTGACCCGCCAGCCGCGCCCCTGATGGCCGTACGGACTTGGCCCGAGGCCTGAATCCGACGTGCAGGGCCTCCCGTAGTCCCCTTGTCTCTGCGGCGCCCTGGTCGGGCTGCGGCATGGGACACCAAGGGGGGAGTCCATGTCAGGTTTCATTGAAATCCAGCACGACGAATGGGTAGCCGCCGGGCCGGATGTCGTCCGTGCCCACTACACCGACCTGCACCACCGCCAGGTTGCGCGCGTGCACGCGCACGAACGCCTGCGCCAACTGGCGCCCGGGCCGACGGGGCCGCGCTTCGAGGTCGTCGCGCACACGGGCTGGCGCACGGTGCGCGACCTCTACGAACGCCACGACCGCGCCGACGGCAGCGTGCTGGATCAATGCGTGGCCGGCTCCAACTGGGGCCGCTCCATCGTCGCGCGCTTCTGGCGCAGCAACGACGGTGCGAACAGCGGCACGTTGATCGAGCTGACCGTGACGCAGCCGCTGCGTCCCTTGATCGGCCGGCTGGTGGGCCGCTGGATGAGGCGCCGCCTGGCCGCCGAACTGCGTGCGTTCGCGGCGGACATCAAGGCCGATGTCGAGCGAGGTCGCAAGACGGAGCGCAAGCTGCGCGTGGCCTGAACGCCTGCGAAGCTACAGCGTGGCGTGGTCGCGCAGGCGCGCGGGCAACGCGCGCACGTCGCGCCCGAGCGTGGCGGCCGACAGCGGCGGCAGGTCGGCGTCGAGCGCGCTGCGCACGAGCCGGTCCAGCGTCTGCGCGTGCGGCATCACGGGGCCGAAGAACAGCACGCGGCCGCCGCGGGCGAGCAGGATGGTGGGGAAGTCTTCGATGTCGAGGTCGCCGATCAGGTCGGACTCGTCCTCGATGTCGACCCAGACGAAGCGCGTCGCCGCGTCGGCATGGCCGATGCGCATTGCCTCGCGCGTGGCCACCAGCGTGTCGCGGTACGCATCGCAGGTGCGGCACCACTGGGCGCACAGGCAGGCTACCAGCAGCGGCTCGGAGTCCGGGTTCGAAGGGGAGGGCAGCGGAGCGCTCATCGCAGGGAGTGTGCCTGCAAACAGAAAACCTGCGTGAGGACCACAGTCAGCCAGTGTCGCAATCGGGTCGAGTGCTCGGCACTCCGAAACGGCCACCTGATCAGCAAAGCGCCAAAGGAAAAGGGGAGCGAGACCCAGGTCCCGCTCCCTTCACCCCGCCGAAGCCCGTCAACTCCGGCGTCCCGTCACGCCCCCTTGCGTTGGCGTAGCGCCAGTTTCAGGCGGCGGGCGGGACGGCGCAACGAAGCAATGGGCATGTGCTTGTGCGCCGCACGATGATCCATCTACTTGTTGGGCTGCAGCGTGATGCGCAGGTACGGCCGGACCGCATCCCAGCCCTTGGGGAACTTGGCCTTCAGCACCTCGGGATCCTGCAGCGACGGCACGATCACCACCGGGTCGCCGTCCTTCCAGTTGGCCGGCGTGGCGACGCTGTGCGAGTCGGTGAGTTGCAGCGAATCGATCACGCGCAGGATCTCGTCGAAGTTGCGGCCCGTGCTGGCGGGGTAGGTCAGCGTGAGGCGGATCTTCTTCTGCGGGTCGATGACGAAGACCGAGCGCACCGTGGCGGTCGCGCTGGCATTGGGGTGGATCAGGTCGTACAGCAGGCTCACCTTGCGGTCGGCGTCGGCGATGATCGGGAAGTTGACCGTGGTCTTCTGCGTGTCGTTGATGTCTTCGATCCACTTCTTGTGCTGCTCCACCGGGTCGACCGACAGCGCGATCACCTTGACGTTGCGCTTCTTGAACTCGCCACCCAGCTTCGCGGTGAAGCCGAGCTCGGTGGTGCAGACCGGCGTGAAGTCGGCGGGGTGCGAATAGAGCACGCCCCAGCTGTCGCCCAGCCACTGGTGGAAGTGGATCGGGCCTTCGCTGGATTGCTGCTCGAAGTCGGGGGCGATGTCGCCCAGTCGCAAGGTGGCCATGGAGGTTCTCCGTTGAGAAATCTGGTGTGACGCCGCCGACGCGGATGCCGGGGGCAGCGAAGCACCCGAGTCTAGTCAGGCCGGGTGGCAG
>Ga0302157_10004967_pt1 | contig 14274 bp, 11 predicted proteins | sample I_Bog_N3_3_FD_193502 | JGI IMG/M metagenome (GOLD analysis project Ga0302157, IMG submission 193502) | Peat permafrost microbial communities from Stordalen Mire near Abisko, Sweden - I_Bog_N3_3 | ecosystem: Environmental > Terrestrial > Soil > Wetlands > Peat | place: Sweden: Abisko, Stordalen...
CTCGTCGATCTCCATCACCCGTCTGGGTGCCGGCACCGACCGTCCGGCCAAGTTCATGGGCATCCACTTCATGAACCCCGTCCCGGTGATGAAGCTGGTCGAGCTGATCCGTGGCATCGCCACCGGCGAAGACACCTTTGCCACCGTCAAGGAATTCGTTGCCCGCCTGGGCAAGACCTCGGTCTCGGCCGAAGATTTCCCGGCCTTCATCGTCAACCGCATCCTGCTGCCGATGATCAACGAAGCCGTCTATACCCTGTACGAGGGTGTGGGCTCGGTGATCTCCATCGACAACGCCATGAAGCTGGGCGCCAACCATCCCATGGGCCCGCTGGAACTGGCCGACTTCATCGGTCTGGACACCTGTCTGTCCATCATGCACGTGCTGCATGACGGTCTGGCCGACAGCAAGTATCGCCCCTGTCCGCTGCTGGTGAAATATGTCGAGGCCGGCTGGCTGGGTCGCAAGACCGGCCGTGGCTTCTATGATTACTCGGGCGAGCAGCCGGTTCCGACCCGCTAACACGCTTGTGACACTTGCGGGGAAACTCGCGAAGGTCTAGACGTTTGCACCCCACCTTTCTTGCGGAAGGTGGGGTGTAGCTTTAGGAGCGACGATGTTCACGAACCTTGGCGGCATTCGGCCTTATCTTCTGCTGGCCCTGTTGTGTCTGGCCCTCTATCTGCCGGGTCTGGCCTCTGTTCCACCCATCGACCGCGACGAATCCCGCTTCGCGCAGGCTTCGCACCAGATGCTGGAAAGCGGCGATTACATCCGCATTCAGTTCCAAGACGAATCCCGGGCCAAGAAGCCCGCCGGCATCTATTGGCTGCAAGCCGCCTCGGCCCACATCTTCCAGGCCGAAAACAGCATCTGGGCTTACCGCCTGCCCTCGGCCCTTGGGGCTTTGCTGGCGGTGCTGCTGACCTTCCATTTCGGCCAGTATCTATTCGGACGCCCCGCCGCCGCCATGGGCGCATCGCTGCTGGCCTGCGCCCTGATCCTGGTCTCCGAGGCCCATCAGGCCAAGACCGACGCCGTACAGCTGGCCTGCATCGTCGCCGCCCAAGGCGTTTTAGGGCGGCTCTATCTGGCCGGGCGCGGCGCCGGAAAACGGCCGCCTTTGGGCGAAATCATGGTCTTCTGGCTGGCCATCGGTTTCGGCATCCTGATCAAAGGCCCGATCGTGCCGATGGTCAGCCTTTTGACCGTCGTCGCCCTGTGCATCGCCGACCGCAAGGTTCTGTGGCTGCAGCCGATCCGCCCCATCACCGGCTTTCTGATCGCCGCCGCCGTGGTCGCCCCCTGGGCCGCCGCCATCAGCCATGCCACCGACGGCCAGTTCATCGGCCAAGCGGTAAAGCAGGATCTGCTGCCCAAGCTGCTGGGCAGCCAGGAAAGCCACGGCGCTCCGCCCGGCTATTTCCTCGGGCTAATGACGGCCCTGTTGTGGCCGGCGTCGCTGTTCGTGGTGCCGGGTTTCGTCCGCGCAATCAAGCTGCGCCATGCTGCATCTTTACGCTTCTGCCTGGCCTGGATCGTGCCGGCCTGGATCGTCTTCGAGATCGTGCCCACCAAGCTGCCCCATTACGCCCTGCCGACCTTCCCGGCCCTGGCCCTTTTGGCCGGCATCGCCATCGCCGCCGACGACATCAATCTTAAGACCTGGTGGGCCAAGGCCTATGCCGCCGTCTGGCTGCTGATCGGAGTGGCCATCGCCGGAGTGGCCATCTATGCCCCCATCCGCCTGGGCGAGGGCTTCCGCCCGACCTCGCTGGTGCCGGCCATGGCCGCTCTGACCGCCGCAGTACTGCCGGCTATCCTGTTCTGGAAGGAACGCTTCCAGGCCGCCCTGACCGCCGCTCTGGCCGGGGCTTTGATCACTTATGCCGGTATCTTCATCGGCGTCCTGCCCAGCCTGGACCGCATGTTCCTGAGCGAGCGCATCGCCGAGGCTCTGCCGCGGGGAACTCCGGTGGCGGCCGCCGGCTTCCACGAGCCCAGCCTTGTCTTCCTGATGGGCACCAAGACCAAGCTGACCCTGGGCGGCGGCGCTGCCGACTTCCTGTTGCATACGCCGGGCGCCGTGGCCATCATCGAAAAGGAAGCCCGTCCCGACTTCGACGCCGCCATCGCCGCCTCGGGCCGCAATGTTCAGACGGTGATGCGATTGGATGGGTTCAATTATTCAAAGGGCCGCCCGGCCTCACTGACGGTCTTCATGCTTGAGGGCAAGCCATGATTCGCGCCGAGCTTCTGTTCGAACTGGTCTCTGACGCCTGGGCCTGGGTCGCCCGCCTCACCCGTCGCTGGCCCCTGGCCGCCTGGGGCGTGCACAGCCTGCTGTTCGCCGGACTGTCGTTCCTGCTGCTGGACCGCCCGGTCGCCATCTGGTTCAAAGCCCATCTGGCCGATACGCAATATGAAGGCTTCTTCCGCACCGTCACTATGATCGGTCTGGGCGGATTGTGGCTGGTTCCCTCGGGCCTGGGCTGGATTTTCTGCCGCTGGCGGCTGTGGAAGGCCGATTATTTCGACGTCGCCGCCCGCTATCGCCGCTGGGCCGACAGCCTGCTGTACTTCTTTCTGACGGTGGTTTTGTCGGGCCTGTTCGTCGATGCCGTCAAGGGGGTCATCGGACGCTACCGCCCGCGGGCCTTCTTCGATCAGGGGCTTTACGGGTTCCATCCCTTCAGCACCGATTGGGCGATCAATTCCTTCCCCTCGGGCCACAGCCAGACCATCTTCGCCGCCATGACCGCCCTGGCCATCATCTGCCCGCGCTATGAGCGGGCCTGGATGGCCTTGGGAATCCTGGTGGCCTTCAGCCGCGTCGCCCTGTCGGTGCATTACCTGGGGGATGTGGTCGCAGGCTCCTATGTCGGCATTATCGCCGCCATCCTGATGCACCGGGCCTTTGCCGCCAAGGGCATCGAGGTGAAGCTTTAAGGCCCCTACTCCCTCGTTAATTTCATCAAGGCGTTCTGAACATCGGGGGAATCCCAGACCACATTGCCGGCGACGGCTCCGGCCAACCGTCCGGCCTTGTCGATGATCACCGTGCTGGGCATGCCAGCCAGCTTCAGGGTCGAGGCGGCTCCGCCATTGGGATCGCCGAAGGGCTTCAGGAAACCAAGGCTCTGATGGGCCAGGAACTCCTTGACCGCCTTAGGCGCCAAACCATCCTCGCTGACCGGGATCACCTGAAGTGGAAAGCCCTTCAGATCACCCTGTAACCGATTGAGATACATCAGATCCTTCAGGCAGGGCCCGCAGTTGACCGAATAGAAATTCAGCACCACCACCATGCCTTTATAACGGCTGACATGCACCGGAATGTTGCTTGCGTCGCTGATGACCAGATCCGGCAGCTGCAGTCTTTGCGTATTGGTGACATCAGAAACCCGCAGCAGGCTTCCAGAGGCGGCGGGAACCATGTAGGTTAGGCCCCGTTCGGCTGCCTGCGCTGCCGGGACGAGCGCCGTTGTCAAAACGAGCGCCACCCCGAAGACGGCGGATGCGGTACGACGAAACATAGCGAACCTTCCTCTTAAGAGATGTTCATGAGCAACGAAAAAGACCAGGCCGGCGCCAGCTCCATTTGGGGTGGCCGCTTCGCCGGTGGCCCGTCCGCCGTTATGCAGAGGATCAACGCCTCGATCGATTTCGACAAGCGCCTTTATGCCCAAGACATCCGGGGATCGAAGGCCCATGCGGCCATGCTGGTCAAAGTGGGCATCCTGACCGAGGCCGACGGCAAGGCCATCCAGGGCGGTCTGGACCAGATTCTGGCCGAGATCGAGAGCGGAAACTTCACCTTCCGCATCGATTACGAAGACATCCATATGAATGTGGAGACCCGTCTGGCCGAGCTGATCGGCGAGGCGGCGGGGCGTCTGCATACCGCCCGTTCGCGCAACGACCAAGTCGCCACCGACTTCCGCCTGTGGGTGCGCGACACCTTGGACGGCATGGAAGGCGGCTTGAAAGGTCTGCAGGAAGCCCTGCTGGAAAAAGCCGAGGAGCATGCCGCCAGCGTCATGCCCGGCTTCACCCATCTGCAGGCCGCCCAGCCGGTGACCTTTGGCCATCACATGCTGGCCTATGTGGAGATGTTCGGCCGCGACCGCTCGCGGCTTAAAGACGCCCGGCTGCGCATGAACGAATGCCCCTTGGGTGCTGCCGCCCTGGCCGGCACCTCGTTCCCCATCGACCGCCATATGACGGCGCAAGCCTTGGGCTTCGACCGGCCCACCGCCAATTCGCTGGATTCGGTGTCGGACCGCGATTTCGCCCTGGAATTCCTGTCCTCGGCGGCCATCTGCGCCATCCATCTGTCGCGTCTGGCTGAAGAGCTGGTGATCTGGACCACCGCCCAGTTCCGCTTCGTGACCCTGTCGGATTCCTTCACCACCGGCTCGTCGATCATGCCGCAGAAGCGCAATCCCGATGCCGCCGAGCTGATCCGCGCCAAGGCCGGTCGGGTCATCGGCAATCTGAATTCGCTTCTGATCGTCATGAAGGGCCTGCCCCTGACCTATTCCAAGGACATGCAGGACGACAAGGAACCGGCCTTCGAAGCCGCCGACACCCTTGAACTCTCCATCGCCGCCATGACCGGCATGATCCGCGATCTGAAGGTCAACACCCAGCGGCTGAAGGAATCAGCGGGGGCCGGCTATACCACCGCCACCGACATCGCCGACTGGCTGGTCCGGGCGGCAGGGGTTCCCTTCCGCCAGGCTCATCACATCACCGGGCGCATCGTGCGCATCGCCGAGGATCGTGGCGTCGGGCTGGAAGATCTGTCCCTGGCCGATCTTCGGGGCGTGGACGAGCGCATCACCGACGACGTCTTCTCGGTGCTGGGGGTCGAAGCCTCGGCTGCCAGCCGCACCAGCTTCGGCGGCACGGCTCCGGCCAATGTCGCCCAGTCGGTCATCGCCGCCCGCAAGCGTTTCCTTTAAGGAAAGGGTCCGAAGCCATGCGCCTTGCCGCCTTCGCCACGGTTATCCTGGCCAGCCTCGCCCTTGCGGGCTGCGGCAAGGCCGGGCGTCCGATCTCACCCGATCCGGTGCCCCATCCGCAGCTTTACCCCAAGGTCGAGCCGGAAAGCCATACGCAGCCGATCCCGGCCAAGCCGAACCCGGATGGGAAGGCCATGCCGCCCGAATGGGATCAGGATGACATCAATAAGGCCTTCACCAAGGATGGCGCCTTTATTGATCCGTCTGCCCGTCAGCGCATCACCGCCAGCTCATTCGCCACCCCGACCAGCGAGAACATCGCCATACGCACCAGCGCCTCGGGCCGTGGCGGCATCTCGGAACCCAATAACCAGACCTATGTCGACCAGCCCCTTACGGAGCCCCGTCCATGAACCATTTCCAGTACCACCGTGGCCAGCTTTGCGCCGAGGAGGTTCCTCTGGCCCGCATCGCCGACGAAGTGGGGACCCCGTTCTATTGCTATTCCCAGGCCACCCTGGAACGGCATTTCCGCGTCTTCCAACAGGCCTTGGCCGGGCTTGACGCCACCATCTGTTTCGCTGTGAAGGCCAATTCCAACATCGCCGTCATCCGCACCCTGGCCGCCCTGGGCGCCGGTGCCGACGTGGTCTCGGGCGGCGAGCTGCGCCGAGCCCTGGCCGCTGGCGTCGATGCCGGCAAGATCGTCTTCTCGGGCGTCGGCAAGACCTCCGAGGAACTGGAGCTGGCCCTCACCACGGGCATCATGCAGATCAACGTCGAGTCCGAGCCCGAGCTGACCGCCCTGGACGAAGTCGCCCGCACCTTGGGCAAAGTGGCCGAGATCGGCGTGCGGGTGAACCCCGACGTGGATGCCAACACCCATGCCAAGATCACCACGGGCCGCAAGGAAAACAAATTCGGCATCGAATGGACCCGCGCCCGTCAGGTCTTCCAGAAGGCCAAGCAGATGGAGGGCATCGAGCCGGTGGCGGTGGCCGTCCATATCGGCTCGCAGCTGACCGAGTTGGAGCCCTTCCGTCAGGCCTTCGCCCGCGTGCGCGATCTGGTGCTGATGCTGCGGGCCGACGGCATCAACATCCGCCGCGTCGATCTGGGCGGGGGCTTAGGCATTCCCTATGACGGCGAGGTGCCTCCGGCGCCCATGGAATATGCCCAGGTCATCCGCGAGACCCTGGGCGATCTTGGCTGCCAGCTGGTGCTGGAGCCCGGTCGTCTGCTGGTGGGCAATGCCGGCATGCTGGTCAGCAAGGTCATCTATGTCAAGGAAGGCTCGACCCGCAGCTTCGTGGTTTGCGACGCCGCCATGAACGATCTGGTCCGCCCGGCCATGTATGACGCCCATCATGACATCCTGCCGGTGATCGAGGCTCCTCCCGGCACCGAGCCCAAGCCGGTGGATGTGGTCGGCCCCATCTGCGAGACCGGCGACACCTTCGCCAAGCAGCGCAGTCTGGTCCCCTTGGAGCCGGGCGATCTGATCGCCTTCGCCACTGCCGGAGCCTATGGCGCCGCCATGGCCTCGCAGTACAATTCCCGCCTGCTGGTGCCGGAAGTGCTGGTCAAGGGCGGCACTTACGCCGTGGTCCGCGCCCGTCCCACCTACGAAGAGATGCTGTCCTTGGAAAGCATCCCCGAGTGGCTGGCCTGATCCCGAGGCCCCCATGCGACAGCGGACGCCCAGCCCCGCCTCTCCCGCCAGCCGGCGTATTGCCCGGCTGACGCGGTGGGCGAGGCTGGCGCTGCTGCTGGAGCGCCTGTGCGAGCGGACTTGGCCCCTGCTGGCCCTGATCCTGCTGTTTACCGCCCAAGCCGCCCTGGAACTGCCCCGATATCTGCCGCTGTGGGGGCATCTGACCCTGCTGGGCCTTTTTGCTTATGGCTTGGGCTGGTCCCTGTGGCGCTTGCGCCGCTTGAGGTTGCCCAGCCTCGCCGAGGCCCATCGCCGCATCGAGGCCGACAGCCACCTGCCCCATCGCCCCTTAAGCCTGCTGGACGACGAGCTGACCGCCGGCAAGGGTGATCCGCTGGCGACCGCCCTTTGGAGCATCCAACGCCGCCGTGCCGCCGATCTGGCCCCGCGTCTGGCTTTGGGCTGGCCGCGCCCGACCTTGCCCCAGGCCGATCCCTTGGGCCTGCGCTTCGTCCCCATCCTGCTGCTGGTCCTGGCCGCCGCCGGGGGCAGTCTGAACGGCAGCCTGCCTGAGCGCCTGCTGGAAGCCTTAAGCCCCAATCTGGCCGGAGTCTCTGGCCCGCCGCCATTACTGCAGACCTGGATCACCCCGCCGGCCTATACCCGCCTAGCCCCCCAACTGCTGCAAAGCTTGGCCCCAGGCCAAACCGTCACCCTGCCCGCCGGCAGCATTCTTCTGGCCGAGTTGCAAGGAGGCCATCGCAAGGCCGAGGCCCGCCTGGACGGCAAGAGCACGCCCTTCTCGTCCCAAGGCCCCGACAGCCAGCGCCTGGAAATGCCCATCCTTCAGGGCAGCCGCCTGGAGATCCACCAGGGTTTTTCGACCCTTGGGTCCTGGCCACTGGCGGTGATCGCCGACCGGGCTCCCGCCGTCGCCTTCGCCGGGCCACCGCAGCGGGACCGCATCGGACGCCTCAAGCTGGAGGTGCTGGGGCACGACGATTACGGCATCGCCAAGCTGTGGCTGCTGATCCGCCCCACCGGCCAGCCGGGAGCGGAGGCCCAGACCATCGAACTTCCTTTGGAAGCCCAACCGTCTCCCGAGACCCGCCTTACCCTGTGGCAGGACCTGACCGGCAACGCCTGGGCCGGGCATGAGGTCAGCCTGCAACTGGCCGCCGAGAATGGGGCCGGACTGAAGGCCTTAAGCGCCCCCATGATCATGACCTTGCCGGAGCGGAGCTTCACCAACCCAGTGGCCCAGGCAGTGATCCTGCAACGCAAGCGTCTGGCCCAAGCGCCTTCGGATCGCAGTCCGGTCAGGGCAGGATTGGCCCGCATCGCCTCGGCCCCCGAGGCTTTTCATGGCGACACCACGGTGTTTCTGGCCCTGTCGGTCTCCATCTCCCGCCTGCGCTGGGACAGCTCGGATCAGGCGGTGCCCAGCGTGCTGGACATCCTGTGGCAGACCGCTCTGCGTATCGAGGAAGGCGACCGGCCCATGGCCGAGAAAAGCCTGAATTCCGTGCAGCGCGCCCTGGAGCAGGCCCTGGCCGAGAACGCTCCGGCGGCGGAGATCGCCCAACTGATGGCCGAGTTGCAAAGCGCCCTCGACCAATATATGGACGCCCTGGTGCAAGACGCCCTGCGCCACGGCCTGAACGGCACGCCCGCCAACCCCGACCAGCCGACGGTCAGCCCGCAGGACCTGCAGGATATGACCGAGCAGATCCGTGACCTTGCCGCCACCGGCTCGCGCGAGGCCGCCCAGGCCATGCTCAAGCGCCTGCGCCAACTGACCGAGGGTCTGCAAGTCTCCTCCAAGGCCCCAAGCCAGCAGATGACCTTGCAGGCGCAAAACCTGATGAACGATCTGAACGCCATCGCCACCGAGCAAAACCAGCTGCTGGATCAAAGCTTCCAGGAAAACCGCCGCCAGCAGGCCGACGAGGACCGCGACGGACTACCCATCCTGGGCGAGCGCCAGTCTGGCAAGAGCCAAAACCAGGGCAACCCCAACGCCGCCGCCCGCCAGGAGGCCTTGCGCAACCGCCTGGGCAAGGCCATGCAGGAGCTGGGAGAAACCGGCGTCGATATCCCCCAGGCCTTCGGTCAGGCCGAGCGGGCCATGCGCGACTCCTCGTCCGCCCTCGGCAAAGGCAATCTTCCCGATGCCGTCGATGCCCAGACCGAAGCCGTGGCCCGCCTGCAAGAGGGCACCCGCCAGACCATGAAGGACCTGAGCCAGAAACTGGGCGGCGGATTATCGGTGCAGCCCGGACTGCCCGGCAATACGGACCCCCTGGGCCGGCCCTTGCCCAACAGCGGCGGCCTGCCCAACCTGTCGGACCAGCCCCTGCCCAGCCAGTCGGAGATGACCAAAGCCCGCGAGGTGCTGGAGACCTTGCGCCAACGCTCCGGCGAAGCCCAACGCCCGCCGGAAGAGCGGGACTATCTGCAACGCCTGCTGAAAAGCTTTTTTTAAGTCTGCATGAATGCGGCCCGGCCCGGGCCCGCTCAAGCGCCGCACGGGCTTATCGCTTTTCCTGCACAGACTTAGCCAGTACAGGAAAAACTCTAAACCGGGATATTATCCAGCAGCCGGGCCTTGCCCAGGCGTGCCGCGACCAGGATACGGGCGGGGCGATCCACGGTCTGCAGCGGAGCCAGCCCATCGGCGGCCCGGACCTCCAGATAATCCACCGAGGCGAAGCCTGCCGCCAGCAGCTGGGCCTTGCCCCAGGCCTCCTGTGAGGCCACGTCAGCACCACCCCGCAAAGCCTCGGCCATGGCCGAAAGGGTGCGATGAATGGCGGGAGCAATAGCCCGCTCCTCCGCCGACAGATAGGCGTTGCGCGAGCTTAAGGCCAAGCCATCGGCCTCGCGCACCGTCGGCACCCCCTCGATGCGGATCGGGATGTCCAGATCACGGACCAGCCGCTTGATCACCTGAAGCTGCTGGTAGTCCTTTTCACCGAACAGGGCCACATCGGGACCAGCCTGCAGCAGCAGCTTGGCGACCACCGTGGCCACGCCGGCGAAATGGCCGGGGCGGAAGGCTCCGCACAATCCTTCCGAAACACCCGCGACGGTGATGGTGGTGGAGAAACCGTCGGGGTACATCTCGGCCACCGTCGGGGCGAACAGGCCCGAGGCTCCGGCTTCCTGCAACAGGGCGGCATCCTCGGACACCCGGCGGGGATAGGCGGCGAAGTCTTCATTGGGGCCGAACTGGGTCGGATTGACGAAGACCGAAGCCACCACCTTGTCGGCCAATTCCAGACCACGGCGGATCAGGGTCAGATGGCCTTCATGCAAGGCACCCATGGTGGGAACCAGGGCGACGGTCAGTCCCTGACGCCGCCAATCGCCCACCTGAGTACGCAAATCGGCGACAGTGCAGAAAATCGGCAAACTCATCATGGTCAGCTCTTAGCCTTGGGCATGCCGAAGCAATGTTCGGGACCGGGAAAGGCGCGGCTGCGCACCTCGGCGGCATAGGCCTTGACGGCTTCCTCGACGGCTCCGCCCAATTCAGCGTAGCGCTTGACGAATTTCGGCTTGAAGGTGTCGAACAGGCCAAGGATGTCATCGATCACCAGCACCTGACCGTCACAGGCCGGGGACGCGCCGATACCAATGGTGGGAATAGAGACCTCGGCGGTTAAAGCACGGGCCACCGGCTCGACGGTGCCTTCGACCAGCAGAGCAAAAGCACCGGCCTGGGCCATGGCCAAGGCATCGGCCCGAATGGCCGTCACTTCGGCCTCTTCGCGCCCCTGAGCCCGGAAGCCGCCCAAGGTATTGACCAACTGGGGCTTAAGACCGATATGGCCCATGACCGGGATGCCGCGATCGACCAGGAACCTGACGGTCTCGGCCATCTCGACGCCGCCTTCAAGCTTGATGGCGGCGGCTCCGGTCTCCGAGATGACCCGAGCTGCGTTCCGGAAGGCCTGCTGCGGGCTTTCCTGATAACTGGCGAAGGGCATGTCGATGATGACCATGGCAGTCCGGCTGCCGCGCATCACCGCCTTGCCGTGATTGATCATCATGTCCAGGGTCACCCCCAGAGGGGTATCCATGCCATAGAGCACCATGCCAAGGGAGTCACCCACCAGCAGCACATCCACATGGGGATCGAGCAGCTTGGCGATGGGCGTCGTATAGGCGGTTAAGATGACCACCGGCTCGCCGCCCTTACGGGCGCGGATGTCGCGGACGGTCAAGCGTTTGGTTCTGATTTCCGTGCTCACGGGACCTACCTCCTGGCCGGCTCCCCTGCCGGAGCCGGGCTTCTCATACAACTTTTTTGCGGGTGCGAAAAGAGGGGCGTCACGCCCCTTCGGCAAGGCGCTCCACGGCGTCCGCCTGACGGATGGCCACATGGCTGGCGTCGGGCAGGGCAATCAACCCCTCCCGCTTGAAGGCGGTCAGGGTGCGGCTGACGGTTTCAATGGTCAGGCCAAGATAATCGGCGATGTCGGATCGGCTCATGGGCAAATGCACGATGGAGGCCGGTTCTTTCTCTCCCAAACGATGGGACAGCATGCCAAGAAAGGTCGCCACCTTTTCCCGCGCCGTCTTGCGGCCCAGCAGCAGCATCTGCTCGTGCGCCGCCGCCAACTCGAAGATGGTGGCTCCCAGCAGGCGTTTTTCCAGCAGCGGGATGTCGTCGAACAGCACTTCCAGCTTGCGCCTGGGAAAACGGCAGAGGGTCAAGGGCGTCATGGCCTCGGCGGTATAGACATAGCCGCCCTTCTTCGACAGGCCGAAGAAATCGCCGGGAAACAGAAAGGCGGTGATCTGCCGCCGCCCGTCGGACAACAGCTTGTAGAGCTTTACCGCGCCATGGGCGATGGAATAAAGATGCAGCGAGGGGTCGCCCTCGCGGAAGATCGTCGTATTGGGCTCGACCGAGGTCTGGCCCAGGATCGAGCCCAACTTGCGCACGGACTCAGCCGGAAGACCATGGCAGAAGGCCAACTCGCCCAGCTCGCAGGATGAACAGGGCATGGCCGAGCCTTCAGGCCGTTCCCGCTCCGCGCCGAGATCGAATGGAGGCATCGTTTTCCCCGCCCCTATGTGCCAGCCGAGAACAGATTGCGATCATTATACGGCTTGATGCCGAAACGCAAGAAAGCTACCCCTTCGGCTCCGGCGGCGGAGTCTCTTTATCGGGCGCTTCCTTAACCGCGCCGGGCCGTTCCGGCTCGTCGTAATCGAACAAAATACGGTTGGCGGCCCCGTCCAGGTCTTCGAACTGACCGGAGCGCAGGCTCCACAAAAAGGCCACCAGGCCGATGGCGCCCAAAGTCAGGGCCACCGGAATCAGCATCAATATGGCTTTCACCAGAGCCTCCCACGGGCCAAACGCAAAGCATTGGTAATGACGATCACCGAGGACGTCGACATGGCGATGGCGGCGATCAGCGGCGTGACCATGCCCATCACCGCCAGGGGGATGGTGAACATGTTGTAGCCCAGGGCCAAGACAAAATTCTGCTTCACCAGTGCCCCGGCCTTAAAGGATACCGCCAGACTTTCCAGCACCGGCGCCAGCCGATGCCCCTGAAAAACGATATCCGCCGCCGTTTGGCTGACATCCACCGCCGAGGACGGCGACATGGAGACATGGGCCGAGGCCAGGGCCGGAGCATCATTCAGGCCGTCACCGACCATCAGCACCCGATGTCCCTGCTCGGCCAGCTCGGCCAGACGGGCATATTTGTCGGACGGGCTGCAACCGGCCCGCCAGTCCCTGATCCCCAGTTCGTCGGCAACCCGGGCCACGGTGGCGGCGCGATCGCCCGACAGCAGCTCGATACGGAAGCCGCGCTTCTTCAGCTTGCCCACCACCTCGGCGGCATCGATACGCGGACGGTCGGCGAAGGTGAAGCGCACCGGCTCCTGGCCAGGACGCGCCAGGAACAGCTCGGGCCCAGTGGTCTCGGCCTGATCGTCGGGCAGGCCCAGCCAGCGGCGGCCGCCAAGTTTGACCTCGCCCCACTCCAGGCCACAGCCGGGAACCTCGCGCACACCCTCGGCCACCGACACGCCCGGCAAAGCCCGGCAGATGGCGCGGGCGACGGGGTGCTTGCTGGCGGCGGCGATGGAGGCGGCCAGACGCAGGTCGTCCTCGCCATAGCCGACGCCGGTGATCAACTCCGGCCGGCCTTCGGTCAGGGTGCCGGTTTTGTCGAAGACGATGGTATCCACCTGAGACAAGCGTTCCTGGGCCGTCGCCGATTTGATCAGGATGCCCTGACGCAACAGCCGCCCCGAGGCCACCACCTGCACCACCGGCACCGCCAGCGCCAGGGCGCAAGGGCAGGTGATGATCAGTACCGAGACGGCATAAAGCAGCGCCTCCTGCCAGGGCGTATTGGTGAAAATTTCCCAGCCCAGGAAGGTGGACAGGCCCATGATGTGCACCACGGGGGCATAATAGCGGGCCACCCGGTCGGCCACCGCCACATATTTGGCGCGGCCCTGTTCGGCCACCTCCATCATGCGGACGATCTCGGACAGCAAGGTGTGCTCGCCTACCGCCGTCACCGTCATGCGCAGGGCACCCGACAAATTCAGGGTACCGGCGAAGACCGCGCCGCCGGGAGCGATGTCGGTGGGGACCGTTTCGCCGGTCAGCAGGCTGGTATCCAACTCGGACTGGCCGTCAATGACCGTGCCGTCGGCGCCGATTCGCTCACCCGCCGAGACCAAGACGATCATGCCGACCTGGACCTGCTCCGAGGGTAACAGGCGGCGACTGCCGTCAGCCTCCAGAACCGTCACCGCCGTGGCTCCTAAGGACAGCAGATGCTCCGCCGCCGAGCGGGCGCGGCCACGGGCGCGACTGTCCAGGTAACGGCCGATCAGCAGGAAAAACAGCAGCGAGATGGCCGCATCGAAATAGGCATGCTGGCCACCATGCATGGTCTCCCACAGGCTCATGGCCGAGGCCAGGGTCACGCCGATGGTGATGGGAACATCCATGTTGGTGCGCTTGGCCGCCAGTGCGGTGATGGCCGAGCGGGCAAAGGGCCGCACGCAATAGAGCACCGCCGGCAGGGCGATCAGCGCCGAAATCCAATGGAACAGCTGGCGGGTGGCGAAATCCATGCTGCCGCCGTCGCCGGCCCAGATCGAGACAGAGAACAGCATGACATTGCCGGCGGCGAAACCAGCCACGGCCATGGACCGCAGCAGTTCTTTCTCTTGGCGCTCGGCTTCTTTGCCCAGGCGGGCCGGATCATAGGGCAGCAGGTGATAGCCGATGGCCGTCACCGGGGCGATGATGGCGTTGGCGTTCGTCGCTTCGGGACGCCAGCGGACCACCAAGCGCCGGGTGGTCATATTCAGGCGGGCCGCTTCCACACCCGGCTGACGGGCCAGCAGGCTTTCAATCAGCCAGACGCAGGCGGCGCAATGCATGCCCTCGACCATCAGATACAGACTGTGGCTGCCGTCCTCCCCCACTTTGACGTGGGGGGAATAATCCATGGGCCCGCCCTCGTCGTCGGGGCGCAAGGGCCGCACCGCCGGATCAAGGGAACGGCGCTGATAATAGCTGTCGAGCCCCAGGCCGCGGACCAGAGCATAGGCGCCCTGGCAGCCCTTACAGCAGAAATCCGGCCCGGCGTCCGAAGCCG
>Ga0302157_10004969_pt1 | contig 14271 bp, 15 predicted proteins | sample I_Bog_N3_3_FD_193502 | JGI IMG/M metagenome (GOLD analysis project Ga0302157, IMG submission 193502) | Peat permafrost microbial communities from Stordalen Mire near Abisko, Sweden - I_Bog_N3_3 | ecosystem: Environmental > Terrestrial > Soil > Wetlands > Peat | place: Sweden: Abisko, Stordalen...
AAAGCTCTACTTCAAGGAGGGTCGCGCGAAGGTGGAGATCGGTCTCGCGAAAGGTCGCAAGCAACAAGACCAGCGACAGGCGCTCGCCAAGCGCGACGCCGAGCGCGACATGGCCCGGGCGGTGCGCCACGCGGAGAAGTTCGGCTGACGCCCTCTTCGCCGTCGAGGGCTCGCGGTAGACTCCTCAGGCGGCCAAAGGGGTCGCGACAACGAGGGGGTGAATGGTTTCGACGTCAGTCGTCGAGGTGAAAGAAGCGAGCCGTGGTCTCCGGAGCCACGCTAAAGAGCCGGAAACAAAAAATAAACGCCAAGCCTCAGCTTGCGTTCGCTGCTTAGGTAGCGACATCCGCCTAGACCCAGCCCTGCGGTTTAGTTAACGGGTGTCATAAAGCAGGGCTTACCCGAGAGGTTCGTTAGTGATCTCGCTGGGACACCTCAGCTAACTACGGAACACCATTGGCGCTGACACCGATGACGTTCCCGACAATTTAAGGTCAGCTGCGCTCGGAGAATGTTCACTAAGAAGTTGACGGACCGGGGGCTCGCACCCCCGCACCTCCAAGGATGCCCAGAGTCTGCTCTGGACGTTGTTGGAGGTGAGCCACTCCCTGTTGGACGAAACAACGGCCGTAGCCCTCAGGCCGCGGTCAGCGTCTCTCGCGTGAGACCGAACGAGCGTAAGAAGTTACGTACTCGCACCACCTGGTCCTCGGTCAACTCTCGCGTGCGCGTCGAACCAAACGACACCGTCTCACCCTCGACCGTAACCGCCCAGTTGCCGCGGTGGGTCTCGTGGACTTCGCCAAATCGCGCGAGGAGCGAACACACGTCGTGCCACTGGATGTTGTGGTTCAAAGGGTGACAGAACAGTTTCTGCGCGGTGACGCGGTGGTGATGGTCCAACTTGATCGACATACGTGACCCCCCTCGGCGGGCTTAACGATACTTGACCTCATCAGCACTATCCACCTTTTACGAGGGGCTGTCAAGGAGCGCGACGAGTTCCACGTGCTCGGTCATCGGGAAGAGGTCGAATACTCGCAGGTCACTCAGTACAAATCCGTTTGATAAGAAGATTTTAAAGTCGCGGGCGAACGTCGCCGCGTCACAGGACACGTAGACCACTCGTCGGGGACCGCGGCGCGCCAGGCTCTGGGCGACACCCTTGGCGAGTCCGTGGCGCGGTGGATCGAGGACCACAATCGAATCTGGTCGCACCGTGTCGTTGACGGACCGCGGCGTCACCGACCACTCTCGCACCTTGAGGTGACTGAGACCCACGGCGTTGGTCCGAGCGTCACGAACGGCGAAGGGCGAGGACTCGACGGCACTCACCCGACCACTCGGTCCAACCCGCTTGGCGAGCGGGACGCTGAAGAGTCCCACGCCCGAGAAGAGATCGACGACGTCATCGCCCACGGTCGCGTCGGCGAATTCGAGCACGGTGTCACTCAGGAGCCGTGGGGCGTCGCGGTGCGCCTGCCAGAACGACATGGGACCGACCGAGAAGACGTGGTCGTGAACCCGCACGCGCGAGTGCGTCGAGGGGTCGAGCGCCTCGCCACTCAACGCGCGCACCTCGTAGGTCTCGCCGCGCTCGCTCTCTCGACGCGCGACCGCGAAGCGTTCTCCTTCGCCGATCGCGCGCAGTTCGACCTCGAGGACCCCGGGCCACTGGCGCCCGAAGGCAACGGCGAATGACTCATCGGCGATCCAACACGAATCGAGCGCCACCACCGAGTGACTCCTCGCCTCGTGCAAGCCCAGCTGGCCGTCCTCATCCACCGCGCAGCGCAGCCGCGTGCGCGAATGCTGCGCCGGCGAGGGCGCGGCGAGGACCGTGACGTCGCGCTCAACCCCCGCGATGCGCCGCAGGTGTTCACGCACCAACGAGGCCTTCCAGTCGTGCTGGGCGGTTTCGTTGGCGTGTTGGAGGTCGCAGCCCCCGCAGCCGCCCGGGTGGGCGTAGGGGCACGGGGCACTCACCCGCGCGGGACTCGACTCGAGGATCTCGACGGCGTCGCCGCGATAGAACTTCGCGGTCGCCTCACGTACCTCGACGCGCACCAACTCACCCGGGAGGGCGTGGCGCACGAAGACCACGCGGCCGTCCGCGGCCCGGCCGACCCCGCCACCGGTGGCCGGTCGCTCGACGCGCACCGTCATCTCAGCTTCGTGGGCGCCCGGCGCCGCCGGACTCACGCGGTGACGCGAAGAAAGAGGTCGACGAGCTCCTGGGCGCGACCGCGGGCCGCGGGGGTCTCGCGGGCGGTCTCGTCGAGCAGCGCCGCGACGTCGAGCCCCAGCTCGCGGGCGTCGTCCTCGTCACTGGCGAGCCACTCCTTGAGTTGTGCGTCGTCAATCTCGGGGTGGAACTGGACCCCGACGCTCGCCCCGATCCGGAAGGCCTGCACCGCGCGAGACGACGTCGCCCACAACTCCGCGGACGCGGGTAGCGAGCAGTGGTCGAAGTGAAACTCGAACCACGGACCCGGCGATAAATCGACGCCGGGCAGCACGTCAATGTCGAACCACCCGATCTCACCGTGCTCGGCGCGCGTGACCTCGCCGCCGAAGAATCGACAGAGCGCTTGGGCCCCGAAGCAGATCCCCAGTATCGGCAGGTTCCGCTCGACAGCGTCACCGATCAGGGCCAGCTCGCGACCGAACCAGGACGCCTCCACCTCGTGGTCGTACACCGCGCACTTCGATCCGAGGATGACGAGCCCGTCGTAGCCCTCGAGTGACGGAGTCGCCGTCGTGGCGTCCATCATCACGACGTCGAGTTCGAAGCCGCGCGATTCAAACGCCTCGCCCACCAGACCGGGTCGGTCTTCAAGGTGATGACGGAGGACCAGTGCGCGAGCCATAGCCTTCGACTCTACCGAGGACGCTGCCGGCACTACGCGCTGGGGAGCGACCATCCGAGACTCGTGGCGATCTCCTTGCAGGTGGGGCACACGGGGTACTTCTGAGGATCACGTCCCGGGACCCACACCTTGCCGCAGAGGGCGCGCACCGGCGTGGCGTTGATCATCCCCGCGACGACGCTGTTATCGAGTGCCACGAACTCCCCGTCTTTGGGGGTGTAGCCCTCGAGGACGATGTGGGTGAATCGTTCGTGGTCGCCCTCGTCGACTTCGGTCGTCGAGTGGACGATCACCTCGCTCTGGGACTGCACGCTCATGGGAAAACTGTAGCGAGACCTAGGGTGGGGACGATGAAGAGTCGACGCCAACGCCGACCCACCACGCGCCCCCTCGGACGCGTCGCCTCACACTTCACGCGAGAGGGTACGCCGAAGAACTCCTACCGCACCGAAGCCGAAGCCCGGGGTGCGGCGCAGCTCGCCTGGACGCTCAATCGCGTGAACCTGAACGCGTACCGCTGCGACTACTGCCACCAGTGGCACGTTGGCAAGCGCTTACGCGACGATTAGCGAACACCTCAAAAAAAGGTCAGAATAGGAACACTCGAAACGAAAGGTTTCCCATGTCGGTCCAGGCGTACATCTTGATTCAGTCGGAAATTGGTTCGAGCGAGAAGGTCGTCCTCGCCACCCGCGCCGTGCCCGGCGTCCTCGAGTCCTTCGAAGTGACGGGACCCTACGACGTGATCGTGCGGTGCGAAGCCGCGAGCGTCGACGACCTCGGCAAGTTCATCGTTGGGGCCATCCAGAAGGTCGCCGGCATCACGCGCACCCTGACCTGTCCCGTCGTCAACATCTAACCAAAGGCCCCGGCGGTACGGAGTTCGCGGATACGGGCGTCGTCGACGCCCCAGTTGGCCAGCCCCTCGAGCGTCCCCGATCCCGGACTTCGCGGCGGGGCGTTAATTGAAGACGGCGTCGCCGAGAAGCGCGGCGCCGGCGCGGGTTGCGGCGCGTCGCCGGTGACGTACACCTCACGGGCCACGTTGTAGGGATGCGAGAGCGCTTCGGAGGGCGAGAGCACCGGCGTCACGCAGGCGTCGCGGGATTCAAAGATCGCCGTCCACTCGTCGCGGGTCTTCGTGCGGAAGATGGCGGCGAAGCGCACTTTCATCGCGGGCCACTGCGTCCGGTCCGACTGGTCGGGCAGCGTCTCGTCGAGCAGACCGAGTCCGTCGAGGAGTTGGCGGTAGAACTGGGCCTCGATCGCCCCGACCGCGACGTAGCGGCCGTCGCTCGTCTCGTAGACCTCGTAGAAGTGGGCGCCGGTGTCGAGCATGTTGGTGCCGCGCTCTTCGCTCCAGTAGCCGCCGTTCATCATGCTGTGGGTCATCGAGAGCAGTGACGCCGACCCGTCGACCATGGCGGCGTCTACGACCTGACCTACGCCGCTGCGTTGAGCGGCGTAGACCGCCGCGAGAACTCCGAAGACGAGAAACATCGCGCCGCCACCAAAGTCGCCCACCAGGTTGAGCGGTGGTGTCGGCCGCTCCCCCGCGCGGCCGATCGGCCACAGCGCACCCGAGATCGCCACGTAGTTAATGTCGTGCCCCGCGCGAGCCGACAGGGGCCCCGATTGGCCGTAGCCGGTCATGCGGCCGTAGACGAGTCGACGGTTGCGCGCCCAGCACTCCTCCGGCCCGAGTCCCAATCGCTCGGTGACGCCTGGACGAAAGCCCTCGATCAAGACGTCGGCGCGCTCGGCGAGCTCGAGCACCAGGTCGCGACCGGCGTCGTTCTTGAGGTTGACCGCGACCGACGGTCGCGAGCGATTCAAGACGTCAAAGGTCGTCCTCGCCTCGGCATCAACGTCACCGCGCTCGAGACGCAACACGTCGGCACCGGCGTCCGCTAAGAGCATGCAGGCGTAAGGACCCGGTCCGATACCGGCGAGTTCGATGACTTTTAATCCACTGAGGGGCCCGCTCACGAGGTCAGTGTAGGTGGGGTCGGCGCAGCGCCCGGAACTAATCCCACCACAGGTCGTGACCGAGCACGCCGCGCCCGATGAGACCGAGTTGAATCTGCGTGGTCCCTTCAACGATGGTGAGTTGTTTCGCGTCCCGGTAGAACTGTTCGACCGGATGGTCCTCCATGTAGCCCGCCGCGCCGAGGAGCTGGACCGCGAGACCGGAGGCCTTGACCGCGACCTCGGTGGCGTAGTACTTCGCCATGGAGAGATAGGGCACGAACTCCTTGGTGTACTTGCCCTGGTCGGCGAGCCACGCGGAACGGTACGTGAGCAGCCGGGCCGCCTCGATCTCGGTGGCGCACTTCGCGATCTCCCACTGGATCCCCTGGAACTCGGCGATGGTCTTGCCGAAGGCCTGGCGCTCCTTGACGTACTCGGTCGCGTACATGAGCGCCCCTTCGGCGAGGCCGATCCCGCGAGCCGCGACGATCGGTCGCATCGCGTTGAGGGACTCCATCGCCAACGCGAAGCCGCCCCCGATGACCTGGCGCGGACCGACGCGCACGTTCTCCAAGACGATCTCGGCGGTGTCGATGCCCTTGACGCCCATCTTCTTATCGACCCGCGGCCTCGTGAGGCCCGGCGAGTCCGCCTCGACGATGAAGCCCCAGACGTTGGTGTGGTTGCGAATCGACGGGTCACCGATTTTGGCGAAGACCACGAACCAGTCGGCCTGCATGCCCCCCGAGATCCAGCACTTGGTCCCGTTGAGAATGAAGCCGCCCTCACAGTCGGGGTCCTCGCTCGCGCGCGTGCTCATGCCCGCGACGTCCGAACCGGCGCCGGGTTCGGAGAGACAGAACGCGGATCGCTGCGTGCCCTTCGCGATTCCCGGCAAGTAGCGCTGCTTTTGCTCCTCGTTCCCCGCGATCATGATCGGGCCGGTCGGGAGGCGGGTCAGCAGCAACATGAGACCGAGCACGTTCGAATACTTGGTCACCTCTTCGATCGCCAACGTCAGGCCCATGATGCCCGCACCCGACCCCCCGTACTCCTCGGGGATGCACAGGCCCAGGAGATCGGCGCGCTGGAACTCCTCGAAGATGTCCTGAGGGTAGGCGCTCGTCGAATCGATCTCTCGAGCGCGAGGCTTTATCTTGGTCTGGGCGAGGTGTCGGACGGTTGCTTGCAAGTCGAGCATCTCACTCGAGAGTTGAAAGTCCATACCCAGCAAGTTAGTTCGGGCCGTGTGCCAACATACCTACGTGACGACTTTCCAGCGCGCGCAACAGCTGCGCGCGCTGAGCACCTCTACCTTCGACGTGGTCGTCATCGGTGCGGGCATGACCGGGGCGGGCGTCGCCCTCGACGCGGCCTCGCGCGGACTGCGGGTGGCCCTGATCGAGCGTGGCGACATCGCCTCGGGGACGAGTTCGAAGTCCTCGAAGATGGTCCACGGCGGTCTGCGCTACCTCCAACAAAAGGAGTTTCGACTGGTCTATGAGAACCTGCGCGAGCGCCAGCGACTCTTAGCCAACGCCCCCTACCTGGTCCAACCCCTCCCCTTTCTCATCCCCCTCTTCGGCTCGCACGGCGTAGCCGCCAAGGCCCTCGTCAAGGGCTACGCGACGGCGCTACGGATCTACGACGTCAGCGGTGGATGGCGCATCGGGCACCGTTACCGCAAGATCACGCGCGACGAGACCCTCGCGCACCTACCGACGCTACGCGGTGAACGTCTGGTCGCGGGTTTCCTCTACTACGACGCGCGCGGGGACGACGCCCGCGTCGCGCTCACCCTCGCGAAGACCGCCGCGCTCTCATTCGACGCCCGCGTCCTCAACTACGCCACTGCACTCGCGGTCACCAAGGACGCCGCCGGCCGGGTCACGTCGGTGCGCTGTCGCGACGAGGTCGGCGGCGAAGAGTTCTCCATTCCCACCCGCGCGGTCGTCAACGCGTCGGGCGTGTGGGCCGACGACATCTTCACGATGACCGAGCACCATCCCTCGCACCGCATCACCCCCGCCAAAGGCGTGCACGTGAGCGTCCCGCGCGCTCGCCTCCCCGCCGACGTGGCCGCCGTACTCAACGTGGCTCACGATCGCCGAAGCATCTTTATCGTGCCCTTCGACGACGCGCCCTTCACCTACATCGGCACCACCGACACGGCCTTCGAGGGCTCACTCGACGATCCCGAGTGCACCCGAGAGGACGTCGCGTACCTCCTCGACGCGGTGAACGCCTCGACGTCCTCGGACCTCACCGCCGCCGACGTGACCGGCCTGTGGGCGGGACTGCGTCCGTTGCTCGCACCCACGAAGGGCCGCGTGCTCAGCGAACGCACCGCCGACCTCTCCCGTCGCCATCAGGTGAGTGACACCCGCGACGGTGTTATCCACGTCACCGGCGGTAAGTGGACGACGTACCGCCAGATGGCCGAGGACGCCGTCGACGCGCTCGCGCCCTACGAGGACCACCTGCCCCGTACCCGCACCAAGGCCCTCGCCCTCTACGGCGTGAGCGGATGGCGACCGACCGGCGACCTCGCCACGCACCTCTACCACCGCTACGGCGCGGACACCCCACGTCTCCTCGCGATGATCGACGATGATGCGAACCTCGGCGAGCCGGCGATCGAGGGACTGACCTATCGTCGCGTCGAATACCTCTTCTCCGCGCGCGAGGAGATGGCCGTCACGTTGGTGGATCTCGTCACTCGACGCACCCGCGCACACCTCCACGACGCGCGCGCCACGCTGCGGGCCGCACCCTTCATCGCGGCGCTCGTCGCCGAGACGATGGGGTGGGATGAAAACGCCACCGCGGCGCAGGTCGCCGAGTACCGCGAACTCGTCGAAGCCGAGTTCGCCGCGGCGGGACTGGACCTCTGAGCGATGACGGAACCAACGATGCCCAACGCCTATCCCGCGACGCTCCTCGACGCGCCCGCGCCCGCGCCGGAGCGGCTCCTCGAAGCACTCGCCTCGGCGGACCTCACCTACTCCGTCGCCGCCATCGATCGAGCCGAGCACGCTCGAGACTGGTGGCCCCCACTGATCGCCGACGTGGCGCGAGGTCACGTCGAGCGCTGGCCGGGGGTCGTCGTGCGGGCCCACTCGACCGAGGACGTCGTCGCGACGCTCAAGATAGCGAGCGCCCACGGCGTACCGGTCTGTCCCCAAGGCGGACGTTCCGGCGTCGGCGGTGGTGCCGTGCCCCAGACGGGGGCCATCGCGCTCGATCTCACCGGGCTGAGTGCGGTGGTGGACGTTGACGAGACCTCGAGCACCGTGCGCGTGGAAGCGGGCGTGTTCGGACCCGACCTCGAGGCGGCGACGCGCGCGCGGGGCTTCACCGTCGGACACTTTCCCCAGTCCTTCGACCTCGCCACGGTCGGTGGGTGGATCGCCTGCCGTGGCGCGGGACAGTACTCGAATCGCTACGGCAAGATCGAGGACCTCGTGCGAGGGCTGACCGTGGTGACCGCGGCCGGTGAAGTCCTCCATCTCGGCGGTCACGGGCCGCGCCAAGCCGTCGGTCCCGACCTGGTGGCGCTCTTCGTCGGCTCCGAGGGCACCCTCGGGGTCATCACCGAAGCGACCCTGGTGATGCGAGCGCTGCCGACGAGTGAGCAGCGCGCCGCGTTCGCCTTCACCACGTTCGAAGAGGGAATGACGGCCTGTCGAAGCATCGTGCAACGTGACGCCCGTCCGGCGGTGCTGCGGCTCTACGACGAAGTCGAATCGAAACGTAACTTCGACGTCGATGGTTGTGCGTTGATCGTGCTCGACGAGGGCGAGGAGCCCTTCGTGGAGGCGACGATGTTGACGGTGCGAGCCGCGTGCGCGGCGGCCGCGCCGCTCGGTGACGCGCTCGTCGAGCACTGGCTCGATCGACGCAACGACGTCAGCGCGCTCGCGCCACTGTGGGAACGCGGCGTCGTGGTTGACACCATCGAGGTGGCGGGCCCGTGGACGATACTCACCGACCTGCGTCGTCGCGTCACGGCGGCGCTCCTCGCCGTCGAAGGAATGCTCGTGGCCTCGGTCCACCAGTCCCACGCCTACGTCGACGGGGCGTGCCTCTACTTCACCTTCGCGGGCCAACCTCCGAACGACACGGCCACCTTTTACCGCGACGCGTGGGACGGCGCGATCGATGAGGTCATCGCCCTCGGCGCGGCCATCAGTCACCACCACGGCGTCGGTCGCAATCGGGCACGCTTCGCGCGCGCGGCCCTCGGTGACGCCTTCGGGCTCGTCGTCGCCCTCAAGGCCCACCTCGACCCCGAGAACATCATGAACCCCGGCGTCCTGGGCCTCGGCGATACGTCGTGGTGAAGGCCCTCGCCATCGACGTCGGATCCTCCTCGATCCGCACGGCACTCGTCGACGAACGCGGCGTCGTCTCTTACGTCCACCAACGTCCGCTGCACGTCGCCACGCCGAGTCCGGGGTACGTGGAACTCGACGCGGCAGAGATCGTGAATTCGGCGTTGGAGCTCGCCGCCCTCACCCTGGGCGACGGTGGCGCGTGCGCGTGCGTCGGGGTGACGAACCAGCGAGCCACCACCATCGTCTTCGATCCGGCGACGGGCGTCGCGGTCGGGCCCGCGCTCAGTTGGCAGGACCTCCGCACCGTCATCGACTGTCTCGTCCTCCAGGGCGAGGGACTACGACTCGCGCCCAACCAGTCGGCGACGAAGGTCCGCTGGCTCGTCGAGCAGGCACAACGACCCTCGCGGGAGTTGCGCTTCGCCACCATCGAGACCTGGCTCGTGTGGCACCTCAGTCAGGGCGCCTCGTTCGTGAGCGATCGCTCGAACGCCGGCGTCACCGGTCTGGTGAACACCACGCTCGATGGGTGGGACGAACGCACGCTGTCACTCTTGGCGCTCGATCCGATGATGCTGCCCGAGATCGTCGACACGATCTGCCACGTCGGTCCGGCGACGGCGCTTCCCGGCGCGCCGCCGATCACCGCGATCGTGGGTGACCAGTCGGCGTCGCTCTTCGGTCAATCGTGCGTGCGTACGGGGGCGAAGGTCACCTTCGGTACGGGCGCAATGCTCGACCTCGTCCACGGCGACCACTCGCCCCCGACCTTGGCGCGTTACCCCTCGGGCTGCTACCCCGTCGCGCTGCGCAGTCGCGACGGCGTCGTCACCTGGGGCGTCGAGGGCATCGTCTTTTCCGCCGGTTCGTGCGTCGAGTGGCTAGTGGACCTCGGCCTCATCGGTGAGGTCGCCGAGAGCGAGTCGCTCGCCACGTCGGTGCCCGACACCGCGGGGGTCGCCTTCGTCCCCGCGTTCTCCGGGCTCGGCACGCCGGAGTGGGACTTCGGGGCGCGCGGCGGCTTCTTCGGTTTGACGCGCGGGTCCAGTCGGGCCCACCTCGTACGAGCGGTGCTCGAGGGCGTCGCGCACCGCGGGGCCGACCTGCTCGACGCTGCTCAACGCGAGGTCGGTGCGACGCTCCACGAACTACACGTCGACGGCGGGATGAGCGCCAACCGGTTCTTCGTGCAACGTCTCGCCGACTTCTCAGGCCACGTGGTCTCGGTCTCGTCCGAACGCGAAGCCACGACTCGCGGCGCGGGCCTCATGGCGCTCGTCGGCGCCGGACACCTGACACTCGAAGAGGTCGAGACGCTCTGGTCACCGGCCTTTGTGGCGACCCCGGCGCTCAGCGATCAGCACCGCCTCCTCGCTCGCGAGGCGTGGGCAGCGTCCCTCGCGAAGGCGCGTCGAACGATTCCCGAACTCTCCGACGTCTCGTTCTAGGCGACCCAGGGCTTGAGGCCCAGGGCGTCATCGAGCGTCGTTGGCGCGGTGAGCAACTCTCTCGAGAGCATCAGCGCGCGGGGTTGACTCAGCGCGATGATCCCCGTGACGACGCCGTCGCGCGAGAAGAGCGCGAGCCACTTTCCCTCCTCGGGCGTCCCACTGACGAGGGCGACGTCGTCGCTCGGGTGGGGATGGCCGAGGAGTTGGATCTTCTTGCCGTACTGATCCGACCAGAAGTAGGGCACCATGGGAGCAGCGGGACGCTCGCCGGTGGTCCAGTACCTCGCGAGGTGCGACGCGTGATCGACGGCGACCTGCCAATGCTCGATGCGCACCAACTCCTCGCCGAGTGAACTCGTCCAGCGAAAGCGCGCCACGTCACCGATGGCCGCGACGTTCGGCGCCGCCTGCAGGTCAGCGTCGACGACGACGCCGTCGTCGATGGTGAGCCCGGAACCCTCGAGCCAGGCGGTGTCGAGGGCGGAGCCCACCGCCGCGAGTACCGCATTCGCGCGAAGTCGCGAGCCGTCGTCGAAGAGGAGTTCGTAGCCCGCCTCGACGAGCGCAACGTCGACGAGGCGTTGATTGGTGCGCAGCTCGACCCCGGCGTCGGCCGGTAGACGTTCGAGCCACGCCGAGACCTCCTCACCCAGTACGCCCAGTAAGGGACGCGCCGCGGCTTCGAGCACGACGGGCCGCAGTCCGCGCGCCGTGAGTGACGTGGCCACTTCGGCGCCGACGAACCCGCCGCCGATCACCGCGACGACGCCGCCGGGTGCGAGTCCCTCGAGGACGCCGCCCAGGCGCACCACGTCGTCGTGGTTGCGCAGCGACGGTAGCTCCCCCGCCGCTGGAAAGTGCAGGGCCCGCGCCCGCGCCCCCGTGGCGAGGATCACGTGGGTCCCGGCGACGAGTGAACCCTCGGCGAGCTCCACCGTCGTGCTCTCGACGTCCAGTCGAATCGCGCGCACGCCCAAGCGCAGGGTCGCCGCCGAGTCGGCGAGTTGCGAGCTCGTCGCGAGGGTCGTCTTCGCAACGTCCCACTTGCCCGAGAGCACCTGCTTGGAGAGCGGGGGTCGGTCGTAGGGAGCGTGGGGTTCGTCGCCGATGAGCGTCACCTCGCCCGTGAAGCCGTCTCGACGCAGCGACTCAACAACGCGCCAGCCCGCGAGCCCCGCACCAACGACGACGACGTGATCGCTCGGAGTGAGTTGGCTCACGACCCGAACATGGCGAGCCACTGCTCGACGCTGCGTGGTTCGAGCACGAAGTTGCGGGCCCGCACCTCACCCATCGAGAGCGACCCCTCGGGCGAGTAGAGGTGGCCCGGGTAGACGATGGTCTCGTCGTCGATGACCGCCAAGCGTTCGTGCAACGAGGTGTAGAGCTCGCGCGCGTCGCCCCCGGGGAAGTCCGTACGACCGCAACCATCGATGAAGAGCGTGTCCCCGCTGAGCATGTCACCGCCCACGAGGAGGCACTGGCTCCCCGGGGTGTGACCGGGGGTGTGGAGCAGCGTGACCGCGACGTCGCCCACCGAGACGACGTCGCGGTCGTGGTGGGCGACGAAGGAGTTCGCCGGCAACTTGGTGCTCGCGCTGATCCACTCGACCTCGTCGGCCTGGACGTGGATGGGTAGTTCCATCTCCTTCAGCAACTCCGCGACGCCGTCGATGTGCACGTTGGCGCCCAGCGAGCCACCCACGTGATCGGGATGGTAGTGCGTCGCGACGACGCCGACGACGCGCAACGACTCCTCGGCCATTATCGCGACCAACTCCGCGGGCCGGTACGCCGGGTCGACCAGGACGACCTCACCTCGCTCGCGATCGCCGATCGCGTAGCTGAAGTTGCGCATCGCCGTGGCGACCTCGTCGCCAATCGCGAAGTCACGGCCGGCGAGGAACTGGCGAAAGAAGAAGGCCTCGCTCATTCCTCCTCGACCACCTTGGCGATCCTCGGCGTCAACTCATCGACCTTGGCCTTGGTCGCGGTGAGCCGGGCCTCGAGTGCCTCGATGATCGTCGTGGCGCGCTCTAGCTTCGCGAAGAGGTCGTCGACCGAGACCTCGCCCTCGTCGAAGGAGGCCACGATCGCGTCGAGCTCCCCCGCCGCCTCGTTCCAGTCGTTGACGTCACTCATGAACCACTTCCCCTCATCTCTTTCACCGTCGAGCGGAACGTCCCGTCACTCACGAGCACGTCGACCTCGTCGCCGAGTGCGAGCGCGTCGATGGATCGAACGAGCGCACCGGCCGCGTCGGTCACGATCGACCAGCCCTGCGCCAGGCGCCGCGAAGGGTCGTACGCGCCGAGGAGCTGGCGTTGACTCGAGAGCACCTGCGCCGCCGACGTCAAGAGGTGGCGGGCTTCTCGCACCAGGTGCTCACGAGTACTGGCCAGGTGACGCTCCTCCGCTCGCAGCCGGTCGCGCACCGCGAAGATCATGGTCCGGCGCCGCTCGGCGACGTAGTCGCTCCCCGCTTCGAGGAGGTCGTCACTGAAGTCGAGGAGTCGACGACTCGGCTGGCGCAGTCGTTCTTCGCGCCATCGCGCCACCTGCGCCGCGAGCTCCTCACCGAGTTTGGTCGGCGTGATCGCGTGGTGGTGGGCCACGAGGTCGGCCACCGACTCATCCCCGGTGTGACCGATGCCCGTGACGACCGGCGTCGTGCACGCGGCGATGGCCCGGGCGACACGTTCGTCGTCGAAACACGCGAGGTCACCCTTCGAACCGCCACCGCGCACGACGGCGATCACGTCGAGGCCGCGTCGGTCGAGTGCGGCGAGTGCGGCGACAATCTGCGGTGGAGCCCCGTCGCCCTGGACGAGGGCTTTGACGAGGGTGATCTCGAAGGCGAAGCCCGAGTTGAGGAGCTGACCGGTGAAGTCCTGATAGCCCTCGGTCCCCGGGCTCGCCACCAGTCCCACGCGCAGCGGCACGGGGGCGAAGGGCCGTTGCCGATTCGCCTCGAGCAGTCCCTCGTCACGGAGCTTCACGATCAGTTCCGCGCGGCGTCGCGCGACGTCACCCAGCAGTCCTTCTACGTCAATGTCGGTGATCGAGAAACCGATCTTGCCCTGGGGCGCGTAGACGTCGACGTAGCCGAAGAAGCTCACGACCATCCCGGCCCGTAAGACGACCCCTTCGGCGGCCAATCGGCGCTTGAGCGGCGCCCAGGGGGTCGCCCAGCAGTGGGCGTTGAGCACGGGTCGCTTCGTATCTGACGAAGCCGAACCGGCGTCGACGAGGTCCACGTAGACGTGGCCCTTCTCGTAGACCTTGGCGACTTCCCCGCGGACCCAGCGGGGACGGCGTCGACCAAAACTCGACTCGAGGTGCGCCGTCAAGAGTTGGTAGAACTCACCGACTTCGAGGACGGCGTCGTCGGTCGCAAGGTCAGGCACCACGAGACGAGGCTAACGCCCAATTGTCACAGTCCCGTTATGGAAGGCCCCCAAAAGTTGTGTCAGACTTGACCCGGATGGTGAGTCGGCTGGGTGGCCGCGCGACTTCGCAAGGGGTCGTGAGGAAAGTCGGGGCTCCACAGGGCAGGGTGCTTACGAAACGTGAGTCGCGGTGACGTGCAGGAAAGTGCCACAGAGAACAGACCGCCGATGGCTCGGGTGACCGAGTACAGGT
>Ga0302157_10004972_pt1 | contig 14264 bp, 9 predicted proteins | sample I_Bog_N3_3_FD_193502 | JGI IMG/M metagenome (GOLD analysis project Ga0302157, IMG submission 193502) | Peat permafrost microbial communities from Stordalen Mire near Abisko, Sweden - I_Bog_N3_3 | ecosystem: Environmental > Terrestrial > Soil > Wetlands > Peat | place: Sweden: Abisko, Stordalen...
CTACGCCGACCTGTTGAAAACCAAGATGTCGCTGACCACCGAGTACATCCTGATGCTCGGCTTCTTCATCGCCTTCGCGGTGAAACTGCCGGTGGTGCCGTTCCACTCCTGGCTGCCTGACGCCCACGCCCAGGCACCGACCGCCGGTTCCGTGGACCTGGCCGGTATCTTGCTGAAAACCGCTGCCTACGGTCTGCTGCGTTTCGCCCTGCCGCTGTTCCCGAATGCCTCGGCGGAGTTCGCGCCGATTGCCATGACCCTGGGTCTGATCGGGATCTTCTACGGCGCGTTCCTGGCCTTCGCCCAAACCGACATCAAGCGCCTGATCGCCTTCTCCAGCGTCTCGCACATGGGCTTCGTGCTGATCGGGATCTATTCCGGCAGCCAGTTGGCCCTGCAAGGCGCGGTGATCCAGATGCTCGCCCACGGCCTGTCGGCGGCGGCACTCTTTATCCTCAGCGGCCAGCTCTACGAGCGTACCCACACTCGCGACATGCGTGAAATGGGTGGCCTGTGGTCGAAGATCGCCTACCTGCCAGCCATCAGCCTGTTCTTCGCGGCCGCGTCGCTGGGCCTGCCGGGGACCGGCAACTTCGTCGGCGAGTTCCTGATCCTGATCGGCACCTTCGTCGCGGCACCGTGGATTACCGCGATTGCCACGTCGGGCCTGGTGTTCGGTTCGGTCTACTCGCTGATCATGATTCACCGTGCCTACTTCGGCCCGTCCAAATCCGATGCCGTGCTGCACGGCATGGATGGCCGCGAACTGATCATGGTGCTGGGACTGGCGGTACTGCTGATCTACATCGGCGTGTACCCGCAACCGTTCCTCGATACTTCCGCCGCCACCATGCATGGTGTGCAGCAGTGGCTCGGCACCGCCTTCACTCAACTCGCTTCGGCCCGGTAAGAGCGCTATGGACCTGACGACTCAACACTTTATTGCGCTTGCACCGCTGCTGATCACCAGTCTCACCGTTGTCGTGGTGATGCTGGCGATTGCCTGGCGCCGCAACCACTCACAGACCTTCCTGCTCTCGGTGGCCGGTCTCAACCTGGCGCTGCTGTCGATCATCCCGGCGCTGAAAGTCGCGCCACTGGCGGTGACAGCGCTGATCCAGATCGACGACTTCGCCTGCCTGTACATGGCGCTGATCCTGGTCGCCACCCTGGCCTGCGTCACTCTGGCCCATGCCTACCTGGGCGATGGCGGCGACGGCTACCCGGGCAACCGTGAAGAACTCTACCTGCTGATCCTGATGGCCGCCGCCGGCGGTCTGGTCCTGGTCAGCGCGCAGCACCTGGCCAGCCTGTTTATCGGCCTGGAACTGCTCTCGGTACCGGTCTACGGCCTGGTGGCTTATGCCTTCTTCAACAAGCGTTCGCTGGAAGCCGGCATCAAGTACATGGTGCTGTCGGCTGCCGGTTCGGCCTTCCTGCTGTTCGGTATGGCCCTGCTCTACGCTGAAGCCGGCACCCTGAGCTTCACCGGTATCGGTCACGCCCTGGCGGCCACCGGCCTGCCAAGCCCGATTGCCCAACTGGGCCTGGGCATGATGCTGGTCGGCCTGGCATTCAAGCTGTCGCTGGTGCCGTTCCACCTGTGGACCCCGGACGTGTACGAAGGCGCGCCTGCGCCGGTGGCGGCATTCCTTGCCACCGCCAGCAAGGTCGCGGTGTTCGCCGTGATGATCCGCCTGTTCCAGATCTCTCCGGTGGCCAGCAGTGGTGTCCTGAGCAATGTGCTGGCGGTGATCGCCATCGCTTCGATCCTGATCGGTAACCTGCTGGCGCTGACCCAGAACAACCTCAAGCGTCTGCTGGGTTATTCGTCCATCGCCCACTTCGGTTACCTGTTGATCGCCCTGGTGGCGAGCAAGGGTCTGGCGATGGAAGCCATGGGCGTGTACCTGGTCACCTACGTGATCACCAGCCTCGGCGCTTTCGGCGTGATCACCCTGATGTCCTCGCCTTACAAAGGCCGTGACGCGGATGCCCTGTACGAATACCGCGGCCTGTTCTGGCGCCGTCCGTACCTGACCGCCGTACTGACCGTGATGATGCTGTCCCTGGCCGGTATCCCGCTGACCGCCGGCTTTATCGGCAAGTTCTACATCATCGCGACCGGTGTCGAGTCCCATCACTGGTGGCTGATCGGTTCGTTGGTGCTGGGCAGTGCCATCGGCGTGTTCTACTACCTGCGCGTGATGGTCACCCTGTACCTGATCGAACCGAACCTGCGTCGTGTCGATGCCCAGCTGCACTGGGAACAGCGCGCGGGCGGCGTGATGCTGCTGGCGATCGCGGTACTGGCCTTCTTCCTCGGCCTGTACCCGCAACCGCTGCTGGAACTGGTACAACACGCGGTACTGGCGAGCTAAGCAGTCGCCGGCCGTACCCGACACCCCGCCCGAGGCAACTCCGGCGGGGTGTCTTGTTTCTGGGGCCTGATGGCTTGCCAGCGATTGCGAGGGTGAATGGGACATCGCTATCGCCAGCAAGCCGGCTCCTACAGGAAGTGACGCTGAATAGACCCAGATCAATAACCCCGGCCTCCGAATGCCTTAGCCTCGCGACCTTTTGCGAACGATCCGACCATGGCCCTCCCCTCCCCCGAACTGCTGGCCCCCGCCGGTACCCTGAAGAACATGCGCTACGCCTTCGCCTATGGCGCCGATGCGGTCTACGCCGGCCAGCCGCGCTACAGCCTGAGGGTGCGCAACAACGAGTTCGACCACGCCAACCTGGCCCTCGGCATCCAGGAAGCCCAGGCCCGGGGCAAGCGCTTCTACGTGGTGGTGAACATCGCCCCGCACAATGCCAAGCTGAAGACCTTTCTCAAGGACCTGGCGCCGGTGATCGCCATGGCCCCGGATGCGCTGATCATGTCCGACCCCGGGCTGATCATGCTGGTGCGCGAGCATTTCCCGCAGATGCCGATTCACCTGTCGGTGCAGGCCAATACGGTGAACTGGGCCAGCGTGCAGTTCTGGCAGCAACTGGGGCTGAGCCGGATCATCCTTTCCCGGGAGCTGTCCCTGGAGGAGATCGGCGAGATCCGCGAACAGGTGCCGGATATGGAGCTGGAGGTGTTCGTCCACGGGGCATTGTGCATGGCCTATTCCGGGCGCTGCCTGCTCTCCGGGTACATGAACCGCCGCGACGCCAACCAGGGCAGTTGTACCAATGCCTGCCGCTGGCAGTACAAGGCGCAGCCCGCCGCGGAAAACCTGCTGGGCGAGATTGTCCAGGCGTTCGATCCCGTCGAACCGACCCTGGGCCTCGGGGCGCCGACCGAGCAGGTGTTCCTGCTCCAGGAGGCCCAGCGACCGGATGAGTCGATGCCGGCCTTCGAGGATGAGCACGGCACCTACATCATGAACGCCAAGGACCTGCGCGCCGTGCAGCATGTCGAGCGGCTGACGCACATGGGTGTGCATTCGCTGAAGATCGAAGGCCGGACCAAATCGCATTTCTACTGCGCGCGAACGACCCAGGTCTATCGCCGGGCGATTGATGATGCCGTGGCTGGGCGAGCGTTTGATCGCAGCCTGATGAATGACCTCGAGTCACTGGCCCAGCGTGGATATACCGAGGGTTTCCTGCGCCGGCATGTGCATGACGAATACCAGAACTATCAGCACGGCAGTTCGGTCTCGGAACGCCAGCAGTTTGTCGGGGAGCTGACGGGTGAGCGGCGTGAGGGGCTGGCGCAGGTCAAGGTGAAGAACCGCTTTGGGTTGGGGGATCATCTGGAGCTGATGACGCCCGAGGGCAACCTGCATTTTGATCTGGATGAACTGCGTAATGAGCGTGGCGAGCGGATCACGGTGGCGCCTGGGGATGGGCACACGGTGTACCTGCCGGTTCCAGAAGGGGTGGCGTTGCAGTTTGGCTTGTTGATGCGGGATGTAAGAGCCAGCGAACAATAAAGTGTGGCGAGCGGGCTTGCCCGCGCTGGGGCGCGAAGCGGCCCTGAAACCGGTGAACTCGGTCTGTCTGGCAGACCGAGGTGTCAGGGCTTACGACTGCTTCGCAGCCGAGCGCGGGCAAGCCCGCTCACCCCAATGTTCCCCACAAACCTGCAATCAGATCCGGAACTGCCCCACCAGTTTACCCAGACTCTGTCCCAGCTCCGCCAGGCTGCGGGAAGTCTGGGCGCTGCGCTGGGTTTCATCCGCCACGCTGTCCACTGCCGAGGCGATCTGGTGCACGCTGCGGTTGATCTCCTCGGCCACCGCGGTCTGCTCGTCGGCAGCGCTGGCGATCTGCGCGTTCATCGTGTTGATGGTGCCGATCAACTGCGCCATGGTATCCAGCGACGCACCGGCCTCGTTGGCCTGATCCGAAGTCCCGTCACCCGCCTCGCTGGAACGGCGCATGGCCTCCACCGCCACCTGCGTTCCCGTTTGCAGACGATCGATCATGCCCTGGATTTCCTGGGTGCTCTGCTGGGTCCGGCTGGCCAGCGCCCGCACTTCATCGGCCACCACCGCAAACCCACGCCCCGCCTCACCCGCTCGCGCCGCCTCGATGGCAGCGTTGAGGGCCAGCAGGTTGGTCTGCTCGGCAATCGAACGAATCACCCCGAGCACGCTGACGATCGAGGTCACGTCCTGTTGCAGGCTGTCCAGGGTGGTGCCGCTGTGACGGATATCCTTCACCAGTGCATGGATCTGCTGGATGCTGCCGTCGACCACCCGCTTGGCGGTCTTGCCCTCGGCATCGGTCTGCTGCGCGGCGATCGCCGCCCCTTGGGCGCCACGTGCCACTTCCTGGGCCGCCGAGGACATCTGGTTGATCGCCGTGGCCACCTGGTCGGTTTCGTGGCGTTGACGCTCCATCGCCTGTTCCGAACGCTGGGCCTGGTCGCTGACCTGACCGACCAACGCCGTAAGCTGCACGGTCATTTCGCTGATCTGCCGCACCAGGCCATGGATCTTGTCGACAAAACGATTGAAGGAACCGGCCAACTGGCCCAGTTCGTCCTCGCTGGTGATCTCCAGGCGCCGGGTCAGGTCGCCCTCCCCGGCCGCGATATCGTCCAGGCTGAGCTTCATCAGTTGCAACGGCCGCAGAATGCCATTGCCCACCAGCGCCCCGACGACCGCGATTACCAGCAACACCACGAGGGCGATCCCGAAAATACTCAGGATCACCCCTTCCATGCGCTGATGGACCTTGGCCTCCACCTCAGCGACCTGGGCCTCGATGCCGTCGATGCTGATCGAGGTACCGACGGACATATCCCATTTGGGCAGGAATTCGGTGTAAGCGATCTTGGGTATCAGTACCTGATCATTTCCAGGTAGCGGTGCGCTGTATCTCAGGTAATGGGTTCCGTCCTTGGCCACCCGGACCAGCTCGCGGGTGTAATAGATGCCATTGGCGTCGTGGGCGTCGTTGAAATTCTTGCCGACACCCTCGGGGTTGTCACTCTTGAACACCCGCACGATCTGCGAGTCGGTGCCGAAAAAGTAGCCTTCCTTGCCATACTTGATACTCGACAGCAATTTCACCGCCTGGGCTCGGACCGCCATGTCGCCCGGGGCCGACGCATCGTAGAGCGGCTTGATCGCGGTGATCGCCAGGGTGACGTAATTCTGCAAGGTCACCTTGGCCTCCGACAGCAGACGCTGACGGGTTTCCTCCACCTCATCCTTGGCCTGATTCTGCAAGATCCAAACCATGGTCAGACTGATCACCAGGGCGCAGAGCAATACCGGCAGTACCGCGAGGGACACGACTTTGGTCTTCAGGCTCAGACGCATAATGGTTCTCTCTTATAGGAATGGACGGTCAACGGCTTTCAGCTTTTAGATCCTGAACTGCCCCACCAGCTTGCCCAGGCTGCGTCCCAGCTCCGCCAGGCTGCGGGAGGTCTGGGCACCGCGCTGGGTTTCATCCGCCACGCTGTCCACCGCCGTGGCGATCTGGTGCACGCTGCGGTTGATTTCTTCGGCCACCGCGGTCTGCTCTTCGGCGGCACTGGCGATCTGCGCGTTCATCGTGTTGATGGTGCCGATCAACTGCGCCATGGTATCGAGCGATGCACCGGCCTCGTTGGCCCGATCCGAAGTCCCGTCGCCAGCATCGCTGGAACGGCGCATGGCCTCCACCGCCACCTGCGTTCCCGTTTGCAGACGATCGATCATGCCCTGGATTTCCTGGGTGCTCTGCTGGGTCCGGCTGGCCAGCGCCCGCACTTCATCGGCCACCACCGCAAAGCCGCGTCCCGCCTCACCGGCCCGCGCCGCCTCGATGGCGGCGTTAAGCGCCAACAGGTTGGTCTGCTCGGCAATCGAACGAATCACCCCGAGCACGCTGACAATCGAGGTCACGTCCTGTTGCAGGCTGTCGAGGGTGGTGCCGCTGTGGCGAATGTCCTTCACCAGCGCATGGATCTGCGGGATGCTGCCATCGACCACGCGCTTGGCGGTCTTGCCCTCGACATCGGTCTGCTGCGCGGCAACCGCCGCACCTTGTGCGCTACGTGCCACTTCCTGGGCCGCCGAGGACATTTCGTTGATCGCGGTGGCCACCTGATCGGTTTCGTGACGCTGGCGCTCCATCGCCTGTTCCGAGCGCTGGGCCTGATCACTGACCTGGCCGACCAACGTGGTCAGCTGCACAGTCATTTCAGTGATCTGCCGCACCAGGCCATGGATCTTGTCGACAAAGCGGTTGAAGGAACCGGCCAACTGGCCCAGTTCATCCTGGCTGGTGATCTCCAGGCGCCGGGTCAGGTCACCTTCCCCAGCGGCAATATCGTCCAGGCTGAGCTTCATCAATTGCAAGGGTCGCAAAATGGCATTCGCCATCAGCACCCCGAGAACCGCGATCACCAGCAGCACCACGGCGGTGATTCCGAGAATGCTCAGGATCACCCCTTCCATGCGCTGATGGACCTTGGTCTCCAGCTCCGCGACCTGGGCATCGATGCCGTCAAGGTTGACGAAGGTACCGATGGCCATGTCCCACTTGGGCAGGAATTCGGTGTAACCGATCTTGGGCACCAGCACCTGTTCGTTGGTGGCCAGCGACGCACTGTAGGTCAGGTAATGGGTACCGTCCTTGGCGACCTGCACCAGGTCACGGTTGACGTAGACGCCATTCGGGTCGCGGGCATCCTTGAAACTCTTGCCGACGCCATCCGGGTTGTCGCTCTTGAACACCCGCACGACTTGCGAGTCGTAGCCGAAAAAGTAACCGTCCTTGCCATACTTGATACTCGACAGCAATTTCACCGCCTGGGCCCGGGCCGTCAGGTCACCCGGCGCCGAAGCATCGTAGAGCGGCTTGATCGCGGTCATCACCTGGGTGACGTAGTTCTGCAAGGTCGCCTTGGACTCCGACAGCAACCGCTGATGGGTCTCCTCCACCTCATCCCTGGCCTGATTCTGCAGCATCCAGACCGTGGTCAGACTGATCACCACAGCACAGAGCAATACCGGTAGTACTGCGAGGGACACGACTTTCGCCTTCAGGCTCAGACCCATGATGATGCTCTCTTATAGGAATAGACGCTCAACGGGTTAGCGGCTTGGGACGGCCAAAGTTGAGCATAGTGGCTATTGATACACGCAAATGACGCACTACGGATATCAGCCAATTACGGGTTGACGTTATTCTCCCTGCGCGCCCACTCCCTGCCGCCGTGAAACGGCCTCGGCCTATCCAATAACCCTATATTTTTCAGTGAAATAGACGTTCACTGAAGGCCTTTACTTATTTTTGATTGAACAATTAAATAAAGAAAAAAAGCCGTACGCCGTTAAACCTTCCGTCTTCTGTTGCCCCCGATTAAGGATGTCACTTCATGTCGCTCAGACAGCTTTCCATTCAGTGGAAAATCACCCTGCTCGCCGGGCTCTGCCTGTCGGGCGTGGTCACCCTGCTGGTAGGTCTTTCCCTCTACCGCATGGAACACAGCTCGGAACTGGTGAAAACCTCGAGCATGGAGATGCTCAACGAAGCGGCCCAGGCGCGGATCGAAGCCCAGGGCGAGGTCCAGGCGCTGATCATTCGTCGTCAATTCATGGACGCCTACCAATACGGCAGCGGCTTTGCCCGTCAGGTGCTGTTCCTGCGTGAACAGGCGGAAAAACGCTTTCTCGATGCCTTCGACCTGCGCGAGGACCTGACCCGCCAGGTGAAGTCCGCGCTGCAAGCCAACCCGGACCTGCTCGGCCTGTCCCTGGTCTTCGAAGCCAATGCGCTGGACGGCAAGGATGAACTGTTCGCCGGCCAGAAGGAGATCGGCAGCAATGACAAGGGCCGCTTTGCCCTCTACTGGTCGCAACCGACCCCGGGCCAGCTGACCTCCATGCCGCTGCCGGAAAGCGATATGGCCGACACCAGCACCGGCCCCAGCGGCGAACCGAACAATGCCTGGTTCACCTGCCCGCGCAGTACCCTCAAACCCTGCGTGATCGAACCTTACTTCTATGCAATCAACGGCCAGAACGTGCTGATGACCAGCATCGTGTTTCCGTTGATGGTCGAAGGCAAAGTGATTGCCTCGTTGTCGGTGGATATCAACCTCAACAGTCTGCAAGCGGTCAGCCAGCAGGCGAGCAAGAAGCTCTATGACGGCCAGACCAGCGTCAGCATCCTCAGCCCGGTGGGCCTGCTGGCCGGCTACAGCCCGGACGCCAGCAAACTCAGCCAGCGCCTGGACAAGATCGATCCCCTCAACGGTGCCGCACTGATCCGCCAACTGGCCAGCAGCACCCGGACACAGAGCCTGCGCGAACAGGAACGGTTGAAGATCCTCGCGCCGTTCCAGCCGATTCCCGACGGCAAGTCCTGGGGCGTATTGCTCGATATCCCGGAAAAGGTCCTGGTAGGACCGGCAGAAACACTCAAGGCCCAACTCGACGAGCGTAATGCCGCCGGCACCCTGACCGAACTCGGCCTTGGCCTGCTGGCCGCGGTGGTCGGGCTGTTGCTGGTCTGGCTGATGGCCCGCAGCGTGACCCGGCCGATCCTGACCGTGGCGCGGATGCTCGAAGACATTGCCAGCGGCGAAGGCGACCTGACCCGCCGCCTGACCTATGACAAGCGCGACGAACTGGGCCAGTTGGCCGGCTGGTTCAACCGTTTCCTCGACAAGCTGCAACCGGTGATCGCCGAGGTCAAGCGCTCGGTACAGGACGCCCGCGGCACCGCCGACCAGTCCGCCGCCATTGCCACCCAGACCAGCGCCGGCATGGAGCAGCAGTACCGCCAGGTCGACCAGGTCGCCACCGCATCCCACGAAATGAGCGCCACCGCCCAGGATGTCGCCCGCAGCGCCGCCCAGGCGGCCCAGGCAGCGCGTGCCGCCGACCAGGCCACGCGCCAGGGCCTGACGGTGATCGACCGCACCACCAGCAGCATCGGTCACCTGGCCGCCGACATGAGCGCGGCCATGGTCCAGGTCGAAGGGCTGGCGGCCAACAGCGAGAAGATCGGCTCGGTACTGGAGGTGATTCGCGCCATTGCCGAACAGACCAACCTGCTGGCGCTCAATGCCGCCATCGAGGCTGCTCGTGCCGGTGAAGCCGGACGCGGTTTTGCCGTGGTCGCCGATGAAGTGCGCAACCTGGCCCGACGCACCCAGGAGTCGGTGGAAGAAACCCGCCAAGTCATCGAGCAGTTGCAGAGCGGGACCCAGGAAGTGGTCACCTCCATGGGCAACAGCCACCGTCAGGCGCAAGGCAGTGTCGAACAGGTCGGCCAGGCAGTGACCGCCCTGCAACAGATCGGCGAAGCGGTGACGGTGATCAGCGACATGAACCTGCAGATCGCCAGTGCGGCGGAAGAACAGAGCGCGGTGGCCGAGGAGATCAACAGCAATGTGGCGACCATTCGCGACGTCACCGAATCGCTGTCCGGCCAGGCCAATGAATCGGCGCGGGTCAGCCAGTCCCTCAACAGCCTCGCCAACCAGCAGCAGGGCCTGATGGACCAGTTCCGCGCCTAGGCTCTAGCGGCGTGGTACATCGACCGTCACCAGCAGCCCGCCCAGCGGGCTGTTCGACAAACGCAGATCGCCGCCCCAGGCCTCGACGATATCCCGCACGATCCCCAGGCCCAGCCCATGCCCGCGGGTCTGTTCGTCCAGGCGGGTACCGCGGCTGAAGACCTGCGCCCTACTCTGCGCCGGAATGCCCGGACCATCATCCTCGATCCCCAGGCGATAACCGGCCGAGACTTCGACAATACTCAGGCGCACCTGCGCATCGGCCCACTTGCAGGCGTTGTCCAGCAGGTTGCCGAGCAGTTCCAGCAGATCCTCGCGATCCCAGGGCAACTGCAAGCCAGGGACAACCTCATGCTCCAGGCTCAGGTGCTCGCCATGGATCATGCGCAGGGTCGAGAACAGCGCCGGCAGCTCCGCATCGCAATCGAAAACCGCACCGGGCAAGGTATCCCCCGCCAGCCGGGCACGCCCCAGTTCCCGCTCCAGGCGTTGCTGGATCTGCTCCAATTGTTCACGCAGGGTCTTGCGCAGCAGCGGATGAGCGTCCAGTTCGGCACTGGAGGTCAGGCTCAGCATGACTGCCAGCGGAGTCTTGAGCGCGTGGCCGAGATTGCCCAGGGCGTTGCGCGAACGCTTGAGGCTGCCCTCGGTATGGGCCAGCAGGCGATTGATCTGCGACACCAGCGGCTCCAGCTCCACCGGCACCTGGGTGTCGAGTTGCGAGCGTTGTCCCTGTTGCAACTGGGCAATCTGCTTGCGGGCGTTTTCCAGCGGGCGCAAGGCCCGGCGCACGGTGACCCGTTGCAACAGCAGAATCACGATCAGCGCGGTCAGGCCGATGCCCAGGCCGATACGCTGCATCAGCTGGAAACTACGGCGGACCGGGGTGTAGTCCTGGGCCACACTGATGCTGATCGACTGGCCGAGGCGTCGATAGTCGGAACGCAGCACCAGCAGCATCTGCCCTTCCGGCCCCAGTTGCAGGTTGGCGTGCAACCCGGCCTTTTCGACGCTGGGCAGCTCCTGGTCCCAGAGTGAACGCGAGCGCCAGTGTTGATCGGCGAAGTCGATCCGAAAGTAATGTCCGGAAAAGGGCCGCTGATAGGCCGGCGACAAACGCCGCTCATCCAGTTTCAGCCCCTGGGGGGTGCGTACCAGCGCCACCAGCAGGCTTTCGCTGTCAGCATGCAGTCCGTCTTCCAGATAGCGCTGCAGGCCCAGCTCGAACAGCCAGAGGCTGGTCGGCGCCACCACCAGTCCGGCGACGAGCAACACACTGACCAGTCCCAGGCTCAGACGGCGCTGAATCGACTTCACTGAGCCGCGCCACCAAAGCGATAACCCTGGCCCCGGCGGGTTTCAATCACGCCGCGCCCGAGCTTGCGTCGCAGGTGATTGACATGCACCTCCAGCACATTGGAATCACGCTCGGTTTCGCCGTCGTAGAGATGCTCGGCCAGATGGCTTTTCGAGAGAATCTGCTCCGGGTGCAGCATGAAGTAACGCAACAGCCTGAATTCGGCTGCCGTGAGCTGCACGTCGCCGCCCTCGCGGCTGACGCACTGGCGACCTTCGTCCAGATGCAGGCCGGCGGCCTTCAGGGTCGGCTGGTTGGCCTGGCCACGAGCCCGGCGCAGCAACGACTGGACCCGCAGCTGCAACTCCTGCGGGTGAAACGGCTTGGTCAGGTAATCGTCGGCACCGGCCTTGAGCCCTTCGATACGCTCGGCCCAGGAGCCTCGCGCGGTGAGGATCAGCACCGGCACCGCCAGGCTGTCGGCGCGCCACTTGTGCAACACCTCGAGCCCCGGCAACCCTGGCAGCCCGAGATCGAGGATGATCAGGTCATAGGGCTCGACCGCTCCCTGGAAGAGCGCATCGCGCCCATCGGCCAGCCAGTCGACGGCATAGCCTTGCCGGGTCAGGCTGGCCAACAGCTCGTCCGCCAAGGGAACATGGTCTTCCACCAACAACAACCGCATCAATCGTCTTCCTTGTCTTTTAATAAACGACCATTGCTGGCATCCAGCTCGATATCCCGAACGACACCGGCACGGGTCAACAGCTCGACGTCATAGACATAGACGTCATGCCGGCTCACCAGTTCGGCTTCCAGCAGCTTCGCTCCGGGATAATGGTTCAAGGCCTGCTGCAGCAGTTGCTCCAGCGGCATGATGACGCCCTGGCGGCGCAGGCGCAGGGCCTCGTCCTGGTTCAGGTCATTGGCCGAAACCGTGGAGCAGAAGGCCGCGAGCGCGAGCAGGGTGCAGGCGTGCTGATTCAACGTCATTGACTGTCCTGATGATCCTTGAGAACCCGCCCGCCGCTGGCGTCCGATTCAATATCCCACTCAACTCCCTGAGCGCCGCGCAGTTCTATCTGATAAGTGAAACCGCCGTCTTGCTCATTCCGCTCGGTATCGGCTGATCTGTCAGTTTCACAGGGTAAATACCGCAACTTAATCAAAACTGAATTTTTCAGAGCGGTATCAGCCCGAGTGTTGGCTTTTGCAGGAGAACCACCCTCGCAGCCGGCGAGCTCCCTTATAATCGCTGTCCCGGTAGAACGAGGCCCGTATGACCGCCATCCATATCAAGTTTCCCGCCTTGACCCTCAAGGCCGGCAAGCGGACTCTGCAACGCATTCGCGAACAGGGCTTGAAAGCCGCCGATGTCGGCACCTTGCCCGGTGCGGCCGGCGGTCCAAAGGCCCTCGGTATCCAGGGACTGGACCTGGCCCTGTTCGGTGAATGGCTGCCGGCCAGTCCGCGGGAACGCTCGCTGATCGGCGCCTCCATCGGTGCCTGGCGCTTCGCCAGTGCCTGCCTGCCGAATGCCGCCGAGGGCATTACACGGTTGGGCCAACTCTACAACGAACAGAGCTTCGCCAAGGGCGTGACCATGGCCCAGGTCAGCGAGAGCTGCCGGCGCATGCTCCATGACCTGCTCGATGGCCGCGATGCGTCGATCCTGACCAACAACCATTATCGCCTGAATGTGGTGATCGTGAAGAGCCATGGTCTGCTCGCCCATGATCATCGGGGGCGCCTGGGGCTTGGGCTGTCGTCGGTGATCGCCGACAACCTGGTCAAGCGCTCGCGCCTGTCACGGCATTTCGAGCGGGTCATCCTGCATGATCCGCGACTGGCCCCTCCCCTTCAGGCGCTCACTGACTTTCCATCACGCTGCCTGCCCCTGGCCGCCGACAATCTGCGTCAGGGCCTGCTGGCCTCCGGCTCCATCCCGATGGTGATGGAAGGCGTGCGCGATATCGCCGGAGTCGGCGTCGGTACCTACCGCGATGGCGGGCTGCTGGACTATCACCTGGACCTGCCCTACAGCGGCGACGATGTGGTGCTGTATCCGCATTTCACCGACAAGGTCATCCCCGGCTGGTTCGACAAGACCCTGCCCTGGCGCCGGGGCAACCCGGACAGGTTGCAGGATGTGTTGCTGCTGGCGCCTTCGCGGGAATACCTGGCCCGCCTGCCCCACGGCAAGCTGCCTGATCGTAACGACTTCAAGCGTTATATGGGTGACGATAAGGGCCGCCAGGCCTATTGGCGCAAAGCGATGGAGCAGAGCCGGCGGCTGGGCGACGAGTTTCTCGAACTGGTCGACAATGGCCGCCTGGGTGAACGCCTGTTGGCGCTTTGAGGCGATTGCCGCCGCGCAAGCTGTTAAACTGCCGCCCTGCATTCATCGGCTGCGCGCTGGCCACCCTTCAGAGCTGACATTACCGTGGAAATCTTCAAAGAGTTTACGTTCGAATCCGCCCACAAACTGCCCCACGTGCCGGACGGCCATAAATGCGGTCGCCTGCATGGTCACTCGTTCAAGGTGGCGATTCATCTGAGCGGCGATATGGACCCGCATACCGGCTGGATCCGTGACTTCTCGGAGATCAAGGCGATCTTCAAGCCGCTGTATGAGCGTCTGGACCATAACTACCTGAATGATATTCCCGGCCTTGAGAACCCCACCAGCGAGAACCTGGCGAAGTGGATCTGGCAGGAGTTGAAGCCGTTGCTGCCCGAGCTGTCGGCGATTCGTATCCACGAGACCTGCACCAGTGGCTGCATCTATCGCGGGGAGTGAATCCCGCTTATAAAAAAACCACCTGCATGGGTGGTTTTTTATGTCCGGGATTTTCGCGGCCCAAAAACAAAACCCCAACTGCTTTCGCAATTGGGGTTTTGGAATTTAATCTTGACGATGACCTACTCTCACATGGGGAAACCCCACACTACCATCGGCGATGCATCGTTTCACTGCTGAGTTCGGGATGGGATCAGGTG
>Ga0302157_10004974_pt1 | contig 14263 bp, 13 predicted proteins | sample I_Bog_N3_3_FD_193502 | JGI IMG/M metagenome (GOLD analysis project Ga0302157, IMG submission 193502) | Peat permafrost microbial communities from Stordalen Mire near Abisko, Sweden - I_Bog_N3_3 | ecosystem: Environmental > Terrestrial > Soil > Wetlands > Peat | place: Sweden: Abisko, Stordalen...
CGCATCCTCGTTGCTTGGTTGGTTATGGTTGTTGCAACTCCGTGATACCCCAAGCGGATGCGGGCGTCTCGCGAAATCCATACGATTCAGCAAAAAAAATCACGTCGTCCGCGTGATTTTGCAAGAGGCTCGTGTTTATGCCGATCTCGGCATAAACACGTATCCCGAACCTACCCCTGTATCGCCAGCACGTGCCGTCCGGCTGCAGCAGGGCCGGTTAACCGCCCCCAATCGTCGACAATCTTTTCCGCCGTAACCTTCTCGTTGGCAAAGAACCGGCCGAACCGCACCTCGCCGCCACGGTTGCCACCAAGGCGCCGAAGGCAAACGGTCTTGCGCAGAGCCATACGTTCAAGGACGATCGCCCCCACCCTATCGAGCCGGGCGTCCCCGAATGATCCAAGTGACCAGTCCATGGCGGTTGGTGTTCTCCGGTTGCCGAAGAACACCGCATCGTATGCATGCAAAAGTTTTGTGCGACCAATCCGCATGCGACACGAGATGTGAGCATACCCTAGTGGCTCCAGTGGGGGTGATCGAGGCTCCCCGAGTCCAACTAACCAACGGGCTCTGTGACACCAAGGAAAGACCGACCTCTTTGCCGACGACCGTGCCCAGCCTAGCCGACGCAGCGCCCGCGCAATAGTTTCGTTCAGGGCGGGTCGGCCGCGTCGGCCGGTGGGGAACTAACCAGAAAACTCCGCCGGAGGGGAGCGTGCGTGCCCCAGGCACCGCTTTCGGTGGCCTGGGGTTTGCCGGTCTGCGCTGGACTGGAGCATCAGGCGGCCTTGGCAAGCGGGCGAAGTTCAACCTCGAAGCCGAGCTTGGCCAGCTGGCCGACCAGCCGCTTGGCTTTGACCTCGGTCGGGCGGCGGCCGAAGTGGTCGGCGCCGAGGTCGCGGTGTTCGGTGCCGTCCTTCAGCATGTGGTAGATGGCGGTGAGCATCGATGCGGCGACCTAATCAGCTCGCAGGCCAGCAGGTCGGCAATCCAGGTGGCGTCGTTGACGTCGGACTTGCGGCCGGGGACGTTCTTGATGTGCGCAGCATTCGCCACGATCAACTCGAAGGCGCCGTCGCTCAGGCGTCGAGGTGTCGAACGTCCGGTATTCCCGGGTGGTCTTGCCGCCCACCGACAGCCGCATCCGCCGGGCATCACGCTCACCGTCGACGACATATATGCATGAGCAGGGCGTGCACCGTTGGTTAACCAGGAGTCAACCTTCCTGTGGATATGATGCATTCCGTCTCTGGCGCCAGGACGGCGCACTTCCGCGGGACCATTGAACATACCAAACGACATCGGGGTTCAGTTCGTCCAGCCCGTTTCTATTGGCAGCGCCGGCGCGGAAACGAGGGCTGCCCCTTATTTTCAGCCGCCAGTGGCGGAGCAGTCGGTTTCGGCGCCGGCCATCGCCAATCCCTCGCTCCGGCTGGACCCTGCTCTCGGTTTGGTGATTCTTCAGTTCCATAGCGACACCGGCGCGCCGACGACGTCCATCCCCAGCGAGCGCCAGCTCGAAGCCTACCAGCGCTGGACACAAACAGGCCTCGGCACGCCCCCTGCCGGCACGGGCATTGCCAGTGATCCCCAAGCCGCCGTTAGCAGTGATACCGCGACAGCCAGCCGCGCCATTGCCAGTAATGCCATTTCGGCCGGCGCGGCCCCTGCCGTCATTGCCGTTGGCGCGGCTGATGGCGGTTCCCAGGCCGACCCTCCCCCGGGCGGAATGCCCGAGCAGATGGCCGGAGCAGCGCCGTCGGACGGAGGCGCGCCGCCGACCGGCAGCGGACCCCCGTCATCTCCATAAAAAGCGGCTCAATGTGAAAGAGTCGCGTTCACGCCGCGGTTGCCGATGTAGGCGCTGCCGACGGCAGGGGTGCCGTTCGGTATGGGCGGGGGCCGTAGGCTGTATCAAGCGCTTCCGAACCCGCGCTGTCTTGTAACCGCATCACGCGGCGGGTCAGGCGGTCGTGGAATACAAGGCGCCCCAGCAGCCCACCGACGCTCCCCTGGCTTGACGATGACGAACCGGCGAACAGTGTTGAAAGCAGGTCGGTCCCCGAAGTGGCGCCCGACCCGCCTAAACAGGCCGATGCGGCGGCTGGCAGGGACGACCGCAAAAATGGCAGCACGTCATTGCTTGCCGGGGCAGCTCGGCCGGAGAAGCGTCGCCGCGCACGGAGGGGGGCTCTCGCCGGCCGGCACTACAGCCCTTGGTATCCAGGCATCGAGGCGACTGGGACCCCGTCCTGTCCGAAATCGTCCGCGACGTGCGCAGCCTCGCCGCAGCCTGACAAGTCATCAGTCGGGCGGACATATACGCACGAGCGCGAGCGTGGATCGGGCAGAGCGGGAGGCGTCGGTTGGCGTTTTCGCCACTGTCGCGCCGCACGCCACCAGCACGGCTCGGCCTGCCAGCAGAGGCTGAGCCCGCAGCTTATGCCCTGGTCCTCGACGGGCCATGGACATCGGCGCGAGACGCGGAACCGCGGCGCTTTTGGCTCCGCGGTCGGCTTGAGGCAGCCGCGCCTCATCCGCTGCGGCGAAATCCGCCATCTTCGTCGTCGGATCGAACCTGCCCGGTAGCGGTTGCGCCGCTTCGAGCGACATCGGCTCCACGCGCCAGCAGCGCTGTCCGATCCATCAATTAAATCGCCCTGTGCGGATGCATTGCGGATGCATCTCTGTGGTCCCGGCGAGGCTCCGCACATCGCGGGTATCGCCTCGAGTCGGCGTCCCCACGATTCCCGTCCGCGTCCCTTTGATTCCCATTGCTTGGTCCCCGCAACTCCCGCGAACCGTCTGCGGACGAGTTATCCAACCGCGCCGGCTTGGCAGCACAACCGGCATGCGGGCCATTTCCGTAGGTGCAGGAAACATCCCGCGCGGGAGTCTCCCCTATTCCACGGCGCTGCAACGTGTTGCGGGCAGGTGCCTCTCCGGAGCCCGCACGCGCGCCCGCTGGCCGCCGCATGCGCCGCCTATGATACGGACGTGACCTGGACTGATCGGGGACTGGGGCACCATGGCCTTCTCGGTAACGAAAGCCGTCACCGAGAGCCGCGCGACCTACCGCCTTCCCCAACCATCTCCGCCCGCGGACTCGCGAATGGGCTGACCCCGGTCATCATCCCACCTCGGTTATCAGCGTGGCGATGTTTCTGGGCGTCTCTCCGAACGCCTGCTTCGCCCGCTCACAGCCCGTGCCGGTTGAGCCACGGCAGCAGCACCACCACGCCCCCGCACATCGCCAGCACCACCAGCGGCCAAATCACGAACGCGAACCACTCATTTCCAGTCATTCCGGCCTCCCCATCACGAACCTTGCCAGCAGATGTATGCACACGCCGATGGCTGCGAAAGTCACCACACCAATCCGGAGAGGTGCCCCGCTAGGCCCAGAAACACCATAGAACTCTGCCACAGCAGGCGCGATTGCCCCGGCCGCTACGAAGGCGATCGACAGCCCATTGAGCCATGTTGCGGTCAGCTTGTCCCGTTCGTTCATGTCCGCACGCAGATCGCCCGGCGGCCGCAACCGCCGCCCCGCGAATGGGCTGACCCCAGGCTGACCGCCGTCATCATCCCACCCTCGATTAGGTCTCGCATGAGTTATCGGATGTCTTTTCGGGTATTCGCCGCGCGCTCACGCGCTCGTGAAGGGTTGGGCCGCACACGGACTGCACACGGCAAAGACACGGAAAACACATAGCCCGGCCACAGAAAGGACACAGCCAACCCAAGTTCTCCCCCGCCCCCCAATGCCCCATCAGCGGCGACGGCCAGCCTCCAGCCAGATCACGACTGCGTGACTGCCGGATTTGCGGTGCCATCACTCGTAGCGGCGCCAGCCACGATTCCCCCGCAGGTCAACGCTGGAGGACTGATGGGCAATGGCAAAACTGCCGAGACGAGTGTGGTCAGGGGTGCGCAAGCACAGGGGCAAGTCGGACCTCTGGCGGTATCTCCTGACCAATTATGATGGGCTGACCAAACAGGGCGTCGGCACAGCCGCAGGGCCCTCGTGGCACGACCTTGCGACCGTGTTGTCGGAGGTCGGTCAGAAAAACCGCGAAGGCGGTGACCTCACAGGCAATGCGGTGCGGAAGGTCTGGGCGCGCGTCCAGGACTACGTGGACAAGCACGGTGCGGAGGGGCGGCGGAAACCGCGGGAGCACCGCGTGCCTGCGCCGCCAGGAAGACGCTACCAGCCCCCGCCCCTTGCGAGTCCGCCGCAACTATCGACGGAAAATCCGACAACCGAGACCGAGGCCGAGGCCGAGGCTCGGGCCGAGGCGAACATCGAGCACATGCTGAGGACCGTTGCCGAGCGCTCCGGGCGCGCAAGGCCTGACAAGAGGACATCATGAACAAAATCACACCGAAGATAGCCGCTCCGGCGGACCATCCCGCGCAGGCCAAGAATCCGGTTCTGGTCATCCGCAAGGGACGCGGGCGGCTCGGCGGGAGCACCGTGCTGGACCTGATGATCCAGCGCGCCAGGCAGTACGGACGGCGCGCGCAGCCGTTGGATGGCGACCTGCGCAGCGGGACTTTGGCCGCGCTGTATCCGGCAGTGACGCCGAAGGGCGAGCCCATCCAGGACGGCGCGTCCCGGCCGCCGACTGAGGAGCTGCCGGCGATGAAGGCCTGGCTGATGTCGGCTCTCGACGACATGGCGCTGGACAGGATTTCCCGGGCGCTCGATCTCGGCGGCGGCGATCGCGTGGTCCAGGAGTTCGTGCGGGATATGCCGCTCGGCTCCTACTGCGCCGACTTCGGGATCGACCTGCTGTCGGTCTACATGCTCGGGCCTGATCCGGAGGATTTCAGGCACGTCATCGAACTGGTCCGCGCGAGCGACATGAAGGCGGAGCGGGCGCTGCTCGTGATGAACGAGGGGGTGATCCGGCAAGGCCAGTCCGTGGACGGCGTGTTCGACCCGATCCTGCACAGCCCCGACATGAAGGCGCTCGTGAAGGACGGTGTGCATGCTGTCTATCTCCGCCGGCTGACGTGCATGCATCTGATCCGCGAGCATGGCTTTGGCTTCTACGAGGCGGCTTATGGCGAATGGGACCGCAACAGCGGGAGGCCCCGGCCGTCGCCCACCCTTCAGCACATGACGAAGATCTGGCTGAAGCAGAACGAGGAACAGCACACAATCAATGGCACCGCGGAGTGGTTGCCATGACAACGCAACCAGTCCGGATGGTGAAACCTGATCTGGACCCGGGGGCCCGGGGCCAGATCGATTCGACCATGGAGACGGCGGAGCTCCGCGAAGCTGTCGCAAAGCTGAAAGAGGCGGCTGAGATCGAGGGGATAGAGCCGGAAGGTGCCCTCGGCCTCTTCACAGAAACGCTGGGGAACATTCTGTTAACGCTCGGCCATCTGGTCGAGACGCAGACCATGCGGATCGAGCAGCGCGCCAACGCGACTGGGGCGGCAAGCGTCAAATCCATCGAGGAAATGCGCGCGGCGACAGCGGCCTGCCGTGCGCAAGTGACGCTGAGCGAGGAGCAGCGCCGCAGTCAGCGCCTGATGTTGGCCGCTGATGTCGCCGGCGACATCAAGAAGGTTCTGAAGGAGTCCCTGGTCATCAGGGAGGTCAAGTGGAACCGGCGTCAGAACTGGACGGCGGCGGCGCTCGCCGCTGCCGTACTGATGGGCTGCTTCGTCGCCGGCGGCCTCTGGACAGGGTATTACAACGACCGCGCCGCGCTTGACCGGTGCATCAGCAAGCAGGTGATCGACTCAGCCGGCCGCGCTTACTGCGGCATGGAAGTGGTGCGCGGCGGATAGCCATCCCGTCCAAGTCCAAGATCGCAGCCAGAACCAGAGGAGAAAATCCCACTTGCGGGAAACCGCATGCCGGGGATTTGTGCGGGGGGCCGGGGTAACCCGGTCCTCTACCGCGACTACGACCATATGGCGCGGCGGACCGGTATCCGGGGATTCGTGGCGGCCGCGCCTGTTCCAGCGCTGTGCCGGAGCCGCCGACTGCCACCGGTCCCCCCACCCTGACAGGCCCTGTGACTCTACCAACGGCACCACACTGTATGCTGATAAATCCGGCCGGTGGCATAGGGGATTTGGGGCTGCACGGCCGGCCGGCGTACACCAGAGGCGCCCGCTGCCCGGCTATTGTCGCGTGTCCGAGCTCGGGTCCGCGCTCCGCCCGTTGTCGCGCCTGGTCCTGACGCCGTCGCCAATCTGGGAGTGAGCGCCGAGTCGTGCGTACCTGTGGACTCTGGCAGGTGCCGCCACCGCGGCACTGTGGACTCTGGTAGGCGGGAATGTGGACTCTGGTAGGGCCGCCCAAGGCGGCGCGGCCTCAGGAAATCAATGGGTTACGCGGGTTATCCCGTCTACTCTGGTAGGACTCTCTAATAGAGAATTCTAATACCTCTGCTAATCGGATCCGCCTACCAGAGTCCACACTTACGGCTCCGTGCTGATGTGGCAGACTGCGATGGGTGCTGTCCACGAACTGCTCCTGGCGCAAGGAAAGGCAGATGCACTGAAAGGCGATGTCCGCCGGCCAGTGATCGAAGCTGCGGCCGCGTACTTGTCCGATGAAATCGGTGGGACCGGGTGGCTCTACTCGGGGTGGTGTCAGGCGGCGCTCCCGCACAAGCGGCTGGCGGACGAGCAGGTCTGGGAGGTCACCAGCGATGTCGTGCGCCTCGTTGTCAGGCCTGGATTGAGGCCACGCGACGGCATCGAGGGCGACCTTATATCTGTGGGCGTCCCATACGGCGCGTGCGCCAGGCTCATCCTGCTCTACCTGCAGTCGGAGGCGCTTCGGACTGGTGACCCGGAGGTCAGGCTCGGCAGGAGCATGCGGGCCGTTGGCGGACGGACCGTCACCATCATCCGGGATCAGGCAGAGAGACTGTCGAGGTGCTCCCTGGTGCTCCCTCACCTTTCACGTGCAGCACGGGAGCAAGATTGGGCTGCTAAATCAGACCATCGTCGACGCGGCGATGTTCGAGCAGGACGGCGATGGCAGGTTTGGCAGGTTCGCCCAAACGGTCCGGTTGTCAGATGGATTCTTCCAGCAGCTCAGGCGGCACCCGGTCCCGCTGGAGGAGGCGGCTATCCGCGCCATCAGCAATAACAGCCAAGCGCTGGACGTGTATGTTTGGCTTGCCTACAGGCTGCACGCCCTGGCCAAGCCAACGCCAATAACGTGGTCCGCGCTGAGGGGGCAATTCGGGTTGGGCGTCGCTCGGATGGACAACTTCCGGGCGCTATTCCTGAACAGCCTGGCGCTGGCGCTGGCGGTTTACCCGGCGGCAAGAGTGGATATCGGCGACGCCGGACTGACGCTGTGGCCATCTCCGCCGCCGGTCCCGACAAAGACCCCAGCCCGCCAAGGCCGTCTCGATGGCCTGTAATCTAGCCGTGATGCCTTAACTAGATTCCGATTGTTTTACCACAACGGACCGTTAACCCCCGCCGCGCATACTGTCGCTATGGGCACTTAGGGCTTTTGCGATGGACCGATCGGCGTTGTTGGCACGGGGGGCGGAAGAAGCCGGCGCCGGGAGGCTGGCCGCCGCCGAGGCAACCTACCGCTCAATGCTGGGCGATGCCGAGGCTCTCAGCAACCTCGGCGCCGTCCTGAACATCGCCGAGCGCCACGAGGCGGCCGAGGCCGCGTGCCGCGCCGCCTTGGCCGCGCAGCCTGACTACTGGGCCGCCCTCGGCAATCTTGGCACCGCGCTGCACCACCAGCAACGCCATGATGAGGCGGTCGCAGCCTACGTCGCGGCACTGCACAGCAACCCATGCAACCCGGATGCCTGCACCAATCTCGGTGTGGCCTTGGCCGAGCAGTGGCGCATGCCAGACTCGCTCGCGTTCCACGAAATTGCGGTGACCCTGGCGCCGGGGCACGCCGAGATGCGCTGCAACCGCGCAATGGCGCTGCTGGCCTCAGGCGATTTTGCGCGCGGCTTCGCCGAGAACGAATGGCGCTGGCACACTCCCGCCATGCAGCCCCAGGCTATGGCGGGACAGCAATGGCGCGGCGAGCCCCCGGAAGGCCGCGCGGTCCTGGTGCACGACGAGGGCGGGTTCGGCGACACGCTGCAGTTCGTTCGTTACGTGCCGGCCCTGGTAGCACGCGGCGCGCGCGTGGTGCTGCGGGTGCAGGCGCCGCTGGTCCGGCTTATCCGCCGCAGTATGCCTGCCGTCACCACCGTGCTGCCCCGCGGCGCCACGTTGCCGCCCTACGAACTACAATGCCCGATGATGAGCCTGCCGCACGCCTTCGGAACGCTGCTCGAGACTGTTCCGGGGGAGACGCCCTACCTGACGCCATGTCCCGAGGCGGTCAGGCGCTGGCGGACCCGCCTCGAAGCGGCCGGCGGCGAGCGCAGGCTGCATGTCGGCCTGGTCTGGGCCGGCGAGCCGCGACCGGGGATGCGACAAGTCCATGCCATGGACCGCCGCCGCTCCTTGACGCTTGCCCGGTTCGCCCCGCTCGCTGGCGTGCCAGGCGTCCGCTTTGTCAACCTGCAGTTCGGCGCGGCGGCCGGGGCGGCGCAACCGCCGCCCGGCATGGATCTGTTCGACCCGATGGCGGAGATGACGGATTTCGACGACACTGCGGCGCTCGTCGCCAGCCTTGACTTGGTGATCTCCGTCGACACGGCGGTTGCTCATCTGGCAGGAGCGCTGGGCCGGCCGGTGTGGGTGCTTTCGCGCTACGACGCCTGCTGGCGCTGGCTCGCCGGGCGGCGTGATAGCCCTTGGTATCCGGGCATGCGACTCTACCGGCAGCCGCATCCTGGGGACTGGGACTGTGTCCTGGCCGAGGTCGTCCGCGACCTGCACAGCCTTGCCGACTTGAGCCAGCACTAGCCTAGACGGCCAAGTAACGCGCGCTGCTGTCGTCCGGGCGGGCGTGCGCGTAGCGGCTGGTGGTGGCAAGGCTGGCGTGCCCGACCGTGGCCTGCACCAAATGGGCCGGCGCGCCACGGTCCAGCGCGTGCGACACGTGCGCATGGCGCAACCAGTGCGCTGAGACGGCCGCCGGCAGTCCTGCCCGGGCCGCCGCATCCTTGACGATCCGGTGGACTTGGGACGGGTCCAGGTGGCCGCCCCTGGCGGAACGGAATACCGGCGCGTCCGGCCCGGCATTGCCGCGCAGTGCCGCCACCGCATTCCACACGCCGGCCGTCAGCAGCACCGCACGCGTCTTGCCGCCTTTTCCCAGCACCGTGATTTGCCCGGCACCGCCGCGCGGCGCCAAGTCGCGCCAGCACAGGCCGCAGAGTTCGCTGACGCGCAGCCCGGCGGCATAGGCCAGGCGCAGCATGGCTCCGTTCCGCAGGCCGGTTTCCATGTGGACCAGGCGCAGCACAGACGCCTCGTCCATGATCCGCCCGGCCAGCGTGTTCCTGACCGGCGGCAGTCGAACAGGCGCGCCCGCGTTGAATGCCGTGTAGCCAACCCGCTGGGCAAAGCTGAGCAGCGACTTGACGGCCGACACCTTGCGCGCGCGGCTGGCCGGCGCCAGCCCGTCGAGGGTGTCGGTGAACGCCTGCACGTCCGCGGCCGTCACCGCCCGCAGCGTCTTGCCTGCACGGACGAAAAAAAGGCCGGCATCCGCCGCGTAGGCCCGCATGGTGCCGGGGCTGCGGCCGTGCAGCCAGAGGCGGACCATGGCGTCATCACTCTCCGCCTGCGCCGGCTGGCGGACCGTCCCGCCTTCCAGAACCTGCCCCACACGCCGTTCGGGCTTTGATCTCATGGTATCGCGCGCTTGTTCAATGCCAGTTCCGACCATTTTCTGAACTCTCCTATGAAGCGGCTAGCGGCCGCGTGCTCGGTCAAGATTTCCTTACGGCCGCCGTCCTTCGTTGATTTGCGGGGAATCGTGGCTGACGCCGCTACGAGTGATGGCAGGTTAAATTTGGGATCACCCGGGCGCGCCGGCGCGCCAATGCACTCTGAACCTGCTGCTCTCCCAGGAGGGAGGGAGCGTCCTGACACCAGGCCGAGGCAGCGCGATACGGGCCGTCTAGTCTAGCCGGCCAGGTATCTCGCGCTGCTGTCAAGCGGCTGGCGGGGGCAAGGCTGCGTGGCCTACCGGGCCTTCACCAAATGGAGCCGGCGGCACCACGGAGCGTAACGCAGCCCACGCTGAGACCGCCGCCTGCGTTGGCATCGCGACCTTCCCACGGGGACGCGACGCACCCCGGAGCGCCGGGTGTGGACCTGGCAGACCGGCGCTCGGCTTGATGCCGATCCCGGGAGCGCGGCCACGGCTGACGATCAGCATGGCGATGTTTGGGCCAGCCCCCGCGCATCGCCAGCGCCACCAGCGGCCAAATTGCGAACGCGAACCACTCGTTTCCAGTCATTCCGGCCTCCCCCACGAACCGTGGCCGCGACCGGCATGGAGCCTCTCGCTTCTGCCCTTGCCAGCAGATGCACACGCCGATAGCTGCGAAAGTCACCACACCAATCCGCGGAGGTGCCCCGTTACGCCCAGCAACACGCCCACCCTCGATCAGGATAGGTCTCGCGTCCCCTTCAATGCTCTAATCCTGCCCGGCACTTTTGGGCCGCCGATCAACTTACCCACAAACCGTCCCCACCCACGCGGTCTAATCCAAGTCTATTTGAGTCTATTAAGAGTCTATGGCGAAATCTGCCTTTGATTTCAGGCAATTGCCCCGAGTCGGCGTCCCTTCGATTCCCGTTCGCGTCCCCACGATTCCCATTCGCGCCCCTTTGATTCCCGTTGCGGTCCCTTCGATTCCCAGCGAGCCCTCTGCGGACGAGTTATCCACAAGGCAGATGGCAATGCGGGCTGCACATGTCCCTCCAATTCCCATTGACGTCCCCTCCGTTCCAGCTTTAGTCCCCTCTATTCCCGCATTCGGTGCTGCGCAACGGGGTTGCGGGCGGGTGCGGAGGAGGGGCCCGGGAATGGAAGGGATGCCGAGGCGGTGAGCGGGAATCAAAGGGATGTCTCGGACGGGAAGAACCTGACCGAGGACGAGATCAAGCGCCTGGAGAGGTTCAAGCGTGCCAGGGAGAACTGCCGCGGCCGCCAGAACCCGGCGATCGTCCCGAGCCGCTTGGCCAGGACCTCGGCCTTCGCCCCGCGGAAGAAGAATCTCTCTAACGACGCCGACTTCCAGCGGGTCTACGTGGTCCGCCCGCACACCGTCGTGCAGGTCAGCGGAAGGGAGTTAGGCAGTCAGCACAGGGATGCGCTGTACGCGATCTTCAGGGTGCGCGCGCGGCGGATATCGGAGACGAATCCGCACCACATCCCGGGCAGCGCCGGTTCTCTCACGAGCGCCGCTAAGGTGGTTTACTACCTGACAGACACGACGTGGCGCGATCTGCTGCTTGCCACCGGCAGGACTCTCCACGTCAACAACCTGGGAACCCTGCTCAGGTCGTTCGAGGAGATGCGGTCGGTGAGCTTCCGCGTCTACCAAGGCGACTTCGACGCCTACGAGGCGGCGATGACCAACGGGCGCCTGCCGGGAGCTGGTTTCTCCGACAACCTGATCAACCGCATCGAATGGAGCGGCATCACGCTGGATGCCAAGGTTACCGTCCGCTACGGCGAGTGGGTTAAGGATATGTTTGAGGCACGGTCGCTGGTAAGTCTGAATGGTGAGGTCTACTTCAAGCTTCGCTCCGACTACGCCAAGAGTTTCTGGCCGTTCATCGACTCCCAGAATGGCTATAGCTACGTCGACGTCGCCACCCTCGCCGACCTCGCCGGAAGGGACTACTCCGCCGAACCGACGGAAAAGCGCCGCAAGTTCCTCGAGGACATCAGGCAGGCCATGGACGACATGGTGTCCGCGGGCGGACTCGCGTCGTGGCGGCGAGAGGATATCGGCAGCGGCCGTAAGAAGGGCTACCGGTATCACTACGTTCACGCCCTGGAGCGCCAAGGCGCTCTGGACCTGTTGCGCACCCAAGAGGGCTGAGCGTCCCGACACCATGCCCGAGGCGGGGCGCGAGATGGAGGGCCGCCGCCGGCAGCCCGGGCCGCACCGTCGCTTTGCCATTGCTCACCAGTCTCCAGCGTCGATCTGCGGGAGAAATGGCGAATCGAGGCTGGCGCCGCTTCGAGTAATGGCACGGTAAATCCGGGAATCCGGAATCATGAAGCGGGAATCGCAGGGACCGAAATGGGAATCAAAGGGACCAGGCCGCGACCTTGGGGCTGGCGCCAAAGCCCCTTCTATGGGAGCCGGAGGGGAATCGTAGGGACGAACATGCCAGCCAACTCGACTCGACCAGCACGCCGACGGCCTTCTTGCCGCCTGGCTTCAGCGTGGCACCGGTGGTGCGGTGGGTGATCTCCGCGTATGCGCTCGACGCGGCGGCCGAGGATCACGAAACGGGCACGATGCCTGCTGGCGAGGGTTAGGCAACGCCCAGAAATTGGCGCGTCACGGCGGCGCTCCGGAGAGCTGGAATATCGGGAGAGCGCCGGCGATTCGCGAATTTCTGGTCGTTGCTTTAGCCGATCGGCGTGACAGCCCTTGGGTAATCGTGAGCATGGCCCGAGGAGTGTGAAGTGGCTCCCTCGTCGCGCGGCCGTGTCGCCGCTAGCCGCTACAAGTGATGGCAGCTTCGCATGGCTGATAAGCCCCCGGCGAGGCTGCGCAGATCGCGTGTGATCTCGGCCAGGACAGAGTCCCAATTGCCGGGATTCGGCTGACGGTAGATCCGCATGAGTTCGGCGAGCCATCGCCAGCAGGTATCATAGCGCGAAAGCACCCAGACCTGCCGGCCCTGCGCACCGGCAAGGTGCACAACCGCGATCACCAGATCGACGAGATTAACCGCCAGCGCCGCAGTGTCGTCGAAATCCGTCATTTCCGCCAATCGGGTCGAACAGATCCATGCCCGGTGGCGGCTGCGCCGCTTCGGCCGCCGCGCCGAACTGCAGGCTGACGAAGCGGACGCCCGGCACGCCGGCAAGCGGTGCGAACGTGCGAACCGGGCCAGCGCCATCGAGCGGCGCCGGCCCAAACCGCCCACGACGCGCCTGCCCAGACCAGGCCGACGCGCAACCCCGGCCTTCCTGGGTGCCCAGGCGCGTCCGCCAGCGCGCGGCCGCCTCGGGGCGGCACGGTATCGAGTCGCATCCCGAAACTGCGCGGCAGGCTCAATCATCGGGCAGTGCAGATCATAGGGAGGCGGCGTGGACAGCGAGCGAGTCCGCCATGCGCCACTGCGCGGCCAGGGCTACCCCCAGATTGCTGCAGGCATTCACGTCCCTCGGGTTGCTGCGCAGTGCCGCGACATAGGCGGCGATCGCCTCGTATGACGTTGTTGGTGTGCAGCGCGGTACCGAGATCGCCGAGCGCGGCCCAGAACCCAGGCTGCGCAGCCAGGGCGGCGCGGCAACAGGCCTCAGCCGCCTCGTGGCGCCCCGCGATATTCGGGACGGCGCCGAGGTTGCGCAGCGCATCGGGATCAAGCGGAACAACCGCCAGGATCGAGCGGTAGGTCGCCTCGGCAGCCGAAATTCTCCCGGCAGCCACCTCTTCGGCTCCACGCGCCAGCAGCGCTGTCCGATCCATCAATTAAATCGCCCCGGCCGATGCGTCGCTGTGGTCCCGGCGAGGTTCCGCACATCGCGGGTGACTTCGGTTAGGACGAAGCCACCTCGCCCGAATGCGGCTGGCGGCGAAGGCGCACTGTCGGCCCGTTCCTGTGCCGACTGCCAACTCCCTCCCGCTGACCTGCACGGGCCCACGTAGACGGCGGCGTCGCAACGGGTTGCGTCTTTCCGGTGGCGCAGAAACGCGCCGCTCCAGCGGTTGGACGGAACGGCTTCGCCGAGGCGAGTCGGGTCCAGAGCCCACACTTGCGCCGGTCAGTCGGCGGCAGGCCGCATAAGCGAGGCGAGCCGGATCAAAGCCGGGGTTAGCCGGCCGGGTGTATCCTTGGGTCGGCGGGCGAGTTGTCGCTCGCCGTGACATCAACCAAGGGAGATCACCATGTCGCGGAAGCGTATGTCGTCAAAGCGTGTATCGCCGCAGCGTATACGGTTGATCGAGGACATGACCCTGGCCGGGTTGGCCGAGGGGACACGGGAGAAATACGTCCGGGCAGTCTGGCAGCTGGCGGCGTACTACCGGCGCGCACCGGACCAGCTCAGCGAGGAAGAGGTCCGGGCCTACCTGCTCGACCTGCGCCAGCGGGGGGTGGCGCGCGGAACGTTCCAGATTGCGCGCTACGGGCTGCAGTTCTTCTT
>Ga0302157_10004975_pt1 | contig 14257 bp, 10 predicted proteins | sample I_Bog_N3_3_FD_193502 | JGI IMG/M metagenome (GOLD analysis project Ga0302157, IMG submission 193502) | Peat permafrost microbial communities from Stordalen Mire near Abisko, Sweden - I_Bog_N3_3 | ecosystem: Environmental > Terrestrial > Soil > Wetlands > Peat | place: Sweden: Abisko, Stordalen...
CGATACCAGGTACGCGCCCACCACGGCCTGCATGCAGGCATCGGCCGACCCGTTGAGCAGCCAGGTGTGGCCGTAGCCGACGTAGGTGACCATGCGCCCGGCGATGGTCGAGGCCAGGGCGCGGGCCGAGGCATAGGGCGTGTTGGGATCCCCGGTGTTGCCGATGACCAGCGCCGTCGGCGCCCGGACCGGCCCGAGACGGGCGATGGCTTCCCCCGACCGGGGCCACCCCGGGCAGCCGATCAGGTTGTTGGCCACCGCCTCGGCACCCCCCAGGGGATCGCGGGCGTCGAGCCTCCGTGCCAGTGCGGCCGTGGCCGCCGCGTCGGGGTGGGCGACGGCATCGTTGCAGGTGATGGTCCACAGTGGTCCCACCAGCGATGTGCCGTCGAGGTCGGTCTCGAGCCCGAGGGCCACCGACCGGAGCGGCGCCCCGTCACCCTCGGCCGCCGACGCCAGGGCCGGGAAGAAGCCGGGGGTGAGGGTGGGGACGGACAGGTAGAGCAGGGTGGCGGTGTCCAGGTCGCCCTCGGTCACCGGCGTGGTGTCGCCGTCGCCCGGGGCGGGAAGCGGTGACCGGGCCAGTCGCTGCTGGAGGGACCGGTAGGAGGCCACCGGGTCGGCCCCCAGTGGACAGCCCGGGGTGGCGGCGCAGGCGGCCAGCTCGTGGTCCAGGTCCTGCTGGATGGCCGGTGCCTCGAGGGTGGCGTCGGTGGCGAGGCTCAGGTTGGCGTCGACGGCGCCGTCGAGCACCATCGACCGCACATGGCCCGGGAACAGCTGCCGGTAGACCGAGCCGAGCACGGTTCCGTAGGACAAGCCGTAGAAGTTGATGCGGTCGACCCCGAGCGCCTGTCGCAGGCGGTCCATGTCCCGGGCCGACGTGGTGGTCGTCACCGTCGGGAACAGGGCCCGGTCTGCGGCACGGCACGCCGCTCCCAACCCGGCGAAGGTGCGCGCCGCCGCTGCCGTTCCGGCCAGCGCGCCGGCCGCCGCCACGGGCGACGGGCCACACCGCAGGGGATCGCTGGATCCCGTGCCCCGTTCGTCGAAGCTGACCAGCGTGAAGTGGTCCCGGACGGCAGCGGGCACCCAGGAGACCTGGAGGGGCAGGATGCTCACCCCGCTCTCACCCGGACCGCCCGGGTTGAAGATCACGACCCCCCGGCTCTGGGGTGCCACGTGCTCGCTGACGGCCAGGGACAGCGATCCGGCCGACGGATGGCCGTAGTCGAGGGGGACCTGCAGCCGGCCGCAGCGGTAGCCGGCCGTGGCCGGGCAGGGCGACCAGTGGATGGTGGGCGGCGGTCCCGACGCCGCGGCGTCGGCAGTCGGCCCGAGCGCCACGACCAGGGTGACCAGGACGAGGATGCCGACGGTCACCCGCGGCCACCGGCGCCGGACGACGGTCATCCCGACAGGGCGTCGAGGTCGAGGACCTGCTGCGCGTAGCGGGCCACACTGGTGACGAACATGTCGTCGCCGCGTTCGGTCCGGCTGACCAACATGGCGGCCCCGATCGACATCACCAGTCCGCCCGCACAGGTGGCGCGGTACTCGTGGACGAGCCGGTCGAGGGTGAACCCCTCGACGCCGTGGTCGACCAGCGCACGGTGGTAGCCCGCCACCAGCCGCTCCCCGTGCTGTCGGCGGTGCTCGACCGTGAGGCTGGCCCCGAGGAAGTACGACACGTCGGCCGCGGCCGCGCCCCAGGCCGTGGTCTGCCAGTCCACCACCGAGGGTCGACCCTGTCCGGGGGGGAACAACAGGTTGTCGACCCGGAAGTCGCCGTGGGTCACCGTGGTCGGCCCCGGCCGGGTGGCCAGCCACGGCGCCAGCTGTCCGACGAACCGGTCGCAGGCGTCGCGGTGCTCGGCATCGAGCCGCGGGCCGTAGCGCTGGAGGAAGTCGGGCCATAGGGAGGTGATGACCGTGACCAGGAACGTGTCGGCCTTGGGCCCACCCCGGTGCAGCCATGGGAGTCGGGCCAGTTCGGGTCGGGCCCACGCCGTGCCGTGCAGGGCCGCCAGCTCGGCCAGGGCCGCCTCGGCCGCCTCCGGTGAGCAACCGGCCAGCTGCTCACCCGGCACACCACCGACCACGTCCTCCAAGAGGAGCACGAACCAGCCCGTCTCGGGCTCGTACTGCCCGAAGTAGCAGGCCGGGGTCCGGATGCCGACCCGGCGGGCGATCGCCTCGTAGAAGGCCACCTCGATCTCGTAGGCCCGGGTCATCAGCCCGGTGGATCGGCTCTGCTCGTCGGCCGAGGCGAACTTGGCCACCACCGACCGCTCGGCTTCGGGCGCTCCCGAGCCCGTCCGGTAGCGGATGCGGACGGTGTCGGCCATCTGACCCGTGCCGACCGGCTCGATCCCGAAGGAGTGGACGGCCTGGCCGGCCTCGAGCAGGCCGCCCGAGGCCAACGCACCGGAGAGCCACCCCTCGTCCAGGTCCTCGGGCCGGCGCACGGTGAGCGGGGTGACCCCGGTCACGACACCCCCTCGGTCATCGGCCCGGGGGTGGGGTGCCGCCCCCCGCGCCACGGGGGCCCTCGGCGTCCCCGGCCGCCACCTCGACGACCGGCTCGGCCCGGTCGTCGAACTCGGTGCGCAGCGCCCGGGACATGACGGCATGCTGCAGGTAGAGGGCCGCGATGTAGGTGAGCTCCAGGATCTCCTCGTCGCCGAGGTGGGCCCGGAGGGCGTCGAACAGGCCGTCCGGTACCCGACCCCGGTCGAACACCAGGCAGTCGGTGTAGGCGAGGACCAGTCGCTGGACGGTGCTGAAGCACGAGGCGGCGGCCCAGTGGGGCACCGCCTCGATCACGGCCTCGCCCACGCCGAGGGTGCGGAGGGACCGGCAGTGCTGGGAGAACACGAACTGGCTGCCGGCCGCCCAGCCGGCCCGGCACTGGGCCAGCTCCCGCAGGACCGGGTCGAGCCGACGCTCGGGACTCTGGTAGAGGCCGAAGCCCTGGACCGCATGCTCCAGGACATCGGGGACCAGGGCGAAGACCGTCCACCAGTCACCCGGCGACCCCGAGGTCGTGCCGGGTTGGGTGACCGGGTCCCGGCCCTCGAAGAGGTGGTCGTACATGACCGTGACGATCGGCGCCGTCGCCTCCTCCCGGCCTACCTGTCGCAGCCGTGGCACCGGGGGACTAGGCCGTCGCCGCGTCGGTGGCGCGCGCCGGCCGATGGGACACGTCCTGCGGGGTCAGGGGACGGGTCCAGCAGGCCAGCTCCAGCAGGATGCCGTCGGGATCCTGGAAGTAGACCGAGCGGACGAACACCCCGGGGTGCTGCTCGTCGGCGATGCCCCACTCGCTGTCGTCGTGATTGGCCACCTCGGTGCAGTCGACGCCGGCGGCCACCAGGCGGGAGCGGTACTCGTCGATCCTGTCGGCCGGCACGGCGAAGGCGACGTGGTTCATCGACCCGATGGCGCTGATCAGACTGCCCTGGTCGGGCCGTCCGGTGGGCGCCGACACCCCGGGCGCCGCCGGGGGGGCATCGGGAAACCAGAAGAACGCCAGTGCGTCGCCTCCCCCGCAGTCGAAGAAGAAGTGCTGGCCCATGCCGGCGGGGAGTTCGATGGTCTTGATCAGAGGCATGCCGAGCACCGTGGTGTAGAAGTCGACCGTCCGCTGCATGTCCCGGCAGACCAGCGCCAGATGGTTGATCCCCCGGAGTTCGAATCCGGTATCGGCAGGTGCCATGGTGTCCTCCCTCCAGCCGTCCGGGCCTGGGGCGACCACAGTACCCGGTCCGGCTCCGCCACCCCGGCCCGGATGGTGCCGCTCACCCCGTTTCGGCGACCGCCGCTCCGGGTGAGGAGGCCCCAGCGTCGGCGTCGGCGCCCGGGGCATCCGTTTCTGCCTCGGGTGCCTCGGGTGCCGGGGCGTCGTCTGTGCCCTGGCGGGCCCGAAGGACCAGGGCCAGGCTGACCGCCGACGAGGCCACCGCACCGGCCACGACGGCTCGGTGGAGTGCTCGTGGCAGGGTGCGCCCGCTGAGTCCGTCGAGGGAGAGCGCCCCGGGCCCGGCGGCCCACAGGGCCAGTGCCGTAGCCAGGTTGGTCAGCGGCAGCTCGTAGCCGTTCTTGGCCGAGAAGGGCCCGTTGTCCAGGTGCGTCGTGCTGGCGACGGCCATCGCTCCGGCGATGGCCACGGGACCGACCGGGTGACCGGCGCCCAGCATCACCAGGGCGCCTCCTCCGAGCTCGGAGAACCCGGCGACCCGGGCGAACAGCGCCCCGGGCTTCAGGCCGAGGTGGTCGAACCCGGCCGACGTGGCCTCGATGCCGTAGCCGTCGAAGGACCCGAACAGCTTCTGGGCCCCATGGGCGGCCAGGTAGCCACCGAGGACCAGTCGCCCGGAGAGGAGTGCGAGATCACGGGCGGTCGGCATGGGATGTCCTCTGCGGATCGTGGGGGGATGACTCAGAGCCGGGGCCGCCGGCGGAACGGACGGCCCCGGATGCCGGCATCCGTTCAGCTGCCACCGCCCACGGTATCGACGATCAGCACCGAGCAGTTCGCCTCGTGGGCGATCGAGTTCGGGACGCTCCCGAGCACGCGACGCGCCCCTTTCATCCCTTTGTTGCCCACCACGATGAGATCGGCACCGCACTGCTCTGCCACCGTGACCACCGCATCGACCGGGGCGGCCGCCGCCGGGTGGACCTCGGGCTCGATGCCCTCCCGCCTGGCGATCTCGCTCAGGCTGTGCAGGAGGGCGTCAGCCGGATGCACCGCAGTGAGCCGGAACTCGGCCGGCAGGTCGTCGATGTGGACCGATTTCGGATCGTAGGCGGTGACGATATGGAGCCGGCCGCCGGACATCTTGGCGATCTGCACGGCGGCAGCCACCGCCTGGCGGGCCGTCGACGAGTCGTCGGCACCGACAACCACGGTCGTGAACACGTCCATCACCTCTTCTGGGTCGGCGGGCAGCCCGAATGCTAGCGGCGCGGCCGACCGGGGAGCGAGGCCGGACGGGTCAGTGCGCCTCACCGGGCATGGGCTTGCCGATCCGCCGGGTCGCCGGCCTGAACGGTGGTATCGCCGGGATGGGGTGTCGACGGGGTCCCGACCACAGCGCCGGTGGCGCGTCGATGGCCCGGGCGATGGCATAGGCGGCCGCCTCGTAGTTGACCCGCCAGCCCACGAAGTCGAGCCAGGCCTCCTCGTTCGAACGCTCGAGCGGGAACTCGACGACGGCCAGCCGGTCGATGGCGTCCACGAACTCCTCGTAGGTGAGGGTGATGCCCTCGTCGGGGTCCGCCTCCTCGGGGATGGCGAAGCCGCGTGCCCGGGCGAGGGTCCCGAGACAGGTGAAGCCTCCCCGGAGGCACAGCCGGGCGGGGACCGAGCCGGGAGAGTCGGGCAGCAGGGCCAGGTACAGCGCGGCGGCATCCAGCACGGCCAGTTGGGCCGTCAGCCACGAGGAGAGCGGCTTGGGGGAACGGAAGTTGAGGAGGGCCAGGTAGGTGGCGTGGCTCTCGGCCACGTCGGCCGACCAGCGCTCCCAATCCTCGAACAGGTCCGGCAGCTCGGACACGGCTGAGACCCCCGAGCCCAGGCCGTAGTGGGTGCGGGCCAGGAGTTCGGGGCCCCACGAGGGGGTGCCCGCCCTCGAGTCGAGCATGGTCACGAGGGCCTCACGCCGGTTGAAGGCGGCATAGAGCGTGGGGAGATAGCCGATCTGCAGGGCCACGGTCCCCAGCCCGATGAACGAGGCGATGTCGACCACGCCGATCGGAGTGCTGCCGTGGGGCGCCAGGTAGCCCAGGGTGCACAGCGAGGAACCGGCCAGCTCGAAGGCCCCGACCAGGCCGGGCGCCCCGATGGAGGGCCACAGCACGAGGGCGAAGCCGATCTCGAAGACCACCAGCCACGCCACGATCAGCAGCATCAGGGTGATGGGTGCCTGGGCGGCCAGGATCCGGTCCCGTGGCTCGTAGGTGTCGAAGCGGTCGGCCACGAAGTGGAAGATCGTGTCGACGGAGATGGAGACGCCCCGGGTGATCCGGCTCCGGATCCGGCGCGGCACCACGACCGTACCGATCACGCTCCATCCGGCGACGACGATGAGGACGACGCCGACCGCTGCAGCCAGGTCACGGCCGACAACCATGCCTCAGCCTCCCATGGGGGCGCCGGCCGGTGCCGGATGGCACGGAAAGTCGGGCCGCTGGCCGCGTACCGCACTCGACACCGGTGCCCCTAGGCTCCGGGCAGGTCCGGTCATGCAGGCTCCATGACCAGAATGAGAGGCGCCCCACCCGTGCTCCGCACCCCATCCGTGCCCGTGCCGGGAGGCGCCGCTCGTCGTCGGGTCACCGCCGTGGTGGTCGGGCTGATGGTGGCCGGCCTGACGGTGGCCGGCGTACGGCCGGGTGGGTCGCTCTCCGCCCCGAGCGTGGCGGCGGCTGCGTCGGGCGGCGGCACCTCCCGTGGGCTGGCCCCACCGAAGACGCCGGCCGTGCCCCTGTGCGGGGTGGCCGACATCCGCGGCAGTTCGGGTGACGGCCTGATCACCCCCGAGGAGTACGCATCGGTGCCGACCCCCCGTCCGCGGCCCGTGATCAGCTCCGGCCAGATCGCCGGCTTCACCGACTCGGGGGGCCGGCTGTACGTCGAGCGGTCACCGGGCAGCCTGGCCGAGTACACGGTGGGCGGTCACGAGCTGGACAGCTACGCCCTCCCGTCCCGGTCGCGGCGCGGTGCGCCGTTGACGTTGGGCAACGCCAACCCGACGATCATCACCGACCCGTCCGGCGGCATCTACCTGTTCATGATGCAGGGGTACACCTACGACCTCGTGAAGCTGGATGCCTCGGGAGAGCTGCAGTGGACCTCTCCCGTCGGCGGGGTGCCCAACGGACTCTTCGCCTGGCACACCCCCACCTCGGGCTGGGTCGCCGCTGTGGTGGGACGGCAGGGAGCCGGGGGCCCGTCCCTGCTGATCACGCCGTCGGGGGCGCGCGTCACCGGAGGGGTCCCGGTGGCCGGCACCGGCAACGGCGAGTTCGCCGCCGCGACCCCCGGTGGTGGGCTCATCGACACCGACGGCCAGTACGTCCGGGTCCTCACGTCGTCGGGGTCACCCGTCACTTCGTCGCCGGGGGCCGTGCCGGTGTTCGGATCGGCCGGTTCGGGGACGTCGACGACCGGGCAGACCCCCGGGGCCGCCTTCGCCTTCGCCGGCGCCGGGGGTGTCGTCGAGGTGGGGTCGACCATCTACGTGGCCGACCCGGGACCGTCAGACGAGGGCCACGGCATCGATCTGTTCACCGGGGCCGGCGTGTACGAGGGTGCGGCATCGACCTCGGCCCTCGGCGGGCTCAGCGCCGGCTCGCCCCTCGACTACGACCCGGCCTCCCGGTCCCTGGTCTTCGTGAACGGCGGCGGCGTGGCCTCGATCTCCCTGAGTGCGCTGCGCGATCTGGTGCGGGACCCGGCGGCCGCCACCCAGGACGGCTTCGGCGACACCCTGGGCATCGGAGCAGGAGTGACCACGACCGCCACGGCGGGCTACTTCCCCGCCGATACGAGTCCGGCGGTGACCGCCGCCTTCGACCCGTGGTGGCAGCGGTTCGTGGATCCTCTCGAGCTGCGCTACCGCGTGGCCGACGGCCCCCAGCTCACCGGTGGGCGGCTGCCGACCCCGACGGTGGTCCCGCTCGACGGCGCCCACGGATTCCGGACGTCGGTCCCGCTGTCCGTGCCGCGGGGTCCGGGAACCTATCTGGTCGATGCCGACCTCGTCGACACCCGGATGGGCGCCACCATCGGCTCGACGTGCCTCACCTACTCGGTCGGGATGCCCGGTGACGATCTCGACCTCTCCGGTCTGGCACCCGCAGCCAACGAGGGTGGACCCACCCCGGAGCGGGGGGTGCAGCTCGCCGCCGAGCTCGGCACCGGGGACATGCGCGAGCAGCTCGACCTGGCCACTCTGCTCCCCCACTGCGACGCCTCGGCACCGGACCGGGCGCAGTGTGGGCCCGGCGCGCTCCAGGGCTGGTCGGACTACGACCCGGCGACCGAGCAGGCGGCGGCCGAGGCCACGTCCCTCGGCGTCCACTTCGAAGTGCAGTTCGGTCAGGACAACCCCGTCGACGAAGCACTCGTCTCCTCCGGCCTCTGGCCGGCGGACGTGGCCGCCATCCTCGGGCACTTCGCCGCCAGCGCGCCTGATCTCCGTGACGTCGAGGCGTGGAACGAGCCGAACACCGGCCCTTTTACCCCGGCGAGCTACGTCACGACGGTCCTGCGGCCCTTCGACGACGCCGTCAAGGACGCCAACGCCACCGACCGCTCCGACCTGCAGGTCATCGGCGGAACGGTGCTGAACATGGACGTGTCGGGCTGGTGGTCGGGCATTGCCAAGGCAGGCGGCTTCTCCTCCATGAACATCGTCGGCATCCATCCCTACTCCGGGTTCAACCGCTCGTTCGAGGAGGAGGGCACGCCGGTGGCCATCGTCCAGCTGAAGGCGCTCATGGCCCGGTACGGGGCTGGTGACCTGCCCATCTGGGTCACCGAGCAGGGGTGGTGGTCCGACGGCGAGGAGGACTTCTACGACGTCGGCAACTGGGCACCGCGCCAGTGGATGTGGCTCCGGGCCCTCGGTGTCTCGACCTGGGACTACTTCGTCACCGAGGGCCAGTTCAGCGGGTTCAGCACCGACTTCTCCCTGATCGACGCCGCCGACGGCGACTACTTCGTCAAGCCGGGGGCCATCGGGTTGATGACCGTGTCCACCCTGCTCGGCCACCGCCCCTTCCTCAGGCAGGTCGACCTGGGCATCCCCCACGCCTACGGCATGCTGTTCGGGCCTCGGTCGACCAGCGGTGCGGCGAACGACGTCCTGGCCGTGTGGACCGACGATCTCGACGTGGAGGGCACCGTGTCGGTCGCCTCGGGGCCCGGGCACATCACGGTTGCGACCACCAGTGCCCAGGGGGCACCCGGGTCCCTCACCCTGTCGCCCACGGCGCGGCTCCCGCTGTCGGGCGCGCCCACCTACCTGACCATCCCGGCCGGCAGCACCGTCTCGGTGGGGCCGTCGGTCCCCTTCGGCAGGAACCTGGCCCTGGCCGCCTCCGGCGCCACCGCCACGGCATCGTCGAGCCAGTCGGCCGAGAACGCCGCCAGCGACGTGATCCGGGGGAGTGCCACCGCCGACAACGGGTTGGGCCTGAGCTCGACCCCCGTGTGGGCGGCCGGCCCGGATGACCGGTCGCCCCGGATCACCGTCCACCTGAAGGCTCCCCGCACCATCGATCGGGTGCTGGTCTCGACGAGCACCATCGGCAGCGTGCTCCCCGGGTTGCGCGCCTACTCGGTCCAACTGGACGTCGCAGGGAGGTGGACGACGGTCGCCTCGGTCGACAACCAGTACTTCAACCGGATGATGCTGTTCACGTTCCCGGATGTCGCCGACGTCTCGGCCCTACGCATCGCCATCCGCTCCGTTGACTACGGCAGCATCGTCGGGGGCGCGGTGCCCTATTTCTGGGACCCGGGGACCACCTCCTACGACTTTCCGACCGTCTACTCCCTCGAGGCCTACGGACCCTCCCCGCCGGTGGGCCGGTGACCGTCCTGTCCGCCCGACCAGGCGGGGCGGGACCCCGGGGTGGCCCGTCCGGTGGATCCGACCCCCTCCTGGCCCACTCCGATCCGGCCGTGCGGCAGTAGGGGTGAAAGGAGAGGGCGGGAGTGTCCGGTGGAGGGGTATGCACCGACACCCGGTTGGTGGGCGACGGGGACGTGCCTGTGGGCGTCAGCGGTACTCGGGATTGACGAAGTCGAATCGGCACCCGGCATCCCACTGCGAACGCTGGTTCCCGTGGGCGGGAATCCCCCCGGCATCCTTGAGCATCCGGGCCAGGTGGAGGAGGTTCCAGGTCATGAACGTGGTGTTGCGGTTGGTGAAGTCGTTGTCCGGCCCACCCGAACCCGGATCCAGGTAGGACGGACCCGGGCCGGCCTCACCGATCCAACCGGCATCGGCCTGGGGAGGGATCACGTAGCCGAGGTGCTGGAGGGAGTACAGGACGTTCATGGCGCAGTGCTTCACCCCGTCCTCGTTCCCGGTCACCAGACAGCCACCGACCCGGCCGTAGTAGGCGTACTGCCCGTCGTCGTTGAGGAGATGGGAATTGCCGTACAGGCGTTCGACCACCCGGGTGCACACCGACGACTTCTCGCCGAGCCAGATCGGCGTGCACAGGACCAGGATGTCCGCCGCCATGACCTGCTCGAAGATGGCCGGCCACTCGTCCCGGTCCCATCCGTGCTCGGACATGTCGGGCCACACCCCGGTGGCGATGTCGTGGTCGACGGCCCGGACGGCGTCGACCCGGACCCCCTGACGACGCATGATCTCCATCGAGATGGCGGCCAGTCCCTCAGTGTTGGAGACCTCCGGAGACCGTTTCAGCGTGCAATTGATGAAGACGGCCCGCAGGTCGGAGAAGTCCCACTGATTCTGCGCACACAGCGCCTCTTGCCTCGCGTTGAGCGACATTGGCCCTCCTGTTCGACGTGGCCCCGTGCTTAGTCCGGCACCACTCTGTCGCGTTACGGAACGCGGTGCCGACTCACGGAACGGCGCGACCGGAGGGAGGTGGTGCGGGGCCGGCCCGGCCCGGCCCGGTGTTCGGACGGCTCACCTCGAAGCGATTGCCGTCGGGGTCGAAGAAGTAGAACCGCTCGTTGTCGGCGCCCGGGCCCACCTCGGTGACCTCCACCCCGGCGGCGGCCAACCGGTCGTGGACGGGGCCGGGTGGACCGTCGATGACCACGACCACAAAGGTGGTGCCGTCACCGTCGGTCCGGTCGTGCCGTCGGTCCGGTGCCCGTTCCCACAGGGTCAGGACCGCCCCGGCGAAGGGAAGCACGGCGAGGGGCTCGACGGCGTCATCGGGGCTGACGAACACCGGCTCGATCTCCAGCCGGTCCCGGAACCAGGTCACCGAGGCGGCCAGGTCGCTGACCCGCAGGACGGTGGTGACCATGCTGACCGGCCCCAGCGCACCGAGGGGTGGGTGGTTCACCGGCCGAGCAGCCACTCGATGTTGCCCCGGTAGAGACCCTCGGTGGTGTGGTCGACGGGCGGCCCTCCGGCCGCCCGGAAGTCCTCCAGCGGGCGGGCCAGCCCCTCGGCATGGGGATAGTCGCTCCCGAACATGAACAGATCCCCGACGGTGGCGGACAGGCGCTCGGGACGTTCGAACCCGAACGTGGCGATCCGTACCTGGCGGCGAAGGTACTCGCTCGGGGCGAGGGGGAGCCGGTCGGGGGCCAGCCCGTTGTAGGCGGCGTGGAAGCGGTAGCCGGCGTCGAGGCCCGGGAGGAACTGGGCGAACCACGAGGAGGTGAACTCCACCAGCCCTACGCGGAGCCCGGGGTGGCGTTCGAGCACGCCGCCCACGCTCAGGTCCTGGAGGGCGAGCATCGGTGTCACCGAGATGGACAGGGACATCAGGAGCGGCTCGACGGGGTTGGCGTCGCCTTCGTACCAGGCGTCATCGAAGGGTCGGGCCGCGTCGGAGATGTGGAACATGACCGAGACCCCGTGGCGTTCGAATGCCGACCAGCACCGGTCCAGGTCGGGGTGGGAGAAAGGGCGGCCGTCCACCGGGCCGATCGGGACCATGGCCGCCTCGACACCCCCCACCGCGAGCGCGGCCAGCTGCCCCTCGAGCCAGTCCGGATCGCGCAGCGAGACATGACCCACCGGTCGGAGGCGACCGGCACCGCCGGGGCGGAGGCCTTCCACCGTCCACCGGTTCCAGGCCTCCATGTTGGCCAGCTGGGCCGCCGGCTGATCCTCGAGGACGCGGACCCAGAACAGCCCGAAGTGGGGGAACACCACCGCCTCGTCGATCCCCTGGCCGTCCATGAGGGCCACACGGGCCGCCGGGTCGACGTCGTGGGTGGCCACGGCGTCGTCGAAACGGGCCGGTGTCGGCTCTCCCCGACGGAGCCGGGCCCGGGAGGACCCCATGGCGGGCACGTCGCCGGGTGCCTGAGCCTCGGCCAGGTGGATGCGGCCCCCGTCCGGGGCGGTGAGCCAGGCGTAGCCCAGCTCGTCGTCCTCGATGCGCAGGGCGAGGTCCCGGCGACCGGCGGGCAGGTGGTCGGCCCACAGGGTCCGGGTCTCGAGCAGGTGGGTGTCGGCGTCGATCACTCGCACGTCCGAGAGCGTAGGTCGCGGATTTGAGGCGGTCACGGGGGGGAGCACCTCGGTCCCGGGGGCCAACCCCCCCAATTGTGTAGTGGACACCCTGCTCCCCGACGTGCGGCGTTCTGCCGATAGACGGGCAGAACCTCCATGCCGGTACCAGCGCGAACACCCAGGATCCCAACGACGGCGACCACACCCGTGCCTGGTGGCGGGTGGGCTCCGGCCCGGTCCGCCCCGGGGCGGAGGGCGGGTCGGAGGTGACCAGCTCGGGAGCCCGCACCCGCCGGCGGCGGAGCTGGGGGGTCGGGGCTCTGGTTCTGATCGGCATCGTGGGGCTGCCCACGGCGGGACTGGTGGCCACCAACCATCTGGTGCGCCAGGCCAGTGAACGCCAAGCCCGGGCCAGCAATGCGCTCGCCGCCACGGCGATTGCCTCCGAGTTGGACGTGGCCTATCACCAGCGCCTCCAGGTGCTCCAGGACGTCCCCCGGTCGCCCGGCGTGGCGATGGGGCTGGCCACCGGCGACCGCCCGTTGCTGGAGAACTACCTGGTCACAGCCTTGGATGACGGACAGTACTGCCGTCTGGTCCTGCGGTCACCGGGCATCGAACCCATCGACCTGTCCGGGTCGGGGCCGTGCTGGTCGCCCCCGGCGCCGACCTCAGGATCTCCTCGGATTCGGTCGTTGCACCCACGCGGCGTCCAAGGGGCCGGTTTCATGGGCCTCGAACTGTCCGGCGTCGGGCCCCACTTCCCCGAGGCGACCATCCAGGTGGTCTTCAGTGTGCGGTCGCTATTCGCCACCATCGCGTCGGGGGAGGGAACCCGATCCACCGTGGTGTCGGGGTTGACGATCTCCTCGAGCCCGGCCCCCGCCCTGATCGGCACGCGGGTGGTCTCGCCGGTCTCCCGGGCCATGATCCTGGCCGGCCGGCCTGCGGACGCCACCGTCTACTCGCCCCGTCTCCACACGGAGGTCGTGGATGCGTTCCGCCCCGTGCCGGGCGCGGGACTGGGGGTGTTCTTCAGTGTGACCACCGCGGTGGCCTACGCCTCCGCGAACCACGTCGCCCGCCTTCTCTTCTACGGGTACCTGGCACTGCTGGCCATCGGATTGGGGTTGGCGGCACTCGTCGTGGTGATGCTCCGGCGCCGGGACCGGGCCGGCCAGACGTCGGCCCGGGCCCTGCGTGAGTCCGAGGAGCGACTCCGCCAGGTGTTCGAGCTGGCACCCATCGGCAAGGCCCTCGTCGGTGTCGACGGTCACTATCTCCAGGTCAATGCCGCCATGCGTGACCTCACCGGCTACTCCACGCCCGAACTCTGCGGCCGCACCCTTGCCGAGCTCACCCATCCCGACGACCGGGCCGGCGATCGAGCCGGCATGGACAGGTTGCTCCTCGGTGACCGGGACACCTACAGCGTGGAGAAGCGGCTGCTCGCCTCGGGCGGCGCCACGGTGTGGGCGTTGCAGTCGACCTCGCTGATCCGCGGCGACGACGGCATGCCCCTCTATTTCGTCGCACAGGTCCAGGACATCACCGAACGCCGGCGGCACGAGTGGCTCCTGGCCCAGGAGCGCCGTCGCCTCGATGATGCCGAGACCATCGGGCACATCGGCTCGTGGGAGATGGACATCGCCACACGAACGGCGATCCTGTCCGACACCCTGTTGGAGCTGTACGGCCTCGACCCTGTTGCCGCCGGGGGCGACTTTGCCGCCGTCCTGGCGTGCATCCATCCCGACGACCGGGAGGGGGTGGACGAAGCCATGCGAGCCTGTGTCAGCACCGGCACGCCCCTGGATCTCCGCCATCGGGCCCTCCGGGCCGACGACGGTCAGCTGCGCTGGCTCCACGTCTCCGGGGCCAGGAGTGCCGAGGGGCCGAAGATCCGGCTGGCGGGAGCGGTCATCGACGTGACCGATTTCGTCAGGGCCGGTGAGGTGTCGGACACCGCCCGGGACCTGGCCGAGAAGGAGTCGCGACACGCATCGGCGTTCCTGGCCACCATGAGCCATGAGATCCGCACCCCGATGAATGCGGTGATCGGG
>Ga0302157_10004982_pt1 | contig 14249 bp, 16 predicted proteins | sample I_Bog_N3_3_FD_193502 | JGI IMG/M metagenome (GOLD analysis project Ga0302157, IMG submission 193502) | Peat permafrost microbial communities from Stordalen Mire near Abisko, Sweden - I_Bog_N3_3 | ecosystem: Environmental > Terrestrial > Soil > Wetlands > Peat | place: Sweden: Abisko, Stordalen...
TGACGAGTGGGCGAACGCTAAGATGTGGAACGATCGCGATCGCTGGTCCGCGCTGCGTGCCGGTGGCGACGCCTGTCCGATTTGCCGCAACGCCGAGCCGCTCGACGTCGTTGCGAAGCTCGAAGCCACGTGGGTCACGATGCAGGAAGCGGCGCCGGTCCGCGGTTACGCATGCCTCGTGTCGCAGATCCACGCCGTGGAACTCCACGATCTGCCCGAAACCGTGGCCACCGCATTCATGCGCGACGCCCGCGCTCTCTCTCGTGCCGTAGCCGCGGCCACGGGCGCGGTCAAACTAAACTACGAGATCCACGGCAACACGATCCCGCACCTCCACATGCACGTCTTCCCACGCTATCGCGGAGACCGCTTCGAGGGCCGCCCGATCGACCCAAGAGCCGTAATCGCCCCCGTCTACGCCCCCGGCGAATTCAGCAGAATCCGCGACGCCGTAAGAATCGCGCTACAACCAGGTTAGGCGATGTCCGCGCCGGAGTCGCGATACAGAGCATCGATGTCGAGGCTGTACGAGATCGAGTGGAGACGGACGGAACCGGCGATGAGATCGAGGTCGTAGTTGAAGCCGCCGTCGGCACTCCGCCGGTAGACGCGGACAAAACGTTTGACCGAGTCGATGAGGAGATACTCCTCGAACTCCGGCATCCCGCGATACTCGGTGAGTTTTTCGCCGAGGTCATCGCCGCGGTTCGGGCTCATGATTTCGCAGATCAGTTTAGCGGGTTTGCCGTCGCAAACGACGAGCACGTCCGGGCATCGTTGCGGCGATTTCTCTTGCTTCCCGGTGCGGATGGCGCTCGCGAGGCGGACGCGGCAGGGGGACCCGGCGAGATGGGCGTCGATGCGCTTGGCGAGCTCGAAGGCGAGATCCTGATGGGCGTCGCTCGGGATGCCCATATCGACGACCCGGCCATCGACGTACTCAAACCGACCGTCGTGCGTTTCGGTATACGCGACGAATTCGGCGTAGGTGAGCGTCGAGCCCGGCTTGGGATCTCGCATGATGCCGTTTATTCGCTAGGAGCGCTCGTTTTTCTTCGTTAGAACGAAGCGCTCTGCGGGCTAACTACCCCGCGCGGCGCCGTTGTTGCTGGCGTTGCGGGCGGCGGGGGCCGGCCGCGACCGATGCCATCGACGGCATGCCGGCGACGGGCGGCGGCAGTTCCGGCGTTTTGCTGCGGTCGAGGCGGCGCCCGAGCGCGCGTTCGATCTGCGCGAAATACTTCTCTTCGTCGGGAGAAACGAACGTGATTGCGTCGCCGAGCGCCTTGGCGCGCGCCGTACGGCCCACGCGGTGGACGTAATCTTCGGGGACCATCGGTACGTCGAAGTTCACGACGTGGCCGAGTTCCACGATGTCGATGCCGCGGGCCGCGATGTCGGTCGCCACGAGCACGCGATACTTCCCGCGTTTGAAGTCGTCGAGCGCGCGGGTGCGCTGTGCTTGCGAGCGGTCGCCGTGAATGCGTTCGGACGGGATCTTGTGCTTGAGGAGCGTCGCGGCGAGACGGTTTGCCCGCGACTTCGTTCGCGTGAACGCGATCGCGCTGAAGATGTTGTTGTCCTTGAGGAGTTCCACGAGCAGATCGGCCTTACGCTGCTGGTCGATCGAATAGACGGTCTGCGTGATACCGATCGCGGGTTTCGTGCTCGGCGCGAGGTCGACGCGCACGGGCGACTTGAGCATCTCGTTTGCGAGCTTCCCGATCGCGTCGGGAATCGTAGCGGAGAAGAAGAACGTCTGGCGCGCTGCCGGAACGTGTTTGAGTACGCGTCGCACGTCGGGCAAGAAGCCCATGTCGAGCATGCGATCCGCTTCGTCGAGCACGAGCATCGTGATGCCGTCGAGCGTGGCCGTGCCCTGGTTGAGGTGATCGAGGAGCCGTCCGGGCGTCGCGACGATGATGTCGGTACCGCGGCGGAACACGCCGACCTGCGGGTTGAAGCCCACGCCGCCGAACACGGCGGCCACTTTGACCTTCGTGTGGCGCGCGAGTTGCTGGAGATGGTCCGCGATCTGCGCGGCCAGTTCGCGCGTCGGCGCGAGGATCAGCGCGCGCGTCTTCCCACGCGGCAGGTCGACGAGCGCTTGCAGGAGCGGGAGACCGAAGGCGCCGGTCTTGCCGCTGCCCGTCGAGGCACTCGCGAGGATGTCGCGGCCGGCGAGGGCGGGGGGGATCGCGGCGATTTGGACCGGCGTGGGCTCGGTGAAACCGAGGTCCGTGACGGCACGGAGAAGCTCGGCGCGGAGGCCGAGCGATTCGAACGTAGAGATGGTAGACGATACTTTCAAGAGTGCGCAATTCGATCGGCACTCGAAAGATCGCGCTTGTGGTCCTTACCACTATTGCACGGGGTGAGGCGCCGCGTCAAATACCCTTGTCGGCGAGCTCCATCCCGCGTTTCACGAGAACCGCGACGTAGAACGCGAAATCCTTGAACCGCTCGTCTTGCGTCTGCCCGCGGACGTAGCGCGCGTAGATCTGTTGTGCGATCACCGCGTACCGGAACACGCTGAAAGAGTGGTACCAGGCGGCGCGCGAGCAGTCGCGGCCCGTCTTTTGCGCGTAGCGGGCGATCAGTTCGGCGCGCGTGAAAAAGCCTGGGAAGTCGGTCGGCATCGTGCTGCTTCCGAAGCCCTCGGGGTCCCCGGGCTCGAGCCACAAGCCGAGCACGTTCCCGAGATCCGTGAGCGGGTCGCCGATCGTGCACATGTCCCAGTCGAGAATGGCCACGAACGTCGTCGGATCGGTGGCGTCGACGATCGCGTTGTCGAGCTTGTAGTCGTTGTGCACGATTCCGGGCGCGCCGGACGCCGGCGGGTCGGCGCCCAAGCGCGCGATCAAGGTGGATGCATCGGCCTGATCGTCGGTGTGCGCCGCATGCCAGCGCTCGGTCCAACCGCTGAGCTGGCGCGGCAGATACCCCTCCGGTTTGCCGAGATCGGCGAGGCCGGCCGCCGTGTAGTCCACGGAATGCAGGGCCGCGAGCGTGTCGACGAAGTTCTCGGAGAGCGCGCGCCGTGCGGCTTCGTTTCCGTCGAAAAAGCTCGGTAACGTGCGGCGGATCACGATCCCGTGGCGGCGTTCCATCACGACGAAATCGGCGCCGATCACGTCGTGGTCGGTCACGAGAAGAAAGGCGCGCGGCGCCAGCGGGAAGCTGGCATAAAGCTTGGAGAGCACGCGGAACTCGCGCCGCATGTCGTGCCCGCCCTTCGGCAGCGGCCCGTACGGCGGTCGCCTCAGCACGAACTCGCGCTCGCCGAAGCGCAAGCGGTACGTCAGGTTGGCGTGGCCGCCGCCGAACTGTCGCAGGTCGAACGGACCTTCGGCGCCGGGCAGATGCTCCCGCAAGTACGGCTCGAGCCGCGTCGTGTCGAGCGCCTCGCCGGGCCTGACGTCGATCGTATCGTTCACGCGTCCGGGTTTTGTCGCGGCGCGTGGAAAAATCTTCCAAGCCCGGGCGAATCGCGCGGCTCGACGGCGCCTCGACGGCCTCGCGACGTCGGACGCCTACGCTCGAGCCATGGAAACGACCGATCCGAGCCCGCTCCTCGCCTTCGCCGGTACGTTCGTCGCCGGCTTCGCATTCGCGATCGCCTGCCTCGCGAACGATGGCCCCGCCGGCGCGTTCGCGCTTGCCGGCATCGTCGGCTGCGGTTACGAATTCGTGCGCGCCGCCGACTTCACGCTCACCTGAACCGCGCTCTCCCGAACTGACGGACCGTTCCGCTTCCGCGTAGAACGGCTCGCGCATGGGAGATTACATCGGAGCGCTTTGGCGCGGCGTCATCAGCGGAACGCAAGCGCGCGAGCGCGCCGACGCGGTTCCACCCCAACACTACGGCTTCGACGCAAGTCTTTCGCAAGCGCTGTATTGGTTCGGCTTCGAGATCGGCAACGTGATCGTGTTCGGGAAGAAGACCCCGTAATCTGCGGACCCAGGCCGCGCTACGCGAACGTCGGCAACGCATTCGCCGCCGGGTAGCGCGCGAGCAATCCGTGCAGCATGCGCGCCGTCGCCCCCCAGACGTGGAGGTCGCCGTAGTCGAACAGCCACGACGGCACGTCATACGTCGTTCCGTCGCGCACGATGCGTTCGATGCCCCGGTGCACGGCCTGCGGCTCGTACAACGCGCGCAGCGGAACTTCGTAGACCGCTTCGGTTTCGCTCCCGTCGAACGCGAAGTCGACCGGCGGTTCGAGTGCTGCGAGAAACGGCGACACGGTGACGGAGAGTGCGAGCGTCACGACGTCGTCGAGCCGGTCGAGCACGCGCACGCGCTCCCGCGGGATGCCGAGTTCTTCCTCGAACTCGCGCAGCGCCGCCGCGCATTCGTCCGCATCCTCCGGATCGATGATGCCGCCGGGAAACGCGATCTGCCCGGGATTGCGGCGTAGGTGCGCGGCACGCTTCACGAACACGAGTGCGGGTTCGTCGTAACGAACGATCGGGATCACGACGGCCGCGTGAAGCATGGATGCGCGTTTCGCGTTCGATGAAGGTTCGCCCCACGTTCGTCTTCGACGTAGCCGCGATCGTCGCGGCACTCGCCGTGCACTTCTGGACGCCGCCCGCAGCTTGGATCGAGGCGCACTACGCGAACGGTGCGTACCCGCACATCGACGCCGCCGTGCGCGCGGTGACGGGCCCGCTTCCGTTCTGCGTGGGCGACGTCTTGTTTGCGGTCGCCGTCGTCGCGCTTGCCTGGTTCTGGATCGGCGCGGCCCGGCGCGCGCGCGGCGCGATCGTCGCGACCGCGGTTCGCGTCGTCGTGCGCACGTTCGCCGTGGCGTGCGCGATCTACGTGTGGTTCATGTTCTCGTGGGCCTTCGACTATTCGCGCGTCTCGCTCGCGGACAAGATTCCCGTGCACCTCGACCGCACGAATGAGGATGCCGTCAACCATTTCGCCGACCGCGTGATCGACGAACTGACGCGCGCGGCGCCCGCGGCGCATCGCGAAACGTTGACCGACGCTGAAGTCGGCGCGCGCCTGATCCCGACGTTCGAGCCCACGATCCGGCGGCTCGGCGACGTCGCAACCTTCGCGCCGCCGCGGATCAAGCCGACGGCGTTTCAGCCGCTCTTCCAATCCTCCGCGACGACGGGTTTCACCGACCCGTGGACCCACGAGGTGAACGTGGACGCGACGCTCTTCCCGTTCGAACGGCCGGCGATCTACGCGCACGAGTGGTCGCACATCTCGGGCTTCACCGACGAAGCGGAAGCGAATTTCATCTCGGTGATCGCCTGCACGACCTCGAAGGATCCGGTTCTGCGGTACTCCGGCTGGTTGCTCGTGTGGGAGAGTCTGCCGCGGAACGTGCACCTGACGCATCGCATCGGCCGGACCGCCTACGCCGATCTGCTGGCGATTCGCGCGCGCTACCTGCGCAACGTGAACCCGCAGGTCGAGCACGTGAGTCGAACGGCCTACGATCGGTACTTGAAATCCAATCACGTCAAGGCGGGTTATGCGAGTTACGGCTTGTTCATCCGCTGGATGACGGGCGCCGACTTCGATCGCAGCGGCCTGCCGCTGGTGCGAACCGGCATCGATGCGGGTACCACGGCCGAGTAACACACAACGGGAGAACGAACACGAGCATGCAGACGACCTTACAGACGCGCCGCCTCGGCACGACCGACCTTCACATCACGGCGATCGGCTTCGGCGCGTGGGCGATCGGCGGCGGCGACTGGCAATTCGGCTGGGGCGATCAGGAGGACGCGCAGTCGATCGCCGCGATCCGGCGAGCGCTCGAACACGGCGTCAACTGGATCGACACGGCCGCCGTCTACGGCTTCGGGCGCTCGGAAGAAGTGGTCGCGAAAGCGCTGGACGGCGTGACCGATCGGCCGTACGTGTTCACGAAATGCGGGCTCGTGCCGAGCGGCAAGAACGACGGCAGCCCGGTCGAGAACATCTCGCGCGCGTCGATCGTGGCCGAATGCGAAGCGAGCCTCAAGCGCTTGCGCGTCGATGCGATCGACCTCTATCAGATCCATTGGCCGACCGATGAGATCGCGGACATCGACGAAGCGTGGGCGGCGATGGACGAACTCAAGCAGAGCGGCAAAGTCCGCAACATCGGCGTTTCGAACTTCAACGTCGAGGAGTTGAAGCGCGCCGAGCGTTTGGCGCCGGTCGCTTCGCTGCAGCCGCCATATTCGCTCGTGAAGCGGCGCGTGGAGAAAGAGATCTTACCGTACTGTCGCGAGCAGAACATCGGCGTGATCGCGTACTCGCCGATGCAGTCGGGCTTGCTCTCCGGAACGATGACGCGCGAGCGCATCGAAAAACTCCCGGCCAACGATTGGCGCTCGAAGAGCGACGAGTTTCGCGAACCGAAGCTGACGCGCAATCTGGCGCTCGTCGATCGCCTGCGAACGGTCGGGGCGCGTCATGGGCGCAGTGCCGGTGAGGTCGCGATCGCGTGGACGCTGCGCGATCCGGTCGTTACGGGCGCGATCGTCGGCGGCCGTTCGCCCGAGCAAGTCGACGGCGTGATCGGCGCCGCATCGTTCCGCTTGACGCCCGCGGAGATCGCCGAGATCGAAGGCTAACGGTCACGAAGTTCGGCATGCCGCGTTGGTACGTGCATGCCGAACTCTCGTCGCACGGCGCGAACGCTCGCCGTTGCGTTCGTCGTGTCGCTCGCGCTGCATCTCGCGCTCGTTCCGTTCTTGCGTTCCATTCCACCGGCACGCGCAGAGAAGCCGCAACGTCCGCAGATCATCAGCCTCGAGGAGCCGCGCGCACGGCCGACACCGAAACCGACGACACCGCCGACGCCGAAACCCACGATACTGCCGACGCTGAAACCCGAACGAACTCCGCGCGTCGTGCAGACCTCCGCCCCCACGTCCTCGTCGAAACGTGCGGCCTTCGTCGCGCCGCGCAGGAGCGCGATCCGGGCACCGCGCGCGGTCGCTGTCATGCCTCCGGGGCTACCGGGGCCGGGAACGAGCGGCGCCGGGCCGGCCAACGACGGCGTAGGCCCCGGCAACGGCGGCGCGGGCACCGTCCCAGGCACCAGCGGCGTGGACCCCGGCCCGGTCGCACTTCCGCCCACGGAAGCGCCGCCGCCTACTGCGCCCGAAAAGCCGAACTGCGCGAAACCGCAGGTCGCGGCCCGCGTGATCGATACGATCGAGCCGCGCGTTCCGGAGATCGCTCGCGAGCAGCACGCGGTGGGCGTGGCCAACGTGCGCGTCGATCTCGACGACCGCGGCTCCGTTCTCGGCGTCACCGTCGCGAAGTCGGCCGGAAGTGCGGCGCTCGATGCAGCGGCGCTTGACGCCGCACGCCGTTCGACCTACGCCGCCGCGATCGTCGATTGCCGCCCCGAGGGCGGCTCCTATCTCTTCCGCGTCGAGTTCGAGGACGGCTAGCGAGCACGCTTGGATGGATCACGCCCACTGTGCTCCGAGCGTCAGCCGTTCATGGCGCGCCGGGCGGCAGCGGTGCGCAGAGAGCGGCCGCGGGCGGATAGCGGTGCCAATGTCGGCTAGCGCTGAACGTGCACGGATAGGGGCGGCGGCACAGCGAAGCGCTGGCTATGCTGCGTACGATTGTTCTCGTGGCCGGTCTTGGTCTCGTTCCGAGGCTCGGCCTCGCGCCACCCCAGCCCGTCGTCTTGAACGCGGCCGACGGCGTGGCCGTCTATGCGGTCGCGTACGAGAGTACGTCACCCTCGGCGCCGGTGATTCTGCTCTTCCATCAGGCCGGTTCGAGCAAGAGCGAATACGAGCCGATCGCTCCGCGACTGACGGCGCTCGGCTACAACGCGCTCGCGATCGATCAGCGTTCCGGCGGCGATCTCTACCAACCGCCGAACGAGACGGTCCAGCATCTCGGCAAGAGCGCGAGCGACTATCGTGCGGCACTCCCCGACATGGACGCCGCCCTTGCCTGGGCGAAGAAGATCCATCCAAACTCCGCCATCTACGCGTGGGGCAGCAGCTACAGCGCGGCGCTCGTCTTCGCATTCGCGGCACGCCATCCACACGACATCAAAGCGATCCTCGCGTTCTCCCCGAACGAGTACGTGCCGCAAGACAAACACTTTGTACGCAAGGCCGCGCAGCACGTAACCTGCCCCGTCTTCGTCGATTCCGCGGCCGACCCGGCAGAAGAGCGCGGCGCGAAGGATATCCTCGACGCCGTACACTCGGGCGACCGGATCGACTTCGTTCCAAACGCCGGCATCCATGGCTCCTCAACCCTCCGCGACGACCGCGACCCGCAGGGAGCCGCCGAAAACTGGGACGCCGTAACCCGCTTCCTAACCCACGTAACGGCAACGCTCCACTCGTAGCCTCGCCACCGTCATCCTGAGCATGCATTCCGTCATCCTGAGCCTGTCGAAGGATGGGCTTCATCAGACAAACGGGTTGGGATGGCGGAGCGACGCGAGGTCCGATCGCCGTAGAAGGCCAGGAGCTTACGTTCGCGTTCCGCGGTTATTCCGGCAAGCCACTTATGATCCGGTGGCCTCGTGACGAGCCACGCCAGCGTATCCTGTGCGGTTTCGCGCGGCGAGCGGATCGTGAGGCCTGTCGCAAGCGCACGCGTCGCATCACGCGTCTGGAATCCGGTCTCGACTGCCACGGTGTGCAGTCGCCTGGTTTCTCGAGCCGTCTTTGAGATATGTCCCGAAGTCGCGATCGAAGTGGAGTGAAATCGTAGGGATGGCCTAATACGCGTCTCGTTGCTTGAGGATTGCGCGCCGTTCGGCAAGCGTCTCAGCGTGCTTCGCGCCGTTGCACTTGTGAGGTTTGCACATCAGGCAACCAGCTCGTGCATTCTTGGGGCGTCCGCGTTTGTGATGCGCCATGAAGGTTCCCTCATCGAGTAACGATTGCGATTTGATTCGCCGAAAGGTTCACCAGGCACTTCTCAGGTGGCATCCGAGAAGGGTCATAGCCCGTGTGTCCCACTCGATGATTCCGTCCCGACGCTTGACCAACGTAGAGCGCATCCCGTATACTCACGAAACGATGAGCACCCGAGTAAAGCGAGCCACATCAAAGAATCCGACGCAAGGCGTCGGCGGTTATTCGTTTTACCTGGTCGTCGGCCTCAATCGGGCCGGTCGAGTGATGGGTATGCGCTAGAACTCTTCGTGAGCAATCGTTTCATGAGGGTCTCGGCGCAAGCCGGGGCCCTCATCTCATTCCAGCGGGTATGGACGTGCATCGCTTTAGTTCGACAATGCGCCCATCAATGCCGTGCAGCATGACGGCCATGCAACTCCCTGTTACGGAGCAAGATGCTGGTTCGAGCCCAGCCGCGGCAGCCACCAATGCGTGAATGACCGGAGCGGCAATCGGTGGAGGCCGTAAACCTCCCGCAAGCCTCAAACCACCATTGCCGCGGGACCGATGGCGACTGGGTAGCTACCGGGCTTTTAATCCGGCACAAGACAGAGTTCGATTCTCTGCGGTCCCACCATGCATCGCAAGCTGACGTCTGGAATAGTCTCGACTCTTAATCGAGGGATGCGGAGTTCAAATCTCCGGCGGTGCACCATGCACGGGTGAGCGGAGCGGCGATCGCAGCGGTCCTACAAACCGCCAATACCGTGGGTTCGAGTCCCACCCTGTGCACGAATACTTCACGATCGCTGGGCGCCGAATGGAGGGCGCAGTTCAATGCAGGTTTTCGAAACCGGAGGAGTCCCGATCAAGGCTTGGGTCGACGGAGTCGAGTTCGAGCCGGCAGCCCGGGAGCAAGCCGAAAAGCTTGCGATGCTGCCGATCCTCTTCGACCACATCGCTCTGATGCCGGACGTACACCTGGGCATCGGTGCGACCGTCGGTTCGGTCATCGCGACGAAGGGCGCCGTCATTCCGTCCGCGGTCGGCGTCGACATCGGATGCGGGATGGTCGCGGTGCGAACGTCCCTTCGCGCTTCGGATCTACCCGATGACCTCGGCCCGTTGCGCGCGGCGCTCGAGCGCGTGATCCCGGTCGGCTTCGCTCAGCACCAGCGCGTGCCGGCGTCGGTCGAAACGGCATGGCGCGGTCTCGAGCCCGGCCACCGCTGGATCGTCGAGAAGTATCCGAAGATCGATAACCGCAAGGCGCCGATGCAACTCGGAACGCTCGGCGGCGGGAATCACTACGTCGAAATCGTCATCGACGAGGAGCAGATCGTCTGGCTGATGCTGCACTCCGGTTCGCGCGGCATCGGCAACAAGATCGGAACGTTCTTCATCGGTGCCGCTCGGGAGTCGATGGAGAAGCGCGGGTACTCGCTTCCTGACAAGGACCTCGCGTGGCTTGAAGAAGGCACCGAAACCTACGCCGACTACGTGCACGCGCTGCGCTGGGCGCAAGACTATGCGAGCGTGAATCGTGCCGTTATGGTCGACCGCGCGCTCGATGCCCTACGCCGCTTCGATGGTCTACCGTCCTTCTCGCTGCTCGGGGAGTCGGTAAACTGTCACCACAACTATGCGTCGATCGAAGAGCACTTCGGCGAGCAAGTCATGGTGACGCGGAAGGGTGCCGTGAGCGCGCGCGCGGGCGAGCTGGGTCTGATTCCCGGTTCGATGGGAGCCCGCTCCTACGTCGTTCGCGGCAAGGGAAACCCGGACTCTTTCCATTCGTGCTCGCACGGCGCGGGGCGCCGGTTGGGCCGGAACGAGGCAAAGCTCCGCTTCACCCTCGACGACCTCGAAGCGCAGACCGCCGGCATCGAATGCCGCAAAGACACCGGCGTGATCGACGAGATCCCGGCGGCATACAAGTCGATCGAGAGCGTCATGGCGGCGCAGCGCGACCTCGTCGACACCGTGCACGAGCTTCGTCAGGTGCTCTGCATCAAAGGTTAGCGAACCCCCGGGAGGGATGCTCGGACGACCTTAACAGGCTGCGGAAAAAAAATCGCGGCGTCGAGATGGCGCCGCGGTTCTCCGCAGCCTAGTCCGCAAGCTCTTCGCATGCGGAGGAGCGGTAAGCGGTCGATCGGAAAACGGCGTTCGATGAACAGACTCCTCATTCGAGCTGCGGTTGCGGCGTTGGCAGCGGTCGCGTTCAACGCGATTCTGCGCACCATCGTGCGCTATGCGGCTCATGTCCCCGATGCGTTCGATCCATTTACGTGGCCGCCGATCATCGTTGCGACGCTCGTGGGTGTGGCCGGAGGGTTGATCGTCTTCCTTTTGCTACGTGCTTTTCTGCGCGAACGCGCGGCGCGAGCTTTCACGTGGATCGCGTCGGTCGTGTTGGTGCTCTCACTGATTACTCCCATCACGCTGCTGTGGAGTCATCCGCCGCAATATCCCGGAACGTCGCTCGTAACGGTCCTGACCTTGGAGGCCATGCACGTCAGCACCGCAGTTGCAACAATCGCCGCCCTGGCGCTCTAAACGGCCGGCGCGGGCACGGCAGCGTCGCGGCGGTCGCTTGCGCCGCAGAGCCTCCAAGATGAATGGGAAAGGCATCGTTACGACGGGGCCGCGGGTGGGTAGACACATGTTCGTGCCGCGAGCCCTCCCCTTTGATTTCATCCCTCGAACTTCTTTGCGGCTCTCTTGGAGCTTTATGATTAAACGAATCCTACTTGCGACGATCGCGCTTTCGCTCGTCGCTTACACGGCACCGGCCGGCGCGGCGACGGATCCCGCGAATCTCGACTCGATGATGAGCGCGTTCCCCTCGGGACCCGACCATGGCATGCCGGCCGGCTTGGCCGGTGGAGACGGCGCGATGTACACGGGCGCCCCCGATCTTCAGGTGGCGATCTCGCTCGTGACCGCGGGCGGCGCTCCCGGAGACTTCTCGATTGCGAAGGCGCTGGCTGCACTGGCCGGGCCGACCGTCGCAAACGCGGAAATAGCCAAGCTCACGAAGATGTACGGCGTCACGCGCTTCACCTCGTATGTCACCGTTCAGAACTTCGCCGTGAACGATGCCGTGAAGGTTGCGACGGCGGCGGGCGTCACCTTCCCAAAGCCGGCCCTCATGGGCAAAAAGCTCGCCGTGCAAGTCGTGACACTCGGCTTGCTCGACGGTGCGTACTACGAAGGCTATATGCTCGATCACGTCGTTTCGAGCAAGGTCCACGAGACCGTCATGGACGACATCGACCAGAAATACGGCGCGGTCGCCGACGCCAACTACCATCTCATCTCGAACCAAGCGCATTACGATCTCGCGCAAGCCCTGGGCGCGACGACCGTGAAACTCGCACCGTACCACTAAGAGACACGCCCCCGGATCCTCGCACGAACGCCCCGGCACGCATGCGCCGGGGCGTTTTCGCGCCCGCTTCGGATGACGATCGGGCTCGGTTCGAGAATATACGTGTGGACGCGAGGAATGGAGATAAGGTGAGTACGCTGCCAGACCGCCCGAAGACCGCACTCCTCGTCATCGACGTGCAGAACGGCGTCGTTGCGACGGCGTACGCCCGTGACGGCGTCGTCGAGAACATCCGCAACCTCGTTGAGCGGGCGCGCGGAGCGCGCGTTCCGGTCGTTTGGGTCCAGCACTCCGACGACGAGTTAGCCCGTGGTAGCGATGACTGGAGGATCGTGCCGGATCTCGTTCCGAACGACGCGGAGCCGATCGTAGCGAAGAGCTATGGAGACGCTTTTGAGGAGACCAGCCTCGAGCGTGTGCTTTCCGAACTCAAGGTCGGGCGATTGCTCGTTGCCGGCGCGGAGACCGATGCATGCATCCGCTCCACGTTACACGGTGCACTCGTCCGCGGATACGACACGATCCTCGTGAGCGACGCCCATACGACCATTGACAAGACGCCGTGGGGCGCGCCATCTCCGGATCAGGTGATCGCGCACACAAACCTATATTGGAAGTACCAAACCGCACCGGGCCGCGAGGCCGGTACCGTCGAGACGACGGAAGTCGATTTCTATCGGCTCGTCGGACTCTGATACTTTCAAGCTCAGCATCCACGCGTTGTTCGTCGAGGCAGACCGCGAATGAGTGATCTAACGCGACACGCTTCGCCGGTGCGAGGTCCGCAAGGTCTTGCGTGGGACGGTGCGACGATGTGGGTGACGAGCGCCGCGAATGGGCGCTTGTATGCGATCGATCCGCTGAGGTGGAGCATCGAACGCGAGTTCGTTCCGCCGTCGGAGTCATTGGGCATCACGTATACCGGTTCGGACTTCCGGCTGATCCTGGCGCCGTCGATCGACGAACCGGATCTGGAGCGCGATCACCGGTACGTCTATTCATTTTCGCCCGACGCGGGATTTGCGGAGCGCTTCGTCTGTCCGGATAATTCCGGATCGTTTCTCGCCTATGCGAACGGAACGCTGTATCTCTCGCAGGCCTGGGATAAGAAACTCGTCGAACTCGACGAGCGCGGTGCCGCGGTGCGCGAAGTTCAATTGGAACGCCGCCCGGTTGGCATGACGATCGTGGACGGCGCGTTCTACCTCGTAACCGTCGATGAAGCGTGGGGCGAAGGACGCTTCGAGTGTCTTGGCATCGACGATGACGCATCGTCGATCCAATCGATTCGCTCGCTTCCGTTCAAACCACGCAGCGTTGCATTCGACGGCGAGCAGTTCTGGACCGCCGATCGCAACAATCACGCGATCGTGTCGTTTAGGCTAGCAGATGTCGCCCCGAGGGCGTGACACAATGCGCAACTAGCCGATAAGCGCCGGGACGAGTGCGAAGGGAACTTACGTAGTACCTAGTGGAGAGCCAGTTGCATGCGACACCGCCGGTCCGATGAACGGGGTCAGCAGCACAGATCGTCACCAGGCCGCAGCGCCCTCATCCGGGATCACATGCGGCATCGGGCCGAACCGGTTAGGCCCCGACGTGCTTGGCGCACAAAACCAGATCAATAGAACGATGTTGCCCAGCGGCACAAAGACCAGTAGCAGCCACCAGCCGCTGCGGTTGGTGTCGTGCAAGCGGCGGACCGCGACGGCGACGTACGGTATCAGGAACACCAGCGTGCAGGTGGCCCAGAGGAGCGCATGGCGTCCAAACGCCGCCTGATCGAGGAGGCTCGCGAGGCCGAACACGATGGTCCCAAAGAGGACGAACCACCAGTATTCGGTACCGCCAGCGCGGCCGCTGAACGTGCACCAGCGTACGAAGACGCTCCTGATCGCTTGCGGCATGGTCATGGGCAGCGCTCCTTCCTAGGAAATACTGGGATGCCCGTAGCTACGTTTCGGGACAATAAATTGGATGCCGAAATTGCATTCCCTCAGCAATCCCTTTG
>Ga0302157_10004987_pt1 | contig 14242 bp, 10 predicted proteins | sample I_Bog_N3_3_FD_193502 | JGI IMG/M metagenome (GOLD analysis project Ga0302157, IMG submission 193502) | Peat permafrost microbial communities from Stordalen Mire near Abisko, Sweden - I_Bog_N3_3 | ecosystem: Environmental > Terrestrial > Soil > Wetlands > Peat | place: Sweden: Abisko, Stordalen...
TTCGGCCACCCGGCCGGCGATGCGCTCCTCCTGGAAGTGGCACACCGGCTGGGTGGGCTGGTGCGGGCATCGGACACCCTGGCCCGGATGGACGACGACCAGTTCGTGATCCTGGTGGAGGACTTCGACGACCCGGAGCCCGCGGCGCGATCACTCGCCGAACGCATCCACCAGGCGATGTGCGCACCCGTCGCCGTGGACGACTGCGAACTCCACTCGTCGGTGAGCATCGGCATCACCGACGTGGTGGCGGACGTCGGCACCGACGAGCTCCTGGCCAGGGCCGAGGCCGCCATGGAGCGGGCCCGGCGCAGCGGTCCGGCCCGGTACGCCGTCTACGAGGAGGCGGACCGCCCGGGTCACCGACACGGGCGCGAGCTGGCCGACGACCTACGGGTGGCCCACAGCCGGGGCGAGCTGACCCTGGACTACCAACCGCTGTTCCACCTCGACGCCGGCTCGCCCGCACGGGTCGCCGGCATGGAGGCGCTGCTGCGCTGGGACCATCCCGTCCTCGGGGCCGTGGAACCGGAAGTCTTCGTGCCGCTGCTCGAGCAGAGCCGGCAGATCGTGCCGGTCGGGCGCTGGGTGCTGGAGGAGGCGGCGACCCAGTGCGTCGAGTGGCAGGCGCGCTTCCCCGGTCTGGAGATGGCGGTCAACGTGTCGGCCCGCCAGTTGGCCGACGACGGCTTCCTGGACGACGTGGGGGATGCCCTCCGGCGCTCAGGGCTCGACCCCGCCCGTCTGGTGCTCGAGGTGGCCGAATCCGTGCTGATGGTGGACGTCGTGCGGGTCGGGACGACCATGCAGGCCGTCCACGACCTCGGTGTGACCATCGCCATCGACGACTTCGGCACGGGACACTCGTCGCTGCTCTACCTCCAGGGACTGCCGATCGACCGCCTCAAGATCGACCGCACGTTCATCGAGGCCCTGGGGGCCGACCGCCACGACAGGACGGTCATCCGCACCGTGGTCGAGCTGGCCCACCGCCTCGGGATCGCCGTGGTGGCCGAAGGAGTGGAGACCGAGGCCGAGTTGCACGAGGTGCGGGCGATCGGCTGTGACGAAGCCCAGGGCTATCTCCTCGGGCCACCGTTGCCGGTCCATCGCCAGACCTTCGACGGCGATCCCCTGGTCGTGGCCAACTCCTGAGTCCGGTCGAGGTCGGACCCGGAGCCGGCCCGGTCAGGCGTCGGCCGGGATGGCCTGCTGGCCGTCCATCATGTCGGCCATGACCATCCGGATGAACTCGTCGGCCTCGTCGGTGAGCCCGCCGGCCACTCCGCCGTAGACGGCGCTCGACTTCGGTGTGTCGCCGGCGTGTTCGGTGGCGTAGGCGACGGCCCCGTCCAGGTCCGCGGCGAACTCCTCCGCCACGCCGGGCCGGGTCTGGGGCCGGGTGACGGCCATGTGGAGCGCATTCGGGTACTGCTGTCCGTTGAGACGCCATCCGCGTAGCCGCAGGAAGTCGTTGACGTGGTAGATGTCGAACTCGTCGGAGGTGAAGCTGAACAGGAAGGACGGGTTCCCGAGGATCCGCAGCTCCGGGTGGCTCCGGACCGCCGCCTGCATGGTCGCCGAGGTGGCGAAGATCTGCTCGGCGTAGCCGCGGTACCCCTCGCGTCCGAGCTGGACCATCGACGCCCAGGTGGCGGCCAGCAGCCCACCTGAACGCGAGCCGTCCATGCCCGGTGAGCAGTACTTGCCACCGCTCCACCCGGTGTTGAAGAAGTACTGGGCGTTGCGCAGTGCCTTGTCCCGGAAGGTCAGCACCGACGTCCCCTTCAGCGCGTAGCCGTACTTGTGCGTGTCGGCCGAGATCGAGGTCACCCCGGGTACACGGAAGTCGAACAGCGGGATGTCGTAGCCGAGCTCCTGGCCGAAGGGCAGGATCCACCCGCCGAGGCAGCCGTCGACGTGCAGTCCGACACCGCGGTCGAGGGCGATGTCCGACAGGGTGGCGATCGGGTCCACGGTGCCGTAGCCGTAGTTGCAGGCCGATCCCACGATGGCGACGGTCTGGTCGTCGACGGCACCGGCCACCCAGTCCGTGTCCACCTGGGTGGTGACGGGGTCGACCGGAGCCACCCGGAGTTCGACGCCGAACAGGTGGCAGGCCTTGTCGAAGGCGGGGTGGGCGGTCTCGGGCTTGATGAGGTTCGGTCGCACCGTGCCCCGCGTGGCGGCGGCGTGGTCGCGGTAGGCCAGGACGGCGTGGCAGATGCTGCCGGTCCCCCCTGACGAGATCAGGCCGACGGGCTCGCCGCCACTCACGGCCTCGGCGTGCAGGAGGTCGAGGGTCATGGCGATGATCTCCGACTCGAACCGGGTCGCGCTCGGGCACATGTCACGCTGGAGGACGTTGACGTGGGAGAACAGCGAGAACGCCTCGTTGAGGAAGGCGTAGTGGTCGTGGTCGCCGCAGTACATGGTGCCCGAGCACTTACCGGACTCCCAGGTGCGGTCCTCCTCGGTGGCCATGCCGCGGAGGATGCCGAGCACATCGTCGCGGGCGAGGCCCCGTTCGGGCAGGGCGCGGTGGACGGGTACCCGGTCGACGTAGGGATAGGGACTCATGGGGCGTCTCCTCGTAGGTGCGGTGCCGGACGCGGCCGACAGTGGCACGGTACAGCCTGTCCCGCGGTCGGTCACGCCACGGACGGGCCCGGTCTGACGCCGTGGACCAGGGGTAAATCCTCAAGTGACCAGGAGTTTTGGACGATGGACCACCGTGGACTGGCTCTCTGCGGCAGACGCGGTGACCAAGGAATCGGACGGCTCGCTCAATCGCGTCGTCATCGGACGGATCGCCTCGATGGCGTTGATCGTGGGGAGTGCGCTGGTGCTCGCCTCGGAACTGGCGGTCGCCGGCTCCTACTCGCGTGTGTCGGTGCTCGTCGTCGGCGGCCTGACCACCGTCGCCGGCATCGCGTCGTGGTGGACCCCCTGGGCCCGCCTGCCGCGGTGGACGGTGCTGTGGATGGTGCCGCTGGCACTGGCGGCCGTCGATCTCGGCTACGTCTACGCCGACCGGGACGGTTTCAACTACTCGGTCACCTTCGTCATCGTCTTCGTACTCGTCGGCCTGACCCAGCGGCGGTGGACGGCGGTCAAGATGGCGCCGTTGCTGCTCGCCGCTTACGTGCTGCCCGTGGTGGTGGCGGGAGGTCAGCTGAGGCCGATCGGCCTCGCCTCCGCCGTCTTCGTCATCCCGATCTGCCTCCTGCTGGCCGAGACCGCGGCCTGGGGGATGAGCCGGCTCGCCCGGGCCACCGAGGGGGCCGCCGAGAGCGAGGAGAGCGTCCGCCAGCTGTTCGAGGGGGCGCCAATCGGCATCGCCAAGCTGGGCCTGGACGGCCGGCTGCTCGAGGTCAACCGGTCGTTCGCCGAGATCGTGGGTCGCGAGCCCGAGGAACTCGTGGGGTTCGACATGCGGTCGCTGACCCATCCCGACGACATCGCCCCCACGGAAGCGCTCATCCACGCACTCGTCGCCGGTGAGACGGACCGCATCCAGTTCGAGCAGCGCTACTTCCACGCCGACGGCCACGTGGTGTGGGTGTCGGTCAACGGTTCCGTCGTGCGCGACAGCCAGGGGTCGCCCCTGTTCCTCATCGGTCAGACCGAGGACGTGACCGAACGCCGGGCCCTGCGGGAGGAGCTCGCCCTCATCGCCGTCACCGACCCCCTCACCGGGCTCCCCAACCGTGCCCTGTTCATGGAGCACCTGGAGCAGGCGCTGCAGCGGGCCGAGGCGACCGGTCGCCACGTCGCCCTGATGTTCCTCGACCTCGACCGGTTCAAGCTGGTCAACGACGGGATCGGCCACGACGCCGGCGACCGCCTGCTGAGACGGGTCGGCCAACGCCTGCAGCGCTCGCTCCGTTCGGACGACGTGCTGGCCCGGTTCGGTGGTGACGAGTTCACCGTGCTCTCCGAGGTCGCCGACGAGCGCGAGGCCACCGAAGTGGTGGCGCGGCTCCGCCAGGCCATGGCGACCCCGGTCGTCGAGCCCGACTTCGAGCAGTTCGTCTCGCTCAGCATCGGCGTGGCACTGTCGACCTCGGCCACCATGGCGCCGTCGGTCCTCCTCCGGTGTGCGGACGTGGCCATGTACCAGGCCAAGCACCTGGGGCCCGGACGCGTCGTGATCTACGAGGACACCGACGACGAGGACGCGTCGCGGAGCCTGCGGATGTCCAACGAGCTGCACCGGGCGATCCTCGACGAACAGCTCGTGCTCCACTACCAGCCCTTCGTCGACGTGAACGACCTGCGCCTGATCGGGACCGAGGCGCTCGTGCGGTGGCAGCACCCCGACCGGGGGTTGGTGCCGCCCGCGGAGTTCATCGAACTGGCCGAGGAGTGTGGGCTGATGGTCCAGCTCGGTGCCTGGGTTCTGCGCGAGGCGTGCCGCCAGGGCGCAGCCTGGGCGATGGCCCGTGCGGAGGCAGGCATCACCGGGACGATCCCGGTCATGTCGGTCAACATCTCGCCCCAGCAGCTTTCCGAGCCCGGTTTCGCCGACGAGGTGGCGGGCGTGCTGCGCGAGACCGGCTTCCCGGCGGACCGCCTCTGGCTCGAGATCACCGAGGGAGCACTCCTGCGGGACCCGGCGGCGGCGATCGGCATCCTCGAGTCGCTCCGGTCACTGGGCACCCACCTCGCCATCGATGATTTCGGCACCGGCTACTCGTCGCTGAGCTACCTGAAGCGGCTACCCGTCGAGGCCCTCAAGATCGACCGCAGCTTCGTCGAGCAGCTCGACGAGGGTGGCGCCGACGACCGGGCGATCGTCGAGGCCGTCGTTGTCCTCGGGCGGACGCTCGGCCTGGGGGTCGTGGCCGAGGGCATCGAGCGTCCCGGTCAGGCCTTCGAGCTCGCCGAACTGGGCTGCAACCTCGCCCAGGGCTTCCTCTACGCCCGGCCGTGTGCCCCCACGGCGATCGGTGACTACCTGCCCCTGTCGATCTCGGACTGGGACATCGGTAGTCGGCTGTCACTGGCCTGAGCGACGGACATGGTCCGAGGGGCCGCAGGGACCCGGGCCGCGAGCTTTTTCCCGAGCGGTCGCCCGGCGGTCCGGTGGTCGATCACGGCGGGCTCGGAGACGATCGCCGCCACGTGGGTCCGAACCGTCACGTCGACCGCGACGAGCCGGCGGGCGATGTCCACCGTCGCCCGTCCGCGGGGAACGTCCGCTCAGGGGCGACGTCCGTTGGGCATGAGGTCGCCCATGCCCCACTGACCGAGCTCGTTGAGCTGGACGTGGTCTCCGGTGGCTTCGACGATCCGGTTCCCGCCCACGTAGATGGCCGTGTGGTACACCGTCGTCCAGTCGTCGGCGTTCGTACCCCAGAAGACGAGGTCGCCGGCCTCCAACTGGCTGGGTGCCACCGGGATCCCGGCCGTGTGGTACTGGTCGTCCGCCACGCGGGCGAAGCCGATACCGGCACCGTGCTCCCACGAGGCCAGGGCCAGGCCCGAGCAGTCGTAGCCCACCGGCCCGTTGCCACCCCAGATATAGGGCTTGTTCAGCTGCTGGAACGCGAAGAGGACGGCCTTGTCACCCGGAGTGATCGGATCGAACACCAGCGCCTGCGACGGCAGGGTCTGGTCGGCCGCCGTCCCGAACGCCTCGGCCGTCCCGTTCTGCTGGACGATCCAGTAACCGGTCCCGTTGCTGTCGGCGACGATGCGTTCGACCGGCTCCCAGGCGCTGCCCGCCGCCGAGCCGTGGAAGGCCGCATCGCCGAAGGTGAAGACTCCGCCGTCGGAGGCCACCAGCCAGTAGCCCCGACCGTCGGCGGTCCGGGCCATGCCGACGATGGGTTGCCGCAGGACGATGGCGCCGGTCGATCCGTAGAAGGCGGCGTCGCCGAAGGAGAAGATGCCCCCGTCGGAAGCCACCAACCAGTACCCCTTGCCGTCCGGCGTGCTGGCCATGGCCACGATGGGCCGGTTGAGGTGGAGCGCCCCGGTGGAGCCGTAGAAGTGGGCGTCGCCGTAGGCGAAGATCCCGCCGTCACGCGCCACCATCCAGTACCCCTTGTCGTCGGGGGTCGGAGCCAGGCCGACGATGGGCTGGTTGAGCCGGATGTTCCCGGTGGAACCGTAGAAGTGGGTGTCCCCGTAGGCGAAGATGCCTCCGTCGGAGGCCACCAGCCAGTAGCCGGCTCGGGTCCGGTCGGTGACGGCCGCCACCACCGGTTGGTTGAGAGGACCGGTCGGTGCCCCGTAGGACGGGACGCCGTAGGGCTCGACGCCCCCCGACGGCGTCACCAGCCAGAAGTTGTCCGAGACCGCCGAGGGCAGCGCCGACTCGTGGGCCACGGCGGCGGCACCCGCGGGAGCCGTCGTGCCGGGGGCCAGTCCGAGCCCCACGACGGCGCCGGCCGCCACCACGAGCGCTGCCAGCTTCTTGCGTCCTGTCCCCATGCCCCGGTCCTTCGCCCTCGTCGGTAACCTCGTGCCACACTAAGAGTGGCCAGAGTATCACTGACAGTGGTGATTTAGCCAGAGGACTTGTACTCGCCGGTTACGGCAGGGAGGTGGTCAGCCGACGGTGGCGATCCCGCCGTCCACGGGGATGATGGCGCCGGTGAGGTAGGCACCGGCTCGGGATGCCAGGAAGATGGCCACCCCGGCCATGTCGTCCGGGCGGCCGATCCGCTTGAGCGGGGCGCTGGCGGCGATCTGCTCACCGAACGCATCGAGGGTGGCGGCCATCATCTTCGACTCGAAGGGCCCCGGGGCCACGGCATTGACCGTGATCGACGGGGCCAGGTACCGGGCCAGGTGGCGGGTCAACTGGTGGACCGCGGCCTTGGACGACGAGTACGAGTACGACTCGAGTACGGGGACGTGGATGCCGTCGATCGAGCCGATGTTGATCACCCGCGACGGGTCGTCGGGGGTGGAGGCCGCCTCGAGCAGCGGCAGGAAGAACTTGGTCGTGTGGAACACGCCCTGGACGTTGAGGTTGAGGACGCGGTCCCACGAGGCGGTGTCGTGGTCGACCAACGGGGCGCCCCAGGTGGCCCCGGCGTTGTTGACCAGCACGTGGACCTTGTCGTGGTCGGCCGCCACCGCGTCGGCGAACACCCGGGCCCCCTCCTCGGTGGACAGGTCGGCGGCGAGGCCGCGGCACGACCCGTAGCGCGACAGCTCGGCCACCGCGGCCTCGACGGCGTCGGCCTTCCGGGAGGCGATGACCACGTCCGCTCCTCCGGCCACGAACCCTCCGGCGATCATCCGGCCGATGCCCCGGGATCCCCCGGTCACGACGACGGTCTTGCCGGCGACACTGAAGAGCTCGTCGACGGGCGTGGGGGCGGGGGAGTCGGTCATGGAAGGGGACGGTACCCCAGGTCGCAGGGATTGGTAACGTCCGGATCCATGGGAGTCCCACGTTGCATCTCGCACTGACCGACGAGCAGCTCGAGCTGCAGGCGACCCTGCGCGCCTACTTCGCCGACCTCGCCGCCTCGACCACGCTCGACGGCGGTCACCCGGACTACGTGACCGCCATCAAGCAGATGGGGACCGACGGCTGGCTCGGGATCGGCTGGCCCACCGAGTACGGCGGCCACGGACGTGGTCCGATCGACCAGATGATCTTCGTCGAGGAGTCCCACTGGGCCGGCGTGCCGCTACCGCTCCTGACGCTCAACAGCGTGGGTCCGGCCATCATGCAACTCGGTACCGACGAGCAGCGGGCACGCTTCCTCCCCGCCATCCTCCGCGGCGAGGTCCACTTCTCGATCGGCTACACGGAACCGAGCGCGGGCACCGACCTGGCGTCGCTCCAGACGCGGGCGGTGTGCGATGGCGACGAGTACGTCATCAACGGCGAGAAGCTCTACACGAGTGCCATCCAGTACGCCGACTACGTATGGCTGGCCGCGCGCACGGACCCCGACGCCCCGAAGCACAAGGGACTCTCGGTCTTCATCGTGCCGGTCGACACGCCCGGATTCAGCTGGACCCCGCTGCGTACGATGGCCGGTGAGTTCACGAGCTCCACCTACTACGAGGACGTGCGGGTGCCGGCGGCCAATCTGGTCGGCGAGGAGAACGCCGGGTGGACACTGATCACCAACCAGCTCAACTTCGAGCGCGTGGCCATCTGTCCGGTGTCGGGCATCCTGCGCAGCATCGCCGAGGTGCGAGCCTGGGCCCAGGACACCCGTCTGGCGGACGGACGCCTCGTCGTCGACCAGGAGTGGGTCCAACTGCACCTGGCCCGACTGTGGGCCCGGGCCGAGTACCTGAAGCTCATCAACTGGAAGGTGGCGTGGGCGGCGGACAAGGGTCTCAACCCGGCGGACGCGTCGGCCACCAAGGTCTACGGCAGCGAGTTCGCTCTCGAGGCCTACCGGTTGCTCCTGGAGATCGTCGGTCAGGCCGGGTACCTGGCGGCCGGCTCACCCGGGGCGGTGTTGCACGGCAAGCTCGAGAACCGGGCCCGGGGCCAGACGATCTTCACCTTCGGAGGCGGTACCAACGAGATCCAGCGCGACATCATCGCCTGGGTCGGGCTCGGGCTGCCCCGCGCCAAACGCTGACCGCGCCGTCGGGGGTGCGCCGGGCTGACCGGGCCGACCCCGGTGTGGCCGCCCGCCTACACTCCGCCGAGGGCCCCGATCGGGGGAGGGCGGGATCAGAGGAGAGCACATGGCGACACCCGAGGTGGTCGGGGCGACAACCGAGGTCGACGGGACCACGATCGCCTACGACGACACCGGTGGCGACGGTCCGATCGTGGTCCTGGGGCACGGGTTCCTCATGGACCGCACCATGTTCGACGACCAGGTCGCCGTCCTGCGCAGCACCTACCGGGTGATCACGTGGGACAGCCGGGGATTCGGGGACACCGTGTACGACGGCGAGCCCTTCAGCTACTGGGACCTGGCTCACGACTGCCTGGGGCTGCTGGACCACCTGGGTATCGAACGGGCCGTCATCGGTGGGATGTCCCAGGGCGGGTTCGTCGCCCTGCGGGTGGCCCTCCTTGCCCCCGAGCGGGTCCGGGGTCTGATCCTGCTCGACACCCAGGCCGGGCCCGAGGACGCCGAGGTGATCCCGCTCTATCAGGCCATGATCGACGACTGGGTGGCGAACGGCCCGTCGGACGAGGTGGCCGACGCCAGCGCCGCCCTCATCATCGGGGACGACGGGCTGTCGGCCACGTGGACCGGGATCTGGAGATCGCGCCCGGCCGAGTCGCTGCGGAACCCGGGGCGCGCACTGCTCGAGCGGGAGAGCATCGCCGACCGCCTGGGGGAGATCACGGCGCCGGCCCTCGTCGTCCACGGGACGGCCGACGCCTCGATCTCCATGGACAAGGCCGAGGCCCTCGCCGCCGGCCTCGTCGGTTCCGGCGGTGTCGCCGTGATCGAGGGTGGCACCCACGCCGCCAACATGACCCATCCGGGTCCCGTGAACGACGTCATCCTGTCCTTCCTGCGGACGCTGCCCGACTGAGACTCCGGACCGGGGTCCCGTGGTCCCTCGTCAGCCGGCTGTGGCCGGGGTGGTCACCGCCGCCACCGGAGTGAGGGAGCGGGCGACGGGCAGGACGAGGTGGACGGCGGAGAAGTGCACCGAGCCGCCGAGCCGCGGCTGCTCGTAGGCGACCGTGGTGGCGACCAGCTGGAGTTCGACGTCCGAGCTGGGCTCGGCCGTGTAGGCGACGATCTCGAGGGGGACGGTCGTGGTGTGGGTGGCACCGTCGAGGGTGACGGCGATGGGGGTCACCTGGTTCCCGAGCACGAGGCCGGTCCGCGTGTCCACCAGCTGGGCGAACACGCGGGTCGGGCGGGTCCCGGCCGGCACCGACCCCGAGTACGTGAGGACGAGGCGGGGTGCCCCGACGATGACCCCCGCCCGGGGGAACGGTACGGGGACGTCCACCGCGTTGGCGGCCGGCGCCGGGGTGATGGGCGCCACGAGGCTGCCGAGCTGCTGGTCGGCCGGCGTCGTGGTCAGGGGACCGGAGCCGCCGGCGGCCACCAGGGGCAGTGTGCCCGACCCTGATGCCGTGTACGGCACGCCCTGGGGCAGCGGGTAGGAAGGGGCGGAGTAGGTGGTGCCGTTCTGGTCCACGAAGCTGAATCCGGGGCCGGTGTCGACCGAGGTGTCGCGCTTGACGTACCGGTTCAGCCAGGCGATGGTCGCCTGCTCCGGGGCGTTGGTGTCACCCGCCGGCGTGAGGCAGACCCCGTGGCCGCCGCAGAACCACTGCATCGAGGTGGTCACCCCGTCCGCCCTGAGTGCCTCGTAGTTGTCCACCCCCTCCTGCAACGTGAAGAGGGTGTCGACGGTGCCCTGGACGATGAGTGTCGGGATGTGTACCTGGTGCAGGAACTGTGCGGGTCCGCGGGCGGCGAACCAGGCCACCTGCGAGGGCGTGATGTCCCCCTCGACCACGCCGGACCGGTAGGAGTCGACGACCTCGGCTGCGACGTGGTCGCTGGACGAGAGGTTGGTCAGGATCCCCGACCAGCCGGTCTTGACCGTGGCGTTCTTGTCGAGACTCGTGGTCAGCGAGTGCCAGGCGATGGTGGGCACGATGGCGTCCACCCGGCAGTCGATCGCCGCCGTGACGAACTGGATCCCGCCGCCGTAGGAGCCGCCGACCATGCCCATCCGGGGATCGCCGGGCCGGTCGAGCTGGACGCCGGGCCGGGTCGCCACCCAGCTGATGAGTGTGCTGACGTCCTTGGCCTCGTAGGCGGGACTGTCCACCTCGGCGACGCCGGTCGACGCCCCGAAGCCCCGGGGGTCCCAGGTGAGCACGTTGTACCCGGCATCCAGCAGGCTCCTGATGGGTGACCCACCGAGGATGCCCTGCCCGGAGGTGTCGGTGTCACCGGGCAGGCTCCAGCCCGGACCCATCAGCACGGTCGGGTGGGGGCCCGGTCCCACGTCGGGGACGTAGGAGCTGACCGGGAACCAGTGGGCCCGGATGACCGTCCCGTCGAACGAGGTGACGTTCCAGTCGGTGGTCGATCCGGACACCGGCTGGCTGACCACGGGCCGGGTGGCACCCGGCTGCTCACACGTGGTGGTCGCCGCGGCAGCTGCCGTGGTGGTCGACGAGGTGGACGAGGAGGAGCATCCGGTCAACGTCCCGGCGACCAGTGCGGCCATCAGGGAGACCGCGGCCACGCCACGGCGCCGGCTCCTCCGTGACGTGGTGCCGCGGTCGGGGGCGGACGGGAGGGGAGCAGGGCGCATCGGCGGAGTGTTGCACCCCGCACCGGGGGAGGCAATCACCGCCCACTCCTCCGGCCGGTCGGCCCCGTCCGATGGCCGATTTGATGGATGGGGCCCCGCCCTGTGGAATGGGGTGATGGAACTTGCGGACGCAACGGTCGCTCCGGCTGCGTCGCGGTCCAACCGGAGGCGCTGGTGGGCGCTGGTCGTGGTGTGTCTGGCCATGTTCATGAACGCCCTGGACTCGTCCATCGTGAACGTGGCCCTTCCCGACATCCAGAAGGACCTGCACTTCAGCGCCTCGGGCCTGACCTGGGTGGTGACCGCCTTCCTGATCACCTTCGGGAGCTGCCTCCTCATGGCCGGTCGCCTGGGTGACCTGATCGGTCGGAGGAAGGTGTTCCTCAGCGGCATCGTGGTCTTCACGTCGGCATCGATCATGTGCGGGGTGGCGAACAGCCAGGCCATGCTGATCGTCGGCCGGTTCCTCCAGGGGATCGGCGGGGCCTTCTCGGCGTCGGCCATCATCGCCATCATCGTCACCGAGTTCCCACAGCCCGCCGAGCGCAGCAAGGCCATGAGCGCCTACATCTTCGTGGCCGTCGGTGGAGGGTCGATCGGACTCCTCGTGGGCGGGATCCTGACCCAGGCACTCAACTGGCACTGGATCTTCTTCATCAACGTCCCCATCGGACTGTTCACCTTCGTCGCCGGCCGGATCCTGATCGCCGAGAACGTCGGTCTCGGCATCCGCACCGGCGTGGACGTCACCGGCTCGGTGCTCATCACGGTGTCGCTCATGGTCGGCATCTACGCCATCTCGACCGCCACCCAGTACGGGTGGAAGTCGGCCCACACCCTCGGCTTCGGCGGGGCGTCCCTGGCCATGCTGGTCGTCTTCTTCGTGCTCGAGTCACGCCTGGCAAACCCGATCATGCCGTTGCGCATCCTGCGGATCCGGACGCTCACCCGCTCCAGCGTCATCCGGGGGATGCTGGCCACGGGCATGTTCACGACGTTCTTCCTGGGCGCCCTCTACCTCGAAGGTGTGCTCGGGTTCTCCCCGGTCCAGACGGGCCTCGCCTTCCTCCCGATGTCGGTCACCATGGGGATCCTGTCCGCGGGCGTGACCGCCCGTCTGGTGACCCGCTTCGGCGACAAGCGGGTGCTCATCCCCGGGATGCTGGCCGGGACGGTGGGACTGTTGCTCCTCACGACGCTCGGTACCCACACCAGCTACGTCTCGGTGATGCTCCCGGCGTTCCTGCTCATCGGCGCCGGAGCGGGCACGGCCTTCGCCCCCCTGCTGTCGATCGCCATGGCCGACGTACCGGTGACCGACGCCGGGCTCGGCTCGGGCATCGTCAACGTGTCCATGCAGATGGCCTCGGCCCTGGGACTCGCCATCCTGAGCGCCATCGCCACCGGCCGCACCCACGTCCTCGAGGCGGCGGGACACACGACGGCCTCCGCCCTGACCGACGGCTACCGGCTGGCCTTCCTCATCTCCTCGATCCTGGTCGCCATCGGCACGGTGGTGGCGGCGGTGGGACTCGACAAGTCGGCACCCCGGGCGCCGGGATCGGCCGAAGACGTGCACCTTGCTGAGGAGGAGCTGTCGGCGGCCTCCGAACCCTTCCCGCACTGACCGGACCGGCGGGACGGGGCCATCGGGACTCGGCCGTCGGGACGGGGCCGGTGCACTCCTGCTCGCCGCGTGGAGCGTCAGCCGTCGCCCCACGCGGCGAGCCTCGCGCGGTTGGTCAGAACGAGGAGGGCAGCAGCACGCTCGTACCCCAGGCGATCTGCCGGTTGCCCTGGTTCATCGGGGCCTCGACGATGCCGGAGTCGGCGGTCAGCGGGCTGTTGTCCACCAGCGTCACCACACCGAAGTCGGACTTGACCAGGATGGTCTGACCGTCGGCCGTGGTGTACGTGGCCTGGGAGACCGACACCGGACCGAGCAGGGCGCCGGTGAGCGTGGTCCCCGGGATGATCAGGTAGCTCAGGATCTTCTCCAGCCGAGCGGTACCCAGACCGCTGAAGTAATTGAAGGTCGCCTGCTCGGTGGCGGCACTGGGGAGCGGCAGCGCCTTGCCCGAGAGCTTCCTGGCCAGCAGGACCCACTCCTCGTCGTCGGGCTGGAAGAACGTCGCCCGCGTGGTCCCGTCGGCCAGGACCGAGACCGGGCCGTGGGGATCGGCGGCGATCACGTCCTGGAGCAGCAGAGCCGTGATGTGGTAGTCGAACTCGTTGATGTCGTACCGGCCGTCGTTCTCCTCCCCACCCGGGGTCAGCTCCGTGAGGATCGAGGTCGTCCCGTTGGTGCTCGTGTCCACGGGCGTGGGCGCCGGCAGTGCCGGCGGGAAGCTCGGGAAGGTGGGAGCGGTCGGGAAGGTCGGGAACGTGGGCACCGTGGGGAAGCTGAAGCTGAATCCGGTGGCGGCGGTGGCGGTCACGGTGGCGGCGCCGGCGGACCGGGTGGCGCCCAGCCCGAGGGTGCCGACCCCGAGGGAACCGGCCAGGAGCGCGGTCGTGGTGATGGCCATGGCCTTGGTGCGGATGCGGTGCATCGCAGTACCCCTTTTCGTCCGTGGAGGGGTACGACGTGTCCCCTCGCCGTTGTTCGGAGCCAGTCGCGGATCCGGATGACGGCCTTCACCGGCATCGCCGTGACACGGCGGACGCCTCTTACGGAGCGGGGCTCCCACGTGGCTCGGCGACGGGGTGTCCGCCGTCAGTAGAGCCCGACGATCTCGCCGGCCGCGTCGATGTCGATGTCGAAGGCCGCCGGGTGGGACCCGAGGCCCGGCATCGTGCGCATGTCACCGCAGATGGCGTAGATGAACCCGGCACCGGCGGACAGCCGGACCTCGCGGACCGGCAGGCGCCACCCCGTGGGGGCCCCCTTCAGAGTGGGGTCCGAGGAGATCGACAGGTGGGTCTTGGCGATGCACACCGAGAGTCCGCCGAAGCCGCTGGCCTCGAGCTGATCGATCCGCTTGGCGGCTGACGGCTG